>Ga0210044_10006908_pt1 | contig 14736 bp, 13 predicted proteins | sample CryGey13umfilter_2_FD_183959 | JGI IMG/M metagenome (GOLD analysis project Ga0210044, IMG submission 183959) | Groundwater microbial communities from aquifer in Utah, USA - Crystal Geyser 4/9/14 3 um filter (SPAdes) (version 2) | ecosystem: Environmental > Aquatic > Deep subsurface >...
GCAAAATCCTTCAACAAACTGGCCGAGTTTTACGAGGAAACCGGGGATCATAAAAGAGCGGAGAATATGCACTACAGCGCCACGAAAATAATGCGGCAGAACCCTTAAGCCACGGGATCATTGATCTTATGTGTCGCTGGGAAAATACTTAATTTAAGAAAGATTTTGTTCGACTAGAAGCATTTCTAAAGGCCGCAGATTCTCTGCGGCCATTTTTCTTTTTTCCGCACATGCTGGTCATTTGCTAAAAGGGTACGGATAAAAAAACTTTCCTCCGCCGGCGTGCGACCTTTTATCATAGCGTCCTCGATTTTTCCCCTTCCCACTGTTAATTCCGTCAAATTTCCCATCAATTGCAGGATAATTGACATGCCGATATCAAATAAATCCTTTAAAATCAATTATTTAAAAATGGCATGAAGATTGCTCTTTAATAATCAATAAGTTAAGTTGATGTGAGTTTTGACTGCATAAATTCAAATATTTGTAGCGAATTTGTTCTTTCGCTTGCACCAAATATTGAATTTGCGAAGAGTCCTTCAGGTAAACGGAAACTACTCTGATTTCAATGCAAAACTTAAAACACAGGTGGATGGACCGGAAACTCACCGGTCCGGAAAAAGAGAGATGGTTGAAACGCAAATTGATTGCAAGGGAGAGAGCGATGATAAAAGCAGTCACACAATACGTCATTATTTGCGACAATGCTTTTTGCGATTCCTCGATGCGGGCCGGAGTGGATTTTCATTCCTACGATCGCAGGGAGCAGTTCAAGCAAAAGGCGAGGAACAGGGGGTGGAACGGTATCGTGGAGGACAGTGAAGACACACGTCATATTTGTCCCAGTTGCCGCGATTTTGATTTGGGGGTGTATAAAAAATGACAACCGTAAAGGACAATTCAAAAATGAATCCATCAGCCAGAGTGAGCCGCGTCCAGCAGGCAAGAGAAGATAAAATGATGAGCAAAGCCGAACTGGCCCGCAAGGCAGGGGTGACGGTTCAAACCATAGACCGTATTGAACGGGGTTACGAATGCCGGCTGGCCACCAAGCGCAAGATCATTCTGGCTCTGGGCTATCAATTGGCGGACCGGTCAAAGGTGTTTGAAAGCCGCGCCGCTCAGGAGGAGCAGGAGAACGCGGAGAGAGCGTCCGCAGACGACAAGGATGCGCCGGGCAACATCGTAAGTGCAAGGAGCGGCGAGCAACAGCGGGTTCGGGTTTTCAGGAAAAAAGTCCGGGTAACGCAGTAACCGGTTCCCGGCATTCAGTGGCAGGATAATTTCAATTGGGCTTTATTCTTCCCTTCCGTTTTCAGAAGTTTCGAGAATGCGGAGGGGCCGGAATGAGCCCAATGGTTTTTCAGCGTCGGGCATCTATTTTCAAGCTTCAGAAACCTTGACCCCGTATCCTGGCGTTGATGAAAATCTACAGAAAAAATAGCGAAAACTCCTGACAGCTACAATCCTCGAAAATCCCGGAAATCACTCTGTTTCCTGTTTTTTTTCCTCGCTCCCGAATTTATTGTTGTAGTAATTGGCAAAATCCTTTATTGAAAGCATGCCCACCAGTTTTTTATTTTCCGTGATGGCCAGGTGGCGGATATTGTTTCGCCGCATCAACTGATAAGCCTCCATCATGGTTTTTTCACAATCCAGTGTGATCAGCGCCGAACTCATGACCGCAGAGACCTTGGTGTTGACCGGGTTCAGATCTTTAGCAAGAACCTTATAGGTTAAATCCGCCTCGGTTATAATCCCCAGACATTTACTGGCATCTTTGACGAGCAGCGCGCCCACCTTTTTGCCAAGCATCAGCTTGGCGGCTTCGGTCGCCGAAGCCTCGGGTTTTACCGTGACTAGGTTTTCTTCCATATACACTTTGATCTGATCCATGCCAGGTGCTCCTCCCTTTGAATGCGCTATATTTTGAGCCGGAACCACAGTCCTTGAAATTCCATAAGTTATTGAAATATTAGATTAATATCTCTCACTCTATGATAAGATATTATTATAAAAAAAGCAATTACAGGCTATTGAACCTCTGGATCCTTATAGGGTTTCAGAGGGCAACCGGGGCCTCTCCGGGTCATTTCCAGAGAGCGTCTGATGGAGGATGAGGAAATGGATTCTGCGAGTATTGTCATCTGGGGGATCGTTCTGTTTGGTGTGCTGGCGGTCCTGGGATATGTTCTGGTCATCTATAACGGCTTGATCTCACTAAAGGAAAATATCAAGAAATCGTGGGCAAATATCGATGTTATTTTAAAACAAAGATACGACGAACTTCCCAAACTGATTTCCGTTTGTGAAAGTTACGCCGAGTTTGAAAAAGGGGTTCTGGATCGTTTGATGAAAGCGCGGGAGAGCTATTTCCGCGCGGATGGCGTTAAAGGCAAAGCGGAAGCCAGCGGCCAGATCAGTTCGGCTTTAAAGGGAATTTTTGCGCTGGCGGAAAATTACCCGGATCTTAAAACCAACAACAACTTTCTGCAGTTGCAAAGCCGGATCTCCCACCTGGAAGAAACCCTGGCCGACCGGCGCGAATTTTATAATGACAGCGTGAACAATTACAACATCCGGATTCAGCAGATTCCCGATCTGTTCGTGGCGAATTTTCTTAATTTTACCGTGGAGGATATGTTTCAGGTGCATGAAACGGAGCGTCAGGATGTGCCTGTCCGCATAAAAATTCCGCAGTTCAACTGAGCCCGTTTCATGCCGATCAACCCGGAAGCTGTAGTCATTTCGCTATTGGGGATTGCCGCAGGGGTGTACTGGTTTATTACCGGCTTTTGCGAACTCAAGGCCAAGAGAACCATACAGAATATACCGACCTCCAGGATCTCTACAGGCGCGGTGGGAACCAATGTGGAAATCAAGGGCCGGATTCTCAACGCAACGGAGGCGTTGCTGAAAACCCCGATCGGTGGAGATTCCTGTGTATTCTACTCTGTGGAAATCCAGAAACGGGTTCAGTCCCGGGATCATTCGTACTGGAAAAAAATTGACCAGTTTTTCTCCAGCGATTATTTTTTTGTGGATGATGACAGCGGAGCGTTGGCACAGGTATTTGTGGAAAAGGCAAGCTTCCGGCGGCAGGGAAGAACGAAAGAATTGCAGACAGGGTCCGGCAACTTTTCCAGGATGCCGGTTCCTCTGATAATGGCTTTGCACGATAACGAAGCAAACTTGCGGAGTTTCAAATTGAAGCAGGTTTCAGGACTGTTCTCTCAAAAATACCGGTTTGTGGAATGGTGTTTTCAGCCACGGGAATCGGTCTATGTCCTTGGCTATGCCGAATCGGGGGTCAAACCGCCGGTGCGGCGGAAATTAAAATTTAAAGATTTTCTCGCGGCCAGGAAAATGCTCGAAAAAGATCCCCGGTTGCAAACCCGGTTCGACCGCAATAAAGACGGAGCGTTGGACCAGGAAGAGCTGGAAATGGGAGCGGCGGCGGTCGGTCTGCAATTGCAGACAGAGCCTGCCAAGGCTCCAGCGCCTGCGCCAGAACTCGAAGCCAAAATGATATTCAAGGAACGGCCCGGGTTTCCTTTTCTGATCAGCAATATGAAAGAAAGCGATCTGGTAAAAAAAATCTCATGGACGGCGGCCCTGAAGGTCTGCGGCGGGCCGATGGCGGCTATTGCAGGAACGGTTTACCTGTTTTTGCTATCTGGCGCGGGATTCTGATTTCCTGTAAGCAGACACGTCTGACTCATCCCTCGATTGTCCCTGTTAAAATTTTTCTCTCAGCCTCCTTGTACCTCTCCCTGTAAAAAAATATTATAAAGAAACTTCGTCTCCCGGAAAAAGTTCAGGTTTGCGATTCATGGGAACTATTTTGCTCTACGGAAATAACACGGCTGATTCTTTGAGGTTTAATAGTTGCAGGTATGCCTTATCGCTTGCAGGAAGTTTTCAAGCCCCTGCCGCAACTCCTGAATGCCTTTGCAACTTCCTTTTTTTCAAGGATAAGGACTTGACTCTGCTTCAATCTCGCTTTATCTTTTAGGGGCTTTATCAGCCCGTTCTTTAAAACCTTCAAAACATTCCAGAAGCTTTGCCGAAAAGGCAGGGGCTTGCCTCTTGCCGAGTTTGGGGTGCGGTTGCAGGCACTCTCAGGGAACCCGCCGGGGATGGTTTATTCAGGTTGTTAAAAACGGGACGTATGCCATTGTCGATCGATCAAACAATTTTCCCATGACTGAAAAATGGATTGTATGGATATCAACGATCTGATTAGGGGAGATAATCAGCTCACAACGCTGCCCGAAATTTTTTATAAGCTGAATGCGGCGATTGAAGATCCCGATTGCACGTTTGACGATATTGGTGAAATCATCAGTGTCGATCCTGCCCTGACAGCCCAATTGCTGAAAATCGTCAACAGCGCGTTTTACGGGTTTTCCACCCAGGTGGAAACGGTCACCCACGCGCTGACCATTATCGGGACGGATCAGCTGACCCAGTTGGTTCTTGCGACGTCCGTGATGGGTCAGTTCAAAGGGATTCCAGCGGGTCTGATCGATATGGATTCCTTTTGGCGGCATAGTATTCTGGCCGGGTTGGCCGCAAGATCCATTGCCGCTTTGAGCGGTGAGTATAATGTGGAGCGTTTTTTTGTGTCCGGTCTGTTGCACGATGTTGGCCGCCTGGTGATGTGTCTCAAGATTCCCGATAAAGTCGGTGAGATTTTTCAAGCCGCGGCAACCAACGGAAAGCCTTTATACGTTGAGGAACAGAAAGCTTTGGGGTTCGATCATGCCGAACTGGGCGGCGGGTTGCTTAAGGAGTGGAACCTGCCTGAAAGGCTGATAGAGGCGGTGTCTTATCACCATTTACCGGGAAAAGCTAAAAATTACCCGGAAGAAGCCGCTGTTGTGAATCTGGCGGACGCCATCGCGTATTCTTTAAAGAGGGGAGGCAGCGGCGAAACCTTTCTTCCCCCCCTGGAATCCAAATCCTGGGAAAGCATCGGTCTTCCCGAAAGTTTATACCTCCCCATGATCCGGGAAAAAATTGAAAGCCAGTTCGAAGATGTCGTGGGGATTTTTCTCCAAACCGCTTAGCTTCAATGAACCCCGTTTTCTTAAAGTAAATTTAGAGCTCATGGCCTGTGATTTGTTGTCTGCCGACCATTTAATTCGCTGTGTCCGCACTGAAAATAAGTTTTTCACGTCTCATGGAAGCGGATCGACATCGTCTTTATCCAGAATATTTTCCTTGATTCCTTCCTGAATAATCCTGTCTCCCAGTTCTCCGTATCCGCCGGAGTCGTAGTCATTGACGTTCTGCTCATCCAGATCGTCGAAGTAAACGGAATAAGTTTCCGTCACCCATTCCCGGATTCTATCGCTGAACCGCAAAACTCTCTGAATGGCTTCGAGTTTATCCACGGCGGGTTTTCCTGAGTCCGAAGTAAACAGGGGGATGTATTTCTTTCAGATGCATTGAATCAGCGGTGAGTACAGGTTCTAAGAAAATCATGCTGAGAGACGAGCTCCTGCGCGGAGGGCGAATTGGCTCACGCCGCGCAACACGTTAGTTTCAGCAAACCTCGTCAATTTTTGCATAAGACCATTAATTCTTTGCGGTTGTAGTTAGGCAGGATGACCTGAAGCGGATAACCGGAAATATTTCCCCGCACCACTTCCAGACCGTCCCGCAACCGAAGGACCTCCTGAAGGGTCAAGGGGCGCGCTTTGTCTATTGCAGGAAGCATCGTTGCACGAGATCGTGAGTTCTTCATGGTTCCCCGTATTATAAAGCCTGAAGGCGCTAATTAGAATTAGATTCAAAAATCCTGAGAAAGCCTTAAAAACTTTTCGGGAATCGGTTGCAGGTCGATCTGGAGATTCAGCCGATAGCGAGACCGCGGGAAGTTGGCCGGATATTGTTCTCTGTCATAAATAAAGCCTTTAGAAATAAGGATTTGAAATTCAACTCCCGGTTCGGATAAGCGTGCGGCGTCCTGGTTTGAGCTATGATCGCACCGTGTTTATCAGCGAAAATTCATCAAAAACAAGGAGCGGGTAGGTCGTGGAGTCGAAGAAAATTTTACTTCGGGCGGCCATTCCGGGAGAACCAATGCACGAAGGGGGATTGGTGCCGGGGTTCCTGGAAATGAACCCTGGGAAGCGGTGTTTCCCGCCAGAGTCTAAAAATTGCAGGTGGTTTCCTTGACCATGCCACTGGCCGCGACCGTTTTGCAAAGGTAAGGGCGGGTTCCTATAATCCAGTTTTTTTGAGTGTGACGGACCGACCAGATAAAAACCGGTCTTCGGATCGCCCGGGTTGCGGTGAGCGCCGCCTCGGTGTTGATGATATTGAACTGGGGCGGCAAGCCTTTCCATCCGACAATCACGCTGTTTCTTTCCACCTTGACCCATTGGACTTCAGGAATGCTTTCAAGGTATTTCACACTTTCCTGCAATTCCTTCTCCAAAACACTGGCATGACCGCTGACGGGCCAGTAAAGAGCCAGAAAGGTGAACATCAGAATCAGACGCTTCATAAAATCTTTTTCTCCCTGCTAAAGCCCGGTTTGCGGGGCCGAATGTATATATCCTGACCTGAAAATTATACATTTATTTTCAATGAGTTCTTAAAAATTTCAAGGAAATTAAGCGCACCGGATCAAGTCTCGGAAAGAGACGTATCCTGTGGCCTGAAAAACCGTGGATTATGGCCTTGGGGCGTATCCCCTGGCGCGGGAAAAGTCGGTATCCGTCACATCGGTCCCGGTGAGCACCGCGCCTGTCAGATCGGCCCCGGTGAAATTGGCGTCTGCTAATTTAGCGCCGGTGAGGTTGGCCCCGCGCAAGTCGGCATGGGAGAAATCCGCGTGTTCCAGGTCGGCCCGTCTGAGATCGGCTGCGCCGAGATCGGCTTTTTTAAGGTTGGATCGGGTCAGTTTCGCGCCCCCCAAATCCGCTCCCTTAAGGTTGGCCCCGGCGAGGTTGGCGTTTTGGATTTCGGCGCCGATCAGAAATGCGTTTTTAAGATCCGCTTTTTCCAGAATGGCTTCCGTGAGATCCGCCCGGCTGAGGTCGGCCCCTTCCAGCCTGGCTTCGCTGAAATCGACTCCTGAAAGATTGGCTCCGCTCAAATCGGCCCCTTTCAATTCAGCGGTTGCGAGTTTTGCCTTTTTGAGATTGGCTTTGCTGAGTTTTGCGCCGTTGAGAATGGCGCCCTGAAGTTTGATCCGGCCCAGGTCGGCCCCGGTGAGGATCACGTTTATCAGGTTGGCTCCGGTCAGGTCCGCTATGTTGAGATTGGCTTCCATGAGATTGGAGTTTTCCAGATGCGTTCTTCTTAAAATAGAACCGTTGAGGATGGCGCGTGAAAGATCCGCCTGGTGGATTTTCGCTTCCGTGAGATCGGCATTGGTCAGGTCGGCCCGCGTGAGGCGGGCTTCCGTGAAATCCACGCCAATGAGCTTGGCGCCTTTGACGCTGGCGCGGGTTAAATTGGCTTTCAGCATTTTTGCTTCAAAAAATACGCCCATACTGAGCTTGGAATCCGTAAAGTCCACTTCCGTCAAGTCGGCGCTGTTAAATCTGGCGCGGGTCAGATCGGACTCGACGATTTTGGCCCCGGCCAGTTTGGCTCTGGAAAAATCGGCGTTTTCAAAGCTGGCGTGGTTCAACTGGGAATCCGTTAAAATGGACTCGATAAATTTCGATTTTCTGAGGTTGGCGCGGTCCAGATTTGCCATGGCCAAATTGGCATTTGCGAGCACGGCTTCCTGGAGGTTTGCGTCTTCCAACTGAGCCTTGGTGAGGTCGGCCTCCGTCAATACCGCTTCCGACAGATTGGCGTGGGTCAGATTGGCTCCCTGCAAAACCGCCTTTTCCAAGGTCACACCCGAAAGGTCGCATCCGGAGAGGTTGGTTCCTGCCAAATTGGTTGTGTTGAGGTTGGTGCGGTAAAAATTGAGGTTCGATAAATCCAGTCCGGAAAGATCACAGCCTTTAAGAGGGCAGAACTCTTCCGGCTCCGCGGCTTCGATATCTTCTGCGGCGGTTTCTTCTTTCGCGCCGGTCTCCTGTGGCGTCTTGCCGGAATCTTCCTCCGCTTCCTCCGTCTCCTCAATTTCTTCTACATACTCACCCTCAGCTTCTTTAGCCTGCAAAGCCTCGGCAATTTCCGCCAATTTGGCTTCGACTTCCTCGCGTGTAAAATCAGCCATATTTTTTTCCCGACGTTTGTTTTTATAACGTTGCAGTGTCTTCAGTGTTGACGGAAACCCGTTGCCGATTCCCGCGGCCCGCAAAACGCGCAATAATAGCGGGCGAATTAAGAAAAATACCTTATGGGCCGGATGAACGCAACAGGGAAGATGCAATACGCCGGGAGATATCCCGTCCCTGATAAATGATTCACGCGGTCAGTGGCAGGAATAGCGGTTGCAAAACAAGGTCACGACCTGTCTTAGCCGGGGGTCCAGAGTCTGGTACACCCGGTCCAGAATAAAATCGGGAATATCCCGGTAAAATGCCTGGGCGATTCCACCGGTGATACAGGCGATCGTATCGCTGTCCCCGCCTATGGAAATAGCCTTGCGCACCGCATCCTCGTAGTCTGCCGATTCCAGAAACGCGGTGATCGCCTGAGGAACCGTGCCCTGGCAGGAAGAATCGTGCTTATAGTGTTTCCTGATGGAGGCCAAAGGTTCGTCCAGGCGATATTTAAAATTCTCTTGAATATACTCCGCAATGCACGTCTTCTTTTTTCCTGTGCGGGCAAGAAAAATGGCTGTGGCGACGGCCTGGGCCCCCTTGATTCCTTCCATATGATTGTGAGTGACAGCGGCGCTTTTTTGCGCCTGCTCCAGGACCTCATCCAGACTGTCATAGGCAAACCCAACAGGGCTCACCCGCATCGCCGACCCATTGCCCCAGCTGTTGTAAGGTTCCATGGATTGGCCGCAGGCCCATTTTATAAAGCCGGACCCGTATCCCGCATCGGGATAAAGGTTATAATATTCCTTGAATTTTACGGCAGGGTCGGCGCCCTGCAAAATGCTGTCTGCAAGGGCGACGGTTAAAACCGTATCGTCGGTAAATGCGCTGGCAGGCTGGAATAATGGAAAGTCGGTGGTTTTGATGTTGTTATTTTCATAAATGGAGCCAATCATGTCTCCTGCAATAGCGCCGATCATTCATATCTCCATGGTGCAACGGATTTGACATTGAGGGCGGCCATTTCAGGCAACGATTTGATCCTGGAAAGATTAAATTTTCTGGAATTATTCTCATGATGAAGGGAACCCCGGTCAAAGTCAACCTAAACCCATAATTAATTGGTAGTTGGCAATTATTCCCCTAAAAAATTCATGAAATCTAAAATGGAACCCGATGTTAGCAGGCCGGTCCTTCTTTACGATGGCGACTGCAGTTTCTGCCGCCGCTGGGTCAGCAAATGGAGCCGCGTGACTCAAGGCCGGGTCGACTACGTTCCCTCGCAGGAGGCGGCGCATCGGTTTCCGCGGATATCCCAGGAACAGTTTCAATCCTCGGTTCAATTGCTAGAACCGGACGGTAAGGTTTATGACGGAGCACAAGCCGTGTTTCGCGTTCTGGCCTACAATCCCGGCCACCGCTGGCCATTGTGGCTTTACCAAAATGTACCAGGGGTCGCGCCGGTTGCGGAATGGGTCTACCGATTCGTCGCCCGCAACCGTTCGCTTTTCCTTTTCCTTTTCCTGATGTGCGGTTTGTGCGGCGACTGAATGGAACGTTCCACCTGTTGCGTTGCGCGCGGGGTGTTTCTGGCGGGTATAATTAGCCGATTTGGGCGATTAGCGGGAGATCGCATGGATTCCGCAATTTTTGAAGCGGCTCCTGAAAGGAGCAGAACCTGTTCTGCGTTTGCTGCAATGCGCTCCATTCCCGGAAAGGCCGCCGCAATACGTTCGGCGGCGGTTTAGGAGCGCCGCTTTACGGATTTTTCCGGGCGGCGCAGAGAAGGGAAGGGGTTGTGCACTCCGGTTCTCCAGCGATCCGATTTTTGACGAGCTGAAGAAAAAAAGGCAACCCGTGCAAGGGATGTTGCAAGTCCTGGGAAAAAGAGAAATCACCCCTCCGAAGTTTTTATAAATCCCACAAAGGCTACCAGCGCCATGACCATTCCCAGGGCACCATAGAAATAAACCCCGCCCGTCGTCTCGGCAAGTTCTTTCATAAAAAAACCGCGGTTTGAAATAAATCCCCAGTAAAAAATAAATCCGTAAGAGGCCAAAAGCCCGAGCTTGTGTCTTCCAATAATCAGGAAAAGAGAGCTTAGAAGGGCGGCCAGAATGATCTGACTCAGAGGAATATGGAGATTTAAATTTTCCAAAAATCCAAAAGTCTGTTTCAAGATTTCCATAACGTTACTCAGGTTGTTAGAAGGATAATTGCTGCCTCCTTTGGGATTCGGGAGCGCACGAAAAAATCACTTATCTTGTTATTTTACAACAGATTATTGGAAAATATTCAACAAAATTTAGGGTTGGCGCGTAATAAATTTCACCCATCTTGGATGGTTGATACAAGCTCCGATTTTTCAGGCCAAATCCTTCATGAAACAAACTCGCTTGATGTGTTTTGGAGCAGAACGGTTATCCCGTGATTAGTTTTTAAGCAGATAATTTTTCATTTTTAAATCTTTTCGGACAAATCCTCTGAAAAACAAAGCATTTAAGGTTCAGACAATTCTGGCATGGAACTTGTAGATTATAGAATTTTGGATTTAACCTTCCGCAAGCTGGAAAATTACCGCAAAAAGATTATGGTCGCGGAGAGATGCATCCGGAAAAAGATATAAATATTGCCTGATTTGGCTTTTTTATTTGAAACTTTCTTGTCATGAGCTTTAGGATTTTTGAGCAGGGACAGGCAAATTTCCATATATAGCCAGGAACTCATTAGAGAAGAATTTTGGAGGAACTCATGGAAAAAAAGTACTTGTTGCCAAACTGCTTGCTGCCAAGGAAGCCTCTGGCAAGACTTATGATGAATTGGCGGATGCCCTCGGTCTATGCAACGTTTATGTGGGACAGATTTTTCACGCCCAGGCCCAGTTAAAAAAGGAAACAGAACCCAAACTTGTCAAACTGGTTCCGGGGCTCAGTGAAGACCTTCTTCAGGAGCTCCGCAAATGCCCTATGCGGTCCTATGATCCCAGCATCACTCAGGAACCTCATATCTATCGTATGACAGAAGTGTGTGTGCATTATGGAGATTCCATCAAAGAGATCATCAATGAAAAGTTCGGCGATGGAATCATGTCCGCGATTGATTTCAAAATAACCGTGGATAAAGTAAAAGGGGCGCAGGGCGAGGATCGAGTGGTAATGACCTGGAATGGGAAATTCCTTCCTCATATTGAACAGAAAAAATAAAAATTTCGTTACTGTACTTCTCCAAAACGAAAATCGGAAAGCTCTGGATAGATAGATAAAGCTTTCCGATTTTCGCCAGGCCCATGAAAAACTCAGGAACCTGAATGTTCACCAAGGAGGTTGTAATCAATGTATAAGAGCGAGATGGAAAAATTAGCGGATGCCGCTGAAAAAAAAATCATCTACATGAAAAAGGCTCCTGTCGGTTACATCCTGTTGTCTGCTCTGGCTGGAATATATCTGGGATTTGGAATCGTTCTGATTTTTTCTGTTGCGGGACCCATAGCCCAAGCTGGAGGCGCCGCGTATTTGAAATTGATCATGGGTGCGTGTTTTGGCATCGCATTGAGCCTGGTTATTTTCGCGGGTGCGGAACTGTTTACCGGCAACAACATGGTTTTTGCCGTAGGCAACCTCATGAAACGGGTGGGGCAGGGCCCCATCATAATTTTATTTACTTTGTGTTTTATCGGTAATTTGTTGGGATCGATTTTTCTTGCCTGGTTGGTGGTAAATGGCGGCAGCCTGCCGGAAGCATCAAACGAATTGGTGCTCAAGGTTGCCGCGATGAAAATGGGGCTGGATCCCAAGGAAGCCTTTTTGCGGGGAATTTTGTGCAATTGGCTGGTTTGTCTCGCGGTATGGATCTGCACCAGAACGCAAAGTGATTCCGCCAAACTTATCATGATTTTCTGGTGCCTGTTTGCTTTCATCGGCAGCGGCTACGAACATAGTATCGCGAATCAAACCCTATTGAGCATCGCGATGCTTCTCCCACACGGGCCGGAAATTTCACTGGCCGGATTTGTTCATAACCAGGTCTTTGTCACGCTGGGGAACCTTGTAGGCGGGGGCGCGTTTGTAGGAATTGTGTATTGGTTTTCCACGCCGAGCTTGAGGATAGAAGCGGGCGCGGGAGAAAGATTGCACGCGGAGAAAAAAATCAAACAGGACCAGGCAGTCTAGGCCGCTTGCCGGGCATAATCTGATTATTGAATCCCCTGAAAATTCAGAAGGCTTCTGGAAAAGCCTGCACCGGGTTTCCTGTATTTACATTCATAAGAGCCGGCATTGGCCGCGTCTTATAAATCAAACATCGTTGCAATGTTTGAATCAAAAAAAGAAACAGTCCTTTTTCAGGTTGACCGTGACCGGGTGAGTTTGGATCCGGTACTTGCAGAAAAACCTGGGGAAATCAGGCTGTTTTGAAATAAGGAGTACGGTATGAAAGCAAAACTTGTTTTAGTGGGCAATGGAATGGCAGGAGTCCGAACCCTGGAGGAATTGATCAAACTGGCGCCGGACCTGTATGACATTACCGTGTTTGGGGCAGAGCCGCATGGCAATTACAATCGCATCCTTTTATCGCCGGTATTGTCCGGAGAAAAGGCCTTCGAGGAAATCATACTTAACAGCGAAGAATGGTACCGGGACAATGGCATTAAACTCCATATTGGCAAGGAGGTCGTGAAAATTGACCGCCGCAACCGGAAAGTGATTGCGGCGGATGGAACCACGGAATCCTATGACCGGTTGTTATTGGCCACGGGTTCCAATCCCTTGATCCCGCCAATACCGGGCAGTGATCTGGAAGGGGTTATTAGTTTCCGCGATATTCATGCGGTGAATATTATGGTGGATGCTTCCAGAAAGGGTAAACAGGCGGTAGTCATTGGCGGAGGATTGTTGGGCCTGGAAGCGGCCAACGGGCTCAAGCAAAGAGGGATGTTCGTCACCGTGGTGCATCTCATGGATACCCTGATGGAGCGTCAGCTTGATGTGGAGGCCGGAGCCATGCTCAAAAAAGCTCTGGAAGAAAGGGGATTGCATTTTCTGATGACCACGGCCACCGAGTCATTTCTGGGGAACGGTTGTGTCCGGGGAGTGCGGTTTAAAGGAGGCCTGGAAATCGCCGCCGATCTGGTGGTGATGGCGGTGGGTATCCGTCCCAATGCGCAACTGGCCAAGAACGCAGGAATTTACTGTGAACGGGGAATCGTAGTCAACGATACCATGCAGACCTATGATCCCCGCATCTATGCCGTGGGGGAATGTGTGCAGCATCGTGGCCAAACCTACGGCCTGGTGGCGCCTTTATTCGAGCAGGCCAAAGTATGCGCCAATCATCTCGCGCAGGAAGGTTATGCGCGTTACGTGGGATCCATTACTTTTTCCAAGCTTAAGGTGACGGGCCTGGAGTTGTTTTCGGTGGGCGATTTCATTGGCAATGAAACCACCGAAAATGTGGTGATGAAAGACCCGGCACGCGGGATATATAAAAAAGTGGTGATCCAGGACAACCGCATCATTGGCGCGGTCATGATTGGGGATACCGTTGACGGCTCCTGGTATTACCAGTTATTGCGCGAAGGGACGAACATCGGTGATATCCGCAACCGTTTGATGTTCGGTCGATCCCACCTGGGGGACTCCGGCCACGGCGGAAAAAATGTTGCGGCGGCGATGAGTGACAATATGGAAGTTTGTGGCTGCAACGGGGTGTGCAAAGGAGATATTGTCAATGCCATTACTTCAAAGGGACTTTTTACACTGGAAGATGTTCGGTCTCATACGAAGGCTTCGAGTTCCTGTGGTTCCTGTACCGGGCTGGTAGAACAAATTCTGGCTTTTACTTTGGGAGGAGACTATTCCGAACCTCCCAAAACAAAACCTTTATGCGGTTGCTCGGATTACACCCATGATGAAATTCGACAGTCTATAAAGGCCCAGCGCTTGACGAATATCCGTGCCATTATGGACTACCTTGAGTATCGAAGTCCGGATGGCTGCCATGTATGCCGGCCGGCGTTGAATTATTATGCGATTGCCTATTGGCCCGCTGAGGCACATGACGACCCGCAATCCCGTTATATCAACGAACGGGTGCATGCCAATATTCAAAAAGACGGAACCTATTCGGTGGTTCCCCGTATTTGGGGCGGAGTCACCACGCCCCATGAATTGCGCGCCATTGCCAACGTTGCGGAGAAGTTCCGGGTTCCCACGGTCAAAATTACCGGCGGACAGCGCATCGATCTGCTTGGAGTGAAGAAAGAAGAGCTGCCCGCCGTTTGGGGTGAATTGAACCAGGCTGGACTGATTTCCGGTTTTGCCTACGGCAAGTCGTTGCGCACGGTAAAGACTTGCGTGGGGCAGGAGTGGTGCCGTTTTGGGACTCAGGATTCTACCTCGATGGGGATCAAACTGGAAAAGTTGACCTGGGGATCCTGGATGCCCCACAAGTTCAAGATGGCGGTTTCCGGTTGTCCCAGAAACTGCGCTGAAGCGACGATCAAGGATTTTGGGGTGGTCGCGGTGGAATCCGGCTGGGAATTGCACGTCGGCGG
>Ga0210044_10006910_pt1 | contig 14734 bp, 12 predicted proteins | sample CryGey13umfilter_2_FD_183959 | JGI IMG/M metagenome (GOLD analysis project Ga0210044, IMG submission 183959) | Groundwater microbial communities from aquifer in Utah, USA - Crystal Geyser 4/9/14 3 um filter (SPAdes) (version 2) | ecosystem: Environmental > Aquatic > Deep subsurface >...
GAGAGATTGGAACATCCGGTGCATATATGTTAGCAACAGGGGCAAAGACAATAATTGCTTCTCCTTTTTCTGATGTTGGAGGTATTGGGATAACAATGTCTTATTTGGAGAATACAGCAAAGAATATTCAAGAAGGTTTGCAATATATTTCACTTGCATCTGGAAAATTTAAAGATTATGGAAATCCTGATAAACCACTTACTCCTGCCGAAAGAGATTTAATGGAGCGTGACTTAAAAATTTGGCATGAGCATTTTGTGAAAATTGTTGCGGAAAATAGAAATTTGCCTATTGAAGAAGTTGCAAAACTTGCTGATGGTTCTTCGATGCCTGGTTCGCTTGCACTTGAAAATAAATTGATTGATGCACTCGGTGATCAAGAAACTGCACGAGCATGGTTTGCCGAACAGTTGGAAATTTCTCCGGAGGAAGTGATATTTTGTGAGTAAATAAATATAAATAAGCAAGAACGGTTCTTGCTATAAACTCCTATTCTCCCAATAATTAGTCAAAATATGCTATAATTACAGGGTGAAAAAGTTAAAAAATAAAAATAATATAGTTATATACCAAGCAAAAAATGGAGCTATTGAGTTACGTGGGGATTTTCAGCAAGAAACTGTTTGGGCGACACAGGCACAAATTGCTCAGCTTTTTGAAGTTACATCTCAAAATGTGACCTTGCATCTTAATAATATTTTTAAAGATAAAGAACTTGACATAAAAACAACTTGTAAGGAATCCTTACAAGTTCAAATTGAAGGAAAAAGAAAAGTTGAAAGAACTATTAAATTTTATAATCTAGATGCAATTATTGCTGTGGGCTATCGCATAAGTTCTATAATGGGAACTAATTTTCGTATTTGGGCAACAAAAACTTTACGTGAACATATTACTAAAGGTTATACTATCAATAAAAAACAAATTACAAAAAATTATGATGCTTTTATAAAATCAGTAGGAGATATCCAAGCGTTACTACCTGAACATATTACTCTTGACCCGAAATCAGTGTTGGAATTAATAAAAGAATTTGCTAGTACATGGGTGTCATTAGATGCATATGATAAAGAAATTCTCGTTCCTATCGGAATTACAAAGAAGGCGATAAAACTTTCAGGGTTAGAATTAACGGAAGCTATTATGAATCTTCGATCTCAATTAATCAAAAAAGGTGAAGCGAAAGATATTTTTGCACAAGAAAGAGAGGATGGAAGTATTAGAGGAATAGTAGGGAATGTAATGCAATCATTTGGAGGAAAGGATTTATATTTAACGGCTGAAGAAAAAGCAGCACATCTTTTATATTTTATGGTGAAAAATCATCCGTTTGTAGATGGTAATAAACGTGCTGGTGCATTTGCATTTGTATGGTTTTTAAGAAAAACTAAAATAAAAACAATGCGGAACATAAACCCTAATGCGCTTACAGCACTTACGCTTTTTATAGCGGAAAGCAATCCAAATAAAAAAGAGCAAATGGTTGCACTTATTACGCAAATGTTGAAATAAATTATGATAACATTTTCTAAAATGTTATACTTAATAGATTAGTATTAATTTCCGCCAGAGGCGGATCAGCCTTAGGCTGAAATAAAATAAAATATATGGCAGAAAAAAAAGTTTCCGCATTTATGAAGCCAATGAAGATAAGTGAAGAATTGGCAGAAGTAGTAGGTAAAGGCCCTATGCCTAGATCCGAAGTGGTCAAGGCTTTATGGGTGTATATCAAGAAGAATAATCTTCAAGATCCAAAGAATAAGCGCAATATTGTAGCTGACGCTGCGCTGAAGAAAGTGTTTGGTGGCAAAAGTGTAGTTAATATGTTTGAAATGACGAAGCTTGTTTCAAAGCATCTTTCATAATCACTTCATTAAAACTTTCAAATACCCCCTTAAGGGGGTATTTTGATTAAGGTCTTCTTTGTGCTAATATATTTATATAAGTAAATAGTTTATATCAAGAGTGGTGGAATCCTCCTTCGTTAAAACTACGGACGGAGAACGAGAATTGGCTCGCACCCCACAGCAACCCTGAGAGATATTCTCGATGGGTGCTAAATCCAACCTCCGCCTAAGGTGGAAGGAGAGATACGTTTACGTTTAGTCCACGTGAAAAATCTTTCCTCTCTATGGGGAATTTTTTGTTTCATTGTAAATTTTTTAATATATAAAATTATGAAAAAGAAATGTTCAAAATGTAAAAGGGAAAAATCACTTGATAAATTTTTTAAAGTTTCAAGGGTATTTAAAAATCCAAGAATTAATAAAGATGGTAAAGATACAGTATGTAAAGAATGTGTTTATAAAAGAATTGCCCTTAACAGATTAAATAATCCAGAAAAATACAGAGAACTTGGAAGAAATTGGACGAGAAAAAATCCAGAAAGAAGAAAAATTATAAGACAGAAATATTTTTCTTCTCCAAAAGGAATTTATATAAATTTGATTAAAAGAGGAAGGCATAAGGTTTTAATTTCTCAGAAAGAGTTTATTGAATGGTATTTAAAAGAAAAGAAAAGTTGTTTTTATTGCAACATATCTGAAAATTTAGTAAAAAAATTTGCAAAGGGTAAACTGAGAAGTAGATTAACTATAGATAGGGTAAATCCAAAAGGTAATTATGAGTTAGGAAATATGGTTTTAGCGTGTGGAGTTTGTAATTTTATTAAAAGTGATGTTTTTACAAAAAAAGAAATGCTAGAAGTCGGTAAAATTATTAAAATAAAATGGAAGAAAATTATATGAATACGAAAACTTCGGAGTTTTGTAGTCCTCGACATCCAGATAAAATTTGTGATTTTATTGCAGATAGTATTCTGGACGCATATCTTGAAGGTGATAAAGAAAGTCGCGTAGCAATAGAGGTGATGGGAGGGCACAATCTGATAACCATAAATGGAGAAGTAACTTCAAAATCAGAAATAGATATTGAAAAAATTGTAAAAAATATCGTAGGGGAAGATTATAAAATTATTTCAAACATAGTTTTACAAAGCCCAGAGATAGCTCATGGAGTAGATACGGGTGGAGCTGGAGATCAAGGAATAATGAAAGGTTATGCGACGAGCGAGACTGCAGAACATTTGCCATTCGAATACAGTCTCGCTCGTAATTTGTGCCAGAAAATATTTGAAGTATATCCTTACGACGGTAAAACTCAAGTGACTATAGATGGTCATAAAATAAAAACAGTTGTGGCAAGTTTTCAAAATACAAAGAGTAATGAACTGCTTAAACTTGTTAAAAATATTATTAAAGCGGAAGAATATCTCATAAATCCAGCTGGAGAATGGAATCAGGGAGGATTTGATGCAGATACAGGACTTTCAGGAAGGAAATTGATAGTAGATAATTATGGTCCGGAAATACCGATAGGTGGAGGTTCTTTTTCTGGGAAAGATTATACGAAGGTAGATAGATCAGGAGCCTATATGGCGCGCAAAATAGCTGTGGATTTATTAAAAAAGCATAATACAAAAGAAGTTTTTACTAAACTTGCTTATGCTATAGGCAAGAGTAAGCCTGTAATGGCCGTGGCGGTGATAGATGGAAAAGAAGAAGAAATAGTGGGCTATGATTTGAGCCCAAAAGGCATCCGTGAGTATTTAAAACTAGAAAAAGTGAAGTTTGCAGACACTTCTAGATGGGGGCATTTTGGGAGGGGTTTTGAATGGGATTAAAGAGAATATATGCTATAATATAAGGGTGCTTATATTATTTTAGTTATGGAGACAGAAGCGATAGAAGACAATTTATACCATATTAAAACTAAAGCCTTTGAAGGGCCTTTTCATTTATTACTTTCTTTAATAGATGAAAGAAAGTTTTTTATTAATGATTTATCTTTGGCTCAGGTAACGGAGGATTATTTGAATTATTTAAATAAATTAGAGAAATTGGATACGCATGAGATTTCTAATTTTATAGTAATAGCGGCGACGCTTATTTTAATTAAATCAAAATCTCTTTTGCCTAATTTGAGTTTAACTTCTGAAGAAGAGAGTGACATACATAATCTAGAGGACAGATTAAAATTGTATGAACTTTATGCGAAACTTGGTGTAAATATAAAAAAGATATTTGGTGATAAGATTATTTTTGCTCCACTTGAGAGGAAGAGCGAAGTACTAGTATTTTTGCCAGATGAACAAATCACAAAGGAAAGTATGATGACTTTCGCTCATAATGCCTTGGGTAAAATTCCTAAAAAAGTTTTCTTGCCGGAGGTTGAAGTAAAAAAAGTGATAAATATAGAAGAAATGATTGAAAGATTGACTGGTAGAATAGAAGAGACATTAAAAATGAGTTTTAAAGATTTTGCCGGGATAGCGAAAACTAAAGAGGAGAAAGTGGTTGTAATTATCGGTTTTCTTGCTATGCTAGAGCTTGTAAGGCAAGGGATATTAGATGTTATGCAGGAGAATAATTTTGAAGAGATTATTATGAAGAAATATTAAGTTACAAAGTTTCCTAAAAATTTTTTGTCCTGCGCCCTTCTTTGGGCGCATTTAGGGGAACAAAGTGGGACCCTCGGACTAAAAAATTTTTAGGAAACTTTGTAAGAGTAAAAAATTATGGAAGATTTAGAAAAAAAGATAGAAGCAATACTTTTCTTTAAAGGAGAACCGATATCAAGAAAAAAACTTTCTGAATTTTTAGGAGTTGGTCAGACAGAAATAAATGAGCATCTAGAAAAATTAAAAGAAAGTTTGAAAAATGGGGGAATAGTTTTGCAGGAAAAAGAAAATGATATCACTTTGGGCACGGCTCCAGAATTTTCTGATTTGATAGAAAAATTACAAAAGGAAGAATTGAATAAAGAACTTTCTAAGGCAAGTTTGGAGACATTATCTATTGTTCTTTACAAAAATGGAGTGAATAGATCTTTGATTGATTACATAAGAGGAGTAAATTCTAGTTTTACTTTGCGGGCACTTTCTATAAGAGGATTGATAGAAAAGAGTATAGATCCGGAAGACAATAGACGCTATATTTATAAGCCTACATTTGAATTGCTTTCTTTTATGGGTGTGAAATCTGTACAAGAATTACCAGACTATCAATCAGTAAATAGTTCGATTGTATCTGCTGGTCAAGAATTAGAAGAAGAACTTAAAAATGAAACCAACATCTCCTAGTAATAATTTTTTGTTTTTGGTTTTATTTATTTTTGTCTTAGAGGCAATTTTATTTTCTATTGGAAATAATAAATCAAATATTGAATTTTTAAATAAAGAAAACAAAATAACAAAAATACAAAATATATTTGCAGATGTTCCTATACAAGCGAAAGCTTTTTCTATTTATGATGAAACTTTGAACAGAAAAATTTATGGAAGAAATGATGAAATACAAATGCCCATAGCTTCACTCACTAAGATAATGACTGTGGCTACGGCCTTGAATGTTCATAAAATGGACGACGTTGTTTCTATTTCTTTAGAAGCGCTTAAGCAAGAAAGTGATTATGGATTTTTTGTTAATGAAAAATTTAATATTAAAGATCTGGCCAAGTTTACTTTAGTAGGTTCTGCTAATGATGGTGCATTCGCTTTAGTAAAAAATGAAGATGATTTTTTAAATAAGATGAATCTAAAAGCACAGAAAATTGGTGCAGAAAAAACTTTATTTTTAAATTTTACAGGGTTAGACTTCAATACTGTTTTAGCGGGAGCTTTTGCTTCTGCTCAGGATGTGAATATTATGGTTATGTATGCATCTAGGGCCCACCCTGAAATATTTGATGCAAGTATTTTGCCAGAAATAAAAATAAAATCTTTGTCTGGTTTTAATCATAGTATAAAAAATACAAATAATATTTTAGATAAAATTCCTAATATTTTATTTTCTAAAACTGGATACACTCCTCTTGCGGGTGGGAATTTGGTTATTATTTATAAAAATAATTATGAACATAATATTGTAATTACAGTACTTGGATCAACAATAGATGGCAGATTCTCTGATATGGAAAAGATAATAAATGTGTTGTATGATTTAGATTATGGGAAGTAGAATGAGAGTTTTCAAAGATTTTTAAAGTGCAATATTAAAGTAAAAATGTTATATTTTTCTAATGGCTAAGAAAAAATTAAAAATAGGTATACTTTTTGGAGGAAAATCAGCTGAACACGAAGTCTCTATTGTATCAGCAAAAAATATTATAAAAGCTTTAGATAAACAAAAATATCAAGTTTTTCCTACTAAAATAGATAAAAATGGAAAATTTAATTTAAACTCTATAAAAAAAATGGATGTTATCTTTCCTGTCCTCCATGGCCCTTATGGGGAAGATGGAAGTATGCAAGGATTGTTAAAGATATTAAATTTACCTTTTGTTGGACCCAGTGTGCTCGGTTCAGCTGTTGGAATGGATAAGGATGTGATGAAAAGACTTTTTAAAGAAGCAGGAATTCCTATTGGAAAATTTATTACTTTATATAATGGAGAAAAAATTTCATTTGAAAAAATTAAAAAGATTTTAGGTTTACCTGTATTTATCAAACCCGCAAACATGGGGTCTTCTGTCGGAATCAGTAAAGTCAAAAATGAATCAGAATGGAAGAAAGCGCTTAAAGATGCGTTTTTGTATGATTCAAAAATTGTAGTTGAAGAAAATACAAATGGACAAGAGATAGAATGTTCTGTGTTGGGGAATGAAAAACCAATGGCTTCTGTTTTAGGAGAAATTGTTCCGAAAAATGATTTTTATTCGTATAAAGCAAAATATATAGATGAAGATGGAGCATCACTTTTAATACCAGCTAAAGTTTCTAAAGTTATAACAAAAAAAGTTCAGAATTTAGCGATTAAAGTATTTCAGACACTTAATTGTGAAGGGATGGGGCGAGTAGATTTTTTCGTAAAGAAAAATGGAGAAGTAATAGTTAATGAAATAAATACAATCCCAGGGTTTACTTCTATCAGTATGTATCCGAAATTGTGGGAGGCGAGTGGGATACCGACTTCGAAACTCTTAGATAGATTGATTGACCTTGCGATAGAGAGATACAATAGAGAAAAAAAATTAAAAACTGTGGTTAAATAGATTTGTGAGCTAAATTTTAGCGGGCGATGAGAGAATCGAACTCCCGACATCGGTTTTGGAGACCGAAGTTATTCCACTTAACTAATCGCCCTAACAACATAAACTATCAAAAAACGACCATTTAAGGTCGTATTTAGTATAACAGATAAGCCAAAATTAATAAATTACTTTTTTATCTCTTTATGCTTAACTTGCTTTTTACACCATTTACAATATTTTTTAAGCTCGATTTTTTTAGTAACGAGTTTCTTGTTTTTGCTGGACCAGTAATTTATACGCTTACAAGTAGAGCAAGCAAGTTTTATAAGTCTTTCTTGTGACATATATATATAGATTAATATAAAATTGTCTAAAAAGCAACTTTTTGTATAAGTCTACCTATTTTATCTTTTTTCTATTTTAGTTTATAATACCCATATATGATATCCCGAATATATGTAATTCCAAAGATAAAAGACAGCCGAGAGAGGCTGTTTCTTAAATCATGGAATTCTCTTGATATATCAGGGAAAGTTAAGTTTGTGAAGATAGTAGACTCATATCTTTTAGATTCTTCACTTTCTAGTGATCAGATTTTAAAATCTGCAGAAATTTTGACCAATCCCATTATTGAAAAGTTTTCAATAAATAAAATTTTAAATGAAGTAGCTAAATTTAACTATATTATTGAAATTGGTTTCTTGCCTGGAGTTACTGATAATGTCGGTAATACTGCCAGAGAGACCATTTTAGATTTATTTCATTTAAGAAAAGATTCAAATCTAAAAATATACACTTCAAAAATATTTATAATATCTGGCTCAATAAAATTAAAAGATGTTCAAAAGATTGCTTTGTCGCTTTACAATCCTTTGATAGAACGAGCTTATATTACTGATGTAAAAGAAATTACAAAAATGAGGGGCTTGCCACAGAAAGCTCCAGAAGTAATTTTAGAAAAACGTACTCCTGTATTATTTGTATCACTTAATGTGTCTGATGAAGAATTGAAAAAAATTGGCCGTGAAGGAGTAATGGATGAAAATGGTGTAAGACGAGGTCCACTCGCTCTTGATCTAGAATCAATGAAAGTAATTCAAGAATACTTTAAAAAACTTGGACGAAATCCAAAAGATATTGAAATAGAATCTCTAGCCCAAACTTGGTCTGAACATTGTAAGCATACAATTTTTGCAAATCAAATAGATGATATAAAAGATGGTTTGTACAAAACTTATATAAAAGGTGCTACAAATTTAATAAGAAAACAAAAAGGCTATAAAGATTTTTGTGTTTCTGTTTTTTCTGATAATTCTGGGGGTATTATTTTTGATAATGATTATTTAATAACGCATAAAGTGGAGACCCACAATAGTCCTTCTGCACTTGATCCATTCGGAGGAGCTATCACAGGCATCGTGGGAGTAAATCGTGATACTATCGGCTTCGGACTTGGAGCGAAACCTGTCGCAAATATATATGGTTTTTGTTTTGGAAATGTGGAAAATGATAAAGCTTTATACAGAGATAAAGAAAAAAAACAAAAAATGTTTCCACCCAAACGTATTATGGATGGCGTCATAAAAGGGGTAAATGTGGGAGGCAATTGTTCGGGGATTCCGACTGTCTCGGGATTTGTGAAATATGATGATAGATTTAGAGGTAAACCATTAATTTTTGTTGGAACTGTCGGAATTATTCCTAGAAATTTACCTCCTTCTGGAGAAGATAAATTAGGAAAACTTTCTCATGAAAAATCTGCAGAAGCAGGAGATTATATTGTAGTCGTCGGTGGACGAGTCGGGGCTGATGGTATTCATGGAGCTACATTTTCTTCTGTCACCATGGATTCTACAAGTCCTGCCACAGCAGTGCAGATAGGTGACCCTATTACACAAAAAAAATTAAGTGATGCGATAGTGAAAGAAGCTCGTGGTATGGATTTATACAATAGCATCACAGACAATGGGGCTGGAGGTATTTCTTGTTCGATAGCTGAAATGGCGAAAGAATGTGGTGGGGCTGTCGTTGATTTAGAGAAAGTGCCATTAAAATATTCAGGTTTACAACCATGGCAAATTTGGATTTCAGAATCTCAAGAGAGGATGACTCTTTCTGTTCCGAAGAAAAAATGGACACTTTTTAATAGACTTATGGAAAGTCATGGCGTAGAAGCGACTGTAGTTGGTGAATTTACTGATTCTGGTAGATGTGTAGTTAAATATGAAAACAAAACTATTATGGATATAGATTTGGAATTTTTACATAATGGTTTACCAAAAAGAAGATTAGAATCAGAAAGTATTGTTTATACTTTTTTAAAACCGAAGACGGAGAAAGTATCTAAGTCAGAGATTTTTGAAGAATTATTAAAAAATAAAAATATTAATGGATATTCTTTTATTTCAAAGCAATATGATCATGAAGTTCAAGCATCTTCTGTTTTGAAACCGTTATCAGGTCGTGGACAAATAAATACAGATGCTCAAGTTTTTCGGCCGTTACTTTCTTCGGAGAAGGGTGTTGTTTTATCGACTGGTATTTATCCTTCTTATGGAGACATAAGTGCTTATCATATGTCTGCTTGTGCTATAGATACAGCAATAAGAAATGCCATTTCAGCTGGGGGGACACTTTCGCATCTGGCGATACTAGATAATTTTTGCTGGTGTTCTTCTTATAATAAAAACCGTCTGGCACAACTTGTAGAATCAGTTAAGGCTTGTTATGACTATGCTGTAGGATATGGCACGCCTTTAATTTCTGGGAAAGATAGTATGTTTAATGATTTTAAAGGTTATGACGAAAAAGGAAATCCTGTAGCTATTTCTATTCCGCCTACTTTACTTATTTCTGCTATTGGAGTTATGAAAGATATTAAAAAAACAATTTCTCCTGAATTCAAAAATATTGGTGATAGTATCTATTTATTAGGAGAAACTCATGATGAACTAGGTGCAAGTGAATATTATAAAATTCTTGCAGAAAAAAATAAAAATAATGCTATAGGTAATAACGTGCCAAAAGTTGACTTAGAAAAAAATATTGAAACTTATTTAACCTTAGAAGAAGTAATCGAAAAAGAGTTGGTAAATTCTTCACTGTCCCTCACTTCTGGAGGGTTAGCTATTGCACTTGCAAAAGCTTCTATCGGAGGAATGTTAGGATGTGATATTTCTTTAGATAAAATTCCTGGGACTTCTTCATCTATTGATTCTCTTTTATTTTCTGAGAGTCAAGGGAGAATACTTGTTTCAGTTTCACCTAAGAATATAAACAAATTTGAAAAAATAATAAAAGATATACACTTTAAAAAAATAGGGAATGTTTCAAAAGATAACAAAATTACTATAAAATATAATAATAAAAAAGTAATCGAAAAAAATATAAAAAGGATGTTTGATATTTATCATAGTTTTTCTAATAAAATGGAATAAAATGAAAAAGATAAAAATAAAATCTTATAATCCAACATTAAAAATAAAGAAACCGAAAGCCATTGTTCTTTCAGGTTATGGACTTAATTGTGAAGAAGAAACAAAATTTGCTTTTGAATATGCAGGAGGAAAAGCAGATATAATTCACATAAATGAACTCATCGCAAGACCTAAAATACTTTTTGATTATGATATTATGGCATTTCCTGGCGGTTTTTCTTTTGGAGATGACACTGGAAGTGGTAAAGCTTATGCTAATAAAATGAGGAATCATCTATCAAAAGAATTAGAAGAATTTTTATCTCGTGATACTTTAGTCATAGGAATATGCAATGGTTTTCAAATTTTGACTTCTTTGGGAATATTGCCTGGAGCTTTAACATATAATAAAAATGCCAAATATATTGATCGCTGGGTAGATTTAAAAGTCATCGGCAGGAGTCCTTGGCTTACTGGTATAAAAAATATTTCTCTTCCCATCGCTCATGGTGAGGGACGATATATCATTGATAATGGGAAATATAAGAAAATGTCAGCCAAAGGTAGATCCACCTCTGGCGGAAAAAATTCCAATCAGGTTGCTTTTATTTATACGAAAGGGGATATTTGTAAATATCAGAATTTAGAAAAAAATCCAAATGGTGCTATGCATGATATAGGAGGAGTCTTAGGGTATAATGGACGGGTTCTTGGCATGATGCCTCATCCTGAAAGAGCTATGTTTTATCATCATTCTCCACTTTGGCCCCAAACCAAAGCAAGCTTGGTACGGGGCAAGCAAATAAAAAAAGAAGGTGTGGGTTTACAGATTTTTAAGAATGCAATTAATTATTTTAAAAAGTAATGGATAAAAATTTAAATGAAAAATGTGGAGTTTTTGGTATATTTAACGCTCCTAATATAGCATCTCGCCAAACATATTTCGGATTGTTTGCTTTGCAACACAGAGGACAGGAGCAGACAGGAATCGTTTCGACTAATGGTAAGAGACTTTTTGCATATAAAAATTCTGGGTTAGTGAGTCAAGTTTATACTGAAAAAATAATGAAGAAACTTCATGGCTTTGCTGCTATTGGGCACAATAGATATTCCACTTCTCGTGGAACAAGTACAAAACATGCACAACCTGTGATTATTAATAATACGATTGCTTTTGCTCATAATGGCAATCTTCCAAGTACAAAGGCATTAGTAGATTTTTTAAAGAAGAATAAAGTTTTTATTAAATCTAATTCAGATTCGGAACTGATGGCGAAAGCTATCGGTTTTTATATGAAAAGAGGACTTTCTTTGTCAAAAGCGATAGAGAGGTCTTATCCTCTTTTTACTGGAGCATTTTCATGTGTGGCACTTTCAAATAAAGAAATGGTTGCTTTTCGTGATCCACGGGGGATTCGTCCACTGGTGATTGGGAAGAGAGAGAATGAAACCATAATAGCTTCAGAAAGTTGTGCTCTTAGAACCGTAGGTGCTCATCTTTTACGTGAAGTATTGCCTGGTGAAATGGTAAGTATTTCAAAAAAAGTAATGAAAAGTAAAATTTTAGCTAGAGAAGAACCGAAATTAGATATTTTTGAATTTGTTTATTTTTCTCGCCATGATTGTTTAATGTTAGGAAAATCTGTTTATCAAGTTCGTAAAAATTTTGGTAGAATGCTTTTTAAAGAACATCCAAATATAAAATTTGATGTTATAATACCAGTACCCGAAACTTCTATTCCAGCTGCGATTGGATATTCTCAAGAATCTGGTGTTCCTTTTGAAATAGCTTTAAATAAAAATCGTTATATACATCGTACATTTATTGAACCTTTGCAGATAGGACGTGATAAAAAAGTTAAAATGAAACTATCTGTACTTTATAGTGTTATTAAAAATAAACGTGTTGGAGTAATAGATGATTCAATTGTTCGTGGAACTACTTCTCGACAAATAGTTAAAATGCTTTTTGATGCTGGAGCTAAAGAAGTTCATTTTTTAGTTGGTTCTGCTCCTGTGAAATTTCCAGATTTTTATGGTATCGATACCCCTAAACAAGAAAACCTTATTTCTTCACAAAAAACAATAGAAGAAACTCGTCAATATTTGGGAGCGACTTCTTTGTCATTCTTGTCTATAGATGGAATGGTTAAAGCTACAGGTTTGCCAAAAAAAAGATTTTCGCTTTCTGCTTTTAATGGAGAATATCCATTACCTATTTTTGAACATGAAAAAGAAATAAAATATAATAAATAAGACGAGTCCCGTTAGAAATTCAAGGGGCATGTTATAATGGTAATGTTTATTAATTTAAAATTTCGTACGGGATGAAAATCGCATTATTTATATCAGGCGGAGGAACAACAATGGAAGCCATAATAAAAGCTTGTAAGGATAATACATTGCAAAATATTATCCCTGTACTTGTGGTTGCTAGTAAATCTAATATTTTAGGAATAAAAAAAGCACTAGATCTCGGTATACAAAAAGAAGATGTTGTGGTATTAAATAGAAGATCTTTTACTACGGAGGAAGATTTTGGTCAAGCCATTCTTTCTTTATGCAAAGAAAGAGATGTAGATTTTATTGGTCAATATGGTTGGCTTGTTAAAACACCGAAAAATCTTTGTGAAGCTTATAAAGGAAGAATTATAAACCAACATCCAGGACCATTGGATAATGGAAGACCTGATTTTGGAGGTAGTGGTATGTATGGATTACGAGTGCATCAAGCACGGATAGAATTTGTTCGCAGGACGAATCGTGATTTTTGGACAGAAGCAACAGCACACTATGTGACTTCTCATTTTGATGAAGGTAAAATTATAAAAAGAGAACGGGTTCCAATATTTATAGATGATACAGCGGAAATATTGCAAGCTCGAGTGCTTCCTATTGAACATAAAGTTCAGATTGAAGCTTTGGAAGATTTTTCTCTAGGAAGAGTGGAAGAATTTTATCGCGAAGAACCACTTGTTTGTGAGGGTGAAGAAGGCATTTTAGAGAAATGTAAAGAATTAGCAATAAAAATGTATCCTAACGGTTAAATTGATATAATTATATTATGGAAAGTGAAACCAAAAATTGTCAGAGTTGTAAGAAAGATTTCACTATAGAATCTGAGGATTTTAAATTTTATGAAAAAATAAAAGTCCCTCCGCCAACTTTTTGTCCAGACTGTCGTTTGATGAGAAGATTATTATGGAGAAACGAGAGAACTTTTTATAGAAGGGAATGTAATAGTTGTAGTAAAAAAATTATTTCAATGTATAATCCCGATTTGTCTCAAGCTGTATACTGTCATGATTGTTGGTGGAGCGATAAATGGGATCCGATGACTTTTAAAGCAGACTATAATTATGACGAATTGTTTTTTAAACAATTTGAAACACTTTTTAAAAAAGTTCCTTTGATTAGTCTGTTTTCTGGGGGGAGACAATTAAATTCTGATTATTGCAATTTTACTGCTAACGATAAAGATTGTTATTTATGTTTTGGTGGGAAGGATGATGAAAGATCTTTTTATTCAAAAAATATATCTTTTTCAAAAGATGTGGCTGATATATTTAATGGAGATAAATTAGAATTATGTTATGAAAATATTCAATGTGAAAATTCCTACCGTTTATCTTTCAGCAAGCAATCTGAAAATTGTACCGATTGTATGTTTTTATATGATTGTCGCAATTGTCAAAATTGCTTTGGTTGTACCAATTTACGAAATAAAAATTATTGTATTTGGAATAAGCAATACTCTCGGGAAGAGTATTTAAAAAAAATAGAAGAATTTAATATTGGGAACTTTGAAAATTTAGAAAATTTAAAGTCTCAATTTTACGAAATATACAAGAAATCTATACATAAATATGGGCATTTAATTAATACAAAAAATTCTTCAGGTGATAATCTTTCCAATACTAGAAATTGTAAACATTGTTTTGATGTTTTTGGTTCTGGATCAGAAAATTGTAAATATACCCATTATGTTGTTTCAGGAGTGAAAGATTCTTATGATAATTATGGAATGCCAACAGCAGAAAAAGTATATGAAACTATTGCTATTGGTTTTGAATACTCTGAAAATTCTGATTATTATTTTAGTTATTTTGTTAAAGGTAGTAGCAGAATTTTCTATTCTTATAATTGTGTTAATTCTCACGATCTCTTCGCCTGCATCGGTCTCCGCAACAAATCCTACTGCATCCTGAACAAACAATACACAAAGGAAGAATATGAAGAATTAGTACCTAAAATCATCAAACATATGAATGATATGCCCTATATAGACA
>Ga0210044_10006911_pt1 | contig 14734 bp, 16 predicted proteins | sample CryGey13umfilter_2_FD_183959 | JGI IMG/M metagenome (GOLD analysis project Ga0210044, IMG submission 183959) | Groundwater microbial communities from aquifer in Utah, USA - Crystal Geyser 4/9/14 3 um filter (SPAdes) (version 2) | ecosystem: Environmental > Aquatic > Deep subsurface >...
TTCTATGTTCAAGCCACTGAACATAATTGACAGTTTATAAGAGAACCCTCTAGTTCTTTTTCCTTTTTCGTCCAACCTTTTTGGGTTGTCAGGAGCCCCTCACTTGGACGTCGGGTTTCCAAGTGAGGGGCTCCTGACTCTCCGAATAATTTTTTTCTATTGCGCAAACCGTGTGGTCTTGATATAATAGTTTAATAAGTCCCAAAGGGGAGGTTCATTTTTTAGAAAAATCACGAATTCGGTAAATAATAATAATATAAATTTCATATGGATATAAATACAAATAGAACATTTGAAAATGTTACACAGGGGGCAACGGCAAACACTCCAAAAAAGAAATTTGGGAAGTCCTCTGTTTTTTTGGTTGGTGGTATTTTTGGAGCTCTCCTTGTTGTGGGGATCTTGTATTTTAATGTTCCGCAGATGCTTAGATCAAAGTCGCCACTCTCGGATCAAACAGAGCAAATGGATAGTAAGGTGGTTGAGGCATTAGTGAAGGATCTCGGTAGAATAATGATTCTGCCCACAGATGAAACTCCTACAATTTTTGAAATCACGGATCCAAAGGCGATGATTGCAGAGCAACCGTTTTTTACAGGAGCTATAAAAGGAGACAAGCTTCTCATATACAGTAGCATCGCCCGCGCTATTATTTATAGCCCAAGTCGTAATCTTATAGTGAATGTCGGTCCAGTGACAAAAGAGCAATCCGCTACAAAGCAAGGTTCTGCAATAGAAGAGACGTCAGTTGATACTACTTCTGCTTCTGCAACCAAACATAGGTAATGGTATAGGCATGCTCAATGTCCTAGATTGTGGCTGGCGAATGTGTTACTCATTCTTTTGCGTAGAGCGTCTATAACCGGATACAGTCGCCCAATGGTCTATTCTCTGTTGAATGTAGAAGAATGGGTAGAATATTGAATATTGAATCAAAATACCAATGTGCCATCTACTTTCCACCTTCATTCTGTTTAGTGTATAATACTACTGATATGACAGATCAAAAGAAAATCATTCTTGTTGTGGAGGACGAGGAGCCGATGCAGTTGGTTCTTAGAGATGTTCTTAAAGTGGAAGGATATATAGTCCTTGAAGCAAAAAATGGGATTGAGGGACTGGAGCTCGCGTTAAAAGAGCACCCAGACTTGATTTTACTTGATATCCTTATGCCAAAAATGGACGGGCTTGAGATGCTAAAAAATCTCCGCGCGGACGAATGGGGGAGAAGTGTCCCAGTAATTGTGCTCACAAACCTGAGCGACAATGAAGATATCGCAAAAGCGGTTGAAGAAGACGTGTTTGAATACTTCGTAAAAACAGATATCAGAATTGATGAAGTGATCGCGCGAATTCGGGAAAAAATTGACTAAAACGATTTTGTGTGACACACAAAATCGTTCGCCCGAGCATTTGTGAACAAATGTTTTAAAGGAGGTAGTTAAAAAGCTCTGTCGAGCACCAATATTGGTGCTCGAAATAAACGCAACAAATAAACAAAAAAGCCCCGCCCTTTTTAAAAAGGGCGGGGCTTTTTTGGCGGAGGCGGAGAGATTTGAACTCTCGAACGGGTTACCCCGTTGCCACCTTTCCAAGGTGGTGCACTAGACCGCTATGCGACGCCTCCGTGTGAAGGTACTTTAGCAAAAATGAGCATAAACAGCAAAACTTCCCATACTCTCTAGAGAGTATGGGAAGTTTTGCTGTTTATGCCGCCTTCTGTATTTGTTCGCTTATGTCGTTCGCTGCTTTTTGATCTCGAGCAAGTCTTGCTATAATATCCTCTCTAGTAATTGATTTTTGATCCGCTGAACTTAGGTTTTGACTTTCACTGAAATCATAACTCTCTTTTATTTTTTGTTTTGCAGTTTCTTCTGCTCTAGCTTTAAGATTTCGCTCTCTTATTTTTTGAATTTCTGCTTCATCAGCTGCAATTTGCTCTGGAGTCATTTGAGGTGGAATTTCTATATTCATGATTGTTCTATTATATCAACCGTTATTATTTATTTCTAGTGTATATATTATATCAAATTTATAGATTTTGTCAAATATTGCAAATGTCCAGCCCCCATAATCCTTTTTGGGATTCGCGCGCGCCTTTTTCCGCATTTTTGAATTCTGTCTGGTATTTGTATGGACGGCGATATGTGTATTCGTGACCGTAGCCTTCGAAAATAATTTTTTGATTAATGAGGGTATCGTCATCGAGAAATACATAACGGAGTAGTCGCCCATATCTATCACGGTCATCCTGCGATGCGTCTGCCTCTAGACGAACAAATTTGCTCTCAAGTAAGGATTTCGTAAACGCACTCGCTTCTTCTCCGAAACATTGCGCAGAACCGCGAGGATCAAAAATTTCTGGAGTATCAACTCCAATCAGGCGAACTTTTTCCTGTACGCCATTTATTAAAACTACAATCGTGTCACCATCTACAACGCGGGTTATGACAGGCATTATTTCTGACGATGCAATCGATGACTGCATGGTTGCAGGGGCGGTTCTTACGAGGTCCGACCTCGTAAGAACCGCCCCTGTTTTACCATCAAAAAATTTATCTTGACCCGCGAGTATCAATAAAACTACAATAATGCCCCAAATTAGCATCTTTCCCATTGTCATTAGTATATACTGTTACGCCTATTGCAAAAAGCGGGCTCATCTGGTAAAGTGCAACCATTATGAAGAAAGAAATCCACCCAGCATATCATCAGGAATCAGCAGTTACCTGCTCATGTGGCGAAAAATTCGTCGTTGGTTCAACTATGCCAAAAATTGACGTTGAAATCTGTAGTTCCTGCCACCCATTCTTTACTGGTGAGGAAAAGGTTCTTGATCAAGGCGGACGTGTAGAACGTTTCAAGAAGCGCGTAGCAGCAACAAAGAAGTAACGAAGCAGATAAACTACAGGGACTGCATCTCTGTAGTTTTTCTTTTGCATGGTAAGATGTATTCAAGATTTTAGTTTAGATCGTCTTTGTGAGGTACGAAGCAATCCATGATTCATTGTGTGTGAATCCTAGATAGCGTCCAAGACGTGAATCTGCTGATTCAGCCATGCGATTACGCTCGCAAAGATGATTTCCTAAAACCAAACACCTAGGACCTTCTCTCAAATGGATTTGGAAACTTTTAAAAAAAACCACAAGACAAAATATCTCGCGGACGAATACGAGCGACTTTTGTCTGCCGAGGCAGAAGTGGATGCAATGATAGAAGCTGACCCAGAGTTTGCAGAAATGGGAGCAGGGGAGCTCGTGACTCTTCGCGCGCAGATTGAGGCGCTAGAAAAACAAATGACGGAAATTATTGATGGCGACAAAGAAGAGGAAGTAAAACCAAAAGAAATTATTTTGGAGGTACGCGCTGGCGCGGGCGGGGAAGAGGCGGCGATTTTTGCTCAGGATCTAGCAATGATGTACGAGCGTTTCGCGGAAAAGAAAGGATGGGAATTTAAAAAACTCGATGAATCTCCGAGCGAGATGGGCGGATATAAAGAAGCGTCGTTTGAAATTAAAAGCAAGGACGCATACGATATGCTACGCTGGGAAACTGGAGTGCATCGTGTGCAACGTATTCCAGCAACGGAAAAATCTGGACGAATTCACACCTCCACAGCATCAGTCGTAGTACTTCCAATTTATCCAGTAACAACTTTTACAATAAACCCTGCAGATTTGGAAATGGAGTTTTCGCGCTCAGGTGGTGCAGGCGGGCAGAACGTGAACAAGGTTGAAACAGCGGTACGTATCATTCACAAGCCTACAGGTCTCGCTGTGCGTTGCACGAGCGAGCGAAGCCAAATAAAAAACCGCGAAAAGGCGATGTCAATGCTCATGGCGCGCCTTGAAGATATTGACCAAGCTAAAAAAGAAAGTGATGTCTCAGCAGACCGCAAAGGGCAAATTGGCACTGGTGACCGCTCGGAAAAAATCCGAACCTACAACATCCTTCAGGACCGTATTACCGACCACCGCATCAAGCAGTCCTGGAGCAATCTTGAGAAGATTTTCCTCGGCAACATTGAGCCAATTTTAGAAGCCTGCGCAAAGGGGACGGTTGGCTTGCCCGCAATTTCTGATGAAACGGCGGGAGATGCGGAAGACAGCGAGTAAAGGCTTGATTACCTTGCTTTTTTGGTCATCGTCTGGTAGGATAAACACTTACAATAAGGGATAAGAAGATAAGGCCATGAGTGTCTTCTTGTACTTTTTAAACATTTAAAACCTGGCCAAATTAATATAATAATGACAAAAACAGTTGAGAACAAAGGACTAATTACCGAAATGTTTGCCGCAGGGGCGCATTTCGGCTATTCACGTTCACGCCGTCACCCATCAGCAAAGGCTTTTATTTTCGGTACCAAAAACGGTATTGAGATTATGGACCTTGAAAAAACAAGCGTTGAGCTTGAGAAAGCAAAGGCATTTGTAAATACGCTCGCAAAAGGCGGAAAGCAAATTCTTTTTGTAGGAACAAAGAGCGAATCAAAAAAGGTTGTTGAAGATGGCGCTTCGTCTATTGACATGCCATTTGTCGCGGATCGTTGGGTGGGAGGGGTTCTTACAAACTTCCCTGAGATCAAGAAGCGCGTAGCCCTTCTTGAGGACCTTCGTTCAAAAAAGGAAAAAGGCGAGCTTGCAATTTACACAAAGAAAGAGCGTTCACTTATTGATAAGGACATTGAGCGTCTTGAAAGAAATTTTGCCGGTATCGTTTCAATGAAGGAAACCCCCGCAGCAATGTTTGTTGTTGACCCCCGCAAAGAGTCTATTGCTATCAAGGAAGCGCAGCACCTCGGTATTCCTGTTGTTGCGCTCGCGAGCTCGGATTGTAATATTAAGGAAATTGATTTCCCAATCCCAGGAAACGACTCATCAGTTTCAAGCGTAAGCTTCTTTGTTTCTCAAATCGTTGATGCCTTCAAAGAAGGTCGCAACGCATAGTGTTTTGTATTTCTGAATCATTCTACATTCAACATTCTATCCAATATGATTACCACAGAACAAATTAAGGAATTGCGCGAATTAACAGGAATTTCTGTTATGCAATGCAAGAAGGCTCTTGAAGAGGCAGAAGGAGACAAGGAAAAGGCTCTCCTTATTCTTAGGAAAAAAAGCAGCTCCATCGCAGAAAAGAAAGGCGACCGCGAGCTTGGCGCTGGGGTTGTCGAGGCTTACATTCACAGCAACAAAACTGTTGGCGCGATGATTGAGTTTTCTTGCGAGACTGACTTCGTTGCGCGCAATGAAGAGTTTGTTGCAATGGCTCGCGATATTGCAATGCATATTACCGCAACAAATCCAGAATATTTGGATGAGTCAGAGATTACGGAAGAAGTACGCGCAAAAGTGATTGATATGTTCAAAAAAGAAGTTGAAAAGTCTGGTAAGTCGGCGGACATTCAAGCAAAAATGATGGAAGGCAAGCTCGCTGGATATTTTGGAGAGCGTACACTTCTTAATCAGGCTTTTGTAAAAAATCCTGACATTACGATTAAACAGCTCATTGATGGAGGTGTGCAGAAGTTTGGCGAAAAAATAGCAGTAGCTCGTTTTTCTCGCTTTGCCGTGGCAAAGTAATTGTTGGACGCAAGCAGAGCTTGTATCCAACAATTGACAATCGCTTCGCTAACAATTAACATTTGACTTAAATGCGCGAAGCGCATCAGTCATTGTCAAATGTCAGTGGTCAGTTGTCAAATGTTTATACCATGATTGTCATCATTACATTATTTTATCTATCCCTCGCAACCATAATCGGAATGGTTTCGTGGAAGCTTATTACATTGCGAAATCTAAAGCTTTCGCTCGTAGAAGGCGTTGAAAAGGAACTTCATGGCAAGCTTTACGAAACAATTCATAACGCATGGTATGTTTTTCGCGTAGTGGTGCTTGCTCGTATTCGCAAGTTTGTTCTCGTGCTATTTTACACCACTGCGCATGAGGTCTTGCGTTTTACAGAGCTAGTTGGACAGAAGCTCAAGGAACGACACGGCAAATGGTTTGATATGGTGAAGGGTAAGGGTGTAATAAGAAAAAAGGGCTCTGTTTCCTTTTTTCTGCGAGATGTGGCAGAATACAAAAAGTCTATCCAGGTGAAGTAGAGTGCGTTGAAAGGTCTGGCCTTGGGAATTTGCATTTAATACCCGACTTTTGTGAATTTAAAATTATATTGCCAGAATACGCTGTTTTGGTAGGCTCAAAAGAAAACATCAAAAGGTGGTATCCTGAGGAAATAGTTTGAAATAATTTAATATTGCCAGAATACGCTGTTTTGGTAGGCTCAAAAGAAAACATCAAAAGGTGGTATCCTGAGGAAATAGTTTGAAATAATTTAATATTGCCAGAATAGCTCAGTTGGTAGAGCAACGGTTTTGTAAACCGTAGGTCGTCGGTTCGATCCCGACTTCTGGCTCCAATGGCTCCATAAAAGTTCCGCTTTTTAGGCGGGGTTTTTACAAGATAAACTCGCCTGTGGATATCTAAATAGCTGTTTAGTTGTAAAGATATCAGATAGGTATACCTTATAGGTAAGGAGTTGTGTTTGTGTGTTGGGATCTACCACACGCGCAACGAATTCACTTCATTAAATAACCTTGGAGCGTCGTGATTTTTATCAACATACGGTTACGGGTCCACTTAACAATATCCCTTAAGGGGTACACATATGAAAACATTTAATAAAGTTTCGGTAACTGTTCTGACTATTTCCTTGGCGCTCGGTCTCTTTGGCATAAATAGCGCCATCGCAGCAGGCCCATCCGCAATTAACCTAGGTTCAGCGGGTAATTTCACGATTCTCTCAAAAACAGGGGTTTCAACCACTGGAGTTACTTCAGTTGTTGGTGATATTGGAGTAAGCCCTGCTCAGGCAACTTACATCACTGGGTTTGCTCTAGACCTCTCGGTAGGAAGCGCATATTCAACATCGCCTTTGGTGGCTGGAAAAGTGTATGCTCCAGGCTACGCAGATCCAACTCCAGCAAATCTTACAAGTGCGATTGGCGCCATGGAGACTGCCTATACTGATGGTGTTGGCAGGACAAATCCCACAGCCACAGAATTGGGGGCTGGTAACATTGCAGGGATGACACTCGCTCCTGGGCTCTATAAATGGGGGACAGGTGTAACAATTTCCACAGACGTTACCCTCTCAGGTTCCGCAAATGATGTATGGATTTTCCAGATTGCTCAAAACCTTAATGTTAGCTCAGGCGCAGGAATTCTCTTGAGTGGGGGAGCACAAGCTAGCAATGTGTTCTGGGTTGTTGCAGGTCAAACAACCATTGGTACGACAGCTGTTTTTAATGGTATAATTCTAGACCAGACTGCAATTGTTTTAAATACAGGAGCGACATTAAATGGTAGAGCTTTAGCTCAGAGCGCAGTTACTTTGGATTCGAACTCTGTAAATGCACCTACTGCTGCGTCATCTATTGTTTCAATACCAGTAGCAGTCACGACTCCTACCCAAGTAACTACAACATCATACAGTGGTGAAAGTTCATACACTCCGCCAGCTCAGGTTGCATATATAACACAAGCAGATGCTGTAAATGACAGTGGATGCGCCTTTGGTAACAAATTTAGCACTGTTACAGGGCGTAGCTGTGTTTCTCAGGCAGCCTCTACTAACATGGCTTCTGCAACTGATGCTGGATGTATCCCTGGGAATAAATTTAGCACCGTAACTGGTAAAAACTGTGGTTCTCAAGCAGGAGCATCTTCAGCTTTCGGACAACAGGTTCGCAACTTCGCAAAGAATCTATGGAAGGGAACGCGCGACGCTGATGTGAAGTCACTTCAAGACTTCCTTGTTGCGCAAAACAAAGGACCAGCTGCTCAGGCCCTCGCAAATATTACAACGACAACATACTTCGGTGAGATGACCCTCGCTGCTGTCGCTGAATATCAGGCTTCAGTGGGAATTAGTCCTGCTTCAGGAAACTTTGGTCCAATAACCCGAGCGTATATTAGTTCACATTAGAAATAATTAACAATTAAAATTATGAAAAAATTAATATTTAGCAAAAGGTCTGCTCTCGCAACACTCGCGATCACAGCTGTTGTTAGTCTCGCAGGCCTCATGATGGCTCAAACTGCACCAAGCCTTGGGGTAGCAGATAGCTTCGCTGTTTTGGCAGGGGCTTCAATAGTCGACATAAATCCGAGTGTAATTACTGGGGATGCTGGACTGAGTCCAGCGTCAGGCACTTTTATAGGGATAACTTCACCAGAAGTATCCGACACAATATATGCTGTAGATGCTACTGGTCCCGATGGCGCTGCAGGGAATACCCAACTCTCGTTGGCAATGCTCAGATAGCACTCACTGCAGCCTATGGCGATGCTGCGGGACAAACGGCGCCTTCAGTTACAACCCTACTAGATAACCCGACCGATTCTTTCTCTGCTACGGGTTATACATTGGCACCAGGCATCTATAAGTCTCCTGCAAGAATAGGAGTTACTGGAACCCTTACCCTTAACGGTAGCGCAACAGATGTGTGGATATTCCAGGCAGTGTCCTCTCTTACCACGGCTGCTGCTACGGATATTGTCCTAACAGGAGGAGCGCAGGCATGTAACGTCTTTTGGCAGGTTGGAACGTCTGCAACCCTTGGAACGAACACCCTATTTAAGGGAACAATCATGGCTGACCAGTCAATTACTGACAATGGCGGCTCTATTGTACAAGGAAGACTTCTCGCAAGTATTGGCTCCGTTACGCTCAATAACACTACTGTTGTGACACCGTCGTGTGTACTTCGTCCGTCAATCCCTCGTTCGACAGCACCCGCTGCAGTTACCCCTGTGCCCCCATTAATCAATGTTACAAAGATTCCAACCCCACTAACCCTCCCAATGGGAGGCGGGAACGTAACGTATGATTACGCTGTAACAAACGCTGGAATTATTTCAATGTTTAACGTAACAATTATTGACAACAAATGTAGCAACGTAAGTTTTGTTTCGGGAGATACAAATAACAACCAACAGCTCGAGGTCAATGAGGTATGGAATTATCGCTGTTCAAAAATAGTTACTAAAACTGAAACAAACACCGTGACGGTGCGTGGTGTGAGTACAGACAATACATTTGACGCGTATGATGTAGCTTCAGCAACAGTTGTGATTGGACTACCTCTTCCTCCACCACTTATCCACATTGCAAAGAAGCCCAATATCTTCGTCCTTCCTGCTGGGGGTGGAGAAGTAACATATAGCTACTCTGTTACTAACCCAGGAACAGCACCGCTAAATAATGTTAGTATTGTTGACGACAAGTGTACGGGTCTTCCGGGGCGTGTTGTAGGACACCAAGGAGACTTGAATAAAAATAATCTCCTTGAGAGTAATGAAACATGGCAATTTACTTGTCAGACAAAGATTACAAAGACAACAACAAATATTGCAACAGCCCAAGGCCATGCAAATGGTTTGACTGCTATCGACTTTGCTCAAGCAACAGTTGCAGTTACTTCGCCAGGGCTTCCTAATACAGGATATGGGCCTGAGAGTAATACCTTGTTGAATATTCTTGTTCCAACAGGTATCCTAGCTCTCCTATTGGCATTCTATGTAGCTCGAAGGAAGAGTACAGTATAGTCGGAGATATATGCCTTAAGGGCAGGAAAAGTCCCGCCTTTAGCGGGACTTTTCAGTTGTAGTCCTTATACAAAAATGAAATTACCAAAAATCCGCTCAAAGCGAACACTATTTACAGCCGCAGTCGGGGGGTTAGTGGTTTCGCCTGCGCTCATTTTTCTTCCTAGTATAAGGGCTCCATTTCAAAATTACTCTGTGCAGACTACTGGAAATATAATTATTTCAAAAACAGAAGAAGAACGTTCTCAGTTACCAATCCGTCTGACAATTCCTATCCTCAATGTTAATTCTGTTATTGAGGATGTTGGAGTCACTGATGGTGGTGAAATGGATATACCAAAAGGTCCCATGACTACTGCATGGTTTAATCTCGGTCCACGTCCAGGCGAAGAGGGAAGTGCGGTCATATCCGGGCACTTTGGTTGGAAAAATGGGATACCTGCGGTATTTGATAATTTGCACAAATTAAAAATTGGAGACAAAATATATACGTATGGTGAAAGCGGTGTTTCGACCACGTTTGTGGTGCGTGAAATAAAGTCATATGACCAAAACGCAGACGCCTCTAATGTATTTGGATCAAGCGATGGGAAAGCTCACCTTAATCTTGTGACCTGTCAGGGTGTCTGGAATAAAAATTTAAAGAGTTACTCTAACCGCCTCGTGGTGTTTGCCGATATAGAGTGAGAAAAATCTCACTGTGATTAATTTGGTCGCACGGGGGTTTTCGTGGAGTATATTTACGACATCGCTCGAACTCATTTTATGCGAAATTCTTGAAAAAATCCGATCGCTCCGCCACGCCACCAGCCGCCGAGTACGGCGGCATGCCTTGCAGAAAAACTTTCTTTACAATTTTTGGATTTTACGCGCGCCACCAAAAAATTCTTCTAAAAAGGAAAAGAAAGTTTTTCTGCTCAGCTCTGCGCTCAATCGCGCGGTGTGGCGGTGTTTCGCTTCGGCTCGCGGGCAAAAAGTTTTCTCCCCCAAACCATCTCCACTTTTTGCCCGTTCGCCGGAATGAAAAGGTTTGTGTTGTGTCTTATATTCATTTTTGCTAACATAAATAACATATGAATTCACCCCGTTTATCTTTATGGCAATTCAACATCGTTTTAGCGGCCTTATTTTTATTTTTTGGAATGAGTTCCGCAAGGCCGGCGCTTGCTGTAACATCAGGAGAAATAACGGGAATATCCGAAAGGTTGGAGACTGACAGCGGTATGTTAGCTTCCGCAACGGAACTTGCCGGCGCCGATTCAGACCTCGTCAAAGAATTTAAGTTGGGAGTGAAATACGGAGAATTCGCCGCGCGTTTGTGGCAGGGTGATTATTGGGGCGTTGCCACTGACCTTGTGAAGTTTGAACTGGAACAGGGAATTGACGAACTAAAGGAATTAGCTTCTGAAAAACTTCTGTCAGCTGGCGCGCAGAGATTAGTCGGAGTATTTACGGCAGTTAAAGACATCGGTATTTGGCTTGGGGAAAAGGCATCGGATGCGCAATTCAACGCCGCAGTAAAAGCCGGTGACGAAATATATAGAGAAAATGTAGGACAGGCGGATTTTCGAATTATGATGGATATTTGGTGGGTTCAATATGGCAAAGGAAAAATTACGAAATTGAATGACAATGATATTACTGAAGAAATGTGGATAAGCAAATTTGGCGAGATTAACGCGCTGGAAAAGAAAATCAAAGAAGCGCCGGTTTCCGCCGAAGATGTCAAGGCCACTGAGAAAGTTATCAAAAAAACCGCCGTCGTTCATTTTTTCAAACTTAAATATCCCGGGATAGGTGAAAATGTGGCTGAAGAGCTTGCCGACGCAATTGTGAATAAGGCCGGCTCGGCGGCAATAAAAAAGATCGCCGAAAAGTATAAAGCGCACCTTGACGCGCTTACGGCTGTCGGAGCGAAAAACGAGACGGTTTCTTCAAGTGGCATTTGCGGAGGGCTCAAGAAGGAAATTCAGGAAAGTTGTGTAGAAAGAGTTAATTTTATCATTGAACAAAGCAGAAAAGTCTTGTCCAACGAAATCCCCTTCAGGAACTATTGGCGAGAGATAGACAATACTGCTTTTGATGCGTTCGGCAGGACCGTTTACGTCTCCCCTGGGGATGATCTCCTTGCTCCCGTCAAAGAAGCTCGGACAAGGATAATCAAAGCCGCCTACGAGAATTGGTTTGGAAAACCAATCAGGGATATAGAAGCGGAACTTGCGTCTATCAAAGAAGAATTTTCCAGACAGAGTTCACGTCCCGCAACAGGGAGGCGCGGGAATCCTCCCGACTTTTCATATAAAAATACTTTCTTTTCTAAAGATTACAAAGATGACTCTTTGTATCAAGGTTTTGAAAGTGGCACCGCGCAAAAATCTTATGAAATATTTGTTAAAGATGCCACTGCCATGCAGACAGCCAACAAAGCCGTGCTTCGTTTTGAGAAAGTAGAGCTTGCAAGAATGAACTCGCTTTTACAGAGTTTGTCCAGACTTGAAGCGCGTATTGCGTCTATAGATTCTTCATTCGATTCAGCTCCCGGGATATTGAGCTTCGGGTCAGGAGATGATAGATTTAAAGATGCGACACATGATGCACATAATCGTTACACCGTGAAGTGGCGGGAGGAGATCACTCTTATGAAAGACGGCAAGCGGTGGTTGTGGTCTTATTGGAGAACTGATTCTTGGAGAACTGATTATGGCATAAACAGGATCATAAAGAATTTGAAGGAAACCATACTTGACTTGGAAAATAATTTGGCGAACGAAGCCGAGTTACTCGTGTCCATTAAAAAAGAATACACTGATGCTCTTGAGCGTTACCCCAAAATAAAAAAACAAAAAGATGAGGAAACCGCGAAGGTGGTGGAGGCTTTAGAAGAAAAGTTTGCGGAACGTGACCGAGCTCTTGCGGAAGAGAAAGCAGCCGAAGAGAAAAAAACTGCCGAAGAGAAAAGTTGGTTGCAAAAGATGCTTGAAAGAGTTAAGAATTTTACAGCGGAGAAAGAAGCCAAAAAAGAAGCCGCGAAACAAAAAGAGCTTGAGGAGCAACAAAAACTGGAAAAACAGGGCATAAAAACTTTTGATGTCAGCACGGAAGAAGGCAGAAAGGGATATGGAAAATCGCTTGAAGAAGAGAAAGAGAAGATATTAGAGGAAGAATTGGAGAAAAAACAAAAAGAGGAGGATGCTACAAAGAAATTATTGGAAGAAACCAGAAAGCAAACGGAAGCTGAACAAAAGCGTTTGGAAGAAACCAAGCCACAACAAACAGGAGGGGCGCTTTCTGGCACGCTCAACCTGCCTGATAACTTTAATGTTGAATATTTTAGCAACTATCCAGACAGCGCGCTTTTCACTAAAGAGGGTGCTTTACTAGTTAATCCACGCAGTGAAAGCTCCAAATATTACGCAACAACCGATTTTTCTTGGTCGGACGCTTATGGCTTGATGAGCGGCAGTGATGTTTCTGATGTCGGGATAAACGGAACGCCAAGCGAAAATGAACTAACTAGAGGAATATTGGAACTAGGCCCAGGAAAACTGGAGTCGTTAAACTCTGTTCCAGATTCCGGATATAAAAGCTTCACCGAGTATAGTGCCTGGTCCCATTATTATTACGATAAAGAGTATATTTATCCTAAAGCCGGGTATTTGTATGGCATTAAAACTCACGACGGCAAATACGCGGCGATAGAAGTGATTTCCGTTTCCAAAACACAGTTGCAAATTAAATGGAAGTATCAACCCAACGGCTCAAATAAGTTTTAGAAAATATGGCATTAATAGGAGTTTTATTCGCAATATTAGGTTTGGTTGCAATTGGCATAGCAATTTTGGTGATGTTTTGGGGTATGGGTTTTTTCCAATATCTAGGCGGAAAGAAAAAATCCGCCTCGGCCGTAAGCAAAGAAGAACTCCGTAAGAAAATTATAGCCCTCAATTCTCCAGAGATTCCTTATCAAATAAACATAGCTGAAGAATCCGACTTTTTACTGGAGTGGAAAATCGTTGATGCCAAATGGTATGGGATTTTTTCCAAAGAAAAAGTAAGCAAAACTTATCGCGCGCTTATTCTACTAGATGATGCGCGGAAAACAGTTCGCTATTACGAAGAGTTAGGCAGCGTGGAGTGGCATATCGGCACTGACGGTTTATGGAAACCGAGCATAAGATATTCTGCCCAAGCGTGGAAAGGCAGAATTCTTTTTCAAAAATCTTGGGGAGTACAGTATGGAATAAAAGAGAGTGGTGGGTTCGGTAAAGTGTATGAATATAAATTTGATATTGGCTATGCTCGCGATCCGCTTAAAAAATCCGTGCAGGAAAACGGCTGGGAATTTGTTCCGGTTGTTAGAAAAAAATATATGTTTCGCAAAAACCTAAAGTAAGAGGATATTTTAAATAGCGTAACACAAACCTTTTCATTCCGGCGAACGGGCAAAAAGTGGAGATGGTTTGGGGGAGAAAACTTTTTGCCCGCGAGCCGAAGCGAAACACCGCCACACCGCGCGATTGAGCGCAGAGCCGAGCAGAAAAACTTTCTTTTCCTTTTTAGAAGAATTTTTTGGTGGCGCGCGTAAAATCCAAAAATTGTAAAGAAAGTTTTTCTGCGAGGCGTGCAAGCGGGGCGCACATACATTTGACCTGTTACAGTTGACAATTGACCAGAAACTCCAATGCATTTTGCATTCCTGTCAGTTGTCCGCATAGCGGTGTCAATTGTTGCCGTATGGCAGGTGCACATAAAATGTGGACCCATTGCCTTCTTCGGATTCAAACGAAAGGCGAGCACCGATTTTTTTCTCAAGAATAGACGCTATATAGAGTCCGAGCGATGCCGTAAATGTACTCCAATAAAACCCCCGTGCGACCATTTGGTCGCACGGGGGTTTTCGTGTAAAATGTATAGATTATGGAGGAAACGAAGGAGAATATAGGGCATATTCATCCGCTTACGCGAACGATGGACGAGATAGTGCGTATCTTTGCGGAGCTTGGCTTTGAGGTCGCGCTTGGGCCAGAGATAGAAACTGAGCACTACAACTTTGATGCGCTCAATGTGCCAAAGGATCATCCAGCGCGCGATATGCAGGACACTTTTTGGATTAAAGGGGTAA
>Ga0210044_10006913_pt1 | contig 14728 bp, 12 predicted proteins | sample CryGey13umfilter_2_FD_183959 | JGI IMG/M metagenome (GOLD analysis project Ga0210044, IMG submission 183959) | Groundwater microbial communities from aquifer in Utah, USA - Crystal Geyser 4/9/14 3 um filter (SPAdes) (version 2) | ecosystem: Environmental > Aquatic > Deep subsurface >...
AAATATTGAACTTGATTCCATTGTAAAAATGATGAATAAAAATTCGCAACTCAATTTGGGTTATGACAAAGGAAAATTTGAAAAAGGTGACAATAAAATTGTTGATAAAGTTGATAAAGTTGTTGGGATTTCAAAAAATATTGTTGCTGAAAACAGCACTTATATTGTTAGAATTAGCAGCATTATTCCGCCAGTAAATAAAGAAATTTCTGAAGCAAGAGGATTGATAACAGCCGACTTTCAAAACTTTTTGCAAGACAAATGGATTAGAGAATTGAAAGATAAATACCAAGTAAAAATCAACTCAGAAGTTTTAAATTCTATTGAAATACAATAATTTACAAATATTAGTGCTATTGCTTTTCGTCTTGTTGATTTCCTGCAACAAGAAGAAATCTGGTGAAGTGAAATTAGCTTCAGCTTATGAATTTACACTTTATCAAAGTGATTTGGAAAGCGTTATGCCAAAGAAAATTTCTAAAAGTGATAGCATTATTTTTGTTCAAAATTATATAAATCATTGGCTTCAGGAAAGAACTCTTATACATTTCTCCAAATCAAATATTGATGATGATGAATTGCATTTGGATAAACAAATTGAAGACTATAAGAATTCTTTGTTGATTTACAGTTACCAAAAGAAATTTATTGAACAAAAACTTGATACTTTAATTTATGATAAAGAAATTGAAGATTATTATAATGCTCATAATCAAGATTTTCAATTGAAAGACAATATAGTTAAAGTTGCTTTTTTGAAAATGGATAAAAGATCAAAAAACTTGAAAGAAGCCCGAAAACTGTTAAAAGAATTTAATGAAAGCAATAAAAATAAAATTTCTGACCTCGCCGAGCGTTATGCCGACAATTATTTTTTAGATAACAATGCATGGATTTTATTTGACGATTTATTGAAAGAGATACCAATTCAAACTTATAACCAAGAAGAGTTTTTAAGAAATAATACTTTCGTGGAACTAACAGATTCGCTTTATACAACATTCGTGAAGATAAGTGGATTCAAAACGAAAGAAAGTGTTTCTCCATTAAGTTTTGAATATGAGCGCATTAGAATGATAATTTTAAGCAAACGTAAACAAGAATTATTGAAGAAATTGGAAGCAGATATTTTTAAAGAGGCTCAAGAAAGCGGTTCTACACATATATATTAACAAATTTACTTATGAATATAAAAAAGACTTTAGTGTTATTTACAGTCATTTATGGCAGCATTTTTTGCCAATCTGTATTGGCTCAAGACGGAAAAAAGACTGTAATAGATAAGGTAGTGGCTATTGTTGGCGAGAACTCAATTTTATATTCTGATATTGAAAATCAATACTTGCAATATATTATGCAAGGCAATATTGAAAATAGCCAAGAGGTTAGATGTCAAATTTTTGAAGAGATATTGTTCGGAAAATTATTGCTTAATCAGGCTCAACTTGATAGCATCGAAATTTCTGACGATCAAGTAGAATCAGAAATGGATAGAAGGCTTCAATACTTCATAAGCCAGATTGGTTCTAAGGAAAAACTCGAAGAATATTATAATAAAAGTGTCATTGATATCAAAAATGATTTACGCTCAATTATAAGAGAACAAATTCTTACTCAGCAAGTTAAAGGAAATATCGTTCAAAAAATAACTATTACACCTTCCGAAGTGAAAGAATATTTTAATAAGCTTCCTAAGGATAGTATTCCTATTATTGAATCGGAAATACGTTACGAAGTTATATCAATAAATCCATTGGTAAATGCCGAAGAGAAGGCCTACGCAAAAAGCAAAATAGAAGGAATAAGAGAGAGAATTGTAAAAGGAGAAGATTTTTCTACCCTTGCCCATATTTACTCCGAAGACCCTGGAAGTGCTGCAAAAGGTGGTGAACTGGGAGATTTTTCGCGGGGAGTGATGTATCCAGAATTCGAAGCAGCAGCTTTCGCTTTGCAGCCTGGAGAGATTTCACCAATAATTGAAACGGATGCAGGCTTTCATGTTTTGATGCTTATAAAACGTAAAGGTGAATTTATAAATGTTCGTCATATACTTATTCAAACTAAAGTTTCGCCGCTTACAATACAAAATACTCAACAACGTGCCGATAGCGTATTTCAATTGATTCAGGCTGGGAATATGACTTTTGAAGACGCTGCTAAGAGATATTCCGATGATGATTATAAGGTAAATGGTGGACTGGCCATAAACCAAAACACTGGCAATAGCATTTTTTCCCCTGCCGAAATTGATAAAGATATGTTCTTTCAACTTGATAGAATGACACCAAATCAAGTCTCAAAACCTTTTGTAATTAGGGAAGACCAGAACAAAACATCATTTAAAATTGTAAAGTTGATAAGCCGAACATCACCTCATAAAGCCTCATTATCAACTGACTATGACGTAATTCAAAAAGCTGCACTTCAAAATAAAAAGGCCGAAGCTGTAGAAAAATGGATTAATGAAAGAGCAAAAGATACTTACATTCTGATAATTGATGAGAATTTTAAGAAGTGTAATTTTATGTACAAATGGATGTAATTAGAATTTTATGACTTATAAAGATGAGATTACTGCCTTCGCGGCTTTTACAGATAAAACCAATGAAATTAAAAATGAAATATCAAAAATTATCGTTGGTCAAAATGATGTTATAAGAGATTTATTAATTTCAATTTTTAGTAATGGTCATAGCCTTCTGATTGGCGTTCCTGGCTTAGCAAAAACTTTGATGGTCAATACTTTGGCTAAAGTATTAGGATTAGAATTTAATAGAATTCAATTCACGCCAGACCTTATGCCATCTGACATTATTGGCATGGAAATATTAGATGAAAACAGAAAATTTAGATTTATGAAAGGACCTGTTTTTGCAAATATTATCTTGGCAGATGAAATCAACAGAACTCCACCTAAAACTCAATCGGCATTGTTGGAAGCTATGCAAGAAAAATCGGTTACTGTAGCTGGAAATAGCTATATTTTAGATGAACCTTTTTTTGTATTAGCTACCCAAAATCCAATAGAGCAGGAGGGAACTTACCCTTTGCCAGAGGCTCAGCTCGACAGATTTATGTTCAATATATTATTGGATTATCCATCATTTTTGGAAGAAATGAATGTTGTTAGAGGCACTACCACCGGAAAGATAAATGTTGTGAAAAATGTTATTTCAAAAGAAGAAATATTATTTTTTCAAAAGTTGCTTCTTCAAATGCCTGTAGCAGATAATGTATATGAATATGCTGTGAGATTGGTTTCTATGACTCGTCCAGAAACTGCCATGGCTCATGATTGGGCAAATAAATATTTATCGTGGGGTGCTGGACCACGCGCATCACAATATTTGATTATTGGTGCAAAAGTTCATGCTGCTATAAATGGTAAATATTCTCCTGATATTGAAGATATTGACGCAATAGCCAATGCAGTATTAAGACATAGAATTGTAAAAAATTATAAGGCTGAGGCTGAAAGAATTTCTATAGAAGAAATTATTGGTAAGTTTCTGGAGAAGTAAAATTGCTAATAATTAATTACCAATTATATTAACTTCTGGCTCTAAAAAGATATCATATATATCTTTTATACTTATTATTATTTCATTGGCAATATGCATGATATCTTCTCCTGAAGCTTCCCCATTTTTGTTAATTATAACCAATGCTTGATCTTTGTGCACAGCGGCAGAGCCCATTTCTTTGCCTTTCCAACCGGCATTTTCTATCAACCAGCCAGCAGCTATTTTATAGCAATTTTCATTAAGCTTATAACTCATCATCTGTGGGAAAATATTTTTAAGATGAAAATATTTTTCCTCATTTACTAAAGGATTTTTAAAAAAACTACCAGCATTGCCAATTATTTTTGGGTCGGGGAGTTTTGAAGCTCTAATTTCACTTATACACTGAGAAAGTTCGAGTTGATTTGGCTTTGCAATTCCCTTGGATTTCAGTTTTTCTGTTATACTCCCATAATCCAATTTTAGCTTACCATGTTTTTTTAGCTTGAATACGACTTCATAAATAATGAACTTATCTCGTAAGTCAGTCTTGAAAATCGAACTTCTATAGCTAAACTTACAATCGCTATTTGAAAAAGTTTTAAAACTGCCATTTTCTATATCTAAAGCAATAACTTCTTCTATATACTCTTGAACTTCAACACCATAAGCTCCTATATTTTGTATTGGCGTTGAACCAACTTGGCCAGGAATATCAATCAGATTTTCGAGCCCAAACAAACTCTTCGAAAGACTAAAATTAATAAGATTATTCCAATCTTCTCCCGCCTTAACCGAAACCAACACATCAGCATTATTATCAATTGAACTTATTCCTTTATTGCTAATTTTGATGACTGTTCCTTGAAAATTTGAGATAAATAGTGTGTTATTGCCACCGCCAAGAATGTATATTGGCTTAATGATATTTCTCCAATTTGCCTGTAAATCAATGAAATCAGCTTCATTGTTTAGCTCAATAAAATTTTCAGCAACCACTTTTATCTTAAAAGAATTTAATTGGCTCAGATCTTTGTTTGAAATAATTTCCATTGATATTTAAAAAATACAATTTAAAAAATTTTATATTAAAAAGGAACTATTTCCTTTTTGGTATAATTTTAAGATTGCACAAATTTATAACAAAACCTCATACAAGAAAGAATTTTACTTATGACTTTCGCTACTTGATTAAGCAACTTTTATAATAAATCAATTATAAAATATTTTTGAATTAGCTCTGCTTACATTATAATCTTTTACTACTTTTACAATCATTTTGTATGAGTTTTTAATGCAAAATAATTTTTAACAATCTAATTTTTGGAGAATATTAAATTCGTTTTTTTTAGATTAAACGCTTATAAAATTATTATTAGAATTAACTTTTCTAAGACAATGTTTTAATTTTTTTTATTTAAGTACCAAGTGAAGAACATCTTATATTATTAACATAAAAATTTATTTTAACTCATGAAAAACCAAGAAGGCGTTAAAAATCCATTTAATATTGTAGTTATTGTAGCTGCATTAGGTTATTTTGTAGATATTTACGATTTGATTTTGTTTGGAATTGTAAGAGTACCAAGTTTGAAAGGAATTGGTATTTCCGATGATATGTTATTAAGTCAAGGTATTTATTTGCTTAATATGCAGATGATAGGAATGCTAATTGGAGGAATAATTTGGGGAATAATGGGTGATAAAAAAGGTAGATTACCAGTTTTATTTTTTACAATATCTCTATATTCACTTGCCAATATTCTCAATGGATTTGTTCAGAATATAGATCAATATGCATTTTTAAGATTCTTTGCCGGATTAGGTCTTGCTGGTGAACTTGGTATTGGAATTACATTAGTATCGGAAGTTATGAGCACTGAAAAACGTGGATATGGAACTGCTTTGGTTTCAGGAATAGGTATTTTTGGTGCAGTATTAGGTTTTATTGTTGCTGATGTGTTCGATTGGCGCGTAGCATACTGGCTCGGAGGCGCATTAGGCATACTTTTGCTTTTCCTACGTGCCACCGTGCTCGAATCTGGCATGTTTGAAAAAACAAAAGCAAAATATTCAAATATAAAAAGAGGAAATTTTATAAGTCTTTTTACCAATAGAGATAGATTTTTGAAATATCTCTACAGCATTATTATTGGAATTCCTATTTGGTTTATTGTGAGCATTTTAGTAATTCAATCTCCAGAATTGGGTAAACTTTTAAATGTTCAAGGTGTTGTTAACGGTGGTGCTGCTGTTTCTTATCACTATATTGGTATTGCCACTGGAAGTTTGCTTATTGGATTTTTTAGCGAATGGATAAAATCTCGAAGAAAAGTGGTTTATTTTTCTCTCTTTTTCTTGATTATAATTATTTCTATATTGTTATTTTCTAATGGATTATCCTTAGGAATATTTTATGCAATCATGGGAATTTTAGGACTTGGTGCAGGTTATTGGGCTGTATTTATTACCATGGCTTCTGAGCAATTTGGCACTAATATCAGAGCTACCGTTACCACCACGGTGCCCAATTTTGTTCGCGGTGCCACAGTTCCAATTACTTCCTCAGTTCTATTTCTCTCGCATAAATACGGTTTGGTTAATGCCGGAATTATTGTGGGAACAGTCTGTTTTATTTTAGCCATCATTGCCTTATCACTAATTAAGGAGACTTATAATAAAGATTTAGATTATGTAGAATAGTAATTATCTATTTTCTACTAAAATCTTCACATTCTTCAAAACCTATCAAACAGTGATTTTAAAGACATTTGATGAATTGGTGCTTCTAAATTTTGTAATTTCGCAGCATAATATTTAATTATGACCAAAGAAGAAATTGTAAATAGTTGGTTACCAAGATATACTGGCACTACTTTAGAACAGTTTGGAAGATATATTTTGCTGACAAATTTTTCTAATTACGTTGAAATATTTTCACAAATTACAGGTGCTGAGATAAAAGGAGAGGATAAAGCGATGCCCAACGCCACGAGTGGATCAATCACCATGATTAATTTTGGCATGGGAAGCCCTAACGCTGCTACAATTATGGATTTGCTTTCGGCCATTAACCCAGAAGCAGTAGTTTTTCTAGGCAAATGTGGAGGTCTGAAATCCAAGAATAATTTAGGAGATTTCATCCTTCCAATAGCCGCAATCAGAGGTGAAGGAACTTCAATTGATTATTTTCCTCCAGAAGTTCCCGCTTTACCAGCATTTGCCTTACAAAAAACTATTAGCGCCTCTATTAGAGATCATAAACTCGATTATTGGACTGGCACAATTTATACAACCAATAGAAGAGTTTGGGAACACGATGAAGATTTTAAAAACTACTTAATTAAAACTCGCGCCATGGGTGTTGATATGGAAACAGCTACTATCTTCATGGTTGGATTTTATAATCAAATACCTACTGGCGCATTGCTTTTAGTTTCTGATCAGCCAATGATTTCTGAAGGTATAAAAACTGCTAAAAGTGATAAATTTGTTACAGAAAAATTTGTGCATGAACACATTTCTATTGGAATAGATTCCTTACTGAAACTTGAAAAAGGAAGTTTGACAGTCAAACATTTAAGATTCGATTAATGGCTGCCCAAACCTACCATGAAATAATTAAGGACATAGAAAGAAAGATGTTTCATAGCATCTATTTGCTTCATGGCGAAGAAGACTATTTTATAGACGAAATTTGCAATGCAATTGAAGCTAATGTATTGGAAGATAGTGAAAAAGATTTTAATCAAACAGTAGTTTATGGTAGAGATATTGACGTAATTTCTCTTATTTCAATGGCCAAAAGATATCCAATGATGTCCAATCACCAGGTTATTTTAGTGAAAGAAGCACAGAACCTAAAAAATATTGAAAGCCTCGAATCTTATGCTGCTAACCCACAGAAATCAACTATTCTTGTAATTTGCCACAAACACTCAAAAATCGATGGAAGGAAAAAATTTGCCCAGACTTTAAAAGCTAAGAAACATTTTATATTCGAGGCAAAACCTTTATACGACAATCAAATTCCAGAATGGATCGAAAATTATATTAGAACTCATGGTTATGAAATTGGACCAGAGAGTTCAATGCTTTTGTCTGAAAATCTTGGAAGTGATTTATCCAGAATCACCAACGAAATAAAAAAACTTTTTATATCTATTCCCAAAGGTAGTAAAATCTCTCAAGAGAATATCGAAGAAAATATTGGTATCAGCAAAGATTATAATGTTTTTGAATTGCAAAGAGCTCTTGGCCAAAAAAATGTGATGAAAGCCAATCAAATAATATTTCATTTTGCTAATGATCCACGCAAATTTCCAATTGTTATGGTTGTTCCTATGCTCTATAATTATTTCATTAATCTTATGACAATTCATGCTGTAGCTGACAAATCTCAAAGAAATATTGCTGCAGCTTTAACCATAAATCCATTTTTCGTAAAGGAATATATAAGTGCTTACAGAAATTATAGTTATAATAAACTCTTTAAAATAATTGGCTACTTAAGGGAATATGACATGATATCAAAAGGATGGAAAAATTCTGGCATTGAAGATGGAGAAATATACAAAGAGCTAATTTTTAAAATTTTACATTAATAATGAAAATCGCAAAAAAATTTTCATTTTTATTCAATAATAAAAATGAAAAAATACTGTATTACTTGAATTTTCAGAATATATTAATACATTTGTGAAGTAAATTTTAGACTTGATAATGTAATTAAGTCATTATAAATCAATAATATGAAAAGAGATTATCAAATATTTGACCTTATTGAAGATGAGCATCAAAGACAGAAAAATGGTATTGAACTTATTGCTTCAGAAAATTTCGTTAGCCCTCAAGTCTTGGAAGCTATGGGCTCTGTACTCACCAACAAATATGCTGAAGGTTATCCTGGAAAAAGATATTATGGTGGTTGTCAAATAGTTGACCAGACTGAACAATTGGCAATAGATAGAGCAAAAGCGCTTTTTGGAGCCGAATATGTTAATGTTCAACCCCATTCAGGTGCACAGGCAAATGCAGCCGTATTTTTCGCTTGTCTAAAATTGGGCGATACATTTATGGGTTTGGATTTGGCTCACGGTGGACATTTATCTCATGGCTCTCCTGTTAATTTATCTGGTATAAATTATAACGCAATTCATTATCATGTAAATGAAAATACGGGTTTGATAGATTATGAGGAAATGGAAAAACTGGCTAAAGAATATAAACCAAAAATGATTGTTGCCGGTGCTTCTGCATATTCACGAGATTGGGATTTTAAACTTATGCGACAAATTGCCGATAGTGTTGGCGCTTTGTTAATGGCAGATATTGCTCATCCTGCAGGACTTATTGCCAAAGGACTTATGAATGATCCTTTGCCATACTGTCAAATAGTTACCACCACCACTCACAAAACTTTGCGAGGTCCTCGTGGTGGAATGATTATGATGGGAAAAGATTTTGAAAATCCTTGGGGACAAACGACTCCATCAGGCGAAATAAAAATGATGTCACAAATAATTAATTTCTCTGTTTTCCCAGGTCAACAAGGTGGTCCGCTTGAACATATAATTGCTGCTAAAGCTGTAGCTTTTGGCGAAGCACTTACTGACGATTTTATGCTTTATGCTATTCAAGTTAAAAAAAATGCAAAAGTTATGGCAGAAGCATTTATGGCAAAGGGCTATAAAGTGATATCTGGAGGAACAGATAATCATTCTATGCTTATAGATTTGCGTAGCAAAGTTCCAGAAATTACTGGTAAAATGGTTGAAAACACTTTGGTAAAAGCCGACATAACTATTAATAAAAATATGGTTCCTTTCGACAGCCGTTCTCCATTTCAAACATCTGGATTGAGAGTTGGAACGCCAGCAATTACTACTCGTGGACTTAAAGAAAAGCACATGTTAATTATTGTAGATATGATTGATAGAGTTATCATGAACATTGATAATGAAGATGTTATAAATGTAGTTAAGAAAGAAGTTAATGAACTGATGGCAGATTTTCCAATGTTTGCTTATTAGAAAAAAACTAGATATACGAAATAAAACTAGATATACGAAATAAAAAAAGAGACTTAGAATTTATTATAAGTCTCTTTTTTTGCTTTTGGAAATAACTTTAATTTTTAAAAAAAACCAAATTATAAGGATGCAATTTTTTTTGTCTGTTTCTCGCTTTCAAGATATTTATCCCAGCGTGTGGTCATAAAAACAGAAAGATAAATTATCTTTGAATTCATATTTTTATATGGCTCTACAAGAGTTCCGCTCTTAGAATAAGAATATCCATTATTCATAAAATCTATAAGACTATAAGTGATTTTAAAACTGTAAGCTTGTGGAGATGCCATGCCAATAAAAATTGAAGGGACGAATGAATTTACTTTATTAGAAAACCACTCAGATGATTTCCTTTTTCCAGAACTCATAAATTCCTTCTCTTTATAATGAAATAACCAATCATATTGACAGCCAGCAAAAAAGTAATAACCATTCTCAAGTTTGCCCAATTTTATTGACAGAGGAATGCCTAAGGCATAAGCTCGTCTTTTCCATTTAACATCTTCATTAGTATTAATATCAGAACTTTTTTCTTTGGTAATAATTCCAATATTTTTCAAAGAAATTCCAAAAAAAATTCCAAAATTCTTATTAAAATCTACATTAATAATGGATGCAAAATGTGGCCAAATGGTGAACCGAGGTGCGGCATCTATTTTTTTTGTATCCCCAATATTCGGAAAATTGTTGTAAGTTGAATTAGAAAAACTTAATATAATTTCACCATTTGAAGAGCCATAAATTTTTTGGGCATTAATTTTTGAATATGAAATGGATACAATTATTACAATGATTATAAGTGATAATTTCATGATTTACAAAGTTGACATTTATGATAAATAAAAAACAAAAGTAGGTAAAATAAATAATAAAAAAACCGGACAGGCGTCCGGTTAATTTCAAATACTTATGAAAAAGGGGCTCAATCCTTTTTGTTTTACTAAAATCCGAATGCAAGACATTAAGCATGTATATTTAGTTGCATAAGGAATAAAAAAAACAGAAAATTTACATTTTTACAAATCTAAAAAAATTGAAAAAGGGTAATTTAGTTAAATAGATTTATTAAAAAAGAGTAAAAATATTTTTAATTTCATCAGAAGAAATAGGCTTTAAAATTACTTTATCAAATATTGAATATTCTGGTTTGGCAAGGTCTTCAAAGCCAAATCCAGCTGAGAGTGCAATTATTAAAGATTTTTTTATAATGTTTTTTTGTTCGAAATCTATAATTAGATTGCTTGCTTCAATTCCATCCATAATAGGCATGCGGATATCCATAAAAATCAGTTGGTAAGGATTATTTATATACATTTCAACAGCTTCCTTGCCGTTGGTTGCAATATCGCTTTGGTATCCTAAATTTTTCAATATCAGCGATAAAACTTGGGCATTGAGTTCATAATCTTCAACAATCAAAATCCTCATAATTCAATTAATAATTTTCACAAAGATAATCATTATTCTATGAAAAAATTATGTATAAATCAGTTATCCTTAGCTCGATTTAAGAACAAATCTTTAGGCATCAATGACATTTAATTATATTTGCGGATTTTAAATTAAATTTATGAAGTACTATTTATTTGTAATTTTCATTTTTTCATTTTATTTAGGTCAATCTCAATATTATGTTACTGGTCAGGAGAGAGCTGAAATTAGTTGGAATCAGCTAAAGACTAAAAATTTTAGAATTGTCTATCCTAATTACGCCGATAGTTTAGCTCAAAATCTTGCAAAGAATTTGAATTGGGCATACTTAAATTCTACTGAAGATATACATCATAAACCAAAAAAATTTGATATTCTTTTACATACTGAGTCTGCAACTTCAAATGGAATGGTTGCTTGGGCTCCTAAAAGAATGGAAATTTACTCAACATTTCCACAGGATATCTACGCTCAGAATTGGCTGGAACAGCTTGCAATCCATGAATTTAGGCATATTGTACAGCTTGATAAATTGAATCAAGGGTTTACGAAAGCATTATCTTTTGCAACAGGTCAACAAGCTGTTGGAGCTGTTTTGGGATTGTATATTCCGACATGGTTACTCGAGGGTGATGCTATTTGGGCAGAAACCGTATATAGTTCCAGTGGGCGAGGTCGTGAAAATATTTTCATTGAACCATTGAAATCTCAAATTCTGAATAAAGGCATTTATTCTTATTATAAAGCCAGTCTTGGTTCTTACCGCGATTTTGTTCCAAATGAATATGAACTTGGTTATAATCTGGTGGCTCAAATAAAATCTGAATTTGGCGACGATATCTTTTCAAAAGTCATTGATAATGTGGCTCGTAAACCATTTACGATAGTCCCTTTTTCAAGAGGTATGAAGAAAAATACTGGTTTTACAAAAGTAAAACTTTATAAACATAGCATGCAAAAACTCGACAGTTTATGGAGAATTAATGCTAACTATTACCCAGAAAATAAACAAAATGAAATTGTGAACCCTGTTGTTGAAAGCTTTACTAATTATAAATTTCCTCATTTTATAAACGATTCGATTCTATTTGTTGTAAAATCTGGGATCGATGATATTCCACGATTTGTTGAAATTAATGTTAAAACTCATGCCGAAAAAATAAAATTAACTCCAGGCTTTTCAAACTTCTATCATGTTGGTTTCACTAAAAATCTGATAATTTGGTCGCAACTTGATTATGATGCGAGATGGACACATAGAAAATATTGGAATATTTATTCTTATGATTTGCACACTTATAAATTAAAACAACTTACCAAAAACAAAATATGTTTTGCACCAGAAATAAGTTCAGACGAAAGCAAAATTGTTTTCGTAGAAACAGATGCAGAAAATAATTTTTATATCAAAATAATTGAAACTCTGACTGGCATTGAAATTAATAGTTTTAAGTTAAAAGAATACCCGATAACACCTGTATGGAGTGAGGATGAGAAAGAAATTTATTTTGTTAGATTATACAATAAAATTGGACAATCTATAGCTTCGCTTAATATCGAAAGTGGCGAAATAATAGATATAATAGCTCCAGATTTTTTTACAAAAAGTTCTGTAAATGTTTCAGGTGATTTTCTGTATTTCCAATGTGCTTATGATGGAGTGAATAATGCATATACTAAAAATCTGAAAAATGGTAAGATTTATCAGATTTCAAATTTTGCTACGAGTATATCAGATATGAGTCTAAATATTGATGGAAGTTTGTTGTATTCTTATTATACTTCAAATGGTTATAGGATTGCAAGTCTTGATAGTCAGTTATTTACTTGGACTCCATTGGAAAAGATTGTAAATCGCTTTCCAGAAATTTTTAAAATCAATAATTCTAAGAATTATCCAAATATTCAAAAAGATAGTCTGCATTTTCAAAATATAGAGCCGAAAAAATATTCAAAAATCGGACATTTATTTAATATTCATTCATGGTTTCCAGCTCAATTTGATGTTGGAAATCTTCAACTTAATCCAGCAATTAAATTGTTGTCGCAGAATTTGCTCGGTACCGCAGTTACTTCGGCGGGTTATACTTATTATAGAAACTCCAGTGGCGAGAAATATTTTTTAGACTTTTCTTACAAAGGTTTTTATCCAGTAATCGGTGGCGGAATTGAATATTTGAAAACTCCAATAATTGATTCATTGGGACAGAGATTAGCTGATGTGAACAAAGATTTAACAGCTTATCTTTATATATCTCAGCCGATTAATTTTTCCAAAGGAAAATATTTTAGGTTTTTTGAGCCAAGCATAACTTCAAATATTATATTATCTACACGTAATCTTGGAGTTTATTATTTTCCACTAAATTTCAGAATATATGCGCATCATATTATACATTCGAGCTATCGCGATTTACGTCCAAAATGGGGGCAAAGCATTGATATCAATTATCTTACATCAACAGAAGGAGCTAAATTTTCTAATATTTCGCACAATGGAAATCAATTTTCAATTACATCTATATTTTACTTTCCTGGTATCGTAAATCATCATTCGCTAAGAATTTATCTTGCCGCACAACAACATTCAAAATTCATGATTGGTTATTCAGATAGAATATCTTTTCCACGGGGATATATTGGTATTAATGCTTTAAATTTTTATTCAACAAAGATAGATTACGCATTTCCAATTATTTACCCAGATTTGAGTCTGTCGTCAGTTGCCTACATTAAAAGAATTAAAGCTAACATTTTTTCCGATTACGGCATTGGATATGGAAACACAAACAAGCCAAACTATTTTTCTTTTGGTGCAGACTTAACTGCAGATATTCATTTTCTGAGATTTATTGCTCCTGCTGAAATTGGTATTAGAACTTTGTATATGCCTGATATTAAAAGTCTTAAATTCGAATTACTCTTTGGAGTTGACTTCAATTCATTATAAAATTTCAAAAATATTTTTCTTATTTATTACAAAACTCTTAAGAATTAAAAATAGAAAAATCATATAACTCAGAATTAATTTTAATAATTGATAAAGAAAATTCTATTATTTTTGCTCTCTGGAAATTAATAAGCAAAATTAATATAAACAAATTTAATATTTAAAATTATGACAATTGAATTAACAGACGCCAATTTTAATGAGTTGGTAAAAAACTCAAAACTTCCTGTTTTAGTTGACCTTTGGGCAGAGTGGTGTGGCCCTTGCCGTATGGTGAAACCTGTGGTAGAGCAACTTTCTGATGAATATGAAGGTAAAATTGTTGTTGGAGCAGTGGACGTTGATTCTAATCCAAATGTAACTGTTGAGTTTGGGGTTAGAAACATTCCAACTCTTTTGTTCTTTAAAGACGGCGTTTTAGTTGATAAACAAGTTGGAGCTGTGCCTAAAGCTGTACTTGCAGAAAAATTAGATTCATTATTGTAATTTTTATCAGCTAAATAAAATTTTCTATATTTATACCGTCTTTTATAGGCGGTTTTTTTTCTTATGAGCAATAAATTACATAGAAATTATATAAGAGCATATTCGAAGCTTGAACTTCTTGCAAAGCAAATAGTTGAAGGTTTTATTACGGGGCTACACAAAAGTCCTCTCCATGGTTTTTCGGTAGAATTTGCTGAGCATCGGCAATATAATAATGGTGAATCAACACGCCATATCGATTGGAAACTCTATGCCAGAACCGAGAAATTATTTTTAAAGCGCTACGA
>Ga0210044_10006916_pt1 | contig 14725 bp, 9 predicted proteins | sample CryGey13umfilter_2_FD_183959 | JGI IMG/M metagenome (GOLD analysis project Ga0210044, IMG submission 183959) | Groundwater microbial communities from aquifer in Utah, USA - Crystal Geyser 4/9/14 3 um filter (SPAdes) (version 2) | ecosystem: Environmental > Aquatic > Deep subsurface > Groundwater...
AATCAGCCAACGTTTCGAACGCCGAGCCGCTCGCTCCTCTTGAAAACGCCGATCCGAAGCCGAATTACCCCGCCAATGCCGGTCGAATGATCCCGCTTACCAAGATCAGTCTGAGTGAGATACGAGAATTGATCGAGTCCGTAGAAATCAAACTGCAAACGGAAAACGGATATGTTCGCGCAAGGCCGGATGATGGTTCACTCCTCCCGCCTCTCCCGGACGGCGTGGCGGAAAGCGGCATGCTTTCGCGACATGAAAATGATGGAACAACCCGCTTCCTTCGATTCGGATTTCGCACGTTCACCTCGCAACTCCCTCAAGTCGTGGTGTACGGCCTCACGGCGGATGCCAATGGTGCATTTACCCTCAATCCCGATGTCGACTTGGTCAAGCCGATTATCGATTCCACGACCGCCGAAATCACGAAACTCCGCGACGGATTGACGGGCGCCGACCTTGATCGTGAGATTATCAAACTCAGTTACATCGACGCTGCCACCGCATCCAAGATTCTCAAAGCGCTCGGAATCAACGCACAAGCAAACCTTGACGCCGCACCCGCCACGCTCAATTTCGATCAATTGCCGATGGTCGCCGCCCTTCCCGTAGTACCCGATGCTGAGATCGGCGTCGTCGGCGGCGGTGCGCAAGGCGCAAGCAAATGGGGCGGCTCTTCGATGATCCCCACGGAGGCGAGTAAACTCAGCAGTTTCGTCAATGCCTCCCCGACTAATCAACTTCTCATCGTCTTTCACCCAGCCCATCCCGAACAGTTAAGCCGAGTTCGACGCATCCTGCGCGATTATGTCGATCGTCCCGCCCGACAGATTTTCGTCGAAGGCATGGTTCTCGAAATAAGTGAAGACGGCTTGGATGATCTCGGCGTCGAGTGGAACTTCGCCGATGGATCGTTCACTTGGATGCTCGGCTCGCTCGAAGCGGGCGGTGTTTTCGACACATTCGGCATCACCTTTGACAATCGCGTCGAAGCCGCCGACCACTGGTCCGCGACACTCCGTGCACTCGTCCGCGATGGGAAAGCAGAAGTCCTCTCTCGGCCAAGCGTCCTCACCCTCGACGGCCGACAAGCCGCCATACGCGTCGGCGAAGATATTCCGATCGCCACCAGCCAGGAAGGCACGAACACCAACTCGAACAAAGTTTCGTTTAATTTCAACTACCTCCCCGTCGGCATCCTGATGAATGTTCGCCCAACCATGTCGCAGGACGAAAAGGATGTCAGCATGCTCATCGACACGACCGTCTCCAGTGTCGAACCCGGGCTCGATCTTGAAATCCGATCGATAGACGGCGAACTCCTCGCTTCCGCTCCGACCGTCGCCAGCCGTAGAGTGCAAACCTACGCCCGAATACGAAACAAGACTCCTTTCATCATCGGCGGACTGGTCAGTAAGGATCGCGTTGTAACGCAGGATAAAGTCCCGTTGATCGGCGACATCCCCATCCTCGGAATGGCGTTTCGCTCTGAGAGAACGACGACGAAGAAACGCGAAGTAATTATCGTACTCACGCCCTTTATCCTCCCGGAAGAAACCGCCATCACCCCCTCTCTTCCCAAGGATGACGATGTCTTCGATCGAACCGGTAACCAGCTTTTCCGCGACGCCTATCGCATCCGCGCTGAAGACGTCTTCGACCTTTCATTCCTCTTCCAGAATCGTCGGCTCGTGACCTTCCAGAAACTCGCCAACCACGTCCTCGACTCAAACTTCCGAATGGCGGCCGTCCCGCCGTTCTCCGATTTCGTCGGCGGACGAATACCCGGCGAGGACATTCTCGTGGATCGCATGATTTACGAAGTCGTCAAGCGAACGCACGTCGATGATCGCGTCAATCCCAAGCGGATCATCTATCTCAAAGCCAAAGAAACCGAAGGATACCACGTTCAGTTCCTCGACCGAATGCTCGGCGAACTCGGCGGTGGCGACAATATGGCCTCCTTCTTTGTCCACCAACCCGGCAAAGCCGTCACCATTACGTACAACTACGACCGGGAATCAATGGAAGTCGAGAAACTGGCGACCGAACCGCTCCCAAAAATCGAGGTTGTCGACTGCCCCGATCGCGATGCCTGGCAGCAACTCCTCTGGGATCTCAATCAACCGACCGACGAAGGAATGCAGCGATTCACCATCGTCATCAATAACGAAGACGACATCGTCCGACTGCAACGCGCCATCATGCTCAAACAAATCATCACGCTGAACGGCGGTGAGTCGGGGCTCACGGTCAAGAACTTCACCGTCGGCCGATTGCTCGCCATACCACAACTCAAGGAAGATCAAGTCACGGTCATAGATTCAGATGTCGCCCGATACTTCTTCCACACCGAGTTGTATTATCGCGCTGCAATCAAGAAGATTTCCCAGTCGCTCGAACAACTGGAAGTCATCTTGCGTCGTCCCGACATCCAACCGTATCTCAACGGAGATGCTCTTCCCCCGAACGAGGAAAACGAGCCGATCATTCCGCCTCCCGACAAATAGATTTGGTCGTTCGAGATGATCCGAAAACGGTTCGCCATCAACTATTTTACCGTGCAATTACCCTTTAATTTGTGGTACGATGGCGGGCAATGGCGATCTCGCATCTTTGCACAATTTGCCGCCTGGACTTGGCCCGCGTCCGAGCCGCAGTCGATCCGCATTACGGCCTACCGCAGGATCGTCGATGGAAAAGCACCGCCGAAGAAAGCTTGGCTCGATCATCGATGAGTTTCGCAAGAGTCTTTCGTGATTCACCGATCCAGGATCATGACATCACTTCGGAAATCGATACATGTGCGTCGCCGCTTTGTATCGCAAATCTCTCTCCGCACATTCACCATTGATGGCCTTATCAAAGAACCGCTTCACCCTCTCATTTCGCAACGGCCCGTTCTCGAAATACGCATGCGAATCACCGACGTATGCCGCGTTCGTGAAATCAACGTACACACTCTGCGTTGAATACAGGGTGTACGGATAATGCCCGAGCCGCGCCCGTTGTTCTTCACCCGCCTTCAATCGCGAAGCACGAAGCGCATGGTCGCGCTCATTGATCGTAATGTAAACGCGGTTTCGACAACGAATGCGGTCAACCCACTCAGCATGTCCTTCGTTGTTCGTGTCCGCCGCCGCGAGAATCACATTATCGAAAAGAAGCCGGTTCCCCTCCGAAGCCGTCGATTTCAACATCTGCTTATAGAGATAATTCCCCATGCTGTGCAGCACCATCGTGATCTTGAACGGGCAACCCCGCTCCGCCTCTCGCGTAATCGCAGTATCTCGACTCTCCAGATCGCCTCCGAATTTCGCTGCCGCCGCCCGGATGACCTTCTTCATGTACGCATCATTGAATTCGAGCAAGAGGTCGTACATCTTCTTCAAAGTCCGATCAAGCGCCCCCACCGACGCTCGCGCATCACGCTTATCGCTCAGATAACTCACCACCCCGCGCACTCCCCCACCATTCGCCGGCCAACTGAACGCCACCACCTCGACTCCGAAATGCTCCTCGAACCCGCGTGCCCGATCGAGAACATCCTTCAGATTATTGTTGTACCCGTGAACAAAAAAGAGCAGATTCTTCCCCTTGCGACCTTTCACCCCCGCCCGCTTCGGATTTACACGCTTCAGAATCTTCCATGCCGCATATCGACTCGCGTACACCCGAATCGGATTCCCCGATGCATCAAACTCGCGCACAACGCCGATCTCGTCCAGCGCCGCATCATCAAGTTCATCATCAAGAATACGCAATTTCCATTGGCCGCCCTTCTTCTCCGCTTCCGCAATCCGGAGTTCGTTCGGCCCCTTCGGATTGGGTCGATCACCCAGTTGCGCAAGACCCGTCTCACCCTCCTCCAGATTACGGTTGGTGATGATGAACATGAATTCTCACCCGAAAGAAATCAACGAAAAAACCACCGAACTTACTCTCACCAAAACAGACAATCCCCGATGGTACTCAACGGAGGATCGTAGAAGTCATTTTGTATTGGTAGTCAATTCGAAAATCACTCATCCACCGGCGAGATGATCCAGTATTCGACCTCGACTGGCACCTGCCTTCCGAAAATCGTCACCAGCACCTTGACGATTCCCTTTTCCGGGAACACCTCGTCCACCGTACCTTCGTGATTCTCAAACGGCCCTTCGGTAATCCGAACGACGTCGCCTTCCTGAAACTCCATCTTCACCTGCGGTGTTTCTTCCGGCGGCTTCGCATCGTGGAGCATCTTCTCAACTTCATGCCCCTTCATCGGTGTGGGACGGCCCGCCGTTCCGACGAAATCACCCACACCCGTCGTTTCCTTGATCAGAAAGAACACGTCCTGCGGAATTCGCCCGTCGTCTTCCAACCGCATCTCGACGAAAACATATCCCGGATACAGTTTCGTCTCGACAATCCGTTGTTTGCCGCCTCTAAGCGATTTCGTCTTCTCCGTCGGAACCAGAATCCGCCCCACCCGGTTCGTCAGACCTTCAATCTGAACCTTGCGGAGCAGTGTTTCCTTGACATAATTTTCCTTGTTCGATGCGACGCGCAAGACGAACCAGTCCATCCCCGGCTGATACGCCGGATCTTCCGTCACCGCATTCGATTCCGTCGGCTCGACGGTCTCCGCGGGCATTTCCGCGGGTGCGTCCGTGCTCTCCGCCGTGACTTTCTTGTCGTCTTCCGGTGGCGCCACTTCGACCGGCTCAGCCGGTGCGGAAGTCGAAACCGTCGTATCCGGCGTCTGCTCTTCGCCCGTTGTCATCGGATTACCCGACCTTTCATTTCGTCAAATTCGCTGCGCGAACGCTTTACCAGAGACGTTCGCCGAACTCCCGCATGAGATGGAACCGTTCGGCCCCCTCATGAGTCTCGCCACGGCCGTCGGCAAAATCGTCATGCGCCGCCGACCTTACATTCTATTGAACAAAACATCCGAGGCCTGCTCGGATCCCTCTCACCTCCCTCATTTCATCGGGTGGTAACACGCAGGACGGGTCGAGGATCAATTCGACCAGCCCTGAAGAGGCCGCCGCATCCGTCCCGCGGAATCCTTCCGCAAGTCGCCTGCACGACCCAGGTACGGGTCGCCGCGGTTTCTCCCCTCCGTCATCAAGACCCCTCCGCCACGATCCGAGTCATCATCATCGGAAATCATCCGCCCCCGAAAATCTTGTGAAAGATCTGAACGACCGAACTCTCGCCGTAAAGCACCCCGGCCATCTTGAAAACCTCGGAGAAGAACATATCGACAACGAACAGAATGCCGGTAATGGCCGCCGCCACGATGATTACGACCCACGTCGAACCGACGATCTCTTTGCGTGTCGACCAGTTGACCTTCTTCATCTCGCCTTCAGTGGCGATGAAAAACTCCACGGTCTTCCGATTCTTCCAGTACACGAGATAGACAAGATACCCGATGACCGCCAACAACACCAGCACCACCGCCGCCTGAATGTAAACATGCTCAATGTTGCCGATCTTGACGACACTGAGTTCTTTCCACATCCACGCCGCACCGGCCAGCGCCATAACGCCCACCGCCACGGTGCTCATCATCCGCGTCCAGTACCCCTGATCCGGTTTGTATATTCCAAATGCCATAATCAATTCTTCATGTGGTAAACAGTAAGCGTCGATGATGTCGAAAAATCCAACGAGGGCGATTCCGCAAATTGGTCGCGAAAGGTACTGCCACCCCCGCAGGGTTTGAACATAAAGCCCGGTACGACCGTCCCGCCGCTGAGGCTCCCGTTTCAAACACGGGCAGGAGGACTCGAACCCCCAACCTGCTGATTTGGAATCAGCTGCTCTGCCAATTGAGCTACGCCCGTATGCTGTCGCTTGCGGCCGATTGCATCGGCAGGTGGTGGCCATCTCTTTGTTCCAGAAAAGCCATTTCACGCTTTGGTCGGCTGCAAATTATTTCCGCTTAATCTTATGCACCGTATGTCGGCGCAATCGAGGCGAATATTTCTTCATACCTTCCTTGATTTTCTCAGGAAGTCCACCCTTTACGTTGACGTTTGTCCGGTAATTCAAATCACCGGTTTCGGTGCATTGCAGCCAAACGTCTTCTCGGCCTCCTGATTTCTTCGCCATGACATGCCTCGCTTCTCGTATCGGGACGCACCCCGCTCGCGTCAATTCCGGTTGTTCGGAAACCGGGCCGATCATTCTCACGATCGGCCCGGATTACGTCAAAAACGCACATTCTATTTCTTCATGGAAACGATGAAGCACTCAATCCAGAGTGTCCGTTCCGCCGTCAGAACTCGTTACCGCCATTATTCAATCACCTTAGTCACGACGCCCGAACCAACTGTCCGCCCGCCTTCGCGGACCGCAAACCGGAGGCCTTCTTCCATCGCGATCGGCTTACCCATAAGGTCGATTTCAACCGTCACATTGTCGCCCGGCATGCACATCTCGACTCCGCCCTTAAGCATCAGCGATCCTGTAACATCCGTCGTACGGAAGTAGAACTGCGGGCGATATCCCGTGAAGAACGGAGTGTGGCGGCCACCTTCCTCCTTCGTCAGAACGTAAACTTCACCCTCAAACTTCGTGTGCGGAGTGATTGTCCCCGGTTTTGCCAGAACCTGACCGCGCTCAAGGTCGTCCTTTTCAACGCCTCGAAGCAGGCAACCGACATTGTCGCCGGCCATTCCTTCATCAAGCGATTTGTTGAACATTTCAACACCGGTCACGACCGTCTTCCGCGGCTCCGTATGAAGACCGACGATCTCAACATTGTCGCCGACGTGAACCACACCACGCTCAATTCGCCCGGTACCGACCGTTCCTCGACCCTTGATCGAGAATACGTCTTCCACCGACATGAGAAACGGCTTATCAACTTCTCGCGCCGGCTCCGGAACATATTCATCAAGCGCATCCATCAATTCCTGAATGCATGCCGCCTTCTCAGCATCCTCTGGATTCAGAAGCGCCGGGTACGCAGCACCTTTGATCACCGGAACATCGTCGCCCGGAAAATCATACTTGCTCAGCAATTCACGAACTTCGAGTTCGACGAGTTCGAGAAGTTCCTCATCATCCACAAGGTCGCACTTGTTGAGGAATACGACGATGCAGGGCACATTCACCTGACGCGCAAGAAGAATGTGCTCACGCGTCTGCGGCATTGGTCCGTCCGCAGCCGAAACGACGAGAATCGCACCGTCCATCTGGGCCGCACCCGTGATCATGTTCTTGACGTAGTCGGCGTGACCGGGGCAGTCGACGTGGGCGTAGTGTCGCTTCTCCGATTCGTATTCGACGTGCGAGGTCGCAATCGTCAGAATCTTCGTCGGGTCGCGGCGACCGTCGGACTCCGACGCCTTGGCCACGTCGTCATACGACTTGAATTTCGCCAGTCCCTTGCCCGCCTGAACTGCGGTGATCGCAGCCGTCAGCGTCGTTTTCCCGTGGTCCACGTGGCCGATCGTTCCGACATTAACGTGGGGTTTGGTACGTTCAAATACAGCCTTTGCCATCTCAGGCGGCCTCCACTCACATACAATTGAAAATTAATACTCTACCTACAGTACGGTTCCAACCATTGACGATTCGGAATATTCGATCCGTCATAAACTCCAATTCCTCAGTTCCTCGTTACCTTCCTTCATCCATCCGCCTTCAGCCGGCATCACCGGCAGCGGAAACATGTTCGCCGGTATTATATCGTACGCCCCCATCCAGACCGCGATCGATACGACCCATCTTTCAACATACTCCATCCCGGAAGAGCCACCCATGGGACTCGAACCCACGACCTCACCCTTACCAAGGGTGTGCTCTACCAACTGAGCTAGGGTGGCGACACTCAGCCGCAACACAGCCCGACCAAGCGCCTCGTCGGAACTCTTCACGCACTTGCCGTTTCGTCCCTCCGGCTTGGCGGACACCATAGGTGCCCACCCCGGATTAAACAACAAGGCCGACCGCCCTCTCATCCTCAGTCGCCGATTTCTAATGCAAAATCAAGCGATTTCGAGGCACCTGACCTCCTTTGCCAAAACGATCAGGCGTGCGGCTTCGGCATTGGCCGCAAAGAGTAGCCCCACTCATCCAGACGGTCAATTCAGGATATCTCGTGATTCACATCCCTCCTCCTCCGTTCCATACCCCCTTTCATATCCAAAAAACCGACCCGAGCAGCCCCACTGCTCGGGTCTTCCTATAGCGAACGGATTTGAGGTCGCTGCGGACGCCGTCAAACGAAGGGTGTTGGGCCGAGCCGAAATCACTTCGGCAATTGTCCCGCTGCTGAGGCCTCCCCCCGTCTCCCGAAACGCTTGGGCATTACCAACAAAACCTAATCAGACTTCGGCCCGATCCGCACCTCGATCTCTCTCAACCTCCTTCTCTTTCTCGCCCTCTTCAACAACTTGCCTGTCCGATGCTTCAGCAAATGAGCGTCGCGCGTGAAACCGTCTTTCTCCCATCTCCACCCCCTCACTGGAAAACCTCCCTCCTCAGATTTGCGAAGACTCTCCCCTTACTTCATTCGGACATCGCTGCATCCGGACAACCGATCTGGTCCACCATGCTTCAATCGATGCCCTTCCAGTCCCACGACGACGCTCTTGCTGAAGCGTTCGACTCGCACCAACCTCTATCCGGGTTGTTCCGTTCCAGTTCCGTTCCTTTCTCCACTTTGTATTTTGCTCTCATCTCACCGAACACATGCGCCGGTTTACAGAACGGTTGACTCGCCTTATTCCGTCATTCCGTCATTCCGTCATTCCGTCGTCTCGCAGATTCGCGGCCCCTTTCTTGACGCTTCTTCTTCTATTATTATCTAACTCTTATACCCGATTCGCAACGAAAATATACCAACAATTTCGCCTTTTGAGTCCGAATAAGAACATTCGAATCGTACCGCCCGCATTTTGGTCCAAACGCTTAGGAATCATACAAAACGCGACGAGCAAGTGGAGATTAGGCGGTGTAGTCTTCGTCGCTGAGTGACTCTCAAATCTGCCTCACCCAGCCCCTTCCATCTCCGCCAGCGCGCGTCGAAGCGCAGCCAGTTGCTCCGGAGGGGGCATCTCATGACCTTTTCGTTCAAGCGCGCTAAGTAGCGGGCCAACCCGTCGAATACGATTCTCCTGATACGCCTGAACGAGAAGCGGTATCGCTCCCATCGACCTGATGTACGAGAGTTTCACTTTCTCAATGAGCGCCTTCCCTTCAATGAGAACCAAACTCGCATTCCGCGCAATCGCCAGTTGCAGCGTCCTCCGGTCCGTACCCCCTACCGCCCGCAGACGCTCCGGCAACTCCACGAAGGTGTCGTCCGCCTCCTCTGCCACCGCCATCCAGTCGGGCAACTCAATCGATTCACTTAGCAATTTCTCCGCAACGACGCGATCCATCTCGATTCGATCGAACATCTGATCCAGCAAAAACACATGACGTATCGAATGTAACGAACGAAACGATCTCTCACTGACCAAAACGGGTCCGGGATTCCGGCTTCCTTCCGCTGACATGACGCATGATATCCCGCCCAAATGTCACAACTCCGACCGATCGTCAGCCGCGTTCATCCGTACAATTCCACAAATAATCCAAACACCGCCGACGAATCATCGTACTGAACAGTTCGCACCAACACATTGCGTTATGGCCCGCATTCGGATATTCTCCGAGGACCCGGCCGCCAAACCAAAGACGACCGAAAGACCTCCGCATCGCCGTCAGCAACCAGACTTGCCCGATCAACATACAGTCAAAACACTCCAAACGGACGCTCCCATGAGATCGAAAAACCTCTTAATCGCCCAACCATGCCGAAGCAATGGCCTGCGCAAGAATCGCCGGCGAAAATCCCTCGCGCCCCGTGACGGGCGGCACTCCACCATCCGCCTTATCCTCGTACTCCCCTCCCTCCTTGCGAGCATCATCCCGCTTAATCTCGGCCTCACCCAGACGATTGCGTCGTCGAACTTCTCGCGCGGGCAATCCACGATTCCAACGCCAAACTTCCCCCCAAGTCTCCCCGCAAATCACCTTCTTCTTGGAATCAACCTTCAACCCGAGCCCGACGTCGCCTCGCCCGGTTCCGGGGCTGCCGAGCGCCTTCGTCTTATTGCAAAACAGGAACGCGCTATTGATACTGCCGCGCCCGAGCATCTGATCCCTCTCCCGCCCGGACTTTCCAAAACCGAGTTTCAACCTGTTGACGTGCAAGCGTCCCCCACTGCGTCAATTTCGCTTACCGAAGCGCTGGCAAGAATCTCCGCGGAGTTTCTCGGCCTCCATCCACTTGCGTTCAAACAACCCGCTGCCGAAGCAAGCGCACCCGACGAAAACGCCAAGGGTCAGGCCGAACTTCTGTTCATTCAAGCCCGCGAACAATATTTTGATGAGGACTATTTCGCATCAATCCAAACCGCTGAACAAGGCCTGCGATACGTTCCCCATGCCGTTCCGATCCTCCGACTCCTCGCCCACAGCTATCTCAAGACGACCGGTCGCGCCCAGGCACGAACCTATTTCAATCAAATCCTCCAAGTCGATCCGTACGATGAAGAATCACTCATGCGCGTCGGTCGAATGGCATTCGAACAAGGACGTGATATCGAGTCCGCTGAATACTTCGGCCGGCTGCTTTTCGATCACTCTCAAGACGACAACAACGACCGCGACGCCTCCACCACAACCGATTTGCCGGCGCTTCGCGATCTCAACGACCCCGGCTTGCGCTATGTAGCCGCTTCTTCACTCGGCGATGTCCTGAATGATCTCGATTACCTTCAGGCCGCCGCCGAAGCATGGCAACTCGCCGTCGAACTGCCCGCAGAAATCCCTCGCTCCAGATTCTTTCAACAGGAGGTCATGGAATTAACATTGAGACGCGGCGCCCTCCTGCGCCAACTCGGTGACACGCTGCTTCGCCTTGGAAAAACACGGTCCGCGCTCGACGCCTACGACCGAGCAGCGACCTTTCCTCTTACCGATCCGTTTTCTCTCGTTCCCCGTCGAATCTACGCATGTTTGCTGGACGGCCGGACCAAATCTGCCATGCAAGCCGCGCTTGATGCTCTCCAATCCGACCAACCCTCCGCCAGCATCCGAATTCGAGAACTGCTCGCCTACCTGCGCCCTTTGCCCGAAAGCAACATGCTCGCTCAAGCCATCGCCGATCTCGCGCATCAGAACCCGCAGTCCCTTTCCCTCATCCTCGCCGCCGCAGCCATCGTACCCGACGAAGAGGGAATCCATCTCGTCGAAGAATTCCTCGACGCCAATTCCGATCGCGCCGACGCCTGGAAGCAACTCCTCCCCTGGGCCGTTCAGACCGGCGGAGCTAAACGAACGCTTGAGATGATCGTCGCACGACGAGAATATGTCCGCAAGCACCCGACCGAAGCCGCCAACGCATTTCTGAATCTTGTAGGCCGAACCACCGAGGCCGCCCAAACATGGGATCAAATCTCGCCGAACCGCCGTAAGACCACCGAAGCAAATCTGATCTGCTCGAGAATTCTCGCCCTCCTTGGAGAATACGACCGGGCCCTGCATGTTCTCAATGATATTACTAAGTCATCACCAATCGATATCGACGTTCTTCTGACTCAAATCCAAACCCTCGCCGAAGCCGGCCAAATGTCCCCCGCCCGCAACCTTCTCTTCAAATTGAAGAAAAACGACGATGAACGCAATCGCCTTTTTACCAATCCTACTCGCGTTTATCACGCCTCCGATTTGGCGCGACAACTCGACGATCCCCAGTTGGCCGTTCAACTCATGGACGATTTCGCAAAACACGCCGAAACGAACCAGTCGCCCCCCGGTTTCGATCCCGTCGATCACCTCATCAGAAAGGCCGAACTCCTCATTACACTCCGTCGAAACGTCGAGGCGGAGCCCCTCCTCGTCCAAGCAATCGAAAAAGATCCCAAACGAGAAAGACCCTATCTCCTCCTTCTTCGGATGTACGGCTCAGATGAAACCCTTCGCGACCCTGATAAGTCCCGCAAATACCTCATGCAATTGGTCCGTGAACTTCCCGACTCCAGAGCCATTCGCCTCCTTCGAACTGAGCAGGATTCAGCCACGGGGCGATTCGATCGCTCCATCCCTGCCTACACCGCTCTCCTTGACGAAGACATGGAAGATGTCGATACCCTCAACCAGTTGACGCTCGATTGGATCAGATCAAAACGCCTGGCGGACGGAATTCGCTGGCTCGAACGAAAAATCGAAACCAGACCGGGCGATTACAACCTTCGAAATGCCCTCATCGATCTTCAAGTAACATCCGGCGAACTCGATCAAGCCGTCAAATCACTTCGAACCATCTTATCGGCCAATCCGTATGACGACGCAACCTCGTTCAAACTGATTCAAATTCTTCGAGCCAACGGTCGAGATGAAGAGGCACGCGATGTTCGAAAATCGCGACTCGAACATCGCCCCGAAAGTATCGAACGCTCCGTCCTTCTCGCCAACCTCGCGATTGATTCCGGTCAGCTGACCGACGTGATGTCGATTCTGAAGAAAACAGTTGACGATGCTCAAGGTGATCTCGCTTATCACGCTGACCGCTTCATTGCGCTGGCCCGCAAATATCGGGAAGCATCAGCCGCCGATCAGAATGAGATCGACAATCTGATTATGACCATCGCGCGCGATGCTCAAACCGAATCGCAGAACAACCCTGACCGAATCCCGAATACGATTTCAATGCATGCGTATCAGGCATGGTGCGAAGCCGCCGCACAACTCGGCCTCGGAGCCGACGAAATCAAGCCCGCAATCGAAGGCGCCATTCGCGATTACCCGAAGGTCGCCTCCACCATCGTGCGCCTGACCGCCCTCACGCTGCAGAAAGCGAATCTTCTCGACGAAGCGTCCCGCGTCGCCGACCTTTGGATACGAGCAACCGATCCCCATGATTGGAAACGCGCCGATGCGCAACTCGTCGTGTGGCGCGTTACCGCCGCTGCGGAACAATCCGAAAAGGAACTTGCGGTCGAATTGGCCGAAAAACTCAACACCGCCGGCCTCATCGTTCCCTTCCTCTTCGTCCGCGGGAACACCTCCCCCCTCGCCGACTTCCTTTATCAGACCGGCTCCCTTTTCCTCAACCGTAAAGATACCGAGGCGTACGAGTACTTACTCAAAGCCGCGCTCAAAGTCGATCCCGACTATGCCGGGGCACTCAACGATCTCGGCTACTCTTGGATCGACCGAGGCGAAAACATCGAACAAGCGGAAAAAATGATCGTCAAAGTCATTCGCGCCGATTCCGCTAACTCCGCCAATGAAGCATACATCGACACGCTCGGCTGGCTTCGGTACAAGCAGGGACAATTCGAAGACAAGGGGACCCTCCCCGAACAACTCGGAGCCGTTTCCCTCCTCAAGGAAGCCGCCACCGATCGCTCCGGCCGCGATGATCCCGTCATCCTCAACCACTACGGCGACGCCCTCTGGCGCAGCGGTCACCACGAAGAAGCCGTCAAAATCTGGCGCCGCATCAAATCCGCCTATGATCGCCAGATCGAAGTTCTCCGAGCCGCAGGAGATGATCAAATCAAAGCCCTCGAAGATCAGTATCTTCCCATCGTCGAAGCCGCCGCCGAAAAAATCAAAGCCGTGGAGAACGGGAACGAACCTCAAACCTCCCCTTTGGCGAACAGTAATTGATAATGATATACCTACACCCTAACCCCCGAATTCAACGCCGCTCGCGGCTTAGCATCCTTCACCGCCTCTTCATTTCCTTGATGCCTTGATGCCTTGATGCCTTCTTATTCATTTTAAAGGACCCTTCCTCAATGACGCCCCCCGTTTCGCCACCGTCCGTCGCCCAGGCATGGCAACTCCACCAAGCCGGAAAATGGCGAAAGGCCGAAGCCGCCTACCGCGCGATCATCGCAAACCAACCCGCCAACCTCGACGCAAAACTCCGGCTCGCCTTCCTCTACCGCCAAACCAACCGACCCGCACAAGCCGTCACAATCCTCCAACCGCTCGCCGCGCAGAATCCGAATCACCCCGGTATCGCAGGTGAATACGCCATGGCGCTCCTCGGGAACGGCAACTTCGCCAAAGCACAATCAATCTTCGAATCACTCATAAAAACGCAACCAACCTTCGCTCCCGCCCACCTCGGACTCGGGCAATCGCTGCTCGGACAACAGAAAACACGGCTCGCCGTCCAGGCGCTCAAGCGCGCAAACGACCTCACCCCAAACAACCCCGACATCCTACACGAACTCGGCTGGGCGCATCTCCAGAACGGACAACCCAACGAAGCCGTTCAATACCTCGAAAAATCCTTCAAAATCAAGCCCAACTCACCACGCACCCGAAAGAACCTTGGACACGTCCTACACGTGGTCGGCCGCCTCGAAGAAGCCCGGCAACACCTCGAAACCGCCATCAAACAAATCCCCGCTGACCCGTCGATCGCCATTTATCTCTCCGAAGTCTACCAGTCACTCGGCAAACTCGACGACGCCCAACAAATCCTGAGCGAGCGCATAAACACCGGAAACGCACACCCCGGCATACTTCTCGCCGCCGCCCGTATTGCCCGCAGAAAAAAAGACCTGCCGCAAGCCCTTCAATGTCTCGAACAGGTCAACGAAAACGAATCGCAAATGCCCCCCCGTCTCTTCGCCACCTCCTGCTTCGAATACGCCGCCGTACTCGAAGACCTCGGCGAGTACGACCGCGCGTTTGAGAATTATGTCAAAGC
>Ga0210044_10006917_pt1 | contig 14722 bp, 11 predicted proteins | sample CryGey13umfilter_2_FD_183959 | JGI IMG/M metagenome (GOLD analysis project Ga0210044, IMG submission 183959) | Groundwater microbial communities from aquifer in Utah, USA - Crystal Geyser 4/9/14 3 um filter (SPAdes) (version 2) | ecosystem: Environmental > Aquatic > Deep subsurface >...
GCAGACCCGGCTGGCACCTGGAATGTTCGGTCATGTCCATGAAATATCTTGGGGAAACCCTGGACATCCACGCCGGTGGCGAAGACCTGATTTTCCCCCACCATGAGAATGAAATTGCCCAGAGTGAAGCCGCTACAGGCAAGCCGTTTGTCCGGTATTGGATTCACTGCAAATACTTGATTGTGGAAGGGAAAAAGATGAGCAAATCCCTCGGCAACTTCTTTACACTGAGAGAATTACTGGAAAAGGGCTATGACCCCATGGCGATTCGATACACACTGATTGCCGCCCACTACCGGAAACAGCTCAACTTTACATTTGATTCGCTGGACAACGCTGCCAAGGCCATTGACCGTGTGGAAAGTTTCTACAATGCGGTGAATCAGACCGCGAATCAGGCTCCCCTTTCCCCGGAATTGTCCGAGCTGATTCTGAAGCATCGGAAACAATTCACCGATGCCATGGACGACGACCTGAATATTTCAGGCGGACTCGCCGCGTTGTTCGAGTTTATCCGGGAAGTCAATACCCGCTATCCCGACTCCCAGGTTCCAGAAGGGAACAAGGCCGCAGTGTTGACTTTTCTCGACGAATTGAACACCGTCATCGGGTGTTTCAATTTCCGGGACCAACTGGCAGACAAAGAAATTATGAAGCTTATTGAAGAACGGAACCAGGCAAGAAGGGACCGGAACTTCGCCAGAGCAGATGAAATCCGGGATGCATTGAAGGCAATGGGAATCGTCCTTGAGGACACCCGGGATGCCACCCGGTTCAAACGATTAAAATAGGGAACAACCGATAAAATTTCAAGGAGCATAGCAATGAAAAAGATTTTTGCACTTCTGATGGGAACCGCACTTCTGGTTTCCTGCCAGAGTGGAAACAGGGAGCAGGAAATGAAGAAATTTATCGCCGACTATGTTGCGGCTGTCAAACCGTTGGAGAAACAGGCGAATCTTGCTGAATGGGACGCATCCGTAACCGGAGAAAAGGCTAAATACAAAGAGGCATCTGAACTGGAATTAAAACTGACAGCAATTCGTTCCAATAAATCGGATTTCAAAAGAATCAAGGACTTCCTCAAGGAAGACATCAAGGACCCTGTGCTGAAACGGGAAATGGAAGTGCTGTACGAGACCTTTGCCCCCAACCAGGGTGATCCTGCATTGCTGAAGCAGATCATAGAGAAACAGTCTGCTGTGGAGCAGAAATTCAACACTTTCCGAGCCACACAGAACGGTAAAGCCGTCCCCGACAACGAATTGAAGAGCATTCTTAAATCGGAAACGAAGGATATGACTAAACGCCAACATGCCTGGGAGGCCACCAAGCAGATCGGCGCCCAGGTCGCCCCGGACATAATTGAACTTGCCCGGCTTCGAAATAAACTGGCTAAATCGCTGGGTTACGACAATTACTTCCAGATGTCACTGGCCCTGTCGGATCTGAACGAGAAAGAACTGGTTGCCCTCTTTGACCAGCTGGATAACATGATCCGGGATGAATACGCGACAGTCAAAGAAGAAATGGATACTGTTCAGGCAAAGAAATACAATATTTCCAGTGATAAGTTAATGCCCTGGCATTACGAGGATCCCTTCTTCCAGGAAGGCGTTTCACTGAATTCCCTGGATTTGGACAAATACTATGCAGGGAAAGACTTGGCAGCCATCGCGAAAGATTTTTACACCGGCATTGGACTGGACGTCGAAAGTGTGCTGAAACGAAGCTCCCTCTACGAGAAACCGGGGAAAATGCAGCACGCCTTCTCCACCAACATTGACCATGAACAGGATGTCCGAATCCTCACAAACCTCAAATCAGACGCAGAATGGATGGATACCCTTCTCCACGAGTTGGGCCATGCAATGTACGACAAATACCTTGGCAGCGATCTTCCCTATCTGCTCCGGGAACCCGCCCACAGTTTTACCACCGAAGCCATCGCGATGATGTTCGGACGACAGGCAAAAAACCCTGAATTCCTCAAGACCTACTGCGGAATTGACGAGAAAACCGCTGAAAAAATAGCGCCGGAGCTGTACAAGAGCACAAAATTCCAGCAGCTCACTTTCTCCCGCTGGTGCCAGGTAATGATGCGATTTGAGAAGGAACTGTACGAAAACCCCGACAGGGGTTTAGACTACTTCAACAACCTCTGGTGGCAGTTGAAAGAAAAATATCAGCTTCTCAATAAGCCGGAGGGAAGGAACAGCCCGGACTGGGCCTCGAAAATTCATATTGCTATCTACCCGGTTTACTATCAGAACTACATGATGGGAGAACTGCTGGCATCTCAATTCCAGTCTTACATTGCCGGGCATATTCTCAAGAGTGACAACATCCGGCAGACTTTTCTCGGCGGAAACCCGACCATAGGTGCCTTCCTGAAAGCAAAAGTATTTGCACCGGGCGCCCGATACAAATGGAATGACATGATTGAACGGGCAACCGGCGAAAAACTCGCCCCCACCCACTATGGTGATCAGTTTTTTGGCGGGGAAGCCACCGACAAGTAATTTGTGTAATTTGTGATTAATCGGGTGCAAAGCGGGGTCGGGACAAGGAGGAGCTAACCGGATGGTTGCAATTGACGAGGTTCCGGCAACTTTCAGTTCCCCGGGGGGGGTCGAGTCTGCCGGTACAAAAAAAGGGCCCGCCTTTCGGCGGGCCATAATAGAGGAGGAGAAAAAGTCCGTATGGACTATGGGAAACAACTTAAAACGGGTATTTTTCTGTTTCGATAATAGCCTTTGCCAGTTCCTGCTGAAGCGCCACTTCGTTAATGTCGTACGAAGGCATAAAGGTCTTAACGCCCAATGCCGATTCCTTCAACTTTGGCCCTTCCAGCATGTAATTCAGTGCTTTCTTCGCCAGCATGGGAATACTGCCCAGGAATTCGTTCACGTAGAGCTGAGTGGCGATAGCCTGGAGTTTGACTTTCTCTTCTCCGTTCATTTCCGCCAGTTTGCGGGTTCGGAGGATTGCGGATTCTGCAGCATAAATGCCGATGCTGAGGTCTGCGAGAACTCCGAGGAGTTCTTCTTCTTTCCGGATTTTATCGCCGAAAATCTTCATGCCTACACCTGCCAGAAACATGGCCACACGCTTTGAAAGCTCGATGTAGCGGACTTCGTTGCCCACAACACCCTTCGCCGGGCGCGGTTGCTTCATCGGACTCTTGATTTCGTCAACGATGACACTTTCAAAGTCGAGAAGTGGCAGTTCTTTCTTCATTGCTTTTCTCGCCAGCATGGCGGGAATCAGAACCCGATTGATTTCGTTGGTGCCTTCAAATATGCGGTTGATCTTGGAGTCGCGATAGGCCTTTGCCATGGGGTATTCTTCAGAATATCCGTAGCCACCGTATATCTGCATTCCTTCATCAACGCCGTAGGACAAAACCTCTGAACCCATAATCTTGCAGATGGATGCTTCGATGGCAAATTCGCCGATTGCGTCCAGTACTTTGGGATCTTCATGATCCAGACCTTCAATTTCGTTGTCGATGAGGCCGGCTGTCCGATAAATGGCGCTTTCAATCGCATAGGTCCTGTACGCCATCTTTGCAATCTTTTCGCGAATCATACCGAATTTGGAGATCGGGAGACCGAACTGATGACGTTCGTTTGCATACTTGGTTGACTGCTCAATGATGTCCTTGGTGGCGCCCATGCAGACGGTACCCAGCTTGTAACGGCCGATATTGAGAATACCAAAGGCAATCTTATGACCCTTGCCCACTTCACCGAGCAGATTCTCCACCGGAACCTTGACATCCTCAAGAATGACCTGACGGGTGGAGGAACCGCGGATTCCCATTTTGTCTTCTTCTTCGCCCAGTGACAGTCCTGGAGTCCCTTTTTCTACCAGAAAGGCCGTAAAGTGCTCCCCATCCACTTTCGCAAACACGGTAAAAATGTCTGCAAAACCGGAGTTGGTAATGAACTGTTTGGTTCCGTTGAGGGTGTAGTATTTACCGTCCTCAGAGAGAATGGCCTTGGTTTTCAAATTCATGGCATCGGTTCCTGCACCGGGCTCTGTCAGGCAGTAGGCACCAAGCATTTCACCGTAAGCCATTTTGGTCAGGTATTTCTCTTTTTGCTCCTTTGTCCCAAAGTAAACGAGCGGCAGGATGCCGATTCCGGTATGGGCCGCAAAGGCGGTAAGGAAGCTGGCTTCCAGTCCCATCTGCTCAGCCACATACATTGAAGTTTTCTTGTCCATGCCCAGGCCGTCGTATTCTTCCGGAACGTCAATGGAAAAAAGTCCTAATTCACCGGCTTCCTTCAAAAGACTGACCAGAAGGTCAAAGTTATGCCCATCAATTTCCTTGATATTGGGAACTACTTTCTCCCGCATGAACCGGTTTGCGGTGGCACCAATTTCCAGCACTTCCGCTGGCAGCTCTTCCCGAAGAAAAATCTCAGATTCTTCCATCGGCGCAATCATGAATTCGCCACCTTTAAAATATCTCTTTTCCATTCTCTTCCCCCTTCCGTAATAGTGAATGAACGGTCATTCATTATTATTGTCCGAAAGAGGCCCTTCGTCAAGTTTTTTTTTCAAAAAAAGGGTTGTGGTCTATAATGTTTGTATGGAATGGCGGGTTGTATGTCATATGCTTATTCCGGATCAGGCCGGAAATGAGGATGAATGGGGTTTTATTCCTGAAAGTTTTTCTGTATTTTTATGAAGTGCGTTAAGGCTTTTTAGCTGACAAATTATCTGACATTATTATTTATGCCGTGGTTTGGAGGGAGTAATGAATCTTGGAATCCCCGTTGAAATGAGCGGTGATAACCGACTGGCGTTGACACCTCAGAGCGTAGAGCTGTTGGTGGAGACAGGCCATTCGGTTTTTGTGGAAAAGAATGCGGGCAAAGCGACGCATTTTTTCGATGAGAAATTTGAAGCGGCTGGGGCAACTGTTCTTTATTCACATGAAGAAATTTTTGGACGCAGCGATGTAATCGTAAAATCAGACCGTCTGATGCCGGAAGAACTGGACCTGATCCGTGAAGAGCAGATCCTGATGGGATTTCATCATCTGGCAGTCAGCGATCCGAACATTGTGAAGAGGCTGGTTGAACAAAAGGCGACCGTAATCGGGTATGAGCTGATTGAAGATGAAGACGGGGTTCTCCCTGTCCTCTATCCAACCAGTGAAATCGCCGGACAGATGAGCGTGCAGGTGGCAAGTGAATTTATGAAAATTTCCCGTGGCGGAAAAGGGATCGTACTGGGTGGTATCCCCGGGGTTCCACCAGCAGTTATTGTAATTCTCGGAGCCGGTACTGTTGGACGCAACGCATGCATGGCTGCGCTGGGAGCAGGCGCCCAGGTCATTGTTCTGGACAAGGACGTTCGGAAGCTCAGGGACATTGAACGGCTCTTCAAGAAGGATGCCATTACAGCAATTGCAACCCGAAAGAGCGTTGAAGAAGCACTGACACTGGCAGACGTGGTTATCGGCGCTATTTTGATCAAGGGAGAAAAATCTCCCCACATTGTAAGCAAGGAGATGTTAGCGAAAATGAAGAACGGTTCGCTCATTGTTGACATGTCCATCGATCAGGGTGGTTGCTTTGAAACCTCCCGTCCCACAACTACAAAATCGCCGATTTATACTGTGGATGGTGTTATGCATTTCTGCATTCCCAACATCCCTTCCTGTGTCGGGCGCACCGGAACACTGGCACTGAACATCGTACTCTATCCGTATGTCCAGGAACTGGTGGATCTGGGAATCGAAGAAGCGTTGAAGAAAAGTCCTGCTTTGCGGAGAGGATTGTACATTTACCGGGGCATTCCGATTCACCCGGTCATTGAGAAGATGTTTGGCCTGAAAGTCAAAGACATCGACTCTCTACTGTAAAGGGCTGGAGGGAAGACCATGGTATGGCTTGAAGAATATAAAGCAAAACTCGTAAGTAGCGACAAGGCGGTTCAGTGCATCGAATCGGGATCCCGGGTTTATGTGCATCCCGGTGCCTGCACACCCAGTACATTGCTGAATGCGATGACAGCCCGGGCCGATGAGCTTCGCGACGTAGAAGTTACCCATATTCTTACTTTTGGCAATGCAGATTATGCATTTGAGAAATACAAGGACTCTTTTCATCTCCGGGCCCTGTTTGTGGGTGCCAATGTGCGGGCAGCAGTTCGATCCGGCAATGCTCAGTACGTGCCCATCTTTCTCGGAGAAATTCCAAAGTTGTTTCGTTCCGGAGAATGCGACATTGATGTGGCACTGATTTCCGTCTCTCCACCGGATGAATATGGGTTCTGCACTTTCGGTGCCGGCGTGGACATCACCAAAGCCGCATGCGAGGTCGCAAAAACGATTGTAGCCGAAGTGAACCCCAGTCAACCACGCTCCCTCGGGGACAGTTTTATCCATCTGAATAAAATCCATCATCTTGTGGAAGTGAACACACCACTGCCGGAATACCGCAACGAAAAGATGACGGATGTCCACGAAAGAATCGGAGAATTCTGCGCCGACATGATTGAAGATGGTTCCACACTGCAGATGGGAATCGGCACCATTCCGGATGCTGTTCTGCATCACCTGACAGGGAAAAAGGACCTCGGTATTCATACCGAAATGTTTTCGGACGGTTTGCTGGGTCTGGTGGAAGCGGGCATTATCACCAACGAAGGGAAAACGCTCCACAAAGGGAAATCAATTGCCGCTTTCGCATTGGGTACCAAGAAACTTTTCGATTTCATCAATAACAATCCTTTGTTTGAATTTCATCCCTGTGACTACACCAATGACCCCTTTGTTATTGCGCAGAACGAAAAGATGATTGCTATCAACTCAGCTATTGAGGTGGATTTCACTGGCCAGATCTGTTCGGATTCCGTGGGACTGGAAATCTACAGCGGGTTCGGCGGTCAGGTGGATTTCATCCGGGGCGCGGCCCGATCCAAAGGAGGCAAGCCAATCATTGCCCTACCCTCCACAGCGAAGAACGGAGAAATTACACGAATCGTCTCCAAACTCAGACAGGGGGCGGGAGTTGTTACTACCCGCGCAGACATTCACTACGTGGTAACCGAGTATGGGGTGGCATATCTCTTTGGCAAAACCCTGGAAGAAAGAGTGAAGGCCATGATCGAAATCGCCCACCCGAATTTCAGAGAAGAGCTGACCGAGGCGGCACGAAAGTACGGGTACCTGGTATAAAAATCCGGGATGAGCAAATCAATTTGTCATCCCGGGAAACAATGAAGGGGTTACAGGAGTGGAGAAAAGAAAAAGCACATCGGTGGTAAATAGCCGATTTCATCAATATTCGGCAATTCTTCTTGTGATTGTCTGGGGGATTTTACTCTTTTTTCTCCTCCTCCTCCCCACTGCTTCTCCATGGCTCCGCTGGATGGCATTGGCTACGGTGTTACTGTCTTTCCCGCTGGCAGGCATGTTAAGCAGGCACCGAATGGACAAGAGCCTGTCTGCCTTAAACAGTGCCATGGATTCGCTGAGCGCCGGCGACCTTGAGCACGTTTCAGCCAGCTTCCTTTCGTATCCGGAACCGCAGACTGCTTCCCTGCATCAGAAAGTGATTCAACTTACGCTGAACATTCAAAGCCTCCTCGAACACCTGGATCTCATTTCCGGCAACATTGCAGGGATTTCCCATTCGGTTAATGAGCAGCTGGTCACCTATATCAAAGATGTAAAGAATCAGATCACCAACACCGACGTGACGCTCCAATCCGCAGGCGAAATTCACGACTTCACAGAAGCCATCTCAGCCGATATCAGTCGGCTCAGCGAAATTGCTCAGGAAACCTTGAGCTTCCTGAAAGAAATTGTGGAAAGCAATGAAAATGTCAGCCTTAAGATGGAGTCCCTTTCCGCCTATGCCAAAGATACGGAAGACGCAATGGGTGAAATTATTGCCCACACGGGCAAAGTGACCCAGAATACCGAAAACCTGGCTTCGATGGTAATGGAAACGTCCGCATCAATAATGGAAATGGATGCAACCATTTCAGAAATTCGAAAACAGGCTCGCCAGACCGAGCTCCAGGCAGAAGTAGCCGGACAGGTGGCAAGAGATGGACTGGGGCGAACACGGGAAGCCTCTAAGACAGTAGAAAGTGCTGGTGTTGCCTTCGAAACAGTCAGCAAAACAATCCGTCAACTGAAGGCCGAGTCTATGAAAATTAGTGAAATTGTTAACAGCATCAGTCGGATCAGTGATCAGACAAGTATTCTGGCATTGAACGCCGCAATTGCGGCAGCGCAATCGGAACATCCGGATCGGAGTTTTCAGGTAATCGCAGAAAAAATAAGGGAACTGGCCATCACTTCTTCCATCTCCATGAAGGAGGCTGGTGCAGTGCTGACGGGAATGGAGAAACTTGTGGATGACGGCCATGAGATCATTGAGAAGGCTGGAGACGTCGTAAGGTCCGGAGTGGTGCAGGTCATGGGTGCCGAGTCTTCATTGGAAGACATCGTACAGCATTTGCAGTCGGTTATGGATAACGTTGCCATCGTATCGCAGGCAACGGAAGAACATGTAGAGGGCTCAGCCCAAATCAACAAAGCAACACAGCGAGTCAGCATCATGACGGAAGAAATCGCAGAATTGATGAAACGTGAATCTGAAACCGTCCTGTCTGTGAACACCAAGACTGATTACATCGGTCTCCTTGTTGAATCCATGAAAACGCTCACCACAGAACAGAACGGAAAAGTAGGACAGCTCCTGGACTACATGAAAGAAATCGGCCAGGATACTCGAAAGGCACTGCGCCAGTCAAAAGAACTGTCCATGCACAACCAGAAAATTCTCAATGCCATCCGCAACATCCGGGATGTGAGCGACCACACCTACAGAAATACAGCGATATTGTCCGATTCAGCATTGTCACTTGAAAAATTTGGCTGGCATCTGGAAAACCGACTCAAAACCTTCCGGCAACCCTCCCCCAAGTATGGCGGTGTCCTGAGAATTTCAGGCTTCAGCCTGCCCCATGATAAGCTTGATCCCCTCTCCGGTTCCACAGTCTACGAGGCTCAGGTCTTATCCCTGCTTCACAGAAGCCTGGTACGCTACGATCCTCTCTTTAACCTGAAAGCAGACCTGGCTCATTCGTGGGATGTTTCCGGAGATGGCCGCAAATATAGTTTCCGTTTGCGGGAAAACGCTGTTTTTCACAATGGACAACCCATCACATCCCGGGACGTTATCAGCACTTTCAAACGGCTTCTGTCACCCGCCTTTGAATGCAGTGCAGCTGGGATGTATTACGTGATTGAAGGTACGAAGGCATTTGCTGAAGGCAAAACAGAGGAAATCAGTGGCATCCAGGCACTGGATGAGCACACAGTGGTCTTCCTGCTGGAAAAACCCCTGGCATTTTTTGCCGGTCTCCTGACAATGAGCTATGCGGCGATTGTACCGGAAACTGACTACCTCCGGGGGCCGCAGGAAACATTCTCCGGTACGGGCTGTGGACCTTTTGCACTGGTTCATTTCGAACCCGGCAAGATACTCACACTCCGAAAATTTGATGACTTTTATATGCCGGGACGTCCCTTTGCGGACAAGGTTTATCTGGAACTTTCAAACCGAGAAGACATGTTTGATGCATTTGAATCCGGACAGATTGACATCCTCAGTATCAATGAACCGGACGATATTGCGGAAGCTGCGGCGAGGGATTCTCTCGCAAACGATATTCTGACCAGTACCCAGATTTCCACTTACTTCCTTGCGATTAACTGTCAAAAAGCTCCTTTTTCTGATTCCCATATTCGCCAGGCATTCTCACTGGCAATCGACAGGGAAAAGCTCTGCGCGACGTTCCCCCTTAATCTGGCAGAACCGGCTTCGTCTGTCATTCCTCCAGGCCTGCTTGGTTATTCGCCGGCCACTGCCCTGGTAACGTATGATCCGGATAAATCTAAATGGATACTCCAGCAACATGGCTTTGACTTTGAGCAGGAAATTGAATTGACCTTTGCCCGAAAAGGAAAGGAAGATCCGGGAGACATCCTCGCCATTGCCGATAATTTCAGAAACGTCGGCATTCGCATTCGCCTCAATGGAATGAAAAACCATTGGCCCTACATCGAAAAACGGGGACATACCATGTTCAGGGTTGGATGGATTGCAGACTATCCCGACCCTGACAATTTCATTCATACATTGTTCAACCCTGAAGCCGGGGACCCTCTTTTTCTCGGCACTGAACTGGAAGATGTGGGGTCTCTCAGTGAGAAAGCCCGCTTCACCATGAACCCCCGTCAACGGACCGAGACCTACCAGAAAATTGAGCAGATTATTGCAGACAAAACACCACTGATTCCTCTCTACCACAAGAAAGAAATCCTGATTCGTAACTCCGGTGTCAGTGGCATCATCCTGCGTGGTTTTTCTCCCTTCCTGGATGTTGAAAACATCTGGTTTAATCAGATGATGTGAGGTGCCTGCGGCACCACTGTGACTTGTAATTTGTGATTTGTGACTTGTAAAGAAAGAAGCAGAAAGTGGAGAAAAGAGTGAACTATACGGTGTCCGGTCTGATCCAAAATTTACAATTTGACAAACGGCGCAATGCGCCCTTACCACTTTTCCCCGTCTTGCAAATTACGAGTCACAAATAACGAGTCACCGTGGCAAACAACGCCACCGTGATTTGCATCACGAAAGGTGCACCTTTTTCTTCCGATCCGCCACTTCCTGTGTTAGAATTATTCTATGAATTGGTTTGATGTTACCGCGATAGCGGTGCTGGCTGTTTCGGCCGGATTTGCGTTCTTCAAAGGATTTGTTCGGGAAATCGCGTCATTGGCGGGATTGATTATCGGTGCTATCCTTGCGTTCCGATTTTTCAGGAACGGAGCTGATCTGCTGAAACCCTGGATACACACCGAAAACATCCGGAATATTACAGCCTTCTTTGTAATTTTCCTGGTCATTGTTCTAATTTCCGCCGTTATTTCCTTCCTGATTAAGCGGCTTTTTGATTCGGCTGGCCTTTCCTTTTATGACAGGTTTCTGGGCCTGCTGTTCGGACTGCTCAGGGGCATCGTAATTGTGTACGTGTTTGTTATCGTTCTTCAGGGATTCGGGATGGCCGGGAATACACTGAATGAATCAAAAAGTTACCGGATCGTGGCCCGCACAATGGGAACCATATTGTCCTTTGTTCCATCCACAAAGGAAAGTTCCCCCAAGCAATCACAGGAAGAGAAAAAATCATGAAGGAAAATCTCTATCAATTTGTAGACAAAATGATTCAAAGCCATTTCACGGTATCTGAAACGTTGGAACTCGTTGAAAAAGTCTACATTGAAAAAATGCTCAATCGTCATAATCAAAATGTCTCTGCAACTGCAAAAACCATGCAGGTACATCGAAATACTTTGATGCGCAAAATTAAATCTCTCGGTATAAGGGAATAAGCCCCATGCAGATCGCGTTTATCCCCGGATCACTCATGGGAAAATGGCAACTGCCTGCACATTCGAACTGTGTAGCTGCTGAAACTCTGGAAGATGAAGTTGTTAAGACTGCTGATATAGTTATCGTCCTGGAGGCCCTCGTTCCCGAAGTGTCCTGTGGAAAATGGCCGGTGCAGAGAATGGTGGTAGATGCAGCCGATTCCAAACCGATGCCTGAACAGGTGAGAAACTGGCTGCTGAAGGGGGCCCGAACCGTCGCATTGGATCCTTCAGAGCGCATTGCTTCGTTCATAGGACTGCGAAATGTCGCTTCTTTGAATGCGGGCTTTCATGGCATTGTCGGAAATTCTCCTCAAATGAGAGAATTAAGAGAAATGATAGAAAAAGTAGCCCACACATCCGCTACCGTTCTCATTCGGGGAGAAAGCGGAACAGGGAAAGAACTGGTGGCACAGGCAATCCACCGTCTGAGCCCGCGGAAAACACGCCCGTTCGTCCCGGTCAACTGTGCCGCCATTCCCGAAACCCTGTTGGAAGACGACCTCTTCGGCCATGTGAAAGGCGCATTCACGGATGCCAGAACAGACAGAAGAGGAAAACTGGAAGAGGCTGACGGCGGAACCCTGTTCCTCGATGAAATCGGTGACATGCCACCGGTACTGCAGGTCAAGCTACTTCGTGTGTTACAGGAAAAAGAGATTCAACCACTGGGGAGTAATCGGCCAAAGAAAGTGGACGTCCGAATCATTGCTGCTACAGCCGCCAATCTCGAAGAAATGATAAAAGCGAAACAATTCCGGGAAGACCTCTATTTTCGACTCAATGTAATTCCCATTTTCATTCCACCTCTCCGCAAAAGGGTGGGAGATATTTCTGAACTGGTTTCACATTTTTCCCATATATTGAGCGAAAAACACGGCATTCCTGAATTCAGACTCACAGAGGCTGCCATGGATGCCCTTACACACCATCCGTGGCAGGGAAACGTCCGGGAACTGGAACATTTCATGGAAAGAACGCTCGTTCTTTTCGAAGGGAATGGTCCAGTGGACGTGGACGCCCTGTCCTTTTCACCTGGAATGGGGAAATTGTCATGAAATCAACTGACACAAGCAGCGGCCTTTTCATTACGTTGGAGGGGGGCGAAGGTTCAGGTAAGTCAACTCAGGGACAAATGCTCACCCGCCACCTGCAGGGAAAGGGGCATCATGTTGTCTGGACGAAGGAACCGGGTGGAACGGAAATCGGGCAGGCCCTTCGGAAGGTGGTAATGTCAAATCACCATGGAGATATGGTTCCGGAAACCGAACTGTTGATTTATCTGGCCGACCGAACTCAACACGTGAAATCCAAGATATTGCCAGCGATGCGGGAAGGGGGAATTATCATTTCAGACCGATACCATGATTCCTCAGTTGCCTACCAGCACTTTGCGCGGGGTGTCCCCATGGCCACGCTGGATTTCCTTTTCAGGAATCTGGCGGGTGGCCTTGTTCCGGACATTACGTTTGTTCTGGATATCTCCCCTGAGACTGCGATTAAGCGGATTGAAAAGCGAACCGTTGAGCATCCTGAGTCCCTCTCGAAGTTTGAAGAAGAAGCACTTTCCTTTCACAGGAAAGTAAGACAGGGTTTTCTTGAAATTGCTGCAAAGGAGCCGAACCGGGTTAAGGTAATCCCCGCCGACCGCCCCCGGGAGGATATATTTGATCAGATCCTGACCTTCCTGATCCCCCTTCTTCCGGCAACACATCCCGGAGGAGCAACATCATGAATCTGTTTGATCAGATTGCCGGTCACAAACGCATCAAAGCTTTTTTTGCCAACGCGCTCCAGAAAGAACGCCTCTTTTCGTCCTACGTGTTTACCGGACCGGAAGGAATTGGAAAAAAGAAAACCGCGATTGCCATTGCTGCGATGCTGAATTGTGAATCTCCGGACAACGCCCCCTGCGGAATATGCCGTTCCTGCCTGAAAATCCAGGAAGGGACCCACGTGGATGTCACCATCATTGAAGCGGAAAAGGATGAGATTCTAACGGAACAGGCAGAAGAAATACTGGATGCCATCCGGTTTGCCCCCTTCGAAGGTAAAACCCGGGTGTTTGTCATCGACAACGCCCATCAGCTGAATCCAACCTCCGGCAATATGCTACTGAAGACTCTGGAAGAACCGCCTTCCGGAAACCACTTCTTCTTAATCACATCCAAACCGGACAGTCTGCTCTCAACCATTCGGTCCCGTTGCCAGGAAGTGGCTTTTTCCGGCACCGGTATCCTGGAAGCACTGGAAAAACGCCCGGATTTTGATGACTCCTACTACCCGTGGATCAAGTCCGGGGGCGGTTTCGTGGAAGACAAATCACAGCTGGAGGCTTTTACCAAGGTCCGACACCTTGCCTTGCGTTTCCTCCAGGAAATGACCCACTACCAAACGGCTTCCGGACTCGCCCTGGAAGATGAACTGGATGAAATACTGGGAAACCGGGGAAAGGAAAGTGCCCGCTCTTTCTTTTTTCAGATTGAGATTCTTCTTCGGGATCTGCTGGCCATAATTTCGGATCGGGATGAAGCAATCATAAATCGGGACATGATACCGGATTTGAAGAAATTGTCACAGGAACTGGAACCTGACACGATCTTCGAAATCAATAGCCTTGTCAAAAGGGGTACAAGTGGTTTATCCTACGGGATAAAGATTCAGCACTTGGCACCTGTTCTGTTAGCAGAAGGGAGAAAGGTCGCACAATGAGAAATAAAAATGAGCTGGAACGATTTAACAAACCGTCCCTGTTTCATCAGCTTTTTTTAACGATGTCAGTAAATCATAGGCGCCAGGCGCCGTAAGGAAGGGGGTAATATGGGTTACTCAGTTGTGGTAAAAACGTCGAAGGGTAGATTTGATTTTCAACTGGAGAAGGATTTCGCGACTATGGGGCGCAGTAAGGACAATGAAATTTACATCGACGACCTCAGCGTGTCCAGAAAACACGCCGTCCTGGAGCGGGAAGAGAGTCAGTTTTACATCACAGACCTGAACAGTTCCAACGGTACCTATGTTAACAGCAAGAAAATCACTGCCAAAACGCCTGTCAGACCGGAAGACGTGATTATTGTGGGAAGGGTACACTTCTCATTCTGCCTCGATGAAGCAGAAGAGGGTACGGTCAGAATGAGCCGGGATGAAATGGCTTCCATGCAGGGGGGGCCCAACGATACCAATCCAATTGGAGCACCATCTGTTTTACCTCAATCCGAAACCGGTCAGGCTCCTCCCGCTCAACCT
>Ga0210044_10006920_pt1 | contig 14715 bp, 11 predicted proteins | sample CryGey13umfilter_2_FD_183959 | JGI IMG/M metagenome (GOLD analysis project Ga0210044, IMG submission 183959) | Groundwater microbial communities from aquifer in Utah, USA - Crystal Geyser 4/9/14 3 um filter (SPAdes) (version 2) | ecosystem: Environmental > Aquatic > Deep subsurface >...
CGTGAAAAAGTGTGCCAAATATCTGTTCAATTCACACGTACTATTTATTGTCATCCTGTCCTCGGAGGACATTCTTGGGTCATCTCGCAGGTTCGTCATTGCAGTTGCAGACCAGACTCAATCAATTGTCAGAAATTCAGCTGCCGTTACAGTAGCACAGCTCCGCACTTGTCCTTCAATCATCCATGAAATCAGTCCATCCACTGGCTGGCAGCCATTCTATAATCCCAGCCTTCGCATCCACGACGACTAAGCACCAATGATCGAAGACATCAAGAAAACCCTGTGGGCAGCCGCCGACAAACTGCGCGCCAACACAGACGCTGCCGAATACAAGCACCTCGTTCTTGGCCTAATCTTCGTCAAATACATTTCCGATACCTTCGCGGCCCGTCGCTCCGAGTTAAGCCGACGCTTCGCCGATCCCAAGGACGACTATTACCTGGATGATGCCGGGCAGGTCGCCGCCGAATTGGAAGACCGCGACTACTACAAGGAAGTGAACGTATTCTGGGTGCCGGAGAGCGCGCGCTGGGAAGCCATCCGTGCCGCGGGCAAACAGCCGGACATTGGCAAGCGCATCGACGATGCCCTCTCCGTCATCGAAGCGGAAAACCCCAAGCTCAAACATCCTCGACAAACGCTTCGGCCGCGCACCGTTGCCGGATGGCAAGCTGGGCGAGCTGGTTGATCTCATCTCCACCATCGGCTTCGGCGACGATCCCGGCCAGGCGCGCGATGTGCTGGGGCAGGTGTACGAATATTTTCTGGGCATGTTCGCCAGCGCCGAAGGCAAGCGCGGCGGCCAGTTCTACACGCCCGCCAGCATCGTCAATACGCTGGTCGCCGTGCTCGCCCCGCATCACGGCAAAGTGTACGACCCGTGCTGCGGCTCCGGCGGCATGTTTGTGCAATCCGAAAAATTCATCGAATCCCACGGCGGCAAGCTGGGCGATGTCGCCGTGTTCGGGCAGGAATCCAACCCCACCACCTGGTGCTTGGCGGCGATGAACCTCGCGATACGCGGCATCGACTTCAACCTTGGCCGCGAACCGGGCGACACCTTCACCAAAAAACAGCACCCCGCCCTGCGCGCCGACTTCATTCTCGCCAATCCTCGACCGCAAAGGTGAAGGCAGCGCAGCACCGATGTTCATCTCGGATCACGAAGACAAAATCCTTCCTGCCGGGCGCGGCTACGGCAAAGCAAACAAGCCGGAAGACTACATTCAGGCGTTTTCCGCCTTCATCAGGAGCCACAGCAACGACATCCCCGCGCTGATGACCGTGCTCACGCGGCCGCGCGAGCTCACCCGCAAGCAACTGCGCGAACTGGTATTGGAACTGGACAAAGCAGGGTTCACCGAAACCAATCTGGCCACCGCATGGCGCGAAATGACCAACCAGGACATCGCCGCACGCATCGTTGGATACATTCGCCAGGCTGCCATCGGCGACGCGCTCGTGCCCTACAACGAGCGCGTTGATCATGCGCTGCAAAAGCTGTTGGCATCACACAACTGGACCGGGCCGCAGCGCGATTGGCTGAAAAGAATCGCAGCACAAACCAAAGCCAACATGCTGGTAGATCACGCCGCGCTGGATGATCCGGACCTCATTTTCAAACGCGAGGGTGGGGGCTTTGCCCGGCTCGACAAAATGTTTAACGGGCAACTCCAGCAAGTGCTGGAAAGCTTCAACGAATCTATCTGGGCAGCCGCTTGATTGTTTGCGGCAAAAGGCATAAAGTAAGGTTTCCTTACTTTCGTAAATCGGGGAATTATCATGCTTGCTAAAATGACCTCCAAAAACCAGCTCACCCTGCCCAAGAGCATCACCGCTGCAGTTGGCTCTGCGGAATACTTTGACGTGGAAACCCGCAATGGCCAGATCGTGCTCACCCCGGTGCGCATCCAGCGTGGTGATGCCGTACGTGCCAAATTGGCCGAATTGGACTTGAGTGAGCAAGACGTTGCCGATGCAGTTGCATGGGCACGCAAATCACCTGCAACCAAATAATCGCCGGGAAATGCCAAGTTCGAAAAACAAACCCCGCGTAGTCATCGACACCAATCTGGTGCTATCCGCTCTGGTATTTGCGCAGGGCCGGTTGTCGCCTCTGCGCCTTGCCTGGCAAGGCACGCACTGTCAGCCGTTGGTATCAAGCGTGACCGCTGCCGAACTGATACGTGTGCTGGCTTACCCAAAATTCAAACTCACCACTGAAGATCAGCAAGAGCTACTCGCCGACTATCTGCCTTACTGCACCACGGTGCGCATGCCCTCCAAGCTACCCGCAACGCCTGATTGCCGCGATAAATTCGATCTGCCGTTCCTCCAACTCGCCGTCGCGGGCAAGGCGGACTATCTGGTGAGTGGCGACCAGGACTTGCTAAGCCTTGAGGGCCAGTTTGTCTGCCCCATCATCACCGCCGACCAATTCATCAAAACATTAAACAAATGATCACTAACGACATCGTCGGCAAACTCTGGAACCTCTGCAACGTCCTCAAAGACGACGGCGTTACCTATCACCAATACGTCACCGAACTGACTTACCTATTGTTCTTAAAGATGGCTAAAGAAACGGGTGGAGAATCCCATCTCCCGGAAGGATATCGCTGGAGTGACCTCGAATCAAAGACCGCGCCAGACCGCCTAAACCACTATAAACATATGTTGGTGGCATTGGGTACTGAAGGCTCAACTCTGGTCCAGGAAATCTTCGCCAATGCGAGCTCCTTCATCAAGAAACCAGCCACTCTCTCCACATTGGTAACGGAGATCGATAAGCTCGACTGGTACAGCGTTCATCGTGAAGATCTAGGTGACTTATATGAAGGCTTGCTGGAAAAGAACGCCAACGAGAAGAAATCCGGTGCTGGCCAGTATTTCACGCCGCGCGTACTAATTGACAGCATGGTGAAGCTGATGAAGCCGGAACTGAAGGACAGCATCCAGGATCCAGCTGCCGGGACGGGCGGATTTCTGATTGCAGCGAATCATTACCTTCGCACCCACAACAATCCTGATGACTGGACCGAGGCGCAGCAGAAGAAATATCGCAACGCCACTTTTTTTGGCATGGAGCATGTGCAGGATACGCACCGCTTAGCATTGATGAACCTGATGCTGCATGGCATTGATGGTGGAATTCGATACGGTGACACACTGGGCGAAGAAGGTGCGCAACTGTGCAAGCAAGGAGCAACTCTGATTCTCTCTAATCCACCGTTTGGAACGAAGAAAGGCGGAGGCCTGCCCAGCCGCACAGACTTTACCTATCCAACCAGCAACAAGCAGTTTGCCTTCTTGCAGCACATCTACCGTGGTCTCAAACCAGGTGGCCGCGCCGCAGTGGTGCTGCCCGACAACGTACTGTTCGAAAGCAACGTCGGCACCGACATCCGTCGCGACCTGATGGACAAGTGTAATCTGCACACCATCCTGCGCCTGCCTACCGGGATTTTCTATGCGCAAGGCGTGAAGACCAACGTGCTGTTCTTTACGCGCGGCGAGAAAGACAAAGGCAACACCAAAGAAGTCTGGGTGTACGACCTGCGCGCCAATATGCCGCAATATGGAAAACGCACCCAGCTCACTGATAAAACTTTTGAAGATTTTGAAGACTCGTTCGGTAACGATCCGCTCGGTGGTGTCAAGGCACTTTCCAAGCGCAAGGACACCGGCGCACAAGGACGCTTCCGCAAATACACCCGCGAACAAATTGTCACTCGTGGCGACAGTCTGGATATTGCCTGGCTCAAAGATGACAGCGACACCAGTGCGGATGAATTGCCCGAACCGGCAATGCTGGCGCAAGAAGCAATGGGCGAGTTGGAAGCGGCGCTGAACGAGTTGCGCGGAATTCTGGAAGAATTAGGTGAGGAGGTCGAAACGTGAGCGACTGTCCCAAAGGTTGGGAGCCCGTCCCGCTCGGTCAGCTATTAGTGCGAATTGTCGGTGGGGGTACGCCTTCAAAAGCAAATGCGAATTACTTCCGAGGCGCAAAGCCATTCATGACTGTGAAAGACATGCATGAGCGATTCCCAACGGATACCATTGACCATATTTCAGAAGAAGCAATTGATTCCAGCGCAACTACTGTTGTTCCTGCTGATACCATAATCGTTGCAACGCGAATGTCGCTTGGCAAGATTGTAAGACCAACATTTGATACAGCGATAAATCAGGATCTAAAGGCACTTTTTTTTGCGGAGGGAGTTGACAAGACATTTGCCGAATACTTGTGGCGCTCACGCGCTGACCATATTCAAAGTCTAGGTACTGGAACGACTGTCAAAGGTATCAGGCTAGAAGATATTCGTAATCTTCTAGTCGAACTTCCTCCGATAAATGAACAAAAACGCATCGCCGACAAACTCGATGCGGTACTGGCGCGGGTGGATTCCTGCCTTGGTCGTCTCGATCGCATCCCCGCCATCATCAAACGTTTTCGCCACTCTGTCCTTGTCGCCGCCACCTCTGGCAAGCTGACAGAGGCTTGGCGGGAAGGTAAACACATCGGATCAGAATGGAAGACCGTAAAGTTTGCTGACATCGGCGAGTTAGGTCGAGGGAAATCTAAGCACCGTCCACGTAATGATCAGCGGCTATATGGCGGGCCATATCCATTCATTCAGACTGGCGACATAGCACAATCTGGGGGCCTAATCACAACTCATCGCCAAACCTATAGTGAACTTGGTCTTTCGCAGAGTAAGCTATGGCCTGCCGGAACCGTGTGCATCACGATTGCGGCGAATATCGCGGATACTGCGATCCTTACATATCCAGCCTGCTTTCCAGACAGCGTTGTCGGTTTTGCGGCAGATCGAGAGAAATGCCTACCCGAGTTTATCAAGTGGTCCATTGATGTCATCAGTGAGCGAATTAAGTCATTCGCTCCGGCTACCGCACAGAAAAATATCAACCTCGCGATTCTCAATGACATTGAGTTTCAATGTCCGTACATCGACGAGCAAACTGAAATCGTCCGCCGCGTCGAAACTCTATTCGCCTTCGCCGACCTCATCGAAGCACGCTATAAAACTGGCCGGGCCCAAGTCGAAAAACTCACCCCGTCTATGCTCGCCAAAGCTTTTCGCGGCGAACTCGTGCCGCAAGACCCCAGCGACGAACCAGCTAGTGTTTTGCTTGAGCGAATTCATGCCGCACGTGCCGATGAGGTTGGTGCAAGCGGTCTGAAGCAGCGCAAAGTAACTGAGAAGGCTAAACGTAAATTTAAAGCTGAGGTCATCATGCTCGAACTCGCCAGTATAAATTCTGATCATTTGAATGCCATCCTTAAGGAAAAGGGAAAGTTGGATTCAAAATCTCTGTGGCAAGCATCACAGCTCAGTATCGAAGATTTTTATGAGCAGCTTCGAACTGAAGAAGCCAAGCGCCTGCTGCGCGAGATCAAAGAAGGGAATGACAGCTTTTTGGAGGCTGCATGAGGATTGATCGTCTTAAACTTCCTGACTTTCGAAATCTTAAGAATTTTGAGATTGGTTTTGATGAATCTCAGCCCACGACAGTAATTCTTGGGCGTAATGGATCGGGTAAATCAAACCTGATTGAGGCACTTGTAGAAATATTTCGTGATCTGGAAGATGGCAAAGCATCTACGTTTGCTTACGAAATCTCCTACCTGTGTCACGGTCGAAGGATTGAAGTAATCAACGAGCCGAATGGAAAGAAGCGCGAACAGTACTCAGTAGATGGCGTTTGGGTTAGCAGGACTGAATTTCAAGCTTTACATGACGATGTGCTGCCAAAGCATGTATTTGCCTATTACTCGGGTTGGAACCGGCGCTTGGAAAGCGGGTTCGATGATCCAACACGCAAGCTTTACAAGCTGTGGCTAGATAACGAAGACCGGGATATTCCATTGCGCCGGTTGTTCTATTGCCGCAAGGAATACAGTCAATTTGTGCTTTTGGCCTTCTTTCTGAGTAACAATCCAGCTGCTGAGAAGTTGCTGCGTGACTACCTTGGTATCGAGTCATTCGATTCTGCTTTGTTTGTTCTTAAGACCCCCTACTGGCGCGGTAGTGGGAAACCCAACAAAGTCCAATTAGAGAAGGGGGACTCTCGCTTCTGGTATGCACGTGGCGCGTTCAAGCATTTTCTCGACCGCCTCTGGCAAAACGCTATGGCGCCTATTCGCAACGAGGAAACGCCGGAAAGGGATTTTCGCGGTCGAACAGAGTCAGTGGAGCGGCTTTATCTGTACATTAAAGACCTGAACCAGCTACGTACCCTAAGCGGGAGCGACTCCCCTAAAGATTTTTTTGGCCTCCTCGAAAGTTTGTTTCTGTGCGACCTTATTGACGAGATCAGGGTGAGCGTTCAACACACTCGAGCGGGCCGCATACGTTTCGAGCAGTTGAGCGAGGGGGAGCAACAACTGCTGACGGTTCTTGGATTGATGTTGTTCACCCAACAGGATGAATCTCTCTTTCTGCTTGATGAGCCAGATACTCACCTCAATCCGGTTTGGACATACGACTTTCTGTCGCTGCTTCAGCAAAATATCGTCGCCGACAAGGCACAGTTGCTCATCGCAACGCATAACCCACTACTGATTGGTACGTTGAGAAAAGAGCAGGTCCGTATTCTTTCGCAAGAGCAGGGGCAGACGGATGGTCTCGCACCCGATGAAGACCCAATTGGTATAGGTGTGGAAGGCTTGTTGAAGTCTGAGCTATATGGCCTGCGATCCACCTTGGCACCTGAGGTTCTTGCAAAGTTGGATCGGCACTATCTCTTGCTTGGCAAGAGGGATAGAAGCGATGACGAGAATATTGAACTTATAAAACTCGCAGCCGAATTAAATGAAATGAGTGTGGCACGAACACACCCGAATCCATATTTTGAACAATTTGCCAATGCTATGGCGCGCCGCGGCCCTGAGCCTATTCAGGGCTTGACCAAAGAAGACATCAAGGCACAAACTCAGCTTGCCGATGATGTGATGGCGGAGATATTGGCAGAAGAAAAAGCTGCGAGATCAGAGGGGGCTGCGTGAGACATATCTCGCTGAAAGACCAAGCCCCAGATCCAGCATGGCTAGCAAAAGCAGATGATTTGCTAGTTCAACTAAAGAAGGCGCCTGATTCGGCCGCACGTAACAAGATTATTGATGACAATGCCAAAGTCTGGGGTGATCTCAAACAATGGTTGCTTGAGTTGTCGCACAATAAATGCTGGTTTTCCGAAGCTAAAGACTGCTTCAACCATTGGGATGTTGAGCATTACCGCCCGAAGAAAAGTGCGAAGGATGCTGATGGGACGCCGCATGAAGGGTATTGGTGGCTTGCCTTCGACTGGCACAATTTCCGTATTTGCGGCAATGCGGGGAACCGCAAAAAAGGCACTTTCTTTCCATTGCGTGCCAAGACGCCGCGCGCGACTGGGCCGGGTTTCGATCTTCGCCACGAAGCGCCTCAACTTCTGGACCCCATAAATGACGACGATCCAAACCTGATTTCCTTTAATTTCGAGGGACGAGCTATACCTACTCCAGGCATAGCTAACGCTTGGACCAAGGCGCGGGTAACGTATTCGGTAGAGAGGTTCAACCTCGATTTTTCTCCGTTGATTGAAAAACGTAAGGTGGTTTGGAATGAATGTTGGCAGCGCATTCAGAACTATAAGGTTGAACTTCAGCGTTATGAAGATGATGACAACGCAATTGCGCGGGATCAGGCCAAGGAAGCGGCGAAATATATTCGTGAGATGATGCGGCCGGAAAAAGAATTATCGTCAGTCGCTCGCGCATGCGTCATAAGTACAGGAGATCCACGGCTACTCGGCTTGCTACAAAGTGCATGAGGAACTTGCAACATAAGGCTTAACAAGGGAACTGTATTAAGGGGAAATAAATGGCAAAAGCAGAAGCCAGTGTCGAAGAGTTAGTCGGAATGATCGAGCGTGGTGAACTTCGCTTGCCGGAGATGCAGCGCCAGTATGTGTGGCGCTCGACCCGTGTTCGCGATTTGCTCGACTCCCTCTATCGCGGTTATCCCTCTGGGGCGATTTTGCTTTGGGAAACTGACGAAGTCGTTCCGTTGCAGAACATGGCGATTGCACAACAAGTTAATCCTTACCAAAGCACCCGATTGCTGCTTGATGGCCAACAGCGGCTTACGTCGTTGTCTGCGGTGATTAGAGGTGAGCCAGTCATGGTTCGAGGCAGAAAGAAGCCCCTGGACTTGCTATTCAATCTTGAGCACCCGGATGTGCTGACAACAGTAACTGAGGTGGATGAGGATGCCGACGGCGATGAGGTCGATGATGATGAGGATGTTGTCGGTGATGAGGCGGATGCGTCAGAAGATGAATTGCTTAAGCGGTTTAATCAGATGACTTTTGTTGTGGCTACAAAAAAGTTGGAACAGTTGCCACAGTGGGTCAAGGTTTCTGAAGTATTCAAGAGTACAAGCAACAACACTTTCTTGAAGCGGGCAAAAATAACTTCATTTGATGATCCTCGTACGGACAAATACAGTCAGCGACTGGATCGTTTGCGAAATATTCGCAAATACGTCTATCGTATGGATGTGCTGGAACGAACTCTTTCCTATGACGAAGTAACAGAAATATTTGTGCGGGTGAATTCGTTGGGCGCGAAATTGCGCAGCTCTGACTTGGCACTTGCGCAAATCACCGCTAAGTGGAGGCATTCGCTTCAGACATTTATTGGGTTCCAAGCAGAATGCGCTAAATTGGGATTTGATCTTGAACTTGGTCTTCATTTAAAGAATTTGATCGTCTTTGCAACAGGCCAATCTCGATTCAACACTGTAAGCTCACTGAGCCTGCCAACTTTGCAAAAGGGATGGAAAGAATCTGGTGAAGGAATGCACTTCGCCATGAATTTCCTGAAGAGCAATGTGGGTATCGATAGCCCAGCGTTGTTGGCGTCACCCTTCTTGATCATCGTGCTTGCATACTTTGGGCATGCACGAGGTTACAAGATTTCGCCTGAAGAGGAATCCTTACTCCGTTATTGGACACTATTGGCCAATACGAAGGCTCGTTTCTCAAGGGGATCAAGCGAAAGCTTGCTCGACCAAGACCTATCTACTTTGAAAAATGGCGGCACAGTCCAAGAGTTGATTGATCGCTTAAGACAACAAGTTGGTCGTTTGGATATTACAGCTGACGAGTTGGAAGGGCGAAATCAGCGTAGCGCGCTTTTCAAGACAATGTTCCTGGCCTTCCGCGCGGATGGTGCCAAGGATTGGCATTCCAATTTGGCGATCTCTCTCGATCATTCTGGCGTGCAGCACCGCTTGCAGTTTCATCACATCTTTCCAAAGGCGCTGCTAACGAAGAACAGCTTTACACCTCGGGAGGCTGATGACATCTCGAATCTTGCATTTATCGGGGGAAAAACAAATCGTGCGATCAGTGATAAACCACCTGTTGAATACTTGCTTACGCTGGTTGATAAGCATGGTGTCGACTTGTTTAAGTCTCAGGCGATTCCAACAACAAAAGTATTGCTGGAGACGGCTAGTTATAAGGCATTCCTAATTGAACGCCGCAAACTAATTGCATCGAAATTGAACGAGTTTATTGGCAATCCAAAATCTGTAGTGTCCGGTTAACTTACTATGTTCTGAGCCAAGAGTGAGCATTGGCGCGGGTTACGCAGCATTTCATTTTGGTGCCGATTTGAAGATGGATCAACAGAGTCAAAGTCGAAAGAGCGGTTCATACACAGCCAATCTGCTCGGCAATATCAGGAGCCACCTGGCTGGGTTGCAGGGCTACGACGTCATGGCGCTGGAACTCATCCAGAATGCGGATGATGCCAAGGCCAAGGAAATCTTCTTCGACATCACAGATCGAGGTCTGCTGGTGCGCAACAGTGGTCAGTTTACCTACTGTGGCGACCTGAATTCTCGGCCCTGCGGCTTTGTCGCTGCGAACAGTTACAGCTGCGATTACCACCGCATCGCCGACGTCGGTAGCGGCGGGAAGCTCTCCCGTGGTGAGAACATCGGGCGCTTTGGCATTGGCTTCGTATCCACATACCAAGTTACGGACCACCCCGAGATTCGTTCGTCAGGCATCAAGTTGACCCTGATCCCAGAACAGGGGCGATGGTTCACCGATCCTTTTGAAGATGCCGCCGGCACTTCATTCTTTCTGCCCTGGGCAGACGATCCCAACACGGAAGCACGGCTGGCGCTTGGGGTCTCCCACGTCAGCTCGGCCCACATCGATCAACTCGCCGAAGACTTCCAGACCGTCCTACGCAAGAGCCTACTGTTTCTCCGCCATGTTCAAAAGGCAGAGGTGCGGCGAAATGGCCAACTATTGCTGGCCTGCGATCTCAACAGGAGCGAAGGCTCGGACCTTATCGCCGGCTTCAGTCCAAGCGGTGAAGTTGAGCACTGGCACATCCTTCGCGCTGACGTAGCGGATGCCGCACAGCGCCTTTACGCGACGCATCCAAGGCTGGAGTCCCTTCATCGAAGCACCAAGATAAGCATAGGCCTGCGAATTGCCCCCGAGCCGCTTGCTGAGGGGTTGCTCTATGCGTTCTTGCCCACCGAGCAGTTGACCGGGCTTCCCCTGCATATCAACGCCGACTTCTTCCCCGAGTCCGATCGAAAAGCAGTCATTTTTGCCGGGCACCAGCACGAGCAGGCTTGGAATGAGATGATCGTCGACGCCGCAGCGGCTGAACTGGCCAGGGTTCCAGAGGGACTGCTGCAAATGCTCGGACACGTCCAGTTGTGGCAGATCCTTGACCGGGCATACGACCTTTCCTCCAAGCCGTCAGGTCATCCACAATGCTTCAAGCGTTTTTGGGAACACCTGAAGGCCACCGTGCCACAAGCGCATATTGCGGTGGCACAGGACGGCAGCCTTCAGTGTCCCAGCGGCGTATTCCTGCCTCGAACCCCCCTGAATGAACACCAGGCAAAGGCGCTGCTGGAGGTCGGGGGCAGGCTCGTTGCGGAAGACCTGCGACCGTTTCAAACGGCGATGAACCAACTGGGCGCTCCGATTCTGACTCTCGAACGGCTGGTCGCGCTGCTGACATCAGCGATGGCGCAGCAAGTGGCGGGGGCTATGGTGGTCGACGAACAGAAGCTGGAGCATTTCTATCGGCCCCTGTGGAGCATCATCAACGACCTACTGCCTGAGGCTGCAGTGGCAAATCCGAGTACAAATCCATCAGTGCAACGCCTGCTGGCATTGCCGTTTGTTGTCACCGAGGATATGTTCGCTGTAACCATCAAGCAGTCTTATGCCGCACCGGTCGCTCTTGAAGCTGATCGCATTGCAGTCCTGCTGCCCAGACTCGCGATCGCCTCTCGTCTTCTTTCAGGGTTTCCCAAGATCACCCGGCTGATAAAGCTGCTCGATCTTGGTGCGGTGGTATCACACATCAGCTCGATGTGCGACGCGGAGCCGGTTGAAGATGTCATTGGCGTCGATCAAAAGGTCCTGCGCGATCTTTACTCGCTATTCGCAGACCTTGATCACCAGAGCACCGTCGAGAAGACGGTTTATCAGCAGCTGCGCGGCCTACCAATCTGGCAATCAAGCCGTGGGCTTGTCAAAGCAACTAAAGCACTTTTGCCAGGAAACTTTACCGACCCGACCGGTCAGGCGGATTTGCTGGACACATCGGTTCTCACCGAATCAGCCAGGGATTTCCTATCGACAAAGCTGGCGGTACAGACGCAGACGATAGAGGCGTTTGTGCAGACCGTGCTGCCGACGTTTTTCGACGACGACGGCCCACTGGATGCGACCAAGTACATGCGACTTATCAGCGAGCTCGCCAATCACCCAACGCTTGTAAACGACGACAACATCTGTCGGTTGCTGGGGTCGATTCCAATCGTTCCTACGCAAGATGGGGGGTGGTCCCGCCCAGTCAATACATATCGCCGCACTGAGGATCTCGTAAAGGTTCTTGGTGACTCACCACACCTTTGGCTGGACCCTGGCCGTATACCCAATACACGATCGGTACACACATTTGTCGATAGCCTGGGAATACGACGCTCGCCAGTCGCCCGGCATCTTGTCGATCGCATGCTGTATATCGCTGAGAAATACCTGCCGACTGAAGATGCGAGGCGAGCAAGCAGCGAGGCCTTTTACGTCCTCTGCGACAACTATGAAGAGTGGAAAGAGAAAAAGGCTTTTCAGGATGCCATCGATGATCTTCGACAAGCTGCCTGTTTCCCCGCTGATGGGGATGCGGAAGAATGGCACACAGCAGACTCTCTGTACGCGCCTTACCGTGCAGACTCTTTTCGTTCCCAAGCCAATATTCTTGACTTCAGGAACACGGTACGCCTGAAAACAGAGTTGCTGAAAGAACTCAATGTTTCCATCAACCCGGAAACCAGTCTGGTCATCAACCATCTGCAGCACTGTGTTTCGACGGGTGCGCAGCCCCACGTCTCGACATATCAGGTGTTGAACGAACGCGCTCAGCAATCAGACCCGCTCATTGCGACACTCGCTGGCTCAGGGTGCATCTACGTCGAGAGCCAAAAGACATTCATTCGTCCTAATCAGTTGTACTGGGTGCCGCAACAGCTCGGGCGCTACGCCTACACCATTCCGGGCAATTATGAGTCGCTCAAGCCGCTCTTCGATGCGATAGGGGTAAAGAACGCCCCTGACGGCCGGGATTTTATCGACATACTGCTGGACATCGTTGGTGAGTATTTCGAGCAGTCCAAACCAGTGACAGGCCCAGAGCGCGCAGTTTATGAAGTCTGCCTGGCAAGCGTGGCTGCAGCCCATGAGAATGAAGAGCTAACTTCATCTGACCTGCGACGTCTGATGGAGGCGCCAACCATCTTGAACTTACGGGGTCAACTAACGCATCCGGACGAAGTCTTGCTCCAGGATAGCGAGTGGCATGCTGGATTCTTTGGCGGTGAACTTGACCAAGCCTTATGCAAACCCGCACCGGAACTTTGGTCATTCATGGAAGCGGTCGGTGTCAGACGGCTGAGTGAAAGCGCGCAGGTTGCACTTGAATTCGTGGGCGGGCCGCAAGTAGACGAATCCCCGCTCGCCGAGAAGCTGATGGACAGGATAGACATCCTCGTCCGATTGTTGCACGACAAACCGACAACGGTTAGGAAGAAAATCCGGAATGCTTTCTCAGGGCTGTCGGCAGTCAGCCACGATGCTGTCCGCATTCAAGCCTCCGTTAATGTTGGTGGTGATCAGGCATTCGCTCCACCTACTTCGGCACATGCGTTCTACGATACCGAGAACGGGCGTCTGATCCTTGCTCGCCCAGTAAGCGACCGGAGTTGGGCTCACATCTTCAATGCGCTTTTTCACCAACTGATGCCTGAGGAGCCAGGGAGCGAAATCTCGAAACTCACGCTAAGTGTTCGTCCTCTGATGGGCATGGTTGTCGAGGAAGCGCATCGCGAGTTAACTGATGCTGGCATTCCCTATTTAGATGAGGAAGCCGGAAACGTCGAGGATTTAACATCGCCTAACCTTGATGAGCTAGGCGGCACAACCGAGCCAGCCAGCCAAGAGGAAAGCGAGGTGGCGCCTGCCCCAATAGAGACTTCTGGCGAGCGCGAAGCCCACCCCGGCGGCAAAGAGCGGAATCAACAAACCGAAGATTCGGGGATACCCCTGGGAGCAGATTCGACAGAGCGAACTGGTCATGGGGAAGGTGCAGGCGGCTCACGCCAAAACGCCACCGAACAGAATGGTTCCGCAACTGTTTTTGAAGGCAGCAGCGGCACTGGGAGAGGCGAACGGCGTGCGAATAAATCACGCCCTAAGCACAAAGAGCAATGGGATCGGCGCCTGCTTTCCTATGTTCGTCAGAAGCAAGAAGACTCCTCGGAAGGTGGGGAGCAGGGCGGTCTGTCGGAACATAACTTGGCAGTCGAGGTTATCGCTCGTGATGCGGTGTGCGCCTATGAAAAGGAGCGCGGTCGTTTAGCCGAGCAGATGGCCCAAACGCACCCCGGATACGACATCATTAGCCGCAACCCTCTGACGGGTGAAGATCGATTCATTGAAGTCAAAGGCGTGAATGGGGAATGGAACCGAACCGGCGTTGGCCTATCAAGGCTCCAGTTCAGCAATGCCCAAGACTACGGTGACCGCTATTGGCTGTATGTAGTCGAGTTTATTTCCGATCCCGAACATATCCGAGTTCACCCTATTCGCAGCCCTGCCACACAAGTAACATCATTCATGTTTGACGGTAACTGGCGGGATGCAGTGACAGAGGAACGAGCCGATCCTTCGTCTCTATTTGCACCAGGCGTTCGGATTCATCATCAAGATATGGGTTCCGGGGAAATCCGGGATGTTGTCACTCGCGGGAACACGAAGCTACTGACGATCAAATTTGATGGGAAGCCTCAGGCGACGCCCAATGTGGCACTAAACCTATATCGAATGCGTATTCTGGAAGATACCGATGGCGACAATGATTCCTGTCCTCTCTGAGGCGCAACTCAATGACCTGCCATCGCAAGCAGAGGCGAAGGTCTACCGAGCACTGAGAGACAAGCTTCCGCAGGAGTACGTCGTCTTTTTCCAAGTTGGATGGATATTGCGGCGAGAAGAGGAGCAAGCGAAGGACGGAGAAACGGACTTTCTGGTTTGTCATCCCGACCACGGCTATCTCTGCATAGAGGTTAAAGGCGGCGGCATAGGTTTTGATGCGGGTATCGG
>Ga0210044_10006925_pt1 | contig 14707 bp, 8 predicted proteins | sample CryGey13umfilter_2_FD_183959 | JGI IMG/M metagenome (GOLD analysis project Ga0210044, IMG submission 183959) | Groundwater microbial communities from aquifer in Utah, USA - Crystal Geyser 4/9/14 3 um filter (SPAdes) (version 2) | ecosystem: Environmental > Aquatic > Deep subsurface > Groundwater...
CCACAGGGTGCGAGAGTGTGGTGGCGACCGACGGGCAAAACTGCGGAGAGTGTGGGGTCGACTGTGGGGCCGGGACGACCTGCAGCGGCGGAGTCTGCGTCTGCCCAGGCAGTGGGACGGCGTGTGGTCCGGCTCAGACTTGCTGCGCGAGCGGCTGCGTGAACACCAAGAGCGACGTCTTGAACTGCGGGATGTGTGACAATCCATGTCCCCCAGCGGGGCCGCATTCGTCGGGTGTGCCGTGCGTCGAGGGCGCCTGCAACCCCGACTGCACGACTGGTTACGCCGACTGTGACCACAATCTGGGCAATGGCTGCGAGGTGGATATCCGCTCGAGCGCCGCTGATTGCGGAGGCTGCGGGCTGGCCTGCGCGGCCGGTGCGAGCTGTGTGAGTTCGTTGTGCGACTGCTCGGGTGGGTGCACCTGCGCCTCCACCGAGACCTTCTGCGCCGGGACGTGTGTCGACGTCCAGACGAACCCCTCTCACTGCGGCGCCTGTGGGGTGAGTTGCACCGACGGCAAGACCTGCGTCGGCGGGGTCTGCGGCTGCCATGGCTCCGGCTGGGCCGAATGTGCTGGGCAGTGCGTCAATCTGCGAGACAACAACGACCACTGCGGGACGTGCGGAGAGTCTTGTGCGGGTTTGCCCCACACGGACTCGGCCTATTGCAGTAACTACATGTGCCAGTTCACGTGTGCATCTGGCTACGCCGACTGCACGGCGAGCCCAGGCTGCGAGACGGCGTTGGGCACCCCAGAGCACTGCGCCGACTGCAACAGCGTCTGTTATGGGGGCTCGGTGTGCACCTGGGGGAATTGCTTGTGTCCTTCGGGAGAGACCTGGTGCAGTTCGTCCTGCGTCGACGTCAACGTCGACAACTCGAATTGCGGAAGCTGCGGGAACACTTGCGAGAGCGGGTCTAGCTGTGTGAACGGGTTGTGCACCTGCCCGGCCGAACAAACCTACTGCGCGAACCTGTGTGTGTATACGGAAGACGACCCCGCACACTGCGGGGGCTGCGACAACGCCTGCCCAGGGAGCCAGCAGTGTTATTTGGGGACCTGCGGCGAGTGCTTCTGGTGGAGTCAAGGTCCCGATGTGGGTCCGTGCCCACCCAAGCCATTTAACTACCCGGCCTGCCTCTGTGGCACCTCGGATAATCTCTTCAGAGAGGGCGGCATTTGTCAGAGCTGGACCTGCTACTAGGAAGTGGGACGACTAGCCCTTGTCCCAGCGCTCCTGCAGCGCATCCTGCCGCTGCTGACGTCGCGTGGCCTCGAGCTCTTCGTCGACGTGTCGCATGGTGACCAGGCTCGACCAGACCTTCTCGATGAGGGCCGGCGCGTACTTGCCGTCGATGAACCAGGTCGGCGTCTTGTAGACGATGCCGAATCCTTCCTCGGGCGTAGGAAATCCCTCTTCGAGCATCAGGGCCGTGGTGGCGCGAGCGACGGTCTGCAGGACGTCCCAAACTGCGGCGTTGGTCTCCAATGTGCGCAGCTCTCCTGAGGGAACCTCGGCGTGGAGCCACAGCGACTCGTCGGCCAAACGGGCCACGAGCTCGGCGCCGACCTCGGCCCCGCGCGTGCGGATCTTGGCCTTGAGGGCTTTGAGCGCCTCGTCGTTGAGGCTCTCGGAGAAATCGAGGGCGGAGACAAAGACCTTGCGGACCTCCCGCGTCATGAACGCGGGGACGTCGCTGACGACGAGCTCCACGAACTCAGCTGCCGAGTCCATGAGCCTGTTTTTGAGAGTCTCTTTTCGGGCCTGGAGTTCTTCGAGCGTGGTCATGTGCGGTCCCTCGATTCACGCGCTGCGCGCTCGACGAACCAGAACGCTCGGTCGACCGCCAACAGCCTTGAGGCGATTGAAGACGAGGCCATGAAATACACGCTTTGCCGCGCGCGGGTCAATGAGAGCTCGCGCGTTACCCGGAACAAAGGTGGCTCGAAGCGAGCCACCTCGCGTCCCTACGCGCGGCCCAAGCGGCGAAAGGGTGACCAAAGTCCGCTACGGTGCCTTCTTGCCCCTGCCCGGCTTGCGCGTGAACGGCCGCTTGTCGGTCTTGAACTTGTCGGGTGTCCGTGCGTCGCGGGGTGCGGGGCGATCCCCCCGAGGAGGGGCGTCGGGGCCGGTGAACGCCAACGTCAAGCGGACATTAGTGCCGCGGATTTGCAGCATCGGCGCGCGTTGCAGCACGACCTCTGCGATGTCCTTGGGCAGACCGACGAAGGACTTGCGCTCGAGGATCTCGATGCGGCCGATGAGATCGCCGGAAATCCCGACCTCGTTGGCCAGCGCGCCCACGATGTCTTGCGGCCGCAGACCCCGTTGTTTGCCCAGCGGGATGAAGAGCTCGACCTCGTTGGTCCCCTTGTGGAGCTTGTCGGGGCCAACAGGCTCCCGCCGTGCGGCAGTCGGGCGTCGACTGTCGGTGGGATCGCGGCGCACGGGCTCGCGGCGCACCGGGGTGCCACCGCGGGCCCAGCTCGGCGGCCGAGGATCGGGCTTGCTGTCCATGGGGATCTTGCGGTCGCTGCCCAACAAGCGCAGCGCGCGCAGCGCCAACGTCTCCACGTCGTGGTCTTGTTTGAGGGTCTCGAACCAGGCCATGAGCTCATCGGAGATGGGGGCTTCGTCGCCGAGCATCTCCGAGACCACCAAGCTGCGCTTGAAGGCGATGATCTGAGCGTTGCTCGGGACCTGCTGCTCGGCGATGTCGACCTTGAGCCGGTGACTGAGCTCGGTGATGCGTCGGATCTCTTGGGGAGTGACCAAGCTGATGGCTAAGCCGGCCCGTCCGGCGCGGCCCGTTCGGCCGACGCGGTGCACGTAGTTCTCGATGGTCTTGGGCAGATCGAGGTTGATGACGTGGGTGATGCCCTCGACGTCGATGCCGCGAGCGGCGATGTCGGTGGCCACGATGATCTGGATGACTCCGGCGCGGAAGCGACCCAACACGCGCTCTCGCGAGCTCTGGGGCAAGTCTCCGTGCAGAGCCTCGGCCGACAGCCCGTTCTTGGCGAGCACGTCGGCGACGTCGGCGCAATCCACTCGGGTCCGCGCGAAGATCAGGGTCGGGCCACGTGGCTCGCTCTCCAGGATCCGCAGCACGCCTTCCATCTTGTGCTGTTGGGGGACGCGCATCCAACGCTGCTCGACGTGGTCGCTGCTGAGTGCCGAAGCCTCGACCGACACATCGACGGGATTGTTGAGGTAGGTCTGAGCGACCTTGCGCATGACTGGCGGCATGGTCGCCGAGAAGAGCGCCACTTGGCGCCCTTTGGGCGTCTTGGCCAGCAGCGTCTCGACGTCCTCGATAAAGCCCATGCGGAGCATCTCGTCGGCCTCGTCGATGACGACCACCTCGATCTTCGAGAGGTCCAAGATGCCGCGCTCCATCAGGTCGATGAGCCGCCCTGGAGTGCCGACGACGATGTCCATCCCGGTGTCGAGCGACTTGATCTGCGGCGTGTACGAGGCCCCACCATAGACCGTGACGAGCCGGACTCGTAGGCCTTTGCCGTAGGAACGGATGGCCTCCGTCACCTGCAGGGCGAGCTCGCGTGTCGGGGCGAGGATCAAGGCGCGAACGTGGTCCGCGTGGACCTTGAGGCGCTCGAGGAGGGGCAGACCAAAGGCCGCCGTCTTTCCTGAGCCTGTCCGAGCCCGAGCGATGATGTCACGTCCCTGCATCAGCAGAGGGATCGCCTGCTCTTGGATCGGCGTGGGTAACTCGAATTCGAGCGCACTGAGGGCTTCGAGGATGATGGGGTCGAAGCCGAAAACCTCGAAAGGACTCGCTTCTATCTGTTCTTCTGCTGTCATTACACCGGCGGGGCGACGAGAGCACGAGTGCCAACTTCGCGGTGCGAGGAGGCTCCTCGCCAAACTGCCGCCGAATCGGTCACAAACGTTGCCGCTGTGTGACAGAGATGCACACCCGTGTCAACGCTTTTTCTGTTCTTTGGCCTCGAGACCAACCCGTCCGGCGGCTCGTTCTCGGCGCCGTTGAGGCGTTGTGCCGCACCCGCTCTGCGGTCACTTCCCTCCGTTCGGCTTGGTGATCTCTGTCGTGCGCGGTGTCCTCGTTTCGGGTTTGGCGACCTCCTCGCCGAAGCGCTCGACGTTGGCCAACCATGCGGCCGCGTTCTTGACGTAGCGACCCGTTCCGGCCGTGTCCCACTGGATGTAGAGGCGAGTAAACCCCGTGTCGACGATCGCCCGTTTGCCGTCCTTGTCGTAGAACGCGGCGACCAAGATCTCGTCGGACCCGTAGATGAGCGGCTCCAACATCTGGTTCTCTTGCAGAGCCGGGATGGTATGGCCCTCGTAGAGGTGCTCGATCCCTGTCGTCAGAAGGTGATTCGGCAAGAACCCCACCTCGCCGGTCTTCTTCTGAAAACCGATGGTCTGTTGGGCTTCTTTGTAGCTGGTGGCATCCATGGTCGTGTCGAAGAGCGCGCTCGAGATGAAATTGGCGTCGCCCACGTAAGGTGGGTTGTCCCCCCAGATGTACAGCCCATGACCGGCGTCGAAGAACTTCTTTATGACGGCCAAGTGTTCGGCGTTCAAGCGCTGGCTGTCGCCGGAAATGATCCACAGCTGATTGGACTTGGACAGCGCCTCCTCGAGCTCCTGCGCGCTGGGCGCCTGGTTGCTCCAACGGTAGACCGAAAAACCCTTCTCTGCCAGCGCCTTTCGGGGGGCCTCGAAGTCGAACCCGCCGTCCGTGTAGAACTGCAGCACCGTGATGGTCTGTCCCTCGAACGCCCCGTCCACGGCTAGGTCGTACTGATTGCCGCTGGCGTTGCCATAGGAATCCGAGTCCACGTGGGTCTCCACGCTCCGCACGACCTCCCCACCCGAATCGTCGCGAGAGACCTCCTTCATCTGCTTGACCGGAGCGCTCACACCAGCCGACTCGTTGTACTGCGCAAAGCCAGAGTCGGGGGCGAGCAGCAAAAGGGCGCCGAGAATCACACTCCACCATCGGTTCATGTCAGGCTCCGAATATCGCGAAAGGTTGTTGCAAGGAGTCAGGGTCGTTTCTTTAGACGCAGAACCGTCAGGAACGATCTATCTCGAACACACGTGAATTGCTGCCGGCGAGCCATCTACTGAGACTCCGTTGCGTCCAGCGTCGCTCGAACCCAGTATCGAACCTCGGCGAACGAGACTCGAGGTGTCGCGGCGAATCGTCTTGCATGCCGCGGAACGCCGCTGCATCCTACGGTCGATTGGAGGATCGAGTGACGGGAAAGACTCTCTACCAGGCTGGCCTCATCATAGGGGCGCTCTTCGTACTCGCCGCGTGTGGGGACGGGTCCTGGTCGCAATGCAACGACAGCCCACCCGCGGGGTTTCAAGGCACGTGCTGTCCAGGGACTTCGCAGGAGTGGGACTGCTACGTCGACTACTCCTGTGTCGATGGACATTGGGAGCGGGGTTATGACTGCTCCCCATGCCAATGTGGTGCTGAAGTTGGCCCCTGCTTCGTCGAGGGCGAAGTGCAGACGACGATGCAGGGCATTTGCTGCCTGGGAATGATGACCGAGGCTCCGTGCGTCGAAGAGTCGACCTGCGTCGGGGGGATGTGGCAGCCAGGCCCTGCAAACTGTTCGCTGTGCAGTTGTCCAGTTGACTTTGCCCTGCCTCTCCACCCTCTCGAGTTGGCCGCGTCTGCAGGGGTCTCCTACGGCCCGACGCAGAGGCTCGTGAGCACCGTTCCCATGGGGTTGGGAGCTGGCATGAGCACCGGCAACGGGGCGACGCTGTTCTCTGGCTCGAGGGTGTTGCCTCGCTCGACCTCACTAGGACGCTGAGGGGTCTTCGGTGAGCTTACGCGACATCACGGGTCCACTCATGGCACGAACGCCACGCTGCGCTTGGGCTTGCCTCCTCACGGCCTTGCTCGTCTTCTTCCCTCTCTTTGCCGCCAACGCGGAGGCCGGAGGCGAGGAACCCGCAGCACTGCCCCCTGACGCCGACCCGATGCCCGCCCAAGGCTTCGAGCCTGGCCTCCTGCCAGCCTTAGCGGCCCTCGTCCCCGGGCTCCTGCTGCACGGCAGCGGCACCTTCGTTGCTGGCGACACCGACACGGGCTTGCTCCTGCTCGCCGCCGAGGGCGTCGGTGTCGCGTCCGCCGCGACGGGACTGACCATCCTGGCGACCACTGGCGCCTCCCGAAAGCTGGCCGGCCTCTCGGTCACCCTCACCGCTGGCGGTGTCGGACTCTTTTTGACCCCAATGCTCGCCGACCTCTACGGCGCAGCTGTCGGCGGAACTGAAGGCGCGCCCGCCCTGGTCAACCCTCGCGCCCAAGTGACGCTCGGCTACCGCTTCATCGACGACCCCCACTTCGAGTACTCCAGCCTCCTCGCTTCTAATGCCCAGCTCTGGTTAGACCGTTGGCGCCTCGGCGTGGAGGGCATCGTCGCCGCCGATGACGACAACCAGCGCCTGCGCTTCGAAGGCGACTGCCGTCTCCTCGGGCCCCTCGCTGGCGAGCGCGACGCCCGCGATGGCAGCGCCCTCGACGTGCAGCTCGCCAGCACCTTTCATTCTTACGGCACCGAGGGCTTCCGCACCCTGAGCTTCGAGTCGTCCGTGGCCGGTCGCTACGACCTCGCGCGCCTCGGCGCCCCGTTGCGTGGTTCCTTCGCCGAAGCCCACCTCGGCTACGGCCTGGAGTGGTTCGACTACGACTTGCCCGGCGTCCCCTTTGGCGAAGACACCAGTGAGATGTTGCTCCTGGGCTTTGGCTGGGGCGTCTACCTGGGCGCCTGGCCCGGCGACCATGGCAGCGTCGCCCTGACCTACGACCATCGCCGCGACAGCTACTTCGGCGGCCTGAGCTCGGGCTTCATCGGGCACTTCGGCGCCCGCGGCGAGTGGCACCTTGTCGACGAGGAGACCGACAACGCCTGGGCGCTCGGCGCGATGGTCAAGGTCGGCTCGGCCTTGGCCGCAGGGCTCGACCTGGGCTATCGGTGGGGGTCGAAATGAGCAGGCGTCTCCTCTCTTTCTTGCTCGTCGTGGGAGCCATGCTCAGCGTCCTCGCCGGCTGTCAGGTCGCCCCCGACGAGCGCGCCAAGAACGACCGGCGCGTCGGGAAAGCCAACAACGACCAAGGCACCATCACGGTCGCCGAAGGCTTGGCGGCCGTCCGACGCTTCGATGGGACCGACGTCGAGCTCTGGGCGCAAGCGCCCTCGCTCGACCTCTCGCTGGTCTCCAAGCCCGACGCGGCGTCCACCTGGACCCTGACCATCCTCAACGTGCTGCCCGACGCCGACCTCACGGCGGTGGCGGAAGACGGCTCGGCACTGACGGTGACTGAGCAGGAACCGCCGCGCAGGACAGGCCGCGTCTGGATGTTCGAGCTCCCACCAGGGACACAAGCCCAGCTCAGCCTTGCGGCGAGCGGCGCATGGACGGCGGCGCCCTTTCGCTTCGCGGTGCTGAGCGACATTCAGGACGGGATCGGTCAGTTCCAAGACATGGTCGTGAAGCTCAACGCCGAACCCGACCTGCGCTTCGTGCTCTCGAGCGGCGACCTGGTCGAGAACGGCGACCGCGCCCTGCTAGAGCGCTTCCAGCGCGAGCTCGAGACCTTGGACATCCCTTGGTACTCGACGGTGGGGAACCATGAATTCATCCAGGGTGACGCCAAGGATTGGTTCGAGCTCTTCGGGCGAGCGTCGTTTCACTTCGAGTTCCAAGGCGTCCACTTCAGCTTCGTCGACTCGGGCTCGGGTACGGTCGATCCCACGGTCTACGACTGGCTCGCCGAGTGGTTAGAGCGCGGCGCTGGCTCGCTGCACGTGGTGGTCACTCACATTCCACCGCTGGATCCGTTTGGCCTGCGCAGCGGCTCGTTCAACAGCCGGGCCGAGGCGGCGAGCTTTATCAAGAGGCTCGCCGACGGCGGGGTCGATGTGACGTTTTACGGGCATCTGCACTCGTATTACGCCTACTCCAACGGCGGCATCCCGGCCTTCATCTCCGGCGGTGGCGGCGCGATCCCCGAGAAGCTCGACGGCATCGGTCGGCATTTCCTCGTGGTCGAGGCCGAGCCCACCTCGCAACGACTCGATGTCGTGCTGCGCCGGGTGGACTGACGGCCCGACCGAACACGGCTCGGCGAACGAACGCTCTCGACTGGTCATGATCACGGCCAGAGAAAGGAAACGGGGCGCTCTTTCGAGCGCCCCCTTCCTTTCACACTTATGACTCAGCGTTCAACCTCGTCGTCTGCGGATGACGAAGAGGCCGATGAGGCCGAGCAGCAGCCCCATGGGCAGCGCTGGCGACGTGCCCTTCTGGGTCGAGACCTGGCACTGGCAACCGCCTCCCTTGAGCTCGGCGCTAGTCTCCGCCCCGGAGCTCAGGTCGGTGATGCCAGCGTCGGACGTCCCGTCTGGGGCGACGTCGTCGACCGGCTCTGCGACCTCGTCTCCAATGGTGCAGACGTCGCTGCCGCCGCTGCAGAGCCCCGCTTCGCAGATCTCTCCCTCGGTGCAGGTGTCGGCATCGTCGCAGGCCGTACCGTCGGCGGCAGCGGTTCCGCCGCAGACGCCAGCGCTGCACTCGTCGGTCTCGGTGCACTGTTCGCCGTCGTCGCAGGAGGTGCCGTCGGCCATCGCCGTAGCCACGCAGGCGCCATCGGCGGAGTTGCAGGTGCCCACGTTGCAGGCGTTGTCGAGGAGCGAGCAGTCCAGGTCTGTGCCAGCGCAGACGCCGCTGGTGCAGATGTCGGTGTCGGTGCAGAGATCGCCGTCGTCGCAGGCGGTGTCGTCGGCGAGGGTGGTGCCGCTGCACACGCCAGCGCTGCACTCGTCGGTCTCGGTGCAGTCCGAGCCGTCGTCGCAGGTGGTGCCGTCGACAAGCGGCGTCGCTTCGCACAGCCCGGTCGTCACGTTGCAGACACCAGTGTTGCAGTCGTCGCTGCAGTCGGTACCTGTGGCGAGCGGGGTTCCGGCGCAGACGCCGGCGGTGCAGAGGTCGGCGTCGGTGCAGGAGTTGGCGTCGTCGCAAGAACCGCCCTCGTTGAGGTTGACCATGGCGCAGACTCCGGTGGCGCCGTCGCAGGTATTGGCGGTGCAGGTCCCGTCGGCGGCGGTGTCGCAGGTGACGACGGTCGTCGCGTCGACGACGCAGGCGTTGTTGGTGCAGATCAGCGTCCCGTTGCAGAGATCGCCGTCCTCAGAAGCCGTGCAATCCGCGGTGGTCATGCAAGCGCAAGTGTTGGTGCCCGCCGAGCAGGTTCCCGCCTGACAGGTGTCGGGCGTGCAGGTCGTGCCGTCGAGATCACAGCTCGTGTTGTTCGTCTTGTTGGTCATCGTGGTGCAAGCCCCGGTGCCGGCGTTGCAGCTGGCCGTCTGGCAAGCCGTATCGGAGCCCGAGCAGTCGAGGGGGGTGCCGGCGGTGCAGGCTCCAGTTTGGCAGGTGTCCGGCGTGCACATCGAGGAGTCGAGGTCGCACACCGTGTCGTTCGCCTTGTCGGTCATGGTGGTGCAAGCCCCCGTGCCCGCATCGCAGGCGGCGGTTTGGCAGGCGGTGTCGGAGCTCGAGCAGTCGACCACAGCGCCGGCGGTGCAGGCTCCCGCCTGGCAGGTGTCCGCCGTGCACATCGAAGAGTCGAGGTCACAGACCGTGTCGTCGGCCTTGTCCGTCAGGGTCGTGCAAGCGCCCGCGTTGCAGCTCGCCGTCTGGCAAGCGGTGTCGGAGCCCGAGCAGTCCATGGCGCTGCCGCCGCAGGTGCCGGCGGTGCAGACGTCGGACACTGTGCAGGCGTCGCCGTCGTCGCAGGAGCCTGCTTCGTTGGTGTTCTGCAACGAGCACAGGCCGGTCGATGGCGTGCAGGCGTTAGCCAAGCAAGCGGTGTCGCCGCTGGCATCGCAGGTGACGACGGTGGACGCGTCCACAACGCAGGTATTGGCGGTGCAGATGAGCGTTCCGTTGCAGAGGTCACCGTCTTCGGACCCTGCGCAGTCGGCATCGACGAGGCAGTCGCAGGTGTTGGTCCCGGCGGAACAGCTGCCGGCAAGGCAGGTGTCTGGCGTGCAGGAGGTCGCGTCGAGGTCGCAGGATGTGCCGTCCAGGACGTCGCTGAACGTCGTGCAGGCGCCCGTACCAGAGTTGCAGCTCGAGGTCTGGCAGGCGGTGTCGAAGCTCGAGCAGTCGACGGGAGTGCCAATGGTACACATGCCGATCTGGCAGGTGTCCGGCGTACACATCGACGAGTCGAGGTCGCAGGACGTGCCATCCAATACGTTGTTCATAACGGAGCAGGCCCCAGTGCCAGGGTTGCAGCTCGCGGTTTGGCAGTCGGTGTCTGAGCTCGAGCAGTCGACGGGAGTGCCGGCGGTGCAGGTTCCTGTTTGGCAGGTGTCCGGCGTGCACATCGAGGAGTCGAGGTCACACACAGTGTCGTCGGCCTTGTCCGTCAGGGTCGTGCAAGCGCCCGCGTTGCAGCTCGCCGTCTGGCAAGCAGTGTCGGAGCCCGAGCAGTCCATGGCGCTGCCGCCACAGGTCCCTGCAGTGCAGACGTCGGACACTGTGCAGGCGTTGCCGTCGTCGCAGGAGCCGGCTTCGTTGGCGTTCTGCAACGAGCACACGCCGGTCGAGGGAGCGCAGGTGTTGGCCAGGCAAGCGGTGTCGCCGCTGGCATCGCAGGTGACGATGGTGGCCGCGTCCACAACGCAGGTATTGCCGGTGCAGATGAGCGTTCCGTTGCAGAGGTTGCCGTCCTCCATGACCGCGCAGTCCGCGGTTGTCATGCACTCGCAGGTGTTACTGCCCGCGGCGCAGGCGCCCGTCTGGCAAGTGTCCAAGGTGCAAGGGATGGCGTCGAGGTCACAGACCGTGCCGTCCAGCTTGTCTGCGAAGATCGAACAGAGGCCCGAGGTGCCGTCGCAGGCGGCCGTCTGGCAGGCGGTGTCTGAGCCAGAACAGTCCACTGGCGCTGCGCCGACGCAGGCGCCCGTTTGGCAGCTGTCGATGGTGGTGCAAGCGTCGCCGTCGTCGCACGCCGTACCGTTCGATCGGTCGGTCATGCTCGTGCAAGCCCCAGTTCCCGAGTCGCAGGCGGCCGTCTGGCAATCGGTGTCGGAGCCAGAACAGTCCACTGGCGCTGCACCGACGCAGGCGCCCGTTTGGCAGCTGTCGATGGTGGTGCAAGCGTCGCCGTCGTTGCACGACGTGCCGTTCGATCGGTCGGTCATGCTCGTGCAAGCCCCAGTTCCCGAGTCGCAGGCCGCAGTCTGGCAATCGGTGTCGGAGCCAGAACAGTCCACTGGCGCTGCGCCGACGCATGCGCCCGTTTGGCAGCTGTCGATGGTGGTGCAAGCGTCGCCGTCGTTGCACGACGTGCCGTTCGATCGGTCGGTCATGCTCGTGCAAGCTCCTGTTCCCGAGTTGCAGCTCGCCGTCTGGCAAGCAGTATCGGAGCCCGAGCAGTCCATGGCGCTGCCGCCACAGGTCCCTGCAGTGCAGACGTCGGAGACCGTGCAGGCATCGCCGTCGTCGCAGGAGCCGGCTTCGTTGGCGTTCTGCATCGAGCACACGCCGGTCGAGGGAGCGCAGGTGTTGGCCAGGCAAGCGGTGTCGCCGCTGGCGTCGCAGGTGACGACGGTGGTCGCGTCCACGACACAGGTATTGCCGGTGCAGATGAGCGTCCCGTTGCAGAGGTTGCCGTCCTCCATTCCCGCGCAGTCCGCGGTCGTCATGCACTCGCAGGTGTTACTGCCCGCGGCGCAGGCGCCCGTCTGGCAAGTGTCCAAGGTGCAAGGAATGGCGTCGAGGTCACAGACCGTGCCGTCCAGCTTGTCTGCGAAGATCGAGCAGAGGCCGGAGGTGCCGTCGCAGCTGGCGGTCTGGCAATCCGTGTTGGAACTCGTGCAATCGACAGCGGCCCCCGCGGTGCAGGTTCCAGCCTGACAGCTGTCCAGCGTGCAGAACGAGGAGTCGAGGTCGCAGGCGAGCCCGTTGGTTGCGGGCTCGCAGTAGCCAGTGGTGCCGCAGACTTCACAAGTGGCGCAGTCGGCGTCTACGACGCAGGCGGCTGGGCAGTTGTTTGCGGCCCGCAGCGTCGGTGTTGCAGCGAGGAAGTCGTCAGTCACCCGGAAGCCACCGGCCCCATCTGGGCAGCGTTGGCTCGACCCTCCGACGCCCAGGCCGTTCGCTGCTTCATTGACCTGTGGTCCACTCACAAGAAATGGGAGAAGGGTGATGTCATCGGAGTTGTTGTTTCCGTAGACAACTAAATCTATGAGGTTTGTGGCCGACAGTGGCGTCCCGTTGGAATAGCTCGAAACCACGCCAGCGTAGAGCGCCACGGCGTCCGCTCCATTCTGAAGGGCACTGGTCCCTGGCAGCGCAATGTCCGGTGACAGCGCGGCAGTTCCGAGGATGAAGAAGCCACTCGCAGAGGTAGTGTGGCCGGTAAGGTCAAAAGCCTGATAGGAAGGATCGTTCGCCAACCCCCCATTGTGCAGCACGAGCACCAAGCCATCGAGCGATAGGTTCCCCACGCCTCCATCCCAAAGCTCGACGAACTCAGCGGTGTCCGTGCTGGCCTGGTCAGAATCCACCTCGTTGATGATGGGATACGGCCCCACCGACGTGAACGTGTTGAAATCACCAGCGGACAACACAATCGGGTTGATCCCTGGGTTGCCCGTGATCGTGGTGCTGGCCACGCCATGGAACTCGTCGGAGCGGTAGGCGCCGCCGCCGTCATTGGGGTTCACGAGGGTCACGACGTAGTCGAACGAACCGCCGGGCGCCAAGCCCAAATTGGCGAGGGTCAGTCCGGCGAGCTCGAAGTCGCAGTTGTCGTCCCAGTTGAGCCCAGAGGGCGTCGCGAACAGTGGGCTCAGAAAGTTGTGGGCGCCTGTGGTGAGCTCCCAGAGCCCCGCAAAGTCGCGGTTGATGGCGATGGCGTAGTCGGCCTCAAAGCCAAGCGCGAACGTGATCTCTGCACGTCCAGGTGCCGTCAAACCGCGGGCAGAAATCGCGGCGCGGTGGGCGTCGCCGAAGTCGGTGAACGCAGTGGTGTCCGGAAACCCACCGACTTTCGAGTCGATGTAGACGACGATGAGGTTGTTGGCGCTGCAGACGCCAGGGGCCGAGCCGTCCAACCCGAAGTTGACGAGTCCTTTGGCCCCGCTGTCGACGCTGAGCGTCGTGCCCACACCGATGACATTGCCGAAGCCAGCGTTGATGCCGACGCTCGCCCCGGGATATTCACCCACCCAGACCGTTCCATCCGGCGTCGCCAACCTCGGCCCGTTGTCGGCGATCACCGTGGGGTTGGCGCTCGCCCAGGTCGGCAGGAGCGCGACGAGCAACAGTGAGAGGACAAAACACAGTCGTGATCTCATGAGGTCTCTCCTGCCCAGGTTCTCGTGGGTCACACCGGGCTGCTTGGGGACGTTGTCGAGCTCGTTAGAGGCGTTTGCGCGGACGGCGGTCAAATGGCCGTCGAAGCCTTTGCTAGAGTGATGTGATGGTTAGCCGAACGAGCGAAGCGAGGCAAGGCCCACGGCGAACAACACTCTGGACGGCGCCGCGCGCCTCTTCTCGCTCGCCACCGACCACGGTCTGCGCTAAGTGTCGCCCTGCAAGGAGGACTCGACATGCTGTCGGAGCGCCTACTCAAAGATGGTCGAACGCTGTGCATCCGAAACGCCATGGGCCAAGACGCCGAGGCCGTGCTCGCCTTCGTCCACCGCGTCGCTTCGGAGTCAGACTTCCTGACCTTCGGCCCCGGCGAGTTCGAACTGACGCTGGCACAGGAGCGGGCCTTCCTCGACAGCCTCCTCGTGCGCTCGAACGAAGTCTACTTGCTTGGACTGATCGACTCCGAGCTCGTTGCCACCATCAGCTTCGCAGGTGGAAGCCGACCGCGGGTTCGACATCTGGGAGAGTTTGGCATGTCGGTGAGACAGCAAGACTGGGGCTGCGGGATCGGACGAATGATGCTCGAGACGCTCATCGCCTGGGCGCGCTCTGGCGACGTCGTGAAGAAGATCAACCTGCGTGTACGGACCGACAATGCTCGCGCCATCGCCCTCTATGAGAGCCTTGGGTTCAGCCGCGAATGCACCCTCCGAGGCGCCATTCGCATCCACGAGACGTACTTCGACAACCACCTCATGACGCTCTGGGTCTGAGTCTCGTTATTGGGGCGACTCGTTGGTGGTCGCCTGCAACATCACCCGATCGGGCTCGGCGAGGGTGACGTGGACCAAGCTCTCGTAGCGCAACATGTCGGCGAGGGGCTCGAATTGTCCGAGAGGAAAGGAGGCCTCCCAACGGCCGTCCTCGGCGCGTGCCACTCTCGGCATCGGCTCGCCTGGGATGAACCACAACGTGAGGTGCTGGTGCTCATCCTCGGCCTCGCCCCAGCAGCGTATGGCCCGCAGGGCTCCGTGCTCGTTCCGGATGTTGAAGAGCTCGAGCGAGTATCCAGCAGCGAAGAATGTCGTCATCAGCGTCCTCTTTCTCTGTCGATGGTCTCTCGCACGGTTCGCTCGCTTATCGGCGGCCGCGGTGCCTAGCTGGGCTTGTCCTCTCCGAGGCGCATGCACTGGACCCCATCGCCTTTTCGCGCCGGGGCGAAGCATCGGCTGCACGAGAAACAGTTGGGCGCCCGGTGGTCTCCCGACGCCCAGCGGTTGAGCAGCCCCGGCTCTCGG
>Ga0210044_10006926_pt1 | contig 14698 bp, 5 predicted proteins | sample CryGey13umfilter_2_FD_183959 | JGI IMG/M metagenome (GOLD analysis project Ga0210044, IMG submission 183959) | Groundwater microbial communities from aquifer in Utah, USA - Crystal Geyser 4/9/14 3 um filter (SPAdes) (version 2) | ecosystem: Environmental > Aquatic > Deep subsurface > Groundwater...
GGGCACCTTCGACGACGGCATGGGGTTGGGCGCTGGTGCCTTGCAGATCTTGGCCGACGTCTGGGTCGTCGCCACGGTCGGCTTCGTCGTCGCCGCGGTCCTCGCCCGCTCAACGTTTGGCGCCGTGTTGGGCGCGATTCTGGGCCTCGTCGTGTTCAGCGCTCTGTCCTTGGCCATGGTCGCCGAGCGCATGGCCTTCGACGACTGGGTCGTGGCCTGCGACAGCGAAGGGGACGCCGAGTCCTGCTACAAGCTCGCGACCTTCTATCGGCGAGGGACTTTGGTGAGCAAGGACGTCGAGATGGCCATCCGCATGGACCTGGAAGCCTGTCAGGACCTGTACGCGCCCGCTTGCACCCGGCTCACAAAGGAGCACGGTTCCGAACACCTCGACGTCGCCTGCGAACAGCTGCGCGTAATCTGCCGCAAGGAGAGCTCGTGGTGCGACGAGAAGGACCAATACTGCCCTGACGAGCGCCGCCAGAAGCGCAAGAAGGCTGGCGCCGACTAGGCATTTGTCTCGCTTGCCCACGACGGATCTCGCAGCTTTGGGGTGCGGAATCGGTCGCCAACTCATGGGCGCAGGTCCACGCCAGTGGCGGGGTTGACGGGATCATCCAAAGGTCCTACGCCAGTCTCTCCGTTCTCCCACGCACCTCAAAATCATCGGCCCACCGATGCCACGTTTCGTCGAGCGTAAACCGCGATTCGCGCCGAGCCCAGCCGACGAACGAGCCTTCGAGAGACAAGATGCACTCTTCCTTGCCTAGCTTCGACTCATGGACGGACTCGCAGCTTCGAATCGGCGACCTGCGTCGCGCTTGGGACAGCCGGGACCCCGATCTGACCGAGCTGATCGTCAGGATGGTCGGCGGCCAGGACCCCACACTCGAGACCCCTGTGCGCGAGGGTGCGTTGACCTTGGCGCGCTTCACGGCCCAGCTGCGGGCGCCCGAGTTCCGCAAGAAGAACCGCGAGGAGAAGGCCCACTTCCGCACCGAGACGCTCAAGGCGCTGACCGCTCCAGACGCCGAGGTGCCCCTGCCCGACCGCTTCAAGGTTGACACCCTGCTCTTGGAGCTGTGGGCCGCCAACGGACCCTACGAGCGCCACGTGCTGGCCACCGTCATCGCCGCCGTTCCTTTGCGCTGGGGGCCCTGGCGCGCCCTCAAGCAGCTCTACAAGGCCTCCATCGAGACAGGAGATAACGAGCTCTTCGGGCTCCTCGCCGCACGCTTCGACGAGGCCTATGCCGCCGGCCGAACCCACCTTGAAGTGACCCGAAAGACCCTCGCCTACTTGGTGCGCCGAGGCTGGCGCCACCTGCGCGAGCAGGCCGAGACCTTGCCCGCGACCTACCCCGATCTGGCCTGCGCCGTCCTCTGCCAATACAGCGACGACACCAGATGGAACGGCACCTGGATCGCCAACCACATCTTCTACCACGAGACCGGCAAGTACACGCGCCGCCGCTTCACCTACGGCTGGCGCCGACCCAAGTCGTTGCTCGAGCATCGGGCCTTCGCGGCCCTCTGGCGTCGCACGCCGCGCCCCCTCTTCAGCCTCCTCGAGCGGGCGAAGTCGACGCAGGCCCAGCGCTTCGCCACCGAGAGCCTGACCACCGACTTCCGCACCAGCCTGCGCGAGGTCGAGCCCTCCTGGGTCGCGCGCCTGATCTCCGTCGGCAGCGAGGCCATCGACGAGTTTGCCATCTGGATCTTGGCCAACGTGCCCCGCTTCGAGCAGGCCGCGTTCGTCGAGCTCGGTCTGCACGACGCGGTCTTGAGCCTGCTTCGCTCCGACTCCGATAAGGCCCAAGAATACGCCGCCTCCTACGCCCGCACCCACGCCCGCGACCTCCCCCTGGACACCCTCATCGAGCTGGCCAACAGCGAGAACACCGCCGTGCGCCGCCTGGCCCGCGACCTGCTGCGCGAGCGCGACCCGCGCAAAGACGTGGGCCTCGACGGATGGGGCCAGCTCCTGGGCACCGAATACGGCCACGAGCTCGCCGCCGAAGCGCTGCGCAAGCACTTCAGCGCCAAAGAGCTGACCCTCGACTGGTTCAAAGAGCGGTTGCTGAGCGACAACGACGACACCTTCACCTTCGCCTCGGAGCACCTGGGCCGCATCCACAAGGCGGCCTCCGTGCCGCTCTCGTTCTACGTCTCGCTCATCGACGACCCGCGCTTCCACAGCGACTGTGCCGAGCTCGTCAGCGAAGAGCTCGTCCGCTGCTTGGCCGACCTCGACGCCGACCTCGTCAAGCGCGCCATGGTCCACCCGCTGCTGCGCGACTCCTTCATCGACTGGTTCGATCAGGGCCGCCTCGCCTTCGACCTCATCGGCGTCGACCACCTCAAGCTGGTCGCCTTCCACCCCGAATGGGCCGAGCACCCCTGGGTCAAAGCCCTCGAGCACGCCTACCCCTGGGCCAAAGACCTCGACTTCTCCGACGAGCTGCGCGACAAGGCGTTGGCCTGGCTCAACGACATCCGCAACTTCTCCCCCGAGCAGCTGGGTTTCGACTGGCTCATGAAGCTGGTTCAACGCAGCGAGCCGGAGTACTTCGACTTTGCCAGCGAGTACATGATCAAGGCCTTCCTGCCCGCCGACTTCGCCGAGAGCGCTGGCGCCGCCCATGCCGCCGAGCCCGAGCCCAGCGGCGAGATCAACGTCGACTTGGGCGGCATGAGCTTCCTCTTCACCGGCAAGCTCATGTCCATGACCCGCTCCGAGGCCGAGGGCAAGGTCACCACCGCCAAAGGCACCAACGCCGCTGGCGTCAGCGTCAAGCTCGACTACCTGGTCATCGGCGACGACGGCTCTCCGCTCTACGGCGCCGGACGCAAGGGTTCCAAGCAGCTCAAGGCCGAGAAACTCATCAGCGACGGCGCGCCCATGCGCATCATCTCCGAGACCGCCTTCTTGCAGATGCTGGCCGGCGAGCAGCGGGAGTTCTCCGAAGAGTCCGTCACGGAAGGCTGTCTGCGGCTCTGGGAGCTGGCCACCGGCCCGGAGGCAGGCGAGAGTTCACTGTCGCGCTTCGCGCTGCGCTACCTTCGGCGCCACCACATGGACATCGGGCTCGCCATGAGCGACCGCCCCGTCGATCCTGGCGCCGAGATTCCCGACGAGTTCCTGACCTTCGAGCGCGTCGCGCCCCTCTTCGCCGACAGCCGGCCCCTCATGCGCAGCTTCGCACTGCAGCTGGCGCACTGGGAGTTTGCCCGCTGGAAGCCGCCCATCGCCTCCATCGTCGAGCTCGCCGAGATCCCCTACGACGAGGTGCGCAACTTCGTGACCGAGGCCCTGCTCGCCGACGAGCGCCCAGTGCACAAGCGCTACCGCGTCGATCCCAACACGCTGACGGCCGAGGCCGTCTACTCGTTCTGCGAGTCGTTGGACAAGTCCACCCGCGATCTCGGCATGAAGCTCATCGCCCGCGACCCGCGGTTGGCGATCCCCGAGGAGCTGTTCCGGCTCACCGAGAGTCCTGACCGGCAGGTACGCGCCTTCGTGATCCAGAATCTGTGGTCGCTCTATCGGGACCGGGGCATCACGCTGCACTGGAAGCCGGCGCAGCCGCCTGAGGAGCCGACCAAGAAGAAGAAGGGCAAGAAGGGGGAAGCCGAGGCCAAGGTCGTGGGCGGAGCGCCGCCCCGCCCCGAGGCCCTGCCGGCCAACCCCGTCGCCCTGCGCGACTTCTTCCGCCGTGTGCTCTTCGGAATCCCGCCCGCCAAGCTGCCCAAGCGCCCGGCCGGCGCCGGACCACGGCTCAAACCCTTGCCGGCGCGCCGCGCCAAGCTCGCCTCTGTCGAGGTCTTCCGCGATGTGGCCTGCGGCGACGCCGAGATCGCCAAGCTCATCGCGCCGCTCCTCGAGGAGTTCATGGGCAGCCGCGGACTGAGCGAGCGCCAGGCTTGCATGGTCGCGCTCCTGCGCATCGCCAAGGCTCACCCCGAGCTCGAGGTCTGGAAGGCCGTGTAGGCCGTAGGGGCGCAGCGTGCTGCGCCCGGTCGTTGGGGCGCAGCGTGCATCGCCCGGTCGTAGGGGCGCAGCGTGCTGCGCCCGCGCCCAAGAAACACCGAGACACCACCGTCCGAGTAGATCTATGGAAATCTCGAAAAAGCAGCTCAAATACCGCGGCAAGATCACGGCGCTCGCCGGCACCGGCTCGACGCTGACCTTCTGCACGACCCACGACGAAGGCCTCGAGACCGCCCTTTACCGCATCGACGTCGACGCGCTGACCCTCGCCGAGAGCCCGCTGCGAGGCGGCCGCGCGCTGGCTGTGGGCGCGAAGAGCGCGCTGGTTGCGGCCGCGACGGGGACCCAGCTCGTCGAGCTGGCCAGTGGCGCGTTGAGCGCCCACGGCGCCGCCGTCGAAGAGGCCCCCAGCGCGCTGGCGGCCCTCTCCAACGAGCGCTTCGCCATTGCCACCGGCAAGACTCTGCGCATCGTTGACGGCACGAAGAAGGCCAAGGAGCTGCAGAGCTTCACGTTGCCCGACGCCATCAAGGTGCTGGCGGCCACGCCCGCAGGCGATTGGTTCGTCGCCGGCGACGAGGCGGGCTCGGTCACCGTCTTTACCTGCGAAGAGGCCGACGATTACTCGCTCTCCGAGCAGTCCAAGCTGCACGACGGCGCCATCACGGCTTTGGCCTTCGACCCCGATGAGCTGCGCTTCGCGTCGGCCGGGTCGGACGGGCGTCTGCTCCTCACCCACGCCCGTGGTGCCCTGGAGCCCGAGGATCGCGGCGGTCGCAACGGCCACGACTCCCCTATCACCTGCATCCTCTTCGGCACCGAAGACCGCTTCTACACCGGCGCCGCGGACGGCACCCTGAAGGCCTGGAGCGGCAGCGGCAAGGGCCGTCCGTCCTCCATCTCCGCCGGCGTCGGCGAGAGCGTCGCCCTCGCCTTGGTCGAGCGCGGTGGGCAGCCCCACTTGGCGCAAGCCTGCAGCGACCAAAGCCTGCGTCTCTTCGCCCTCGAGGACGAAGGCAAGCTCGGCGCCCGCAAGCTCCTCCTCGAGGACGGCTACCACTGGGCCGACGCCGAGCTGGCCGCAACGGAGCCGCAGCGCCGCGAGGCCGCGCTGCGTTTCCTGGCGAGCACCAACGACGAGGCGTCCATCTCGACCCTGGCCCAACGCGCCAGCGATGACGCCGACCACGCCCTCAAGGTCCTGGCCGTCAAGCTGTTGGCGGAGACCGGCAACCCCCGCACCGGCCCGCACCTTGAGGCGCTTCTACAAGCCTATGAGCCCGCCCTACGGCTGGTGGCGCTGGATGGTCTGAGATCGCTCGAGGGCGAGAGCGCGCTTCGCCCCCTGCGGGTGGCCTTGGCGCTCAACGCGGACGAGTTGGGACTGGCCGTCGTGGAGGCCCTGGCTGGGCTCGCTGTGCGCGACGATCAAGCCCTTACGCTCTTGGAGGAGACCCTCGACAACAAGCGACGTTTGGTCCGCTTCGCCGCCCTCAACGCGCTCACCACAGTTCTTGGGCCAGGACCCGAGCCCGAGCTGCGCGCTCTGAGCGCCAGCCAGGCCGACGTGCGCTGGCGAGCGCTGGTCAACGCCTACGAGCGCAAGCTCCTCGACGAGCCGCGCATCCAGGCGGCCTTGAGACGCCACGGCGAAGACGAGCACGCCGATGTGCGCCATGTCGCGTTCCTCATCTCTCTGACGCGCACGCCCAGGTTGGTCGAGGCCCTGCGCGGCCGCGACGCCGACCTGCACCGCGCGCTGTATGAGCTCGAGACCGGCGCCTCGGCACCACCCGGTGGTCATACGGCGGTGACAGCCACAGCAGGCGCTGCCAAGAAGGCCGCCAAGAAGAAGGGCCGCAAGTACGACGACTACGAGAAGGCCGTCGAAGACGTGCTTGAAGCTGTCAAGAAGGCCGCCAAGAAGAAGGGCCGCAAGGGCGCCGACGAGGTCGAGGAGACGTCCGCACCCACCGAGCCACCCGTCGCGAAGAAGGTGAAGCTGGACAGTCTCGAATCGTCCGACCTCATCCCGTTGCTCGAGGCCATGGCCAGCCGCGCCCAAGACACCTGTCTGAACGGCGCCGCCAGCCTGGCGACCGTAGGAGACCACCGCGCGTTCGGAACGCTGCTGCAGCTCAGCCGCGTCGACGACGCGAAGACCCGGGTGAAAGCCTGCAACGCCCTCGAAGTTCTCGGCGATACACGTGCCCTGCAGCGCCTCCGCATCATGCTGCGCGACGGCGACGAGCAGGTCCGCGACGCCGCCTTCAGTGCGCTGAGCAAGCTCCTGACCGACGAGCCTTTGGAGGCGGCGAGCGCTGGCCTGATGGCCGAGCACGTGGACGTGCGCAAGCGCGGCCTGCGCATCCTGACGCGCGTCCTGCGCGCGGCCATCAAGAAAGACGGCGTCGGAAAGGTCGGACCCGACCATGAGGCCAGGACCTTGCTGGCTCGGGCGCTCAACGACGGCGCCAAGGAGCTGCGCAGCGAGGCCTTCAAGTCGGCCCTCTCGCTGGGAGTTGGCGCGCTGGAAGAAGGCGACACCGCCAACGTGCTGCGCTTCACCTGCGTCTCCATCCACGGCGACCTGCGCCACGACGCGCTCCTCGAGGTGATGGGGCAGATCGCTGAGCCGTGGGCCTGGCCGCTGCTGCTCGAGCTCTTCAACGACCCCGATCCCGACGTGCGCGGCGAGGCGTTCAAGTTCGCCCAGAAGCGCGCAAAGGGCAAAGCCCTCGAACCTCTGGCCGCCGCGCTGACCAGCAAGTATCCAGAGCTTCGGCAAGAGGCCACCATCGCGCTCACCAAACGGCGCGAAGACGGCGCGCAGCTTCTGCTGATCCAGGCCCTCGCCGACTCGGACAACACGGTGCGGCAGTTGGCGGTCGACGCGTTGGTCGTGGCGGGCTTCGAGCCGGCGCTCGAAACCGCGATGACGTCGCAGTACTCCAACGTCCGCGTGCGCGCCGCGTCGGCCCTAGCCGACCTGGGACGCGCCAGCGCCAAAGCCCCGTTGCTCGCCGAGATCGCCGTCCCCAGGCCGACCTTCGACGACGAGCGGGCGCTCTGGAGCCAGTACCTGCAGCTCGCGCTGCAAGGGCTCGCGAATCTCGGCGATCCCGACACCGCCCAAGCCATCGCCGAGTTGCTGACCTTCGATGAGGCACCAATTCGTGCGGCCGCCTCTAACGCGCTGGCCTACTGCGCCCACGCCGGCAACCTCGACCTGCTCAGAGCCGCACTGCAGCACAGCGACAACAACGTCTGCTACAACGCCGCCGCCGGATTGGCGTTCTGCGGTGACCCGGTTGGCTTGTCCGTCATCTTCGTCAACGCCGAGAAGAGTCGCGGCCGCAAGACGCGCCTCGGCCAAAAAGAGCTCCCGCCTGACCTCACATTCTACGCGCTGTTGGTCTCCCTCGCCCTCGAGAAACAAGGCGAGGACGCGTTCCTGTCGTTCCTGGATCACCCCGACGCCGACCTACACACCCATGCGTTGCTGATGGCCCTGATGTTGGACCTGGCCAGCGACCGCTGCGATCCGCGCCGTTGTTTGGCCGCCATGGCCTCGGCGCACCCCGCGGTGCGCCTCAGAGCCGCTTGGGCCCTGGACCTCTGGAGTCGCCCCGAGGAGTTCGACGCCTACGTGCTGAGCCTGGTCAACGACCGCGGCGACCACAGCAAACCCGGCCTGATGACCGCGCCCCAGCTGCGCACCTTGGCGGCCATGGTCGCCTACGGTCAAAGCCACGTGCGCGCTCGTTTCGCAGGGCTGCTCTGGTACCTGACCGAGAGCGACGACGAGGATGGGCTCCTGCTGCGCAAGCTCGAAACCCTGACGAAGCGCTACAAGGCTGAGGTGGACGCGGCGACGAAGGCGATCCCGGCACCCAGGAAGCTCGACGCCGCCGCCGTGCGGGAGCTGCGGGAGCTGGTCGTGGGCGCCTACATCGGGCTCAGCCGGCAGATGGGCTACCGCACCGAGGCCCTGCGCCAGACCGCGCTGGCGCGACTGCTGGCCCTCGTCGGCAACATCTCCTTGGGCAAGAAGCCCAGCGCCGAGGAGCAGCGGGCCGCCGCCGACCTCGTCGGCAGCGCCACAGCCGCTTTCCTGCAAGCCCTACGGGACGACAACCAGGCCGTTCGCGCCGCCGCCTTCGAGTGTCTGACCGCCTTGAAGGTCGACGTGGCCATGCTCAGCACCGAGGCACTCGGGACTGGCTACCGAGACATCGGCGCCCAGGGACTGCGCATCCTCACCGAAGGCAGCGACAAGAAGACCACCGTCAAGGTCCTCGAGGGGGTGATGAGCGGCCACACCGATGGACTCGAGTATGAGGCCTGTCGGCTGCTGCTCGACGCGGTAGGCCAAGCTCCGGCGCTCACTACGGCGAGCGAGGCCAAGTCCGAGCAGCTGCGGCTCTACGCCGTCGAGCAGCTCGCCCAACGCTACGAGGACAAGGACTGCAAGAAAGCCCTCTACGGCACGCTGAAGTCCCGCTACCAAGCGGTGCGCTTCCGGGCCGCGAACAGCCTCGCCAACAAGAAAGACCTGGCGGCGCTGGACGTCCTGAAAGAACAGCTCAAGAGCGACAACAACGCCGAGCAGCGACGTGCCTCGCAGCTGCTTACCACCCTCGGCGCACCCGAGTGTGCGCAGGTGCTTTTGGACCGCGTCACCCAGGACCCCGCCGGGACGGCCGCGGCGTCGATCCTGCTCAACGCGGTCGGCGACTTCCGCCTGCTGCAGATGGTCGACCCCCTGAACGCGCTCTTCGACAACCTCAAATTGCGCGACTTCGCGTTCTACGGGGCGCTCAAGTCCTGCGGTCATGACCAGCGCGTTCTCGAGGGCGATGACGACACGTCGAAGGCGCGCCTCGCTCAGCTCAAGCGCGAGTATCCGCGCGATGACGCCTCTTTGGCGCGCATCATGGACGCGCTCTACCGAAAGGGCGACTCCACCTTGATTCGCCGTGTCATCCCTCAAGCCCGATGGGCGCAGAGCAACGCGACCGAGGCGATTCTCCAGACCCTCTTGGCCCATCGCGACGACACCGTGCGCGACCTCGCCGTCGAGGCTTATGGGTGGCGCGCCCGTTGGCGCAAGACCGACCCCACTCCGCTGGTCGCCGTGCTCGGCTACGCTAACCCCAACACCCAATTCCTCGCCGCAGAGGGCCTGGCGCGCGTCGGTCGTAAGGAAGGACTCAACATCCTGCTGACCAGCGTCGAGATGATGGACGACCTCAACCTGCGCAACCGCGCCGTCGAGGCCCTCGGGTTCCTCGCCGACGAACGCGCCCTGGACGTGTTGTTGCGCTTCGCCAGCGACTCCGAGCACGCTCTGCACGAGTCCGCCATCGAGGCCATCGGTCACCTCTCGAAGAGCCCCAAGGCAAAGGAGATCTACAGGCTCTTGAAGAAAGCCTTGGAAGAAGGCGACTCCGCAGAGCGGGCCATTCACGGCCTGAGGTGGTTCGGTGGCGCCGAGGCTTGGGCGCTCATCCGCGGTCAGGTCGACCACGACTACTGGAGAGTGCGTCAAGAGATCGCCGAAGTGCTCGGCTACGACCTCGACGCCGCCAGCCGCGAGGCGTTGATCAAGCTGATCCGCGAGGACGACGACTCGGACGTGGCCGAGGCCGCGGTCAAGAGCCTGCGCAAACACTTGGGCGAGGACTCCATCGAGGTCGACTTCATCGTGGTCACCAGCCCCGGCGAGGACCTCGAAGAGGGCACCGTACAGCGGCTCTCCGAGCGGGGAGACGCGGCGCGGCTGCTGGAGGTCCTCTCCAAGCTGCACGAAGACACCGCGTATCTCTACGAGCCCGCCTTGGTCGAGGCGTTGCTCGCACGCGACCCGCTGCCCATGGACGCGGCCGCCGCGGCGCTGACCTCCGTGCACAACACCACGGGCCGAGTCGCGGCTCAGATCATCGGCCGCGCTGGCGAGCCGGCCGCAAAGAAGCACGGCAAGGCCCTGGTAGCGGCGACCGCTGCGGCGCGCGAAGGGTGGTGGGAGGCCCACAACCACAAGCGCAACGCCGACCGCGACTCCATCACGCCCCGTTGGCATCGGGCTCTTTGGGCCTGCGGTCGATTGGGCGTAGGAGCCGAAGAGGTGCTGCAGGCCGCAGCCATCCCGACCACCGTCCGCCCAGGCAAGGACCTCAAGCTCGAGGCCCTCACCGTGCTGGCCAGCGGTCTGGCCAAGAAGCCAGGCGTCGACCTCCTCGCCGCCGAAGCGACCAGCGCCGACGCCGCAGTGCGCCTGACCGCCGCCTCGAGCCTGCGAAAGGTCGACCCCAAGCGGGCCGCCGAGCTCGTCGAGACCTCTCTGGACGACGCCAGCACCCTGCACCAACTCTTCGACGCCACCGACAAGGGCGCGGCGAAGTCGCTGCGGGCCGCCTCGAGCTCGGCGCACTACCAAGGCGTGGCCTTGCCGCACCTCATCCACCTCGCCGACGTCGAGGGCCTGTCGAAGGCGGCGACGGACGGCAAGCTCTCTCGCGAAGCGCGGGAAGGCGCCATCGAAGGTCTGGCGCGCATCGCCAGCAAAGACGTCGAAAAAGCGATCCTCGCCGTGGCGACGTCCGAGTCCGAGGAAGAAGACCTGCGCAAAGCGGCCTGGCGCGCGCTGCGTCGGGCGAGGCGGGCGCGCGTTTAGGCCCTCACCCCTTCCCTTCCCTTCCCCTCTCCCACTTCGTGGGCGAGGGTGGCTTCGACAGGATTCTAGCGACACGAGATGGGCTCGAAGCACTTCAGAGAAGCAACCTTCACAAGAGCCCACCGCAGACAGAAAATGACCCCAATAGCTAGACTCCCCCTCGCCCACGAAGTGGGAGAGGGGGCCGGGGGGTGAGGGCCAAAAGCCAACCCCCGCAGCGCACCGCACGATTTCAAAACGAGAAACGTCAATAGGTTGAGGACCCCATGGTCGACGAAACACCCACCACCGCCCCCGAGAACGCCGACGCCGCCACCGACGAGCGGCTCGCCGTGTCGCTGAAATACCGCGGAACCAGCCAGGTCGTGGCTCGCGAGGGCCGCGCAGACATCGCGCTGTTCGGCAACACGTACCGCACCGAGGTGCGCGCCGCCGGCAAGATCAAGGAGCCCATCCCCTTTAGGGAGGCGCTCTCCGTGCTCTACGAGGTGGTCGCCAGCGATTTCCGCTACAAGCCCAAGGATCGCACGGCCTATTTGGCCTACCAGCGGCTCAAAAAAGAGTCCGCCGGGTTGGCCGCTTGGCAGGCGCAACAGGCGTACTTCGATTGGCTGCAGCGCAACGATCCCAACGCCTGGACCGTGCTCGATCCCGTCATCTCCGTGCACCCCGATGAGCTCTTCTTCGAGGTCTTCAGCAAGGACGAGGGCACCTACGCCAAGCTCAGCGTCGACTGGTCGGCCTTCGAGCTCGAGGGCGAGCTGAAGTTTGGCACGACCAACGTCGACTTCAGCTCTGTGCTCTACGATGGCGTGCAGCGCATGCGCAGCTACCGCGACACGCACCTGAGCATTGGCGGCGAAGGCCTGGCCGTGCAGACCGTGGGCGACCCCCACGTCGAGCGGACCGTGCAGCTGCCAATGTCTTGGGTGCGCGGCTTCCTGCAAGTCCAGTCGGCGGCGACCTTGCCACGGACCACGATCACCGTCGCGGCCATTGACCTCTACAATCTGCTGCGGCAGCTGCGGCTCAACGCCGACACGAAGAAGGGCGGACGCGCGCTGCGCGTGGAGTTGGTCCCCGGCGAATGTCCTCGCATCGTTCTCGAGCCTTGGGAGCAAGTCCTCGAAACCAAATCGGCTCCCTACAAGGGCCGCATTGCTCAGGTGGTCAAGCTCTGGGGACGTCGCCGCCTGATGATGTTGCGGCGGCTGCTGCCCTTCGCCGACAGCGTCGACCTCCACCTCTTGGGCAGCGGGCTGCCCAGCTTCTATGTCCTGCGCGCCGGCGCCTTCCGCATGACCCTGGGCCTGACCGGCTTCACCACCGCGAACTGGGGCCAGTCGGCCAGCTTCGACCTGCTCCTGCCGCGTACGGCGCTGGTGACGCCGAAGATGGAAAAGGTTCTGGGGACGTTGTCGAAAAAACACTTCGCCAGCCTCGACGACCTCGCCAAGGCCTCGAAGCTCGAAGCCAGCGACGCCCTCGAGGCCCTGCAACAGGGCTCCCAGCAGGGCAAGGTCATCTTCGACATCGACCGCGAGGTCTACCGCATCCGGCCCCTCACCGACGAGCCGCTGGACTTGGTGCGCCTCGAGTTCCGCAACAACCGCGAGCGCCAGGCGCACGACCTCTTGGCCGACAAAGAGGCCGTGAAGCTGGTCTCCGAATCCATGGTCTTCGACAGCGGCATCGAGCTCGTGGGCAAGGTCAAGGTCGAGGCCGAGAAGCGCGAATACCGGCCGCAGCTCACCCTCCTCGACGACGGCCGCATCGGCCACGCCGAGTGCACTTGCAAGCTCTTCCGCACCCACAAGCTCAAAGAGGGGCCCTGCGCTCACCTCATCGCGCTGCGGGTGCTCTTCGCCCAGCTCGAAGCCAAGCGCAAAGAAGGCCGCGGCAAGGCCCGCGCCCGCGTCACGGTCGAGAGCCGCACCTACGTTAAGCGCGAGGCCAAGGGCGAGCAGATGTTCCAGCTCTCCCTGGACAAGAAGCGCTTCAGTGTCCGCTGGGGCTTACGGGGCCAAGAGCTGCGCCTGCAAAAGCTCTTCTTCAACGAGCCCGGCGAGGCCCGCGACGCCTACTTCGAGCGCGTCGACGAGCTGGAAGCGAAGGGGTTCCTGGACGCTTCGGCGTAGGCCCCCCGACCCCCTGAGACGGAAGAGGGGGAGCCCAGTTCCTTTCGAACTAGAGAGCAAATCCGAAGTCCTCTCTCAAGAAAACTCTCTGCGACTCCGCGACTCTGCGTCAAAGATCCGAAGCAAACCCGGCCGCAGACCGCCAGACCCAATCCGAAGTCCTTTCTCAAGAGCACTCTCTGCGACTCTGCGCCTCCGCGACTCTGCGTTAAAGATCCGAGCAAACCCGACCGCAGACCGCCAGACCCAAACGACCCCCAACCCTCTGAACGAGCCCCCATGGCAACCACGACCCCAAATTACGACGATCTCTGGCGCTCTATCGCCCAGGCTGGCGGCATCGACGCCTACGTCACCCAGCAGCTCAAAGAGCGCGGCTTTCTGACCGAGCGCAGCGACGCGTCGCAGATGAGCAAGAACGAGCTCAAGCGCTACAAAGCCTCACTCAAGGCCGAGGCGGCCGAGAAGCTCAGGCTCAAGAAAGAGGCGTGGCTCGCCTATCGCTCCCAGCACATCGTGCACCTGGGCGAGGGGATGTACTGGAACGACGCGGCGGACATCGATGGCTTCGATCTGGCGGAGCCGGAGGCTCGGGCCTCGGAGAACGAGCTCCCGCAGCTCGACAATCCGAAGCAGCTGGCCGACGCCCTGAGCCTGACCGTGGCCGACGTGCGCTGGCTCAGCTACCACCGCGACGCGGCGCGCAGCCTGCACTATCGGCGCTTCACCATCCCCAAGAAGAGCGGCGGCGAGCGACCGATTTGGGCGCCGATGCCCAAGCTCAAGGCGGCGCAGCGCTGGATCGCGCGGCACATCGTCGAGCGCTTGCCGGTGCACGGCCACGCCCACGCGTTCTTGCCGGCGCGCTCCATCAACACCAACGCCAAGCAGCACATCGGCTCCAAGATGGTGTTGCAGATGGACTTGGTGGGCTTCTTCCCAACGGTCACCTTCCCGCGGGTCAAGGGAATCTTCCGCAAGGCCGGTTACCGCGAGCAGATCGCCACGCTGCTGGCGGCCATCTGCACCGAGGCACCCCGCGAGGTCCTCGAGCACGAGGGCAAGACCTGGTTCATCGCCATGGGTCCGCGGGCGTTGCCCCAAGGCGCCCCGACCAGCCCCGGTCTGACCAACACGCTCTGCCTGCGTTTGGACCGGCGCCTCACCGCGTTGGCCGCGAAGCTCGGCTGGAACTACACGCGCTACGCCGACGACCTGACCTTCAGCCTGTTGAAGAGCCACAAAGGCAAGCCGAACCTGGGCGCCCTCATGGGCTGCATCAAGAAGGTGGTGACCGACGAGGGTTTCGTGGTCAACGCCGACAAGACCCGCGTCTCGCGCAAGGGCGGGCGGCAGAAGGTCACGGGCTTGGTCGTCAACGGCGTCCAGCCGCCGCGGGTGCCCCGCGAGTTCAAGCGCCGCCTGCGTGCGGCGATTCATCGCCTCGAGAACGGCGGCGCGCTCTTCGAGGGCGAGACGCTGGATACGCTCAAAGGGCAGGCGGCGTATGTGTTTATGACCGACCCGGAGCTGGGACGAAAGATGCTCGAGAGGCTGGCGAAGCTGGGGTAGGGTGTCAGGGCGGCCGGCTCTGTGGATCAGACGAGACATCAATGGCGCAATCGCCTACCTTATGGGTGACGAGGTTGGGCGCTATGACCGACGAATCGACAAAGAGACAAGCCTGTGAGAGGTTTCGAATGGCCGTGGAGCTCTTCGAGGCCGGGGTCGAGCTCATGGCTCAGAACCTCAAGCGACGCCATCCTCTAGCCTCCGAGGAGGAGCTGCGCGGGCTCCTGCAACAATGGCTTGTGGAGCGTCCTGGTGCTGAGTTTGGCGATGGGTACGGAACCCCCGTCGACCTTTGGGAGCGGCGACGTGCTTCCGAGTGAAG
>Ga0210044_10006927_pt1 | contig 14698 bp, 13 predicted proteins | sample CryGey13umfilter_2_FD_183959 | JGI IMG/M metagenome (GOLD analysis project Ga0210044, IMG submission 183959) | Groundwater microbial communities from aquifer in Utah, USA - Crystal Geyser 4/9/14 3 um filter (SPAdes) (version 2) | ecosystem: Environmental > Aquatic > Deep subsurface >...
TTACCAGCCGAAGTTTTGAATACGGCTGGCGTTATGGAATATATATTCTAGGATTAATATCTTATGCTTTGGCTATCTTTAATCTTTTGCCGATTCCAGCCTTAGATGGCGGCCGTCTTTTATTTCTTTTTTTAGGAAAGATTTTTAAAAAACCTATTTCTCAAAAAACAGAAACCTGGATAGATAATATTACTTTTGCTCTCTTAATGTTTTTAGCCGTGTTGGTAACTATTAAAGATGTTCGTTTCTTCTATCTTCACTAATATGAAATTATCTCAATTACATCTACGCACTCAAAAAGAAGCGCCGAAAGATGAGTTAGCAATTAATGCCTCGCTTTTAATTAGGGCTGGTTTTATTGAAAAATTAACTTCTGGGGTTTATGATTTTCTTCCTCTGGGGTTAAGGGTCATGAGAAAAATAGAAAATATTATTCGAGAAGAAATGAATAATTTGGGAGGCCAGGAAATATTAATGGCTAGCTTACAGCCCAAACAGAATTGGGGAAGAACAGGGCGTTGGAAAACCTTTAATGCTCTTTTTAAAGTTAAATCTCAATTTAATCAGTGGTATGCTTTAGGTCCAACTCATGAAGAGGTGGTTACGCCTTTAGCCAAAAAATTACTCTTGTCTTATAAAGACTTGCCTTTTTATTTATACCAGATTCAAACTAAATTTCGTGACGAGCCAAGGCCGAAATCAGGATTATTACGGACTAAAGAATTTATGATGAAAGATTTATATAGTTTCCATCAAGATGAAAAAGATCTGGATAATTATTATGAAAAAGTAAAAATTGGCTACTCAAAAATTTTTAAAAGGTTAAATCTGCCAGTTCTGATAGCTGAAGCTTCTGGTGGCACTTTTTCTCGCTACTCGCATGAGTTTCAAGTCATTACTAAAGCGGGCGAAGATGCGCTTTATTATTGCCAGCATTGCGGCTTTTGCCAAAACGAGGAAATTATTGAAGACAAAAAGAAGTGTCCTCATTGCCATCAGAAATTACAAAAAATCAAAGGGATAGAAGTCGGTAATATTTTTAAATTAAAAGACAAATATTCCCAGGCTTTTAATTTGAAGTTTAGAGATTTAGATGGCAAAGAGAAGTTTGTTCAAATGGGATGTTATGGTCTAGGAGTTTCCAGAATTATGGGAGCCATGGCCGAAATTTCTCATGACCAAAATGGTTTGATTTGGCCAGAAGCAATAGCTCCTTATCAATTTTATCTTTTTCCTCTTTTAAGCGGTAAGACAAAAGAAGATAAAGAAGTCAAGAAACAAACAGACATTCTTTATCAAAAAATGATAAAACTTGGTTTAGAAGTTCTTTATGACGATAGAGAAGACATCACGAGTGGTGAGAAATTAAAGGATGCTGATTTATTAGGTCTTCCCAAAAGAATTATTATTAGCAGCCACACTTTACAAAAGAAATCTCTAGAAATAAAAGAAAGAAAAGCTAACAAAATAAAATTGACCCCGTTAGAAGTTTGGCGTTAATCTTTCGTTTAAAGATAGCCAAAGCCGCAAAGGCGGCTTCGCCTTAAGATTTTCTTATATCAATAGTTCATTGCTGAACTTCTAACGGGGTTGATAAAGCTTAAAAATTTTGCTATGCTTGTGAAATAATATGGCAAATTTATTTAAAAAAAGATTTGGTCAAGAGATAGGAATAGATTTGGGGACAACGAAAACCATAGTGTATGTTAGGGGCAAAGGCATTGTCATTAATGAACCGACAGTCGTGGCTCTCAATAATAAAACCAATCAAATTTTGGCCATTGGCCGGGAAGCTATTGAAATGGTGGGAAAAACGCCTCCTCATATTAGCGCCATCAGGCCCTTAAGCAATGGGGTCATTTCTGATTTTGAAGTCACGGAAAAAATGTTGCGCCATTTTCTGGATAAAGTTGAAAGAAAAAATTTCCTGGAAAATTTAATTAAGAGACCAAAAGTAGTGTTAGGTATCCCTTGCGGCGGTACTGAAGTGGAAAAGAGGGCAGTGGAAGATGCAGCCAGATCTGCTGGCGCCAAAGAAGTCTATCTTATTGAAGAGCCTTTAGCAGTAGCTTTAGGCATTCGTTTACCAGTGAAAGAATCCAGAGGTGTCTTTATTGTTGATATTGGTGGAGGGACGACTGAAGCAGCGGTAATTTCTTTGGGCGGAGTAGTGGTATATAAAAGTTTGCGCGTTGCTGGGAATAAGTTAAATGACGATATTATTTATTATCTGAAGGAAAAATATAAATTAGCTATTGGTGAGAGAACAGCGGAAGAAATTAAAATTACTGTTGGTTCAGCCATGGACTTAGGCACTAATCAAGAAATCAAAGCCAAAGGCAGAGATTTGACTAAGGGATTGCCAAAAGAAATAAAAATTAAAGAAATAGATATCAGGGAAGCCATCACCCCTTCTTTAGATAAAATTATTGATGCTATTCAGGATACCCTGGAAATTACGCCTCCAGAATTAATTGCTGATATTATTACCGGCGGTATTTATCTTTCTGGCGGCACCTCTCTTTTAAGAGGCTTAGATAAACTGATTTCCAATAATATCGGTTTGACAACCAAAATTGTTGAAGATCCTATCACAGCCGTCATCAGGGGAATTGGTTTTGTTCTCGAAGATTTAAAAAGTTCCAGAGATTTATTGATTAATATTAATAGAGAAAAACCTCCTTTATGACCCCTCACTTGAAAAGTTTAAGATGCGAAGCCCCTCACTTGGAAAAGATTGGCTCTCGCCAAAACTCTATTAAGTGATTAATATAAATAATTTGTTTATTAATCCTTAATAGAAAAAATCTTTATATTTATGAAATAAATTTATCTTTTCCAAGTGAGGGGCGAAGCATCCAATAAATCCCTTTTTACCAGATAAATTTTCCTTATAGGCTATATCTCTTATTGGAAATGTTTAGGATTTAATTAAGAAGATTTAAAACTTTTCAAGTGAGGGGTATGATTCCACACCAAACAAGTTTATGAAAAGACATCAAACTATCCAGCACCTTCTTTTTGGAGTGATTATTTTAATCGCTCTCTTTTTTGTATTTAAAATATATTTTATTTTTCAGAGTAATCTGAAAGTTTCAACTGTTTCTACCTTTTCAACAATGAATGGTAATATTTTTTTGAATTCTTTTAACCGATCAGCCAATTGGTTATTTGATTTATTTCATTTTAATCACCTTCGTTATCAGGCTAAAAACTTAGAAGAAGAAAATGTCAATCTTTTATTTCAGCTTACTCAATTAAAAAATTTAGAAGAAGAGAATCTGGTTCTCAAAGAAGCTTTTAACCTCAAGGAAGAAACAGGTTGGCATCTTCTTCCAGCCCAAGTAATTTTAATAGACCCCACTGGTCTTTCAGGCCAATTTTGGATTAATCAGGGCCAAAACAGCGGTTTAAAATCAGGCATGAATGTTATTTTAGAAAATCAAGTTTTAGTGGGGATTTTAAAGGAGTGCTTTAAGGATTATTGTCGGGGCGAATCAATTTTTGCTCCTCAAACAAAAATAGGGGTAGAAGATATAGAATCTCGTGTCCTAGCCGTCTTAGAAAAAGACAATCGGGGTAGATATTTATTAAAATTAGTGCCCCAAGAAGCAAAGATAGAAATAGGTGCTTTGTTAGTCACCTCTCATGAAAATACCAATTTTCTTCCAGGGTTATTAGTGGCTAAAGTGAAAGATATTATTCCCTCATCAAACGTGCTTAAAGAATATATTTTAGAGCCATTATTTACAAAAAATCAGCTTTCTTCAGTGTTCGTAATTACAGATTTTATTCCTTCCAATGCTGCGTTTTATTAAAAACAGTTGTCTATTCTTTCTTATTTGCCTTTTTCAAATCTATTTTGAAGGCAGTTTTTTTATTAGACCAGTAGCAGATTTTCTTCTCATTTTTTTAATTTTTAGTTTTTTTGATTTTCCATTTTTTTATCTCGCCTTGCTTTTGTTAGCTCGGGGATTGGTCTTCGATACTCTTTCTGGCTTGACTTGGGGAACCAATCTCTTTAGTTTATTTTTTTCTTTTGGTATTGGATTTCTTTTGACTCTTTTTTTGGAACGAGACAACTTTCTTTCAAAAATAATTATCGGAGAAAGCATTATTAATATTTATTTTTTGATTATCTTTATTTCAAATTTGCTAATTTCTCATTCGAACCTTTGGTTTATCATTTTGATCGACGCCTTAATTAACGCTTCGCTTTATTTAATTTTGCAGATATTTAAACATCATGCCTTTCAGAAAAAATTTAGTTAAAAGAGACGGGTACTTGCTTGACCCGGAAGAAATTTTGCTGGATAAAAGAGCGGAAGAAATGGATGAGAACCAATTGGCAAAATTAGAATGGCCCTTAGCTTCAATTTTTGTTAAAGGCCTATTGCTTTTGTGTTCAATCTTAATGGCTGTAATTTTTTCTAGAATATTTTATCTTCAAATAGCCAAAGGTTCGTATTACACTGATTTAGCTGATAACAACAAAACTCGCCATTATATTATTAATGCTCCGCGGGGAATTATTTATGATCGCTATGGCGAACCTTTAGTTTTGAATTCCCCTTCTTTTAGCTTAACTATGGTTCCTTTAGATTTACCCCGTGATTCAAACGAAAGGAAAAAGCTGATAGAGCAAGTAGTTTCGATTTTCAATCTTAATCAAGGCGAGATAGAAAATATTTTGCGAGAAAGCAATAAATTATCTTCAATAGAACCGATTTTGCTGAAACCAAAACTAGAAGTGGGAGAAATCAGAAAATTTGAAGCTAATGTTGAATCAAACAAAGGGTTTATAGTGATCGCTGATACCAGCCGTTACTACCCCTATAAAGAAACAATGGCTCAAGTGTTGGGTTATGTGGGCAAAATTTCTTCTGAGGATAAAGAAATTTATAAAAATTATCCTTTAACCTCTATGGTTGGTAAAGATGGTTTAGAATCTTATTATGAAAGTACTCTTCAAGGCAAATGGGGAAGAAGATTGGTAGAAGTTGATGCCTATGGCAAGTTAAAGCAGGATTTAGGAACAATTTCTCCTCAAGACGGTGATGACTTAATCACTACCATTGATAAAGATTTGCAAATAAAATTTTATGAATCTTTGGAAAAACAATTAAAAAATTTAGGAGTTTCAGCTGGCGCTGGCATAGCTTTAAACCCTAAAACCGGTGAAATTTTAGCGATGGTTAATTTACCGAGTTTTGACCCCAATGTTTTGGTTCAAGGGTCTCCAAGTGATTTGATAAATCAATATTTAACGAGTAAAGATCATCCCTTATTTAATCGGGCGATAAGTGGGCTTTATTCGCCAGGTTCTTTAATTAAGCCCCTTGTGGCTTTAGCAGCTTTAGAAGAAAAAATAATTGATCCCTTAAAAAAGATTTATGATGAAGGCCAGATAGTCGTTACTAGCCCCTACAATCCTGAAGAAAAATATATTTTTAATGATTGGCAACCTCATGGTTGGGTAGATATGCGTAAAGCTCTGGCTGTTTCTTGCAATGTTTATTTTTGGACTGTTGGCGGAGGCTATCAAGATATTACTGGTTTGGGTTTAGAAAAAATTAAAAAGTACTGGAATTTCTTTAAATTAGGAGAAAAACAAGGTATTGATCTTGATGATGAAGGCGTTGATGTGTTGCCTGACCAAGAATGGTTGAAAAAAGTAAGGCCGAATGATCCTACTTGGAAATTAGGCGATACCTATAACATTTCTATTGGTGAAGGTGGTTTAAGCTTGACACCGCTTGCCATGGCTGATTATATATCTACCATTGCTAATAATGGGCTTCTCATGAAGCCTCATTTAGAGAAAGATATTTCTCCCGTTCCTTTACTCAATCTTAATGTTTCTTTGGATAATTTAAAAATTGTTCAAGAAGGAATGCGTCAAGTGGTGACAGAAGGAACAGCCACCTCTTTAAATGATTTGCCAATGGCAGTGGCTGCTAAAAGCGGCTCCCCGAAATTTATTTCTTTAGGCAAAGAAAAATACCATGCTCTTTTTGGCGCTTACGCTCCTTATGAAGCTCCCCAAATTGTGATTTTAATTTTAATTGAACAACCACCCCAAGGATCAGTTGCTACCCTGCCAGTAGCCAGGGAAGTTCTGGATTGGTATTACCAAAACAGAATAAATAAATAAATCAATCATAATTATGAAAAAAAATTATATTACCTCTGAAGCTTATAAAAAACTTAAAGAAGAACTTAATATTTTAAAAACCGTCAAACGAAAAGAAATTGCCTTAAAAATTCAAGAAGCAAAAGAATTGGGCGATTTATCGGAAAACGCCGCTTATCAGGAAGCCAAAAATACTCAAGCTGCTTTAGAAACAAGAATCTTAGAAATCGAAGTTTTCTTAAAAAATGCTTCCATCATTCGTCTAACAAAAAGTAATGGCTTGGTGGAAATAGGTTCTAGCGTGACAGTTCAAAGTTTGTCTTTGCTTAGAACCAAAAGGCAATTTACTATTATTGGAGTTCAAGAAGCTAATCCAGCCGAAGGTAAAATTTCTAATGAATCGCCATTGGGCAAATCTTTCCTCGGACATAAAAGAGGCGACCTTATTGTTGTCAAAACCCCTAAAGGTGATGTAAAATACAAGATAGTAGAGATACAATAGATATACAATAGAAATACAGTAGAAATTCATTGTCATTGCGAGGACTCCCGCGAAAGCGGGAGGACGAAGCAATCTCTTTGAAATTGGAATTAACCTAATGACCAATTTCTAATTAACCTAATCAATATCTAATCTCTAATATTTAAATTTTTTAGAAATTGAAAATTGGGATTTGATTAGAATAATTAGATCGATTAGAATAATTTTAATAATTATTATGCTTGAAGATATAATAAAAGAACGTCTTAAAAAAATAAAGGAATTGAGACAAATTGGTGTTGATCCCTATCCAGAGAAAGTCAAGCGGCAATTTACTATTGGCGAAGTTTTGAAGAATTTTAGTTCCTGGAGCAAGGCTAAGAAGAAAATATTCTTAGCTGGCAGAATCTGGTCAATCCGGGGTCATGGCAAAGTGATGTTTTGCGATATTAAAGACGAAAGCGGAAAGCTGCAGTTAGTATTAAAGTCAGATATTGTAGGAGTCGATAAAATCAAATATTTCGAAAAATACTTTGATCTTGGAGATTTTATAGAAGCCCAAGGTACTTTATTTATCACCCAAAAAGGAGAAAAAAGTCTTTTGGTGAATAAATTTACTCTTTTGACCAAAAGTTTGAGGCCTTTGCCCAAAGCTTGGTTTGGATTAGAGGATGCCGAAGAACGATTCCGTCGGCGTTATCTTGATTTATTAGAAAATGAGGAAGTTAAGAAACGATTCCAATTGAGAAGTAAAATTATTGCTGAAATTAGAAACTTTCTTAATAAAGCTGGTTATTTAGAAGTAGAAACACCTGTTCTTCAAACCATATATGGTGGAGCTAATGCCAAACCATTTTTAACTAAATTAGAAGCCTTAAATCTTAAATTATATTTAAGAATTGCTCCGGAACTATATCTTAAAAGATTATTGATAGGAGGATTTGAAAACATTTATGAAATTGGCAAGAACTTCCGTAATGAAGGTCTGGATAGAGAGCATAATCCGGAATTCACGATGATGGAATTATATAGCGCTTATAAAACCCGAGAAGACGTGATGAAATTAACCAAAGATTTAATTAATTATTTAGCTAAAACTTTTAAACATTTACCTTGGCAAACCATTGGTTTTGAGGAATTTTTAACCAAGAAAATTGGATTAAATTTCAAATCTTCTGTAGAGCAATGGCTAAACAAAGCTAAATCTCTGGGGATAGAAAACATTAATCCTCAAGCAAGTAAAGAAAAAATTGCCGATAATATTTTCAAAAAATTGAGGATGGAAATAAAAAACCCGACTTTTATTATTAATCAACCGTTAGCCATTTCGCCTTTAGCTAAAAAAAGTACAGTCAATCCTCAAGAGACTCTTCGTTTTCAATTAATTATTGATGGTTGGGAGATTGCCAATGGTTTTTCGGAACTCAATGACCCGATAGATCAAAAGGAAAGATTTCAGGAGCAGGCAAAATTAAAAGAAAAAGGGGATTTAGAAGCTCATCCTCAGGACACTGATTTTATAGAGGCCTTGGAATATGGTATGCCGCCGGCAGCCGGCTTAGGCATAGGAATTGACAGATTAGTGGCAGTTTTAACCCAAGCTCCTTCCTTAAAAGAAGTTATTTTTTTCCCCTTCATGCGTCCAAAAGATTAAAAATTGACAGCGTAGCTGTCATTGCGAGGAGGCCGAAGGCCGACGTGGCAACCTCATAAAAGATTGCTTCGCTAACGCTCGCAATGACGCTTTAAAATTATAACATTTAAAATTGTTTTTTATGCTCGACATCAAATTTATACGTGAAAATCCTGATAAAGTTAAAGAAGGTATCAGTAAAAAAGGCGCTGATTCTTCTTTAGTTGCTCAGGTTTTGGATTTAGATAAGAAAAGACGAGAATTAATTCAGCAAATAGATACTTTACGAGCCAAGAAGAATATTGCCGAAGAGAAATTATTAAAAGAAAAAGAAGAAAGCAAAAAAGAAATTTTAGAAGTTTTAAAACAAGCTAAGAATGTTTTAGAAAAGAAAGAAACAGAGTTAAAGGAGATAGAAAAAGAGTATCAACGCTCAATGAGCCTAATTCCTAATCTGCCTTTAGAAGATGTTCCTTTTGGCAAGGACGAGAAAGATAATGTTGTTTTGAGAGAAATGGGGAAGAAACCGCATTGGAATTTTACTCCCAAAGATTATTTAACTTTAGGGGAATCGTTGGATATTATTGATACTAAACGAGCTGCTAAAACCTCAGGCTCTCGTTTCGGTTTCTTGAAAAGAGAAGCTGCTCAACTAGAAATAGCTTTAATTCATTTTGCTTTTGATAAATTGACCAAAAAAGGATTTATCCCGGTTATTCCGCCGGTTATGATTAAAGCCCAACCAATGTGGGCCATGGGATATTTAGATCGAGGCAGAGATGAAGTATATTATTTACCTAAAGATGATTTATATCTGATTGGCACTGCTGAACAAATCATTGGCTCTATGCATATGAATGAAATCTTGAAGGGGGAGGAGCTGCCTTTGCGTTACATTGCTTTTTCTTCTTGTTTAAGACGTGAAGCAGGTTCTTACGGTAAAGACACTAAAGGCATTTTAAGGGTTCATCAATTTGATAAAGTAGAAATGTTTGTTTTCTCCAAACCAGAGGAGGCTCAAAAAGAACATGAACTCTTGCTTTCTCTAGAAGAAGACTTGATGAAAAATTTAGGTATTCCTTATCGGGTAATTAATATTTGTAGCGGTGATTTGGGCGATCCAGCAGCTAAAAAATATGACCTTGAAGCTTGGCTGCCGGGTCAAAATAATGGTCAAGGCGAATATCGGGAAACTCATTCTACTTCTAATTGCACTGATTATCAAGCCAGGAGATTAAATGTCAAATATCTGAATTCGAAAACTAACAAAAATGAATTCGTTTCCACTTTAAATGGAACCGCTTTAGCTATTGGTCGGGCAATTATCGCTATCATTGAAAATTATCAAACCAAAGAAGGCTTTATTAGAATTCCCAAAGTCCTTCTTCCTTATATGGGAGGCATTAAAATCATAAAGAGATGAGAACCCGTCGCCGAATAAAAAGCCAGCGTTTGACCAAAATTTATTGGCAGAGAATCAAATTATTATTTATTATCATCCTTTGTTTTTTATTAGCCGTTACTTTGTACTGGTTGATTTTTCTTTCTGACTTTTTCCAAATAAAAAAAATAACTATCAATGGAGTGGATAATCCAGAAACCATTGAGTTGGATATGAAGACTTATTTTTATACCAAGAACCAAAAATTTGTCCCAGCTTTTATCTATAAATTTTTGCCAAGATATAAAGATAGTCAAAAAAACCTTCTTCTTTTTTCCTCAACAGATTGTTCTCAATATCTCCTTAATAAATATCCGGAAATAGAAAAGTTGAGCACGAAATTAGACATTAAAAATGGATACCTAACAATAAATATTGCTTCGAGAGAAATATCTTTTTTGCTTTGTACGGATGTTGAGTGCTATCTTCTTGATAACAATGGCGTAGTTTTTGGAGAAGCGCCAGAAACATCTGGTAGTTTAATCAGGAAAATAATTATTCATCAACCCTCGTCAATTCCTATTGGCACAGAAATTTTTCCTCAAGCTGATTTAGATATTTTACGTTCTCTTTTTGAATTATCGGAAAAAGATGGCAGTCCTTTTAAAATCAATGCTCTAGAGCTAGAAAAAGCAAAATTCTCCACTATAAAAATAGTCACTAATGAGAATTGGTATTTACTTCTTAATTTTAATAGCGACTTCCCCGAAGTTTTTCAGATTATTCAAAAATTAATAGACGGAGAACTGAAGAATAAAACTCAAAAATTACAATATATTGATTGCCGCTACTTACCCCGGGTTTATTATGCTTTTTAGATCCATCGGCGGAGCCGATACATCTCATTTCGAGCGAAGTCCCGTAGGACGGAGCGGAGCGAGAAAAAAGGTTCTGCCGAGCAAAGCGAGGCAGGTTCTTATAAAAAATTTGCCCTGTTACCCTACCATTTTGATAAATCAAAATGGTGAGGTCAAATTTACTATGCTTTCAAATAATGGTATAATAAAGGGCTTTGTCTGCGAAGGCGAGTCCTGAGCTTGTCGAAGGAGAGTCCTGAGCTTGTCGAAGGACGAAGCCTGAACAGAAACAAAACCTTTACCCCGTTAGAAGTTTGGCGCTAATCTTTCGTTTAAAGATAGCCAAAGCCGCAAAGGCGGCTTCGCCTTAAGACTTTCCTATATCAATAGTTTATCGCTGAACTTCTAACGGGGTGCTCAATGTGATAGTAAAATTTATTTCGCATTGGGCTCGTAAATTTTAATCACATTGGCATGGATAATTCAGAAGTTAATTTTATTAAGGAAAGGATTTTAATGAAAAAGGAACAAATGACTAAGGAGGGTTTAACTGTTCCTGAAGATAAAGAATTAATCAGAGAAACCATAGAAGAGCGAATAGAAGAATCCTTAAAGAATTACCCGCCAGCAGTGGAAATTCAGAAATCAGCGCCGCCAGCGATTCCTTCAGTCTCAATTGCTTCAGATGATAAGGAAGCTCAGCAAAAAATAGATGAATTAGTAGCTATTGCCCTAAAGGAAAATATTCCTAAAGCTGTAATTACTGCCCTGAAAACCGGTAATGCTTTTTTAATTGATAAATTGCACGATACTTTAGTCGATAAATATTATCAACAGTTAAAAAGCCAAAACTTAATTTAATGTCAGATTCTATTTTTTTAAGCATTATTATCGCAGGTTTTATACTGGGGATAGCCATTTTTTTTGTTTTAAAAAAGAAAATTTTTCATTTTGAAATCAAAACCAGTTTGAATTATCAACTATTTTTAATCAGTGTTCCCAGAGATTTTGCTTCTGAAGAAGAAAAGAAAAAAGAAATAAAAGATTTTATTTCACCCTTCGAACAATTGATTGAAAAATTCAGTCATTATAATAAGAATATCGTTTTAGAATTAGTTAATCCTCATGATTCAGAAGAAATCCGTTTTTATCTGGCCATTAATAGAAAGGATACTGATTTATTAACTAAAATTAGCTCTTCTCTTTTTCCTTTTGCCAAGATAGAGCCGATCGAAGATTACACAATTTTTGCTCCCCATGGCAAAACCATCGGAGGTATTTTGAAGTTAAAAGAAAGTTTCGTTTTGCCAATTAAAAATTTCTCCAGCGCCAAAGAGGATATTTTAGCTACCCTGCTTAATGTTTTTTCTAAGACCACTAAAGAAGAGGGAATGGGACTGCAGATAATTTTTCAGGCAGATAAGACAAAAAAGGATAAAATTTTCGCTACTGTGAGGAAAGGTCTTTTAGAAGGCCAGACCCTAAAAGAAGCTTTAGCCGCTCCTTCAACTATCATTAAAGATTCTTTTAAAAAACCATTATCTCAATCAGAAAAAGATGAATTAGAAAAACAAAAGCCCAAAATAGTGGACGAATCCTTAATAAAATTAGTCGAAGAAAAATCACAATATCCTTTGTATAATGTTAATATCCGTTTTCTAGTTTCGGCAATCACCCAAGAAAGAGCCGAGGAACTATTCTCGCATCTTAAAGAAGCCTGCAATGCTTTTTACAATCCCTTAGGTAATGATTTTTTAGTGAATAAAATTAGAGCTGGAAGAAGCCTTAAACAATTAACTTATGATTTTTCTTTTCGGCATTTCAGAAATTTACAAATTTGTTCTTTGAATAGTTTGGAATTAGCCACCCTTTATCATTTGCCCCATCCTTTGATTGATAATTCCCGAGTCAAATGGCTGAAAGCCCGTTTTGGTTCACCACCTTTAAACTTACCTTCAGAAGGAGTTATTTTAGGGCTTAGTTTATTTGAAGGTCAGGAAAAATCGGTGAAAATAAAAGATGAAGATAGAAGAAGGCATATTTATGTGGTTGGCCAGACTGGTACTGGAAAGACAACTTTATTAAAATCTGCTTTTCTCCAGGATATTGAACAAGGCAAAGGAGCAACTTTTATTGATCCTCATGGCGATGCTGCTCTTGATATTTTAGGGTTAATTCCTGTTTCCAGAAAAGATGATGTAATTTATTTTAATCCCGGCGACCCTCAATATGCTATGGGAATGAATATTTTAGAATGGGATAATCGCTATACTTTTCAAAAAACTTTTGTCATTAATGAATTATTGGAGATTGTGGATAAACTTTATGATTTAAAATTAACCGGCGGCCCGCTTTTTGAACAGTATTTCCGTTATTCTTTGCATTTATTATTAGATGATAAAACAGATACTCATACCTTAGGTGATGTCGTGAGGGTGTTTAATGATGCGGATTTCAGAAATAAATTACTGGCTACTACTCCAGATCCAATGGTAAAAGCTTTCTGGGAAAAACAAGCAATAGAATTAAAAGGCGAATGGGCTTTACCGCAGATGTCTGCTTACATTGTTTCCAAATTAACTCCTTTTCTGGCTAATGAATTAGTGCGGCCGATAGTTAATCAAAAAAAGACCACTTTAGACTTCAGGAAAATAATGGATGAAGGCAAAATTTTAGTGGTCAATCTTTCCAAGGGGGTTTTAGGTAATATTAATAGTTATTTAATGGGGATGTTAGTGGTAGCCAAATTAACGATGGCAGCTTTTTCTCGCCAGGATATTGCAGAGGATGAACGCCGCGATTTTTATCTTTATATTGACGAATTCCAAAATGTGACCACTGATACTATTAATACTATTTTCTCTGAAGCCAGAAAATATCGCTTAAATCTTTTTGTGGGCCATCAATATTTAGCCCAATTAAAAGAAGAGATCTTAAAAGCAGTTTTTGGCAATGTCGGTACTATTCTTTCTTTCCGGGTAGGTAACGAAGATGCGGAAATTTTAGCCAAGTATTTTGCCCCAGTTTTTTCCGCTTCTGATTTAATAAATTTAGATAATTTTAACGCTTATCTCAAATTAATGATTGATGGCCAAACCACTCGAGCTTTTAGCCTGAAATTGCTTAAACCTCAGAAACCTAATTATCGATTAGCTCAGGAAATTCAAGTAATGAGTAATCACAAATATGCTCGCTTAAGAAGCGAAATCGAAAAAGAAATCAGGCAAAATTACTAAAATGAATTGTCATTGCGAGTCCCGACTTGTCGGGACGAAGCAATCTCTTTTGGCTTTTACGCAAGTTTTACTGTGTCATCCCCGCCCCCGCATCCAGTGCGGGGTAAACTCCAGCGGGGATCTTAAATCACTAATAAAAAAGCTCGGTGATTTAACCGAGCTCATGTTCGTATATTCTAGAGGGTATCTGAATCTAAGAAAGAATAAGTGTCTGGAAAATGAACTTCTAGTGGCGAACTAGTTTTTATAGTTTTTTTGACCTCATGTTTGAGTTCCTCAGGGCAAGTCGAGAGAATAATGTCTACGTATTTTTTTCTCTCTTTTGTATCATCAATTTGGTCTAAAAACGCTTCTGTAATAAAAGAAATTAGGTCATACTCTCCATGTTTCTTTAAATAACGCCAGAAATAAGGATTTGTGAGTTCCTGAAAGAATCGAGCGATTTTTTCTTTAAAGGCAATACTTATATACTTGTGTTTTAGCATTTTCTCCAATTCATTTTTTTGCTTCAGAAATTCTTTTAGGGTTTTCATCTTCTACCTCCTTTTTCTTTGATATTCTTCAAAATATTTTTTAGTATCAAGATTAATTATCTGTTGGTAGCCGCATTGTTTACATTTGGCAATGATTCTATTACTCAGCTCCTTGATTTGCATATCAGTTTTTTTATTACACCCAGGACACCATCCAGTTGCTTCAGTTACCAGGTCGTCTTCTTTTCCCTTTGTTTTCTCTGTTTTCGTTAAACTTAATCCTTTCATTTCCAACCTCCTTATATATAATTTTCAACTGTACTATAGATATTTATATCATATTTTTAATTTTTTGTCCAGCGATTTGCTCCAGCAACTATTTTTTGCTATAATACTTTTGTAATCTATTATTTACTTTTGATTTTTAATTTTGATTTTTGATTTTTGAATTTTGATTTTATTACTATGCCTCAATTAGTTTTATATCGAAAATATCGACCCCAA
>Ga0210044_10006933_pt1 | contig 14693 bp, 15 predicted proteins | sample CryGey13umfilter_2_FD_183959 | JGI IMG/M metagenome (GOLD analysis project Ga0210044, IMG submission 183959) | Groundwater microbial communities from aquifer in Utah, USA - Crystal Geyser 4/9/14 3 um filter (SPAdes) (version 2) | ecosystem: Environmental > Aquatic > Deep subsurface >...
GAAAGTATGGCTTTACAGAAAGGACATGAAAATGTAGAAGAAATTTACGCAATGGCGGCATAATTGTTGAAACGGGATTCCACCTTAAAAACGCCGCCAACCTGTCCAACAAAGTAGGACCACCTCTTTGATCTATTTGAAAAAATTGTTTTAATTGAAACAGTTTTATTATTTTTTGCTGTAATATGTAATTCTTTTGGAGTGCCTTCAAAATCTAACGCTAGAAGTTGATGTGAAGATAATGTGGTGCTATTGCGGAGATGACTGTAAATAGCTTTATCACGTTTGCTAAAGGGTAGGGGGTTTATATATCCTAAAAACGTATTCATCTAAATTTAAAAGCCTTAATTATTTTCATAATAAAAACTTACTTTATTTAAGGAGGTATATGCAATAAAAAAATGATAATTTTCTGCTTATTGTAAAAAAATCCAATGATTTTATAGTGTTTTCTTCCCTGTCAGGGCGCTGATAATACCGTGGAAGGTACGGGCTTCCTGATCGGTCATTTCGGCGCGGGTGAGCAGATTGCGCAGATTACGGATCATGATTGGTTTATGGCCGCCGGTGCGGAAAAAATGGTGCGCTTCCAGTTCGGTTTCCAGCCGCTCGAACAATTCCAGAAGATGGGCGTGTGATACGGGTGTATTTTTTTCGCTTTCCTCTCGTATGGCCTGAGGCACGGGTGCCTGTTCTTTTTGTCGGTGCCATTCATAAGCAAGAAGCAGTACGCTTTGTCCGAGATTGAGCGAGGAAAAATCCGGATTAACGGGAACGGTAATAATGGCATGGGAGAGCGCAATATCATCATTATCCAGTCCCGAGCGCTCTGCCCCGAAAAGAACGGCAATATTCTGGCCAGCAGCGCGCCGTTCATGCATATCTTCAGTGGCCGTAGAAGGTGTAAAAACAGGTTTGATCATATCGCGCCGCCGTGCTGTGGTGGCATAAATATAATGGCATTCTTCGAGAGCCGTAGCCGTCTTTGTATAAACGGGAACAGGCGGCATTTTTTCAAGCGCCCCGGCGGCATTGGCGGTGGCACTGGCGCTCGGCCAGCCGTCACGGGGATTGACAAGCCGTAAGTCTGTTAAACCGAAATTCAGCATCGCACGTGCCGCTGCCCCGATATTCTCGCCCATTTGCGGGTTTACAAGGATGATGGCAGGCGATATTTCATTCTTATGGGCGGTCATGGCAGTCAGTATGGCTAGGGATTAATCTTCAGTGGCGGCAATGGCATCCATGGCAATGCTGTAGCCAAGGGGCAAAGCGGCCACCTGAATGACGCTGCGGGCGGGTTTATGATCGGGGAAATAGGATGTGTAAATGGCATTGACGCGCTTGCCAAGGCTGATATCCGTTAGATAGACCGTGAGGCGCAAGGTTTTGTTCATGGCACTGCCGGACGCTTCCAGAACAGCTTTGATATTATCAAGAACAAGGGCGGTCTGCTCTTCTATGTCAAGAGATAATGGTTCGCTGTTATCAGCAGGAACGGGAAGCTGCATGGCGACATAAACAAGATGATTGTGACGGACAGCCTGTTCATAGGGGCCAAGCGGCGCGGGGGCAGTATCGGTGCGTGTATATTCCATGAGAAAGAGAATGGTCTGAAAAAAACACGAATGCAAGAATGATGTTTGTTTATTGATAGGAACGATAGGGTTTTATCGTGGAGGAAGCCGCGATTTTTCCGAAAGAGCAGCCTGTGCTACGGGTCATGGCCGGATTTATAAAGACAGGCTGTCCCGAATTTCCGGAACATCCGGCGGCCATTTTAAAGATTTTATGGGCGCTGCCGGAGAGTGCATGGCCGACCGTTTCGACATAGGGCGTATATTGACCGCTGAAGGTCTGGACAACGCCGGATGCGGCCTGTGAGATATCGCTTGTGGTGGCCTGTCCTTTATAAAAGGCCATTCCGGTATTGAAGAGAAAAATAGTGGCGGGCATTAGCAGAAACAGTGTCCAGAAACTGTCAAATCTGTTGGCTGTTTTTACGATAGTGCGCATTGATTTTCCCCTATCATTCAAGATTACAGGAAAATCTTTAAATGCAGCCTAAGTTATGATTGCATTTTATCTAATTTTTTAGAATATTGATTTACATTGAAAGCGTGGTGGCGCTCTCTGTTTTTGGAGGTTTCCGGGCATATCGTTCTTTCATATCCCCGAATTCCTTGAGAGTTTGATGCTTCATAGTTTTAATGCCCTGATTGTAATCATCGTTGTTTTTCAGTGTCGGCGGCGCGCCATATTGACCGGATTTGTTATAAAGGGTCGATAACAGGGCGGATTCATCTTCATCTGTCAATGAACGATTATAGGTATCATATGTGCGCTCATTGCCATGACGCAGGATGATGGTTTCCGGTCTGTTCATTTGTTGTTGCGTTTCAAGGGAAAGAGTATCTTTGTAGGTGTTATCTTTTGTTTCAGGGAAGAGGCTGATGATCATGGTTCGGGAGGGAATCTTCTTTGTCAGAAGGCTATGCATGGACTCATGATAAGGATACTTTTTGTTATGATCCCCGGCGATATGATTGCGGCCTGTCTGGACAATCACTATTGGGCTTATTGGCTCATGTATAATATCCAGAATCTCGTTTACCATAAAAAGATTGCGCATATATATGCCTTTATGGTTTCCTGTCGTTTTGATGAACTCCTGATTCTCGGGATCATGTTTTTTGATGAGACGGTCTGTCGCCGGGTCAGAGCGATTCAGATACTCATTGTCTGTACTTGCTGCATCAATCAGGCGTATCGGTATGTTTTCTTTCAGCCAGTATTGAAAGCTCTCATAGTATGTTACAGGCGAGTCCCCCCATCTTGAAGAAGCATGAGCCAGAGTTTGCAGCCTATGGTAATCATCCGGGGTTTGTATTTTTATTCTGGCAAGGGTTTGATGATCTTCAGGAGATAGAAAGTTAGAAAAATTATGTTCAAAAAGGTTATGAGCCGATTCTATGGCAATCACCGGTTTGGGCAGAGCGGCTTTGGTCAGGGCATCAGATAAAGAAACACCCAGCCGTACGTGGGCGGGTCTATCATGAAATTCTCCAACAAGGAGGATGATATTCTTGTCGGCAGCCAGGGCCTCTTTGACAGTTGTGACCAGATGGGTCAGGACCGGAGAAAAATCATCGGGGTCGGCGGCCAGATCAATCACCGTGGCGCATTGTGTGGCCGGGATGTTGGCTGTGTGGTTTTCTACGGTGCTGGAAACCGTTGTATCAGAGAGCGGCGTGCAATAGTCGTCATCAAGGCCAGAGTTGGCAAAAGACAGTGAGGCTGTCAGAAAGAGCGCTGTAACATATCCGGCTGTTTTTAGTAAATTATGTTTACTCATGGCACCATTCCTTTTCAAAATAAGAGGAAATGTAACACACTCTTTATTGTTATGTCAATAAAAATCAGGCAGCCTGTTTTTGTTTTGTCAAACGGCGGCGCGTTTTTTCGGCACCGAGGAGAGGGAGGATTACCCCCAGTTCGGGGCCATGATCCATGCCTGTCAAGGCCTGACGCAGCGGCATGAACAGGTCTTTTCCTTTACGGCCTGTGTTTTCTTTGACTTTGTCTGTCCAGAGTTTCCATGTGGTTTCATCCCATGGCTCCGGCGGTAGCAATCCGGCGGCTTGTGTTATAAAATCAGGGTCGTTAATCGTCGTCTCGACAGGATTATTGACAACATTCCACCATTCCCTGATATCTTCCAGACGGGTGAGATTAGGACGTACGGCGATCCAGAAGGATTCATCCAGAGTTTCCATGTCCATTTGTGCCAGACGGACATTGACATCTTCAAACGGGGTCTGGTGGATAATTTTCTGGTTCAGGCGCAGCAATTCCTCCATATCGAATTTAGGCGCCCCTTTGGAGAATTTGGAAATATCAAATTCATCAATCAGAGGCTGCATTTCTGTAAAAGGCATGATCGGGTCGGCGCTGCCAAGGCGCGCCAGCAAACTGACAATGGCCATCGGTTCGAGTTTTTCGCTATCACGGAAATCGCGGGCGCTCATACTGCCAAGGCGTTTGGACAGCTTGCCGCCTTCCTTGTCCGAGATCATCGGTAAATGTGCAAATTGCGGTACAGGTGCGCCGAGCGCTTCGAACATCTGGATATGGGCGGCCGTGTTGGAAACATGATCTTCCCCGCGTACGACATGGGTAATATCATAATCCATGTCATCAATGACCGAGCATAAATGATAAAGGGGTGTTCCGTCTTCACGCAGAAGGACGGGATCAGACATCGTCGCGCCATCAAATTTGACCTCTCCGCGCACAAGATCATTCCAGATAATGGGCGTGTGCTCCAGCTTGAAGCGCCAGTGCGGGACGCGGTTTTCCCCTTCATATTTTGTTTTTTGCGTTTCTGTCAGTTCCAGTGCGGCGCGGTCATAAATTGGTGGCAGGCCACGCGAGAGTAAAGTCTTGCGTTTGAGAGACAGCTCTTCCGGTGTTTCATAACAGGGATAAAGCCGTCCGTCCCTTTTAAGTTTTTCGATAAGTTCGGCATAACGGGCACTGCGATCCCGTTGCCGCGCTTTTTCATCCCATGTGATTCCGAGCCACATCAGGGCGCTTTCAATATCTTCCTCATATTCCGGTTTCGAGCGGGCTATATCGGTATCATCAATCCGTAGCAGAAAATGCCCGTTCTGGTTTCTGGTAAAAAGCCATGTGACAATAGCTGTTCGAACATTTCCGGCATGGAGATAACCGGTGGGAGAAGGAGCAAATCTGACTTTGACAGACATGATAATGATATACCTTGATTGTTGATTGAGCGTTACTCTACTCAATAAAGGGTTTATCTTGATTTTTCAATCATTTTCAGGGGATGCTGGTTTGTGCTAAAGAGAGACAAAGAGTTTTATCAGGAGCAAATATCATGACAACAACGCAAAAAATCGGACATTTTATCAATGGCAAAGTCGTAGAAGGGCAAAGCGGGCGTTTTGGCGATGTTTATAATCCGGCAACAGGTCTGGTGACAAAGCAGGTGGCGCTGGCCGGTGCCGATGATGTGCGCAGGGCGATAGACTCGGCGCGTGCCGCTTTTTCGGGCTGGGCAAAGACACCGCCGCTCAAACGGGCGCGGGTGATGTTTGCCTTTAAACAATTGCTGGACGAGAGCGCCGATGAGCTGGCGGCTCTGATTACAAACGAGCATGGCAAGGTTTTTTCCGATGCGCGGGGGGAAGTGATGCGCGGTATCGAGGTTGCCGAGTTCTGTTGCGGGATTCCGCATCTTCTCAAAGGAGATTTCAGCGAAAATGCAGGGACAGATATTGATACGCATTCCCTGCGCCAGCCTCTTGGGGTGTGTGCCGGTATTACGCCATTTAATTTTCCGGCGATGGTGGGAATGTGGATGCTTCCGGTGGCGATTGCCTGCGGCAATAGTTTTATTTGGAAACCATCGGAAAAAGATCCTTCTGCTTCGCTGTTGATTGCAGATCTCCTGAAAAAATCAGGGTTGCCGGATGGTGTTCTGAATGTTGTGCAGGGTGATAAAATTGCCGTGGATACGCTGCTGGAAAGTGAGGATGTGGCAGCGATCAGCTTTGTCGGGTCGACTCCGGTTGCGCGTTATATTTACGAGACAGGCGCAAAACACGGCAAACGGGTACAGGCGCTGGGTGGCGCAAAAAATCATATGGTGGTGATGCCGGATGCCGATATGGAGCAAGCTACGGATGCCCTGATGGGCGCGGCCTATGGTAGCGCAGGCGAGCGTTGTATGGCGATCTCTGTTGCCGTGGTGGTGGGTGATGCAGGAGACCGTCTGGTTGAAAAACTTGTGCCGAAAGTGAAAGCACTGAAAATCGGTGACGGCATGGCGCAGGGAGTTGAAATGGGCCCTCTGGTCACGCAGGAACATAAAGCGCGGGTGCTTTCCTATGTTGATCTGGGGGTTGAGGAGGGCGCGGCGCTTCTTGTCGATGGGCGTAATGTGTCCTGTAAAGGCGATGGATTTTTTATGGGCGGCTGTCTTTTTGATCATGTCAAACCGGACATGCGCATTTACCGCGAGGAAATTTTTGGTCCTGTGCTGTGTGTGATGCGGGTTAATACATTCGAAGATGCCGTGGCACTGGTCAATAGCCATGAGTTTGCCAATGGCACATCCATTTTTACTCGTGACGGAAGTGCTGCGCGGCATTTTTCAAACCGGATTGAAGTCGGGATGGTTGGCGTGAATGTCCCCATTCCTGTTCCTGTGGCCTATCACAGTTTCGGTGGCTGGAAACATTCGGCGTTCGGGGGGCATGGAATGCATGGTATGGAAGGCATAAATTTCTACACACGTCTTAAAACCGTTACATCACGCTGGCCGGAAAGCATTGCGGATGGTGCTGATTTTATCATGCCTGTGATGACGTGATGTTCCGTTTATATCGTTAATCGCCGCCCGTGCCTTGTAAAAAGGCACGGGTGGCGATAGAGTATTGATTTACATTGAAAGCGTGGCGGCGCTCTCTGTTTTTGGAGGTTTCGGGGCGTATCGTTTTTTCATATCCCTGAATTCCTTGAGAGTTTGATGCTTCATAGTTTTAATGCCCTCATTGTAATCATTTCTATCTTTCAGTGTCGGCGGCGCGCCATATTGACCGGATTTGTTATAGAGGGTCGATAGCAAGGCAGATTCATCTGTCAATGAATTATAGATATCATATGCGCGCTCATTGCCATGACGCAGGATGATGGTTTCTGGCTTGTTCATTTGTTGCCGCGTTTCAAGGGAAAGGATGTTTTTATAGGTATAATTTTTTGTTTCAGGGAAGAGGCTGATGATCATGGTTCGGGAGGGAGCCTTCTTTGTCAGAAGGCTATGCATGGACTCATGATAAGGATACTTTTTGTTATGATTTCCGGCGATATGAGAGCGGCCTATCGGGACAATCACTATTGGGTTTATTGGCTCATGTATAATATTCAGAAGCTCGTCTACCATAAAAAGATTGCGCATATACATGCTTTTATGGTGTTCTTCTACTTTAATGAATTTTTGGTTCTCGGGATCATGTTTTTTGATGAGACGGTCTGTCGTCGGGTCAGAGCGATCCAGATATCCTTTCTTTGTTATTGCTGCATCAATCAGGCGTACCGGTATGTTTTCTTTTAGCCAGTATTGAATGTTCTCATAGTATGTTACAGGTGAGTATTCCCATCTTGAAGAAGCATGAGCCAGAGTTTGCAGCCTATGGTAATCATCCGGGGTTTGTATTTTTATTCTGGCAAGGGTTTGATGATCTTCAGGAGATAGAAAGTTAGAAAAATTATGTTCAAAAAGGTTATGAGCCGATTCTATGGCAATCACCGGTTTGGGCAGAGCGGCTTTGGTCAGGGCATCAGATAAAGAAACACCCAGCCGTACGTGGGCGGGTCTATCATGAAATTCTCCAACAAGGAGGATGATATTCTTGTCGGCAGCCAGGGCCTCTTTGACAGTTGTGACCAGATGGGTCAGGACCGGAGAAAAATCATCGGGGTCGGCGGCCAGATCAATCACCGTGGCGCATTGTGTGGCCGGGATGTTGGCTGTGTGGTTTTCTACGGTGCTGGAAACCGTTGTATCAGAGAGCGGCGTGCAATAGTCGTCATCAAGGCCAGAGTTGGCAAAAGACAGTGAGGCTGTCAGAAAGAGCGCTGTAACATATCCGGCTGTTTTTAGTAAATTATGTTTACTCATGGCACCATTCCTTTTCAAAATAAGAGGAAATGTAACACACTCTTTATTGTTATGTCAATAAAAAATCAGGCGGCCTGTTTTTTGTTTTGTCAAACGGCGGCAATAGAGATTACCAGTGATAACGTAAGCCCAGATGCAGCGCCTGTGACTCATCGTTGACCTCATTCAGGCGCGTGGTGGGTGTCTGGCCGTTGGTTAGAAATACTTTATCAAGGCCATCTTCGGCTGTGCGTTTCTGGTAGGAGGCATCAAGGGTCACGGCATAGCGAGAATCAAGGGCGTAGGCATATGCGGCATTGAGAAGATAGCCTGTGCCGTCCGCTTCGTGAGTGTAACTGGGATCTTGCTGGAAATTGTCACGCAAATTCCAGACGGCTTCGGCAGAATAGTCAAGATCATGATATTGGCCACGGAGATTAAACTGGTTTTTTTCACCTTTGATTTCGGCTTCCAGTCCGATAAAAGGCTCCTGCCATTGCGCTGTATATTCTGAATCAAGGCCGTCAAACGGTCCCAGAGGATTTGTAAAACCAAAGTCCGAGATCGTCTGGTTTGCATTGGTCATTTTATAGGTTTGCTGATCCCAGCCATAACCGATTAAAGGGGTAATGTTGATTGCGGTTGTTGACGGACTTTTTCTTTGAGATATTCTGCGGGGCGTTCTATCGTAGGAGGTTAAAATCCGTCCCGAGGGCAGCGCCCTGACGTAACTTTTTTGCGGTAATGGTCTGGTGTATGTGGGTGAGGTAGGGTCTTGCAGATGGAACTGATACCCTATTGAGACAGAAGCGCCAAGAGCATAACCATCGCTGGCATCATTATTGGAGCGTGAAAACTCAAGGGTACGATTATTTCCCAGCCAGTCAGAATCCTGATTGTCACCGCTTATTGTCAGACCGCCGATGAGTTCGGCTTCCATCTGGATTCCGCCTTTGATAAAATAGATATCGGCAGGCTCGATATGTCTGATCTTTGGTTTGAATTCGAGAATCGAGATATCCGTCCATGTCAGTTCGGACAGAACATTGGGCGTTGCTGTACCGCTATCATCAGCCGCAATGTTCCAGTCAAAATTATTACGGCGAATTCCGGCATTGACCGTTAAGGTCGTTGTTCCTCTGGTTAGAAAGGGTTTGAAATTTCTTTTGGTATGCTGCTGGGCTGCTGCATGCTCCGTCATGCCTAACAGGGTAAGGCTTGTTATGAGAAGAAAACAGGAAACACGCATTGAGCTAAAACCTTTGTAAGTATAATCCTAAATTATTCATTCAAATTGTCAAAATCACCTTCAGGTTTACTCATAAACGGCTCGCGCTTGCGAGTTTTTGTCCGGTATTGTTCGCCAGTAACGGCTTCAATGTAATCTGCACGACTTTCTTCTGCCACATCATAAGGAACATATTCAATGCGTTCCCAGCCTTTGGCCATCATGCAGGTTTCAAAATCATGATAGTCAAGATTCTCGGCACGGAGGTAGCCATCACGTTCCGGTGTATCCCACTGTGCCATTGATCCTTCGGGGGAATGGGGATCGGGGATATTTCCGTTTGAATCCATGTCTCCTGGGGTGGCGCGGCGGATAGCGCCCAGACGCTCCAGCTCCCGCAATTCTGTGACGCAGCGGGAGATATCACGGTGAAGCATTTGCTGGGCTTTGGGACCGCGCTGGTATATGGCAGAGCTTGTTTCCGTTCTCTGCCAGAAATGGGCATCTGTCATTAGATCCATTTTATTGACAGGACGCGACTCACAGGCGGTCAGGCTTAGTAAAAGTGCGCCGATTAAAAGCAGGGAAGAGCAGGATTTCAACATAATTTGTCCGCATGATGTTATCATTATAGAATAGTCTAGAGAATACCAAGAGAAACGGTTTGGCTCAATGGTCATTTATATTTATCCCGTCCTTTCTTCATGGTGCAGGATTTGTCCACCATGTTTCAATAGCCGCGCCGTAAAGAGGCATAATGTCAGGGTGGCGGATTGACGCATGGCTGGCAATATAATCTTTTCCTGCGTAATAAAGCGGAATGGTGTAATAATTCCAGGTCATGACACGGTCAAGAGCGCGTGTATGGGCGATGAGATCATCATAGGTTCCGGCATTTGCAATGCCCTGCGCCAGAGAATCAATGGCAGGCTCGCACATGCCCGGATAGTTCCAGCGTGAGGGAAGTTTTGCCGCTTCACAGCTCCAGTACAGCATTTGCTCGCTTCCCGGTGACAGGCTGTTCATCCAGTGATAGAGCATCATATCAAAATCATAATCCTTGATTCGTCCCCGAAATGCGGCTGTATCCAGCGGTCGGGCGCTGGCCTTGATTCCAAGACGCTCGAGACTGCGTATAAATGACAGGGCGACTTTTTCATCTTCAGGGGAATCCAGAAGAATTTCAAACTGGAATAAAGCGCCTGTTTTCAGGTTGACACGTTTACCATCCTGAATAACCCATCCTGCTTTTTTAAGAAGCGCATCGGCTTTGCGCAGACTGGCGCGGCGGTCTTTTTCATCTGTTCCGGGTACGGGATGCCAGGCCGTTCCAAAAACCTCGGCAGGAAGAGTGTCTTTAAATGGCGCGAGAAGCTTTTGTTCCTCTTCCGAGGGTGTTCCTTGCGCGGCAAGAATCGCATTCGGGAAAAAGCTGGTGATGCGCTGATATTGTCCGTGAAACAGGTTCTTGTTGATCCAGTCAAAATCCAGCACCAGATTAAGTGCTTCGCGTACCAGACGATCATCAAACGGGGCGCGGCGGGTGTTGAAGATCAGTGCGCGCACCCGTTCCGGTCTGCCATGAGACAGGGCTTCGGCTTTCACCTCTCCTTTTTGCAGAGCCGGAAAATTATAGGCTGTGGCCCATTTTCCGGCATTCATCTCGCGCCGGAGATCAAGATCGCCGGATTTGAAAGATTCAAAAGCCACGGTATCATCACGGTAATAATCATAGATAATCCGGTCAAAATTAAAGTGTCCCTTATTGACGGGTAAATCCTTTGCCCAGTAATCGGGGACGCGCTCATACACAATGCGCCGCCCCGGATCAACTTCCGTAATGCGGTAGGGACCATTTAAAAGGGGAGGATCAAGAGTCGTTGAATCAAAGGGTTTCCCTTTCCACCATGATTTTGCCAGAACAGGCATCATGGCAAGAATCATAACGGTTTCGCGGTCATAGCCTTCGCCAAAATGAAACCGGATGGTCAGGGGATCAATAATTTTGACATCATCAACGAGCCTGTATATGCGCCGCATATTCGGACGCCCCTGATCCCGCAATGTTTCATAGGAAAAGCGGACATCTTCGGCGGTGATCGGGCTGCCGTCATGGAATATTGCTCTTTTATCGAGAAAAAATGTGATGGAAGAGCGATCTTCCGGCACATCAATTTTTTCGGCAATGAGAGGGTAGAGTGAAAAAGGTTCGTCCCAGACACGCTGCATCAGGCGGTCATAGACAAGGTTCAGGCCTTCGGCAGCCTTTCCCTTGATGGCAAAGGGGTTGAGATTGTCGAACGTTCCGATTCCGGCCTGTTTGAGCGTACCACCTTTGGGAGCCTGCGGATTTGCATAGTCAAGATGGAGGTCACCGGCTGTGTAGTGTGGCTGCCCATGCATGGCAAGGCCGTAAAGGGTTTCAGCATCAGAAGAACCGGATATCAGGAAGGGCAAAAAAAGAGCCGTTATAAAAACGGGAATGAGACTTCGTGTCTTCGCGGTTTGATAAAAATGTTTTATAATCCTGCCCATGAATAACTTTGTAGCAGAGCCATCCTTGCGTTCCAATGATAAATTGGTCAACCGTATCACGGTTGTCAAAGGGGATATCACAAAACAGGATGATGTTGATGCCATTGTGTCTTCTCTGACGGTGACGATGGATCCCGGCGGCTCGCTGAACCGGAGTATATTTAAAGCCGCCGGAAAAGCGTTCGATGAATTTATTCTTGATAATATATATAAGCCGCGTCCCGGGGATTGCTATGCGGTTCCGGGTTTTAACCTGTCCGTTGCAAATGTATTATTTGTGATAACGCCGGACTGGCAGGATGGTATAGACCGTGAGGATGTCTATTTATTGCGCTGTTACCGTCAGGCACTCAAAACAGCCCATAATATGGGACTCAGGAAAATCGCCTTTCCGGCACTGGGCACAGGTCATCATGGCTATCCTGTGGAGCGTGCCGCACGGCTCGCCCTACGCGGGATCAGGGAGCGTATGAGCAGGGATCTGGAGGAAGTCCGTGTTGTCTGTGACGGGGAGAAAGTATTTCAGGCGTTTCTCGGGCGTTTAAAGAAATGTGAATGATTTTCTAATCAGAAAATTACAGCATTCCCTGATAGTGACGCTGGGTCATTTCATCAATTTCTTCTTCGGAGAAATCAAAAACATGGCCGAGTTCTTCAATCATGACCTGCCGGATCAGATCATTGAGATCATCGCCGGTTTCGCACCATAAATCCAGCAGGGGACGACGGAAAATAATCAGGATATCGTCATCATTGGCAATTTTCTTCTGAACGCCAGGGGCAATCTGGTTCCCGCTGCGATAGAGGGCGACAAGCTCATAAGGGTCTTCCAGTTCAAGATCGCTTTCCAGTGACTCATCGGCCAGTTCCTCGATATGGATGGCAAGAGAGTCACAGAATTCCATCAGCTCTTCCGGCATATTTTCCAGCGAAGCCTCGGCGATAGCGGTTAGCTCGTCTAACCCGGGCGGCAGTGTAAAATTCATAATGATCTTTTGCTGGCTCATGTGTTAATTGTAAACATGCACGATCTATAAAAACAATGATAAAACGATTCACTTATGAATCTACGCTCAAAAGGAGAGAACGGCAATGGCTGAAAACGAGATCAAAAAATTAGAAGATACCGAGATTGAAACCGGTCTGAAAGAACTGGCAGGCTGGGCGCGAGCCGATGGAAAAGAAGCCATTTGCAAGAATTTCAAATTCAGGAATTTCAGTCAGGCCTGGGCGTTTATGAGCCGCGTGGCTCTGTTGGCCGAAAAAATGAATCACCATCCGGAATGGTTTAATGTCTATAACCGTGTTGAAGTTACCCTGAACACCCATGATGTCGGCGGGGTTTCCGTGCTTGATTTCAAGATGGCGAAGCAGATGGACAGGTTTGTGGCCTAGTTTTTTCCCAGATATCTTTGGTCATACTTTTGATCGTCTCCCAACTATGTCTGGCAAGTTCCTCGTAAGTAGGGCCGATAATACATTCTTTTTCATTGAGAAATATATATGGTGTGGTTCTATTCTCCAAATGCTGCATGATTGTTTTTCGATGAAGCTGTAACAAATCCTGCTTTGATAGTTCTGATTCTGAAGGAATCTGGATTAGAAGAGGAAGACTTCCTGCTTTTGTAGAAGCCTTGGAGGTTTTATTTTTATAAAGAATATCATGTGTATGTTTTACGGCAATAGCACCAAGATCTTTTGTATGATCACTCATACGTTTGTCGCAGGTTATAATGGATGATAATTTATGCCGTATCGCCCATTGCCAGACATCCTGATCATTACAAGTGCTTAATCCTTCATATTTAGTATGGGTGGCACGTCCGAATTCATGCCACAGGCCTGTTGAGAGAGTTGTTGATAAATTCGCGTCAATAAGAAAATAATGAGGTGTTTTGCTCTTTCCGGCAATGTGATCGGCATAAAGATTAGGAAAGCGGGCGATTAGTAATTCTCGTGCAGCAGCAATGGTATTATGACTTATATGTTTGTATTCTCTGATTACTTTTTCATCATTTCCATTTTTTGCAGCAAGGGCATTAAAAACATCACGTAATGTAATAGTGATCGCTTCATTATTTTCATCTTTAGGTAACACGGTTTTTAAGATCCGTTTGCCTAAAGCACCTAAAAGGTCTTTTTTATCGGTGTTTTGTCCCAGCTCATTTTTCATTTGGTCTTTATATATGATAAATCACTAAAGTGCAATATTTTACAGAATTTTTTTTATGCTGTTATTTTCCGCTGCGCTTCCATCCCCATGGCAATGAGGTAGGGACTGTCTTTCTGGCGGTGGATAAAGTCTTCTTTGCTATGCCATCCCTGCCAGCCAATGCCAATTAAACTCTGCGCCACAGCGCCGCCGAGGGTGGCGCCGGGGCCAAGGATTATCATGCAATCCGGTGCAAATTCTTTGGCGCCAACCTGAATGGCTTTGGTAAAGTCATAGGTGTCATAGACCTGGTGACCGAGTGTGTAATCGCGCAAATGGCTGATATCCGTGGAAAAAGGCGACCAGACATGACCGCGTCCGTCAATCAGGGGCAGGGACGGTTTCTGGAACAGATCCTTTCCCAGACGATCAAAGGCTTTGGCGGAAACGGGTTTTTGCAATGGCGTATGGAACGCCGCATGATTTTGCAGCCGCATCGGGAAACGTCCTTCGGGGGGAAGTTTTTGTTCCAGTGCGGTGAGTGCTTCATTGCTGCCACCGAATACGAGCATCCCGCCCAGTTCAATTGAAACATACAGATCATCAATCTCGCGGATCAGTCCCAGCAGAAAGTCACGGCGGCCTTTGACGGGCTGCCAGTTATCATCGACAAGGCTGTAGATAAGCTGCCCCCCGATCAGGCTGTCCTGCATCATTGTTCCCATGGTGTTAATAATATGCAGGGCGTTCATATCCGTTGCCGCGCCACCGCAGGCAAGGGCAATGTACCAACCCATCGAATTGCCGGTCACGGCGACAATATCAAATTTATCACGGTTGATCGCCTTGAAATCGGCATAGGCACAGGCATAAATCAGCGGCGAGGCATTATCTCCCCGGCTATGCATGGCAAGGCTGAACTTTTCAGCGCCGTCCAGAGCGCTCACGGTCATCTGGTTCTGTCTGGCGCGATAGGCATCGACGGAGGCGATAAAAGCGGCTTTATCGCTGTGATAACGGGAGAGATAGCCGAGTTCGTCTTTATTATATGTCCCGCGTCCGGGACAGATGAGCAGTGCTTTCTGTTTCAT
>Ga0210044_10006936_pt1 | contig 14690 bp, 13 predicted proteins | sample CryGey13umfilter_2_FD_183959 | JGI IMG/M metagenome (GOLD analysis project Ga0210044, IMG submission 183959) | Groundwater microbial communities from aquifer in Utah, USA - Crystal Geyser 4/9/14 3 um filter (SPAdes) (version 2) | ecosystem: Environmental > Aquatic > Deep subsurface >...
AGCTTGGAGTGTATTTTTTGGAAGGTGTAGTGTTTCGTTTTACTTCCCGAGCAAGTGTAGATGGCGAGCGATCCATAATTGCAGCGATTTTCCGGATCGTTTTCCCTTCTCCACGTAGCTGGGATAACTGACACCGTTCTTCCAACGATAGTTGTTTGTAGTAGGTTCCCATGGCAACACCTTATCCATAAAGTGTTGCACTTCGTTTGTGAATTTAGGGGATCCACAATTCGCTGTCATCGCGAGTGAAACGTGGCGATCCCCTCGGTCAATTGATAGAGGAGATTGCTTCAGCACAAAACGCTTCGCAATGACAATGAATTGCAAATTCCCTAAACGCACAATAAGAGGGATCTCTTGTATGAACATAAAAAAAATTGCAGTTATAGGTTCTGGAGTGATGGGGGCGCAAATTGCAGCTCTTGCTGCTGGAACGGGTTTAGAAGTTTTGTTGCTAGACATTTTACCTCTCAAGGCACCAGGCGCAGATGAAGCATCTAAAGGTGTTACAGAGCAGAGCTCTGCATGGAGAGATAAACTTTCACTTCAAGCGTTAGCAAATCTTTCAACATTAAAACCATCTCCACTTTATCGAGCATCAGATCTCAAAAAAATAAAGATTGGAAATCTTGAAGATGATTTCCAACAACTTGCAGATGCTGATTGGATTATTGAAGTGGTCATCGAGCGACTCGACATCAAACAATCTCTTTATGCACGTTTGGAAAAAGTGATTAAAAAAGATGCCATCCTTTCTTCGAACACTTCAGGTTTATCGGTTGAAAAACTCACAGAAAAACTCAGTGATGATGTAAAACGCAGATTTCTCGTTACCCACTTTTTCAATCCACCACGCTATTTGAAATTATTAGAACTTGTTCCGGGAAAAACTACAGATGCAAAAGTTGTTGAAGCCATTACGCAGATTGGTGAAAATGTTTTAGGAAAAGGCGTTGTTGTTGCGAAGGATACTCCAAATTTTATTGCCAATCGTATTGGAGTTTTTCATTTTCTTGATGTAATGCATCAGGCTGATAAGCACAACTGGCCTGTTGAAGCGGTTGATGCTGTTTGTGGAATTCCAACTGCACGTCCAAAAAGCGCAGTGTTTCGTACGGCCGATGTAGTTGGTTTGGATACGCTTTCTCTTGTAGCTGAAAATGTCATTAAGGGTTGCTCAGATGATGAATTTTTACGTTCGTTAAGCCTTCCGCAATATTTGCACAAAATGATTTTGAAAGGGCTCACTGGTCAAAAAGTGGGAAAAGGATTTTACACCAAAGATCCTGCAACAAAACAAATTGTAGTGATTGATCCTGCAACACTTGAATATCGCGCCAAGATGAAATTCAAAACGCCGTCGCTGGGAAAAGCGCTTGGCATCGATGATCCTGCTAAACGTTTGCAAACGGTTGTGTTTGCAGATGATCAAGCTGCAGAAATTGCATGGCCTACTATTAGAAATGTTTTGCTTTACGCAGCCGCGCGCATTCCAGAAATTGCGGATGATATTGTGCAAGTGGATAGAGCAATGCGTTGGGGATTTAATTGGGAGCTTGGACCATTTGAAATGTGGGATGCTCTTGGGGTTGAACGAGTATGTGAAAAATTAGCAACAGAAAAGCAAAGCCCGCCAGCCCTTGTACAATCACTGCTTCAGAGCGGTTGCAAATCTTTTTATGAATGGAAATCACACAAACGATTTCATTTTTTTCCTCAAACAAAAACGCATGTTCCAGAAAATGAAAGTGAAAAAAATATTTCTCTTCGAGAATATACTTCAGCAGGTGCAGTAGTAGAAAAAAATGCAGGTGCAAGTTTGCTCGATTTAGGTGACGGCATTTTTTGTTGTGAATTTCACACCAAAATGAATGCTATCGACGGTGATATTATTGGCATGCTTGATAAATCACTTGCACGAGTTGAAGCTGAAGGAACGGGGCTTCTCATTGCAAACCAAGGTGGAAATTTTTCAGCCGGCGCAAACTTACTTTTAGTTTTAATGTCTGCGCAGCAAGAACGTTGGGATGAATTAGAACGAACTGTTCGTAGTTTTCAAGATATTGTGCAACGCATGCGTTTTTCGTCAAAGCCGGTAATGAGCGTCCCCTATGCATTGGCGCTTGGTGGTGGTTGTGAATTTGCTTTAGCAGCTGGCAGAAGAGTTGCTCTTGCCGAAACCTACATGGGTTTAGTGGAAATGGGAGCTGGTGTTGTTCCAGCTGGAGGCGGGTGCAAAAACCTTTTGCTTCAATTTGCAGCCGAAGCAAAACGAAAGCATAACCCTAAAGATAAAATTTGGTTTTCAGCAGACGATGGTGGACCATTTCAAAAAGTTCGAAAAGCTTTTGAGTATATTGGAACTGGAAAAGTTTCCACATCTGCGTTTGAAGCAAAATCTCTTGGTTTTCTTACGCCAGATGATCTCATTGTTTTAGATAAAGATAAGTTGTTATACACTGCCAAACAAGAGCTTCTCATTTGGAGCAAAACTTATGTGCCCGCAAGTGAAGAGTTGATACAGCTTCCCGGCAAGAGTGGAAAAATGGCGTTGTTAAATGGTCTAAAAGATTGGAAGGCTCAAGGCCTTGCCACCGACTACGATTGCGTCATCGCAGAAAAGCTTGCGCATGTTTTAAGTGGCGGTGATAAGCCAACACTTCATATTACGAACGAACAACATGTGCTCGATTTAGAACGCGAAGCATTTCTTTCCCTTTGCGGAAATAAAAAAACGCACGAACGCATGATGTCACTTTTGCAAACAGGAAGACCACTTCGCAATTAGCGTTGCGATTCACTTGTGTTTACAGGATGTTCAAAAAAATGGTCTGAAAGAAGGCCATTTTTTTTCCACTGAGAAAATTGGTAGACAGAAGTGTTGCCCGAATCATTATGGATGGTAAGGGTTTGCACGAAGTGATCTTTTTCAAAAAGAAAATCGAGTTGCTTATAACCGGCATTTTTTCTTTTTGGTTTCAGAGAAAGAAAAATAGTTTCGTCATTTTTTTCTTCTTTAAGAATCTGAAATTCTTTCCGCAAATTTCCAAGTCCATTCAAAAAAGAGAGCGCTTCTTTTGGTAGAGTTCCCTCAGCCAAGCTATAATTGAGAGCGCTTTTGTTTCCAGGTTCTAAAACCCACAAATATTTTCCATTTGAGAGATATATTTTTTGATAAGGTTTTTTATATTGGATGCGAAGTTTTCCACCTTGCTTTAAATAAATGCTTCCACTCCGCTGAATGTTTCTGTCCAAAATATTTACTTTTGTTGTTTGAATAAATTGAGCTTGAAGCGTTTTAGCTTCACGAAAAAAAGTTTCAATCTGCGCAACGTGAGTGTTTTCAGCATATGCAGGGGAGAGTGAAAAAATGGAAAGAAGAAGAGTGATTAAAAAAGTTTTCATAGCATTACTCTAAACGACTTCCAAGAACTTGCCTTGGTTTGCTGCCTTCTGATGGGCCAACAATGCCTTCGGATTCCATGCGTTCGATAAGTCTTGCTGCTCGGTTGTAGCCAATGCGCAATTTTCTTTGCACCATCGAAATAGAAGCTTGTTGGTTGTCGGTGACAAGTCTCACCGCTGCATCATAAACTTCATTGTCAATATCACTAAAATCACCTTCTTCAGCAGCAGGACCTTTTTCGGTGTAAGTAAGAATGGACTCGTTGTAGATAGGTTCTCCTTGCTGTTTCAAGTGTGTCACCACACGTGCAATTTCAGATTCAGTTACGAAACAACCATGATGACGAAGAATGCCATCACCATTTGGCGACATAAACAGCATGTCACCTGCGCCAAGCAATCGCTCTGAACCTATTGCATCCAAGATAGTGCGAGAATCGTGCCGTGAACTTACCTTGAACGAAATACGAGCAGGGAAGTTGGCTTTGATTAAGCCTGTTACTACATCTACCGATGGCCGCTGAGTGGCTAAAATAAGGTGAATCCCGGCGGCTCGTGCCATTTGTGCAAGCCGTGTAATGGTTTCTTCCATTTCTTGGCTTGAGGTCATCATAAGATCGGCAAGCTCATCGATGATAATCACCAAATAAGGAAGTTTTCCTGTGTGCACAACCGCTTCGGGATTTTGCGCCAGAAGTTCATCGGCTCTTTCTTGGTCGGTGAGAGTAATTTTTTTCTTCGCAATTTTTTCATTGTAGCCGGTAATGTTTCTGCAGCTTGTATCTGCCATGAGGCGATAGCGCCGTTCCATTTCCTTCACAGCCCAACGCATGGCCGCAATGGCCTGCTTTGGCTTTGTAACAACCGGAAGAAGAAGATGAGGAATCGCGCCATAAATAGAAAGTTCCAACATTTTTGGATCAATCAAAATGAGCTTTACATCGTCGGGGCTGAGTTTGTAGAGCAGGCTCATGATGATGCTGTTGATAGCAACCGATTTTCCAGAACCCGTTGCGCCCGCGATGAGTAAATGTGGCATTTTGCCAAGATCGGCTACTTCGGCCTCACCTTTAGTGTTGGTGCCCAAAGCCATGGGAAGGCGATTAGATGATTTTTGAAAAGGAGCAGATGCGATAATATCTTTGAGCCACACAATTTCACGTTCGTAATTTGGCACTTCAATGCCAAGGGCTGCTTTTCCAGGAAGATGTGGAAGAATGCGTACGCTGCGGCCGCCAAGGCTTAAAGAAAGATCGTCGGAAAGGTTTACAATTTTGTTCACCTTTGTTCCTGGCGAAGGTTCGAATTCGTACATGGTAATTACAGGGCCAGGATGGATGGCAACTACTTTTCCAATCACATCGAAGTCGCGCAGCTTTTTTTCAAGAAGAAGCGAATTTTTTTTCAGCGCATCTTCGTTTACGTCAATTTTAATTTGATCACCAGTGTCCAGCAAAGACAGTGGTGGCGGCTCGTAGCCGGCGCGAGACATTTTGGCAAATTTAAGCTGTGAATCTGGAACACGTTTTTGCCGTGGATCTGCCTTCTTCAAAATTTTTGGGCCAGCTTGAGAAAATCCAGCGGCATTTTTTGTTTTGGCAGAAAGAGGAAGCGGTTCAATTTCTTCCAGCTCATCTTCATCTATTTCGTCTTCATCCTCATCTTCTTCGTCTTCATCTTCGTCATCTTCGTTTTCATCATCTTCATCCACTTCTTCGTCGTCGTCTGTTTCATCATCATCTTCTTCCTCAAATTCTTCGTCTTCGAGTAATGCTTCTGAAGATGGTGAGCGTGAAAATAATTTTTTGAAGGGGTTTTTAAGCGCGTGTGTCCAAAACTGTGAGGAGCAGTGGATGAAAAAAGTCCAGCATCGCTGAGAGAGCGTTGCTATAAAAGCGCCTAAAGAAAAGGCAATGTTTTTACCAAAGCTTGCCAACTCGGCAACCGTGAGGTGGGTGGAAAGAATGAAAAAGAGCAGCGAACCAGACGCAGAAACCAAATATGCGCCAGGTTTGTTGAGGTAGTGTGTGAAAATTTCACCTATCAACCCGCCAATAACGCCTCCGCCAGCGATGATGTAGTCACTGATGTGGATTGATTCGAAACGCAGGTGAATAAGCGCGCTCACAAAGGTGATGAGGCCCAGATAATAGAAGATGTCTTTGAGGCGCGTTTTGATCTGTTTTCCAAAAAAGTGCATAAGGCTGAGAGAAAGAAAGAGAAAAGCGCTGGCATAGGCGGAAATACCAAAAATGGTGAACAAAATATCGGCGCTATAGGCTCCAATGATGCCGCAGAGGTTTTGAATTGTGTTCAGATTGGAAACAGCGTTGAGAGCAGGGTCGGTTGGACTGTACGAAAAAAGCGAAAGCACGGTGAAGAGGGTGAGGGCCATAAAAAAAATGCCCCACAGTTCTTGTACAATATTTCGTTTTTGAGCGCGTTTCTTTTTCGCCATAGTGATGTCTAAGAGGGAGATTTAACTGTTCACCCTAAGCCTTTAATAAATAAAAAGAAAAATAAAGTTCGGCCATTATAAGGAGCTTTAGGCTTTGTGTCAATGAAGCAGTGAAGATTAGTGCAAGAGAATGATGAGCTTATTGTTCGATCATGTAGCAAAAGTGGTGCACAAGCGTGGGATCAAATTGTGTTCCGGCTCCGTGTTTGATTTCGTGAAGCGCCTTGCTGATGCTGAGAGGTTTTTTTCGGTAGATTTGGCTGCTGACCATGTTGTCCCAAGCTTCCACAATGTTCAAAATTCGAGCGGCAAAGGGAATTTCGTTTTGCTTGCTCCCGTGCGGATATCCCTTTCCATCATAACGCTCGTGATGCGCCGCAATGGCAATAAGATCGAGTTGAAATGGGGAGTGTGTTTTTAACATTTCCGAACACAGAAGAGGATGAAGTTTTACTTCGTTAAATTCTTCTTTGGAGAGCGACTCTTTTTTGAGCAAAATATTTCTGTTGATGGCCAGAATGCCGAGATCGTGAAAGAGCCCCGCTCTTCGTACGTTTTGGACTTCATGTATTTCCAATTTACATTGTTCGGCAAGGTGTTCTGCAAGAACGGAAACTCGCTCGGCGTGTTGCAAAAAAACTTTCTTTGCTTTCATGGGAAGCTTGAACGTGTTCACAATTGATTCAAAATATTTTTGCTCACATTTTCGGCCGAGACTTTGAATTGTTTTTTGAATGGGTTCTTTGAGGGTGAGATGGATGTTATTGTTTTCTGGAAGGTGAAGCTGTTGGTTTGCATTGATAATGCGTTCATCTCTTTTCAGAAAAAGGGCTTTCATGTTTTTTTCAATGAGGGCTTCAGCAAAAATTTCATTTTTTGTTTTGCTGATGTGACAAAAAGAACAAAGCCAAGTTTCGGAAAAAAAATGTTCATCAAATTGTTCTTGCAAGCGTTCGCAGACAACATGAGCTTGATGAGCATCTGTTTCGGGAAGCAAAAATGCAAAAATGTTTTCATCTAAGCGCGACAACAAGTCAGTTCCACGTAAGGTGTTTTGAATGAGAGTGGTGAGAGAAGAAAACGAATGCTTTTCATCCTCATTTATATTTTCTTCATTCTTCTTAAACTCAAGCAGAACAAGGGAAAGCTCTCGTTGATATCGGTTTGATTTTTTTATTTCTTGATCAAGTAAACTGCAGAAATGTCTTCGATTATAAAGTTTTGTTTCTTCGTCTCTGGTAGAAAGTTCGTGAAGTTGAAGTTTGTTTTTTTGGACTTCTTTATGAAGTTCTTGCCGTTCAAAAAGATGCCTCACCACATTGATAAGCGAAATGTTGCCCAGTTCGTTGATGGTGATAAGTTCTCTTCTTCCTCGAATAATTTGAGCATAATGTTTTGCCTCGTCAAGATTTTGGATGAGAAGCAATGCAGGAATGTCTGGCAAAAGTTCGAGGAGTTCGTGAGTTTGTTCAATGCTTAGATGCAATGTATCGATGATGCACAGTTTTGCTTTTGGTGCGATGAGGTCAGTTTCGGTGTAGCTTTGGGTGAGGACAAGTTCTGGGTAAAAGGATTCAAGTGTTTCGAAAAGAATGGGCTTGAGTTGGAGCTGCTTGCTGTAGAGAAGTAGGTGAGGAGGCTGTTTCATAGTGTTGCTCCTTTTAAACTTTCAGAACCTTAGAGTATTTAAAATAAAATTGCAATTTCCTCTTTCTTAGCTCTTGTTCTTAAAAGTAAGGAGGAGTAAGAGTTGGCGCATGTTCCGTTTGCAAAAACAAAAAATTTACCCTTATTTTGTGAGCATTTTTTTGCTGATGGCTGTGTGCGTTCAGCCAAGCTATGCAGCATCTGAAAAAGAAGTCATCCAAGAAAAAATTGCGGCAAAACTTGTGCAAGGCGAAAGATTGCTTTTTGCAAGAGAATACGAAGCTGCATTTCAGCATTTTCAGGCCTTAAGCACGGCTTATCCCAGCTCGCCAGCGGGCGCTTTCGGTTTAATGGCGCTCAACGAAGTAAAAATGCTGGAAAAAGATAATTTTGCTTACCTTGATGAATTTATGAAATACGCAAAAATGGGAGACAAAATCATTTCCCAGTTGATGCAAAATTATAAGCAAAGCAACTGGGAACTTATGTTTTCAGGTTCTCTCATTGGCTTGGAAGGTTTTTTTGAAGCCAGGCGCAGAGATTGGATTGGCGCCTATACGCTGGGTACGAAGTCGCGACAAATTTTCGCACGCATTCAAAAAAATGATCCTCAGTTTGCAGATGCAGATTTTGGAATGGGGATGTATTTGTATTGGAGAAGTGTTTTTGCCAAAGACTTGTGGTTCGTTCCTTTTGTGCCAGACAAAAGAGCTGAAGGGATAGCACTAATAGAGCGCGTTGTAAAAGAAGGTGTGGTTGCCAAAGATCTTGCGCGTATTGTATTGGCCATTATAAATCTGGAAGAAGGAAATGATAAAAAAGGAGAAGAAGCTATTCTTCCTTTTGTTCAAAGTTATCCAGACAATATTCTTTTTCGAAATATTTATGGAAAAATACTTATCTCGGCGAAGCAGTATGAAAAGGCCTTTTCCCAGTTTGAGCATATTTTACGCATTGAACCACAAGCGAAAAAATCACTTTATTTCTCAGCCGTTAGTTTAGTGCTTCTGCAAAATCCGCAACGGTACGAAGACGCTCATATTTTGTTAGAGCGCTTTCTTCTTTCACATCCAAATGATGAATGGTCTTCATATGCGTATTATTGGAAAGGGAGACTGGCCGAAAATGAGAAAAAAATGGACGAAGCAAAACTGTACTACAATCAAGCCGTGAGTTTGAACAGCAAGCTCAAGGGAGCCCGATTCCGCTTACGCGCTTTAGGAAGTGGATTGTAAATTTTTTTCTGAGTGGGTTTATGAAACAAGAAATGTTCATCTTCGATGTTGTTCCTGAAAAAGAAAAACACAGTTCATCTGTGTCAACAGTTCAAAAGCGAAAACTGCCCGGTTTTTCGGTGAAGCTTAAGGGAAAACAAAAAACTCCCTTAGCAGATTTCCCTGGATTAAATTCGGGAGCTTGCTCCCGAGTTTTTGACACAGAAAGTGAAAAAAACAACATGGACCATATGCAAAACGAATATCCATCACCTGGAAAACCACATATCTTAAGCGTTTCCGAGATTACTGAATACATTCGAGAATCTTTGGAAGGCCAATTTTTAAATATTTGGATTTCAGGAGAAGTGACCAATTTTCGAAGTCGCACCTCAAATCATTGGTACTTTGGACTGAAGGATGACAAAGCCCAAATTTCAACCGTTATCTTTAATGGGCTTTCCAGACGTTTTCCCTTTGAGCTTGAAGATGGATTAGAAGTAATCTGCCACGGGAAATTGAGTGTTTATGCACCTCGTGGAACCTACTCGCTTATTGTTGATCACATTGAACCCAAAGGAAAAGGTGCGTTGCAATTGGCTTTTGAACAGCTGAAGGCAAAGCTTGAAAAAGAAGGTTTGTTTCGCGCTGAACATAAAAAAGCACTTCCATTTCTTCCCAAAAAAATTGCCGTGATCACATCACCAACCGGTGCGGCAGTAAGAGATATTATTCATGTGCTCACTCGCCGTTTTGCAGGAGTTGATATTTTGGTAGTGCCCGCAAAGGTACAAGGTGAGGGGGCTGCAGAGGAAGTTGCTAAAGCTATAGAAGATGTAAATCAGCTTCGTGATGTAGATTTACTTATTGTTGGCCGAGGCGGTGGATCGTTGGAAGACCTTTGGGCGTTTAATGAAGAGAGCGTTGCACGCGCTCTTTTTGCATCTCGTATCCCCACCATTTCTGCGGTTGGACACGAGATCGATTTTACCATTGCCGATTTTGTGGCTGATGTTCGTGCGCCAACGCCATCTGCTGCGGCTGAAATTGCAGTACCCGTAAAACAAGAACTGATGCAGCAAATTACAGATCGTTTTTCGCGTCTCAAACTTTCGCTTAAGCAAACCTATATAACGCGCATGATGCAGCTGGAGCAATTGCGAGAACGGCTTGCTGATCCCACAAAACGCTTTCCCGAATTGCTTATTCAGCTTGATCACATTCGTGAAAGAATTGTTCAATCGCTTGAGAGAAAAATTGAACGTGAGACAAACTTACTTTCGAAATACGCTTCCAACTTAGAACATCTTTCTCCGTTGCATATTTTGGCAAAAGGATATGCAGTACTTCAAAATGAAAATGGGGAAACTATTCGCTCGGTAAAGCAGGTAAACATTGGCGAAGAGCTGAGTGCAAAAGTGCACGAAGGTGAAATGAAGCTCGTGCGGAAGGCTTGATATTATTTCCCCCTCTTAGATTAAGAGGGGGTAGGGGGAGTTAGAGCTTTTTAACTAAAGAGCAATAATCTTCTGAGTGCAAAAAACAATAACCCCACCTAACATCCCCTTAATCTAAGGGGATGAAGAAAATTACTAAATCTTACGACCCAACCTTCGCCATCTGATCAAACACAAATGACATAAAACGGCTGCGATCGTTGACAGACATGCCTTTGATGAGTACGCCTGTTTCAAAGCTGGCGTCAGAAATTTTTATTTGCCACACGACTTCGGCATCTGCTTTGAGGGGCTCGTCTTCTTCAGGAAGCTCAATGGCAACTTCTAAGCGAGTGCCATTTTCAAGTTTGTTTGGGGTCATGAGGCGAAGTCCACCGATACTCACATCACTGCTTAAGGCTTCTCGAGGATCTTCGGGAATTTCTTTAGAGCCTACAACGCTGTACGAAATTGAAAGTGCAAGATCTAGTCGCGCAAACTTACGCCGTTCTTGGCCGCTTGGTTCTTTTGCCGTCATCATCGTCATTTCCTTCCCCCTTCAAAAAAACTGTGTTTTCGTCTCATAGTGAGAAATGCGAAGCGGTGCAAGAAAGAAAAGGCCATTGTCATTGACTTTCATTTCTCCTCTGAATAGGAAATCTGCACTTAAAGGAGTTTTTATGGCGGCAAAGAAAAAAGAAGACCTCTTAAAAGAGAGTTTTGAAGATGCAATGAAGCGTTTAGAGCAAGTAGTGCGTGGCCTAGAAGGCGGGGACCTCAGTTTGGATGATTCGCTGAAAACGTTTGAACAAGGTATTTCGCTGGTAAGATTGTGCGAACAAAAACTTACCGAAGCGAAGGGGAAAGTAGAAAAGCTTTTGGCGGTTGAAGACGGCATTGCAAAAACAGAATCATTCACATCCGAAAACTAACTTATGTTCGATCTCAATTCATACCTTCACGAAAAAAAACTTTTGCTTGAATCAAGTTTGTGTATTTCGCTGGAAGCAAAAGATATTCCCGAACATCTTCAAAAAGCAATGCGTTATAGTTTGGAAGCGGGTGGAAAACGTCTTCGCCCTATACTTGCTTTTGCTGCTGCATCTGCGCTTGGATGTGATGAAAAAAAAGTACTTCCTCTTGCAGTTGCCTTTGAAATGATTCACACCTTTTCTCTTATTCATGACGATCTTCCCGCTATGGACAATGATGATCTTCGCCGCGGGAAACCCACGTGCCACAAGGTTTTTGGAGAAGCCACTGCAATTCTTGCAGGTGATGCTTTGCTTGCCGAAGCCTTTTCTGTGCTTTGTGCCTTAAAAGGAAAAGTGTCTTCAGACGTTTTGGTGGAAGTGATGTCCGACCTTGCCGATGCCACGGGTGCCAGAGGTATGACGGGTGGGCAGCAGTACGATATGGACTGCACCGGAAAGCATGCAAGCGAAGAAGTGTTGGAAACCATTCATCGGCACAAGACAGGAAAGTTGCTAGTAGCGCCACTCTGCTGTTCGGCAAAATTATGTGGGGCAAGCGTAGAAAAAATTCAAGCTTTGCAAAACTATGGTGAAGCAGTTGGTCTTGCCTTTCAAATTGCCGATGACATTTTAGATGTTGAAGGCGATGAAGCCCTTATTGGGAAAAAAGTGGGCAGTGATCAAGGGAACGACAAGTTAACTTATCCGGCCCTGTTGGGAATGAAAGCAGCAAAAGAAAAAGCTGCAACTCTTATTCAAGACGCCATTGCAGCTTTGCAGTGTTTTGACAAAAAAGCAGAACCGCTCAGAGCGCTTGCACATTATATTGTGGAAAGAAAAAAATAATTCTTATGGTGCCATCAGAACGAGAAAAAGAAATATTACGCCAATCAGTTGAGCTTCTCATTCAAGAGTGTCTTCCTGAGAAGATTTATTTTTTTGGCTCACGGGCAAAAGGTGAAGGAAGTGCCACATCTGATTTTGATCTTGCCCTTGAAGCAACGCCTCCATCAGAAAAAAAAGTGAGAGTTTTAAAAGCCAAGCTTGATGCTCTAAGTGGTCTTTACTCGGTCGATGTGATTTTTCTTTCTCAAGTCGATCCAGAATTTTTGCAACTCATTTTAGAGACAGGAAGGATTGTCTATGACAAAAAAAGAGGTCTATTACTCGTTTGACCAATTTAAAAAAGCGCTTTTACGCCTAGATGAAGCTGTTACGCTTGCATCTGATGGTGACGAGTTAAAACGGGATGGAACGATTCAACGATTTGAATTCACTTTTGAACTCATGTGGAAAATGCTAAAAATTTTCCTCCGATTTGAAGGAAAAGAAACAACAACTCCGCGCACAACGCTTAAAGAAGCGTTCAAACAGCAGATGCTTAATGATGATGAAGAAGCTTTTCTTGCTATGATTGATGACCGTAACTTAAGTTCTCATACCTATAATGCGAAAACGGTAGAAAATATTTTTGAGAAGATAAAAACAATTTATCTTCCTGCTTTGAAGCGTTTAGAAAAAGAAATGGGAAAAAGAGTAGATATGTCATGATGAGTTTTTAAAGATAATTTTTTTGAGAAAAGAAAATAATGCACGAACACGACATAAAATCATTTTTTGCTGACGAAGAAAATTTGCTTCGTGATGATTATCTTTTTTTTACATACTCTGTGGAAACATGCGTGGAACCTCGTGTTGCGCTTGCGGGTCTTTGTTCCGAGATGTCTACAGCGCAGTGGTCTCGCCCTGGAAAAGATGAAGACTTTCGTCCAAAGTTTGCTGCAAAAGTTGTTCACTTTGAAGTTTTAGAAATAAGTAAAACTCCACACTTTGTTTCTGCTTTCCATCATGCCGAAGCCTACACTCGGCTTATTGTTCGCATTGCCTATCCTCATCGCAATTTTGGTGCTCGCATTCCTAATTTACTTACGGTTGCTTGCGGTGAAGGGGCTTTTTACAGCCACGGCGTATCGGCGATAAAGCTTTTGGACATTGATTTTCCCGATGAGTACCTTTCGGCATTTTCTGGTCCAAAATTTGGATTGGATGGCATTCGTGGTTTGTTGGAAGTGTATGATCGTCCCATTTTTTGTGGAGTAGTGAAGCCAAATGTGGGCTTGAAACCGGAAGACTTTGTGAGCCTTGCTTACGAAGCGTGGTGTGGTGGCCTCGACATTGCGAAAGATGACGAGATGCTTGCCGATACCGAATATTCTCCACTTGATCTTCGTACAAAGTTAGCGGGTGAGGCGTGTAAAAAAGCTGAAGATGAAACGGGAACAAAAAAAATCTTTTTGGCCAACATCACCGATGAAGTGAGTGAACTAAAGCGCTTGCATGACATCGCCGTGAAAAATGGAGCTGGTGCTGTCATGGTAAATGGCTTTACCACGGGCCTTTCCGCGGTGCGCAGTTTGAGTGCCTATGCACAAGTTCCAGTGGTAAGTCACTTTGATTTTATGGCGTGTTTCTCGCGCATTCCTTTTTTTGGAGTTTCAAGTTATGTCATGACTAAGTTGCAACGCTTGTGTGGCTTCGATCTCATCATTATGCCCGGCTTTGGTTCGCGTATGCTCAGCGAAGAAGATGAAGTGCTTGATAATGTAGAAACGTGCTTAAATACGTTTGGTAATTTGAAGCGTTCCCTTCCAGCGCCCGGTGGAAGCGACTCTGCGGTTACCTTGCCTACACTTTTTCAAAAGCTTGGTCATGCCGATTTTGCCATGGTTCCGGGGCGTGGCGTGTTTGGCCATCCTGCTGGCCCGCGGGCAGGGGCGCTTAGCCTCCACCAAGCTTGGGATGCAGTGCAAGCAAAAGAACCACTTCATCTTTATGCCAAAGAGCATAAAGAACTCGCCTTAAGCATTTCCACTTTTTCTTCTTAAGTTCCCCTTTGGGAAAAAAAGAAATAGATTTCAAACAATTTATTTGACTTCCTCCGGGAAAAGTAATTAGCGTCGGTGTTTGCGCTATGTTCTTCGCAGATGCTGTTCCTGAAGCTTTTCCGGAATGTCTCTGGAAAGAATTATGAACAGTACTTTTCCTGGAGGATAAAATGAAATCAGGATCAAGTCCAAGTGTTTCCCCTACTAATCGAAATAGAAGTTCCTATGTTGGTGATGCCGATGTTGTTCTTAAAAAAGTGTTTCATCCTCTCTTTAGTATTTCTCTGATGTATTCTCTGATGTGTCGCTAACGCGTACATAATCCTTTTCACAACAATTTATTTTTTATGTTCTGATTGTACAGTCAGCAAACACGCGTCTCTATTGGTTTAGAGGAGTGGGAATTATTTTTTTGCTTAAGCGTTAAGCAAGAACTCAGAATGCTGTAGTTCCAACGTAGCAATGTCCTCCCTTAATTCCCACGGTAAAATGTCCTCCTCCATCTGAAGTGGATGGTTTTGTTTAAGCACCCGATAAGCCTTATAAAACAAGGCTTGGAGGGTTTATGCATGTGGAGGCATTAATGAAAGCAGTGAAGCGAGCAGAAGTATTGCAGGAGATTTCACTTGGCAGGATGTCCAATCGTGAAGCGGCGCAGCTGATGAAGCTGA
>Ga0210044_10006940_pt1 | contig 14686 bp, 12 predicted proteins | sample CryGey13umfilter_2_FD_183959 | JGI IMG/M metagenome (GOLD analysis project Ga0210044, IMG submission 183959) | Groundwater microbial communities from aquifer in Utah, USA - Crystal Geyser 4/9/14 3 um filter (SPAdes) (version 2) | ecosystem: Environmental > Aquatic > Deep subsurface >...
CAATTAAAAACTATAATGATCTATCTCTGCAAACTGAAGTTAAAGGAAAGGTCGCAGGAATTATTGGCCTAGGCCATGTTGGCACTAGAATTGCGGAATTCTGTGACCGATTGGGCATGAAAGTAATCTACACGTCTCGAACTACCAAAGATACTTTTTTTGAAAAAGTCTCCCTTGATCAGTTGCTCAAAAAAGCTGATTTCATTTTCCCGTGTTTCGCGATCGACAAGGAAACCACAAAATTGCTTACCAAGAAGCAGTGCGAAACAATTAATAATACCGCCTATTTCATCAGTATCATTTCTTCTACGGTTTTCGCTACAAAGTACCTTGAAAAGCGTGTACGAAACGGAACTCTTGCTGGATTAGCCTATGAATCACCTACCTTACGACGAGTCAAGGTAAATATTTTTACCCCCCCATCGTTTGCTTGGTATTCAAAAGAGGCACTTACCCGCTGTTACGATTTATGGACCAATACAATCATTGCCGCCGCACAAGGAAAAGCAATAAATGTTGTTGGTTAATCAACCAAAATTTAAAGCATAAAGTTTAAAGCTCAAAGAAAACATGCTTATATCTTGACACTCCTTTATCCTTTATCCTTTATCCTTTATCCTTTATCCTTTATCCTTTATCCTTTATCCTTTATCCTTTATCCTTTATCCTTTATCCTTTATCCTTTATCCTTTATCCTTTATCCTTTATCCTTCACTCTTCCCCAACGCCCCTTTCATCAGAAAATCCAACACAAGCTTTTTGTCTGAAAAAGTGACTCTATTCTTCTTATACACACCCTGAATTTTGAGCGCACTACCAATTGCCGTCGCCGTATCGTAAACCAATGTCGCATGTTCATCTAGTGGTGTCGAAATCATTATTGACTCTGGGCCGACATGAATCCCCAACCGAGAAAGTAACTTTGCCATACCTGTAGAGCTATCAAAAATCGGAAAGCCCGCATAAAAGCCAAGCAGTTTACATGGCTCATTAAGCTTTGTTAAATACTCTTCTGGCAAATCCAACGAGCCGGAATTAACAATGAAAGCAACAGCCTCTTTAATCACCTGCTTTCTTTCAGGATATAGCATATTGTCTGTTGAGTACCTATTATAATACGCAGCCAATTGTGATTTTTTCCAGTAAAAAGTAATATCGTTTTGCGATTTCACTACATCCTCTTGATCAAAATATACTGGATACGGTACGCCTAAGACTTTAAGTGCTGGAATCAACGTGCTTGTATTCGAAGACATTTGCAACCGTAACTGCGTTTCGTGTCGGTCTTTTATTTGATCATAAATCAACGGGGAGTCTTTGGTCGCAATAAACTCTTTGCCCGAAACCATCACACCAACCAAACTGGAGTCGAAGGTCAATTTTTTGTCGCCGATTATTATTGGAAATTCCATAAGACTAACTATTAGTTACTAACTACCAACTGCTAGCTAAAAGTTATGAGTTAGTAGCTAGTAGTTATTTCCCCTTCTTTCTCTGCAGCACTTTCTTTTCGAACTGCTTCTTTTTATCTGCTTCAGCTTCTAAGCGCTTTCCGGTAGCTAGAATCTTTTCTTCGATTCCTGCACCTAAACCACCAAGTTTTCCTAAGAACTTATCACCACCTGGGGCATACAACAAGTACAAGCCCAGAATAATCACACAGCCACTGAGGATGAATACTAATGTTGGCTCATCAAACAATCCCGTATCTGGAATTATCGAACACGTTTGTGCGACTTCAAACTGATAGGTAATATTGTCAATTGCCTCGGTACCTTCTGGTGTTACAACGACCCTGTTTGTATTAATTCCCGTAACTGCAGTTGTTGAAGCAATTGTCGTAAACACAATTGTTAACGTCTGCCCTTGCGTTAATGTCCAAGCAGGCTGCCCGGCTGGTGGCGCAAAGGTAACTTTCTGTGAATTCCCAGAATTCACAACAGTCACATAAGAGTCTGATGTTACATTCCCGTTAATCACAGTTGTGTTTGCCTTGTAGGTGAACCCTTGTGGAAGAGCATCTTCTACATTGTTAATGGTCGCTGTCGAAGCACTATTATTGGAAACCGTAATGGTGAAGGTCGCACTGTTATTTGGGGCCATTCTTTCTACACAAATTGGTCCAGTTTTTCTAGCACTTATCACTGTTGACGTTACCGGCGGTGTTGTAACCGTATCGGTGCGGCACGTATAGCGGAACTTCGCAATATTTCCTTTAAAAGTCATCGCATTATCGTTTGCACCAGGCATTGCATTTCCATAGGTGTTGTCCGCCAACGATTCATAGGCATAACCCATCTTTACCCAGCTTGGATCTGTGGCAACTTGACCTGCTTTATTTGATAAGTTGTAATAAAAAGACTTGTGGTCGAGCAATACGGGGTAGCGAACATATTTATTTGTAGGGCAAGTGAATACACGTGATACTGAGTTAAAGGAACAAAGTGTATCGTGATAGCTTAAGCTTCCATTAGTACAAGTACCCGAACTACAGACATCATTGTTACAGCGCCAATTATAGATTGGGAATATAGAGGCAGTGTCCAGAGTCGATAAAGACGATTTATCGATTGTATAAACAACACCATTTCTGGTAATCGTCGGGCCAGCTAAATCACCCATGTTTTGATTTAGGAAGACATCAACCTCGTTATTATCATAAATCAAGTTCCCCAAAGATTCTGTGCCTGGCCACGTAACCATGTAATTTGTTACCGTTGAATCTTTAGTAACTGCATAATAGAAATGAGCACCTGGCACTGCGCCATCATCGCAGGCATAGAAATCGGCTGGATTACACTGCGCAAGAGTCTGGCCATCTCGACAACGAGCTGCTGGATTATTGATTGTTTTCCAGTTACATACACCACCCGTTGCTGAAGAACACACCGTGCCTAACTCAGTTCCATACTGACCAACATCACGTCGTATTTGTTTGAATGTGAAACGTGCAGCGAGAGGTAATTTTGTTCCCGTTTCATTGCCACCGGCGTCGACAACATCACAATATGCTAACGCTCCTAATTGTCGAACCTCGTACGTTGGGTCACTGGCTTGTGAAACAGCAGCCGCAGCAGGGTTTCCTGCTGTATCTGCACGCGGGCTTGACGGTCGAATACTCTGTAACTGTTGCAGTCGAACTGCAACGCCAATTAAGACTGCGGACACAACAAACATGACGTACACCGCTATAAGCACACGGACTTTTACCGTATTTGCCTTTTGATCGATTTCGTATTTATACGCCATTACCTATTTATTAATTAAAGTTTAACCGTGTATGGTTCTGCTACCCCATTTTGGTAGTCTGTGGTAAGCCCATACGGAAGCCAATAATTTTTATAACTAATAACAATATAATAGTAGGTATCGCCTGTTGTCGCTACTATGCTTTTTGGAATAGCTAACGAGTGGGCCGTGTTTGCTTTAGAGTCTGGAGTAACCGTAAACCACCTGCCTGCGATAGGAACACCATTATTATAATCTTTCATTGCTTGCTCGATTTTCTCGGTTTTTGTGGGAGTTACATACAGCAACGTTCCAACAGCCTCAGCAGTATTGTAAGAAATTACCAAATTATCTCCATCAGCTTTCGTGCCTAATTCTCGTGGTTCTAGTTTTTTCATATCACCTACTGTAGGCGCAGTAGAGGTAGAAGATGAACTAGGAGTGGGAGTTACCGCAGTATTATTTTGGGGGTCTGGGAAGAGTTGTCTACTTGCATAATAACTGCCAATACCGAACAAACCAAGAGAAACAGTGGCAAGGATTCCGATTGCTATTTGCTTGGTCATGGACATTACTCTATAATAGCGATACTAGCTCGCTATGTCAACGCAACAACCACTTACAAAAATTGGCTCAGCAATAATCTTTATTTCTGGAGCCTACCTTTTTTTCATCACTGTAGTGATTGCTCCTTACATCAATGTTACGGTTTTCTCTGCAGTACACTCTACTACGAAGTTTATTTTGGTTTCATCAGCCGGAATAATTGCTTCCTTGCAACTCTTTTTTCTTGTTCCACGGATCCAGCGCAGTAGTAGCAATTCGCTAACAACGATTCAGAGGGTCGTATTGGGTGTTTCACTTCTTGGGAGTGTTGTTTCACTCCTTTGGTCAGCCTCGGTAAAGACTTCATTGTTCGGCATGTTTATGCTGTGGGAACATAATGTTGGTATTTATATCGTGTATTTCATTCTGTTCACTGCTTGGTATGTGTATTTTATCGTGTTGCGCAGTGTTTCATTGGAAAAAACGGTGTTTCACACACTTATGACGTTGGCCTGTATCGTAACGATCTTCTATAGCCTCGGGGAATTCTATCTTTGGCAACCGACGACTGGGTATATTTCGCAATCGGTCAGTCGGATATCACTTGGGTTTCGCAATCCTTTGCTTGCAGCATATTTCTTGGGGATGCTGTGGAGTTTTGGCGCAATAAAAACTGTACTATCGCTTACGGAGCAGAAAAAAAATTGGCAAGGGGTTTTTCAGATAATCAGTAACCTGCTCTTATTTTCTGGGATAACTTTCTCGTTAATTCTCACTTTTACCCGCAGTGCTTGGATTGCAGCAGCACTTGGTTTTGTCCTTTTTATTGGCATTAAATTATATCGAGACCGCAAAGCACCACAAACCGAGCGTGCGCTTCTTATCTCACGACAAATCAAACTGGTGGTGGCAGCATGTTTATTATCCGCACTCGTGTTCATGATTGGTTTTCTCTACAGAAAGGAGATCACTTTGCGGAACAGTGATCTGACCATAGAATCTCAAAACACACTTACTGCAATTGCTCAATCGCTTGGAAAAGATGATCAGCAATCAGCGCTTGCGTTCTACCAAAATGCACAGCAGTACTCTAGTGCCCAAATTCGTTTACTTGAATGGAAATGGGGCATTAACACTTGGACGGGCTCGGTTAAGAACTTCTTGTTCGGCACAGGCTTAGATGCAGGCTTTTTTGAAATGCCGAAATTCCGAGACAAAATCTTTAACAGTTTTCCAACCGACTCTGCAACCAAACCCTTCTATGTTCGAAATCTTTACATAAATACGGTCATGCAAATCGGGATTGTTGCTTCTGTCGGCGTTTTCTATTTCCTGTTTGTAGGAATCCGCAAACTACTCAACCAAGAGGAACTGGACTTGCCCGCCTTGTCCGTGATATTCGCATTTCTGTTTCAAGGGCTATTCTATTACTCCACACAAATACCGACCGTGCTGTTTGTTTTTGCATTGGCCTACGTTGTTGCTGCAGGAACTCAGCGTAAAATGATTTTGGTACGCCAACCCACTCTTTCGGAAAAAATGTTACTTCTGGCTATGGCGCTAGGATTGCTGGCATGGATCCTTCCAATTATAAAAGCAGAATTATCCATCAATCAATATTCACAAGGAGCACTTCCGGTTTCAGTAGACGAGATGGCAGCAAGTGCAAAAATTCCCATCAACAATAACGTATTAAAGCGGTTCCTCGTGTACAACTACGCCGACAACGTCTTAGCCCAACCCTACCTGACCACTCTTGCCACAAGTAAAGATGTTGACGATTTGCGCATTGCTAGCGATGCCTACTATTTGCTTGCAAAAAAGAATGGCAATGTAGAAGACGTGAGAAGTTCCATAACGGCTTTACAAAATTTGTTGGCCATCGACGCAACGCTTCCAGCGACCTGGGATGGCCTCGGCCTCCGCTATTTATATATCGGTGAATTCCAGCAAGCAACCGAAGCATTTACCAAAGCCATCGAGCTTAAACCCGATTACTGGTATTCCTATTTACACATGGGTGAAGTGACCAGACAACAGTGTAACCCAAAGCAAGCTATTGAGTGGTATCTTAAAGCAGAAGCATACGTTCCATCAGCACAAACCGAGATTATCGAGGCGCAAGCAGAAGTAAGAACACCAAGACCAGAGTGCAGTAAATAATCAGCAACTTATTCGACCATAATAGCTTCGCACTTATTGCTGCATTATCATGATTTAGTGCTATAATTCTCCATTAATCTGCGGACGTAGTTCAGTGGTAGAATGTCTGCTTCCCAAGCAGAAGGTCGCGGGTTCGAATCCCGTCGTCCGCTAATGCGTTGGCATTTACCAAAGATAAATAACAGCGCATCGAAAAGATGTACGGGATGAGAAACCCGAGTAAAACGTAATCAGCCATTACGTTTTACGAGTGGCGGGGCCGAGGAAGTAACACCTTAATACGCGTAGCGCCAAAGATGCGTTACGAGGTGGCCGAATCCCGTCGTCCGCTAATAATCTTATTTACATATTATTTTTCCCTTCCAATTCTTTCAAGCATGAAAAAAATCAAAAAAAAGAAAGTTGCTTTTCTACAAAAAATGCAAAGCTTTCTGACAGTTCAGTTTTGGATACAGTCTTTAAAATTTAAGGCACTAGGCAGTTGGTACTTTATCGAAATGTTCCAAGTTCTTGCCGACCGAATATTTCCAATTGCCAACTCTTTTATCCTTGCGTTAATAATCAACGAGGTAATTAGACTGGCCACACAGACCAATAAAGACCTGTCGCTACTGACCAAATATGTAGTCGTCACTCTTATGATCAATTTAATCTATCGAATAATCCAATTTTTTTACAATAGAAACTATTGGCTAATGAGCGAAAGGAAACTGGACTATTATCTAGAAGATATGTTTTTAGAAAAGCTCGCGACACTCAACTGGGAACACATCGAAACACCAACCGCAGAAAAATATATCAACATGACTTTTCAAAGAGCTTGGGGACACCTGAAGCGAACCTCGGAAATTCATTTCGAAATCATTGCCATAACAGTAGGTGCTGCGCTAGCGTTTAATTTGGGAAAAATTCCGTTATGGATGATCACGATAGTTCTTGCAAAACAAGTTCCATTTGTCTTGCTCGATATGTACCACAACAGAAGAATGTTTAGTATTTCTGATAGCCATATGAAAGAGAATGTACAAATAGGATGGGTCTTTTCCTATTTTCGTGATTTTGAAAGTCTGCTGGAAATTAAAATCTCCAGCGCTACCAAACCGTTGCTTGAATATCGCGCAAATCTAATCAATTACGTGACAAATCAGTTTAAGAAAGTAATGAATATAACAAATCACTGGTACTTCCTAAGCATAATTACAGATGTCGTCGTTAGTTTCGGTGTGACAATATATTATCTAGGCCAAATTCTCTATCAGGGCATGCAGATAGGCACCTTCAACTTCACAACTACTGCCATTTTCAACGTCTCTAGCTCTTTTGGTAATTTGATGGGAAGAATGAACAGACTGTTCGATGGATATCGTTATATTCGCTATGCCTACAATTTGATGCATATTAAAAACAAGATTCCAAATGGAATAATCCCTCTCGTGGGTGAGCATATTAAAATTGAGTTTCAGGATGTATCTTTTCGCTACCCTAAAAGTCGAAAGTGGGCACTCAATCATGTAAGCTTCACCATTGAGGACAACGCAAGAATAGCAATTGTGGGAGAAAACGGTGCAGGAAAATCAACTTTCCTAAAATTGCTTATGCTCGCCTACTACCCAACCAAAGGAGATATCCTTATAAACGATATTCCTATCCGTAAATATGACAAAGAGACAATCTTCAAATCGTTGGCGTTAGTATCTCAGGAATTTGCGAGATTTGGTGCACAGACCATTGCTGAAAATATTGCAATCTATGGCGACATCAGAAATATAGACCAAAAGAAGCTCAAGCTTGCAGCCGACTACTCGACTGCCGCAGAATTCGTCGAAAAATACCCGCTTAAATATGAAACGATCCTTACAAAACGAATTGAAGGGGGCACAGAGTTATCCTCTGGGCAATGGCAACGAATCGCAGTTGCCCGTCAGTTTTACGCAAATCGCCCATTGATAGTTCTAGACGAACCAACTTCCGCAATAGATCCTATTGCAGAAGCGAAAATCTTCAACAATTTGTACGAGCACGTTAAAGATAAAACAGTAATTATTGTTTCTCACCGTTACAATACCGTTCGAGCAGCAAAAAGGATTCTCGTCTTTCAAGAGGGTTCAATTATCGAACAAGGCACGCATGACGAATTAATAGCCTTAAATGGATACTATGCGCAGGCGTTTTCCGTTCAACAGCAGGAGAAGAAACTATGAGGAAAGGCTCTTTTTCAAAAAAACTACAGAAGTTTTTTTTGGTAAATCTTTGGGTCGAAAAGTTTCGCATGCAGGCCTTTGGTTGGTGGTATTACATAGACGTCTTATACACACTGGTAAGCAAAACTGAAAACGTCTTTACCTTATACTTCATCGGGTTGATATTAAATGAAATTCAACGCCTTGCTACCGCAGAAACGAAAGACCTTGCCCACATCATTTCCCTGGCGATTATTTTGACCGCGATCAACTTATTCACACGACTGTTATCAACTTTTTATTGGCGATTTAACTGGTACAAAAGTGAGCTTGGCTTTGGCGTCGCATTAGAAAGAGCATTAAACGACAAATTGATATCGATGAACTGGGAACATATTGAGAATCCCACAATGGAGAAAAGCATCAATATGATTTCTATGCGAGCAGAAAATAACATGCGTAAACTGGGCGAATTACACGTAGATATCATAGCTATTGCCATCTCAACGGTCATGGCAATTTTCGCAGCAAAGATTTCACTAATAATAATTGCAATTATCTTCCTTAAAGAGCTTCCCAGTATTATTATCCATAGCAAATCGCTAAAGATGTCTTTCAGAGTAAACGATGCCCTAAGCAACACATGGATTCAAAAAAGCAATCTAAGTGGGTATTACAGAAGCTTCCCCACCTTACTTGAAATTAAGATTTCGCAGGCATTCCACTCTATTCAATATTTTTATAATAAAGCTGTTGGCAAAGTACACGCATCATATATCGAAACAGACAAAACAATGTTCCCTTATGACTGGGGTAAAGATTTTCTTGAAATAGGCGTTAATATGGGAATCTATTTCTACTACGCAACCAAAGTGATCTACAGCGGAATGCTTATTGGAACGTTTCAATACACTACGTCCATTGCGAATGAGCTTGGTGCAAATATTTATCGACTATTGCGCCGAGTCAATGATTCGTATGAATATTTTCGCTATTCAGAATATGCCTATGATGTGTTAACTTTCTGCAATACAACTCCTGATGGTGATATCTCACTAGATACAGAGCGTCTCGATATCCAATTTGACCATGTTTGGTTTAAATATTCGGGTAGTAAAAAGTACGCACTAAAAGATATAAATATCCATATTGCCGACAATGATCGATTGGCAATTGTTGGCGAAAATGGCGCGGGTAAATCAACTTTTCTGAAGCTACTTAATCTACTTTACTATCCAACCAAGGGAAGAATATTAATAAACGGTATTCCACTTAATAAATACATTAAAAGTTCACTGTATAGCAAACTAGCAGTCGTAACCCAAGAGTTTGCTCGATACAATGTTCTAACCGTATCTCAAAATATTGCGATTTTTGGAAACAGTGCAAAAATAAATACAAAGAAAGTTCGACAAGCTGCTGAACTGGCAGATGCTGCTTCTTTTGTTGAAAAACTCCACGCAAAGTACGAAACCTATCTAACCAAAAAGATGGAGGGCGGTACCGAACTTTCCACTGGTCAATGGCAGCGGCTTGCCGTAGCACGCCAGTTTTATGCAAATCGTCCACTTGTGATTCTTGACGAGCCAACCTCAGCAATAGACCCCATCGCCGAGGCAAAAATCTTCAATAATCTGTACGAGCACGTCAAAGACAAAACCGTTATAGTCGTTTCGCACCGTTACAACACCGTTCGCGCTGCGAAGAAAATCCTTGTCTTCAATGATGGACAGATAATTGAACAGGGAAATCACTCAGAGTTGCTTAAAAAGAAAGGTTACTACGCAACAGCTTTTTCGGTTCAGCAAGAAGAGAAGAAGCTATAACTATTAACTACTAGCTACTAACTGTCAGCTTTTCATTAGAAACCGGGAACTAGTAGTTAATAGCTAGTAGCTAATCGGAGAAGTGTTGCCCACCAAACGTAAAGTACTCGATATCTTTTTCTGCGCTTTTCCTTGATACGCCAAGTTTCAAGCGGAAACGACGCAAGCGGTGCTCGATTGATTCTGCTTTATCAAACAAAATTGGCAGCTCGAAGGCCATTTTCCCTCGCACCTCCAGCAATATACCCTCGCCCACTTTTATTTCGCTTTCAACCACCTTGCTGCGTTTTCCAGGCAAATATACATGAATAACTAATTCGTTCAATTCATATGGTTTTAACCGAGGCGTACTTGGATCAAAAAACGCTGCATTAACAGCAAGCTGCGTAATTAACTTCCCCAAGGGTTCTACTGCCTCAAAAAGACCGTTTACGCCCCGTACATAAGGTTTCCTGTGCTCGTTTCCCTGCATCTCCAATAATACAAAACCAGCCCGAATAGCTATCACCTCTTCCTTAATTTCAGTCGGTATTTTTAGTTTTTCGAACGGCAAAAAATTCTTTGTTTCTAGGAAATATTCTATAGATTGTCGGGCAAGGACTAACAACCATGTTCCTGCCTTCCTTGAAATCTTCGCCATACAAGCAATATGGTACACTAAAAGATGAAAGATTCCATGATTATTAATGCACCGAACCTGCCTAAACCCACTACGACATCCGACTTTGCTTTAGGCATGCTGATTTTAATTCTTATAGGCGTCGGAATTCTTAGCGTTCTGCTTCTTCCTGCGGGCGTGGTGCCTGTTTACATGACTGTAATTTGCGCACTTACAGGCGGTTTCCTTGTGTTATTCCCTTTTTACGCAATTGCACTAAGAATCAAAGCAACGAAGCGAAGATTTATATTAAACAAGGATGGTGTTTTCATTCAATACGACAACTATTCTCAACACATTAACTGGCATAACATTTCTAGGTTGACCCTAGTCATGGCGGTACGCTCGTACGAGACTGGACCAAAGGAAGCTGACCCATATTTCTTCTTTACTCTTAATTCAGGCGTCCAACTACCACCCGAGCTGTCGATCTTGTATCGAAAGAAGCCCCTAAGTTTTATTGCCTATCCGAGTCAATTTTCTAAGTACCTTGGGCCAAAATCCACTTTTTCTTTCGGTATTAACACCAGGAACGGAAATGAGATTGATCCTTTACCTTTTTTTGCTGCAGTCGGAATCACACTGGAAATCGATCCGCCAATAATGGAGGTTCAAACGATTGCTGAATATAATCAGCTAGTAAAAGAAATGTACGCCGAGGACGGAATAAAGAAGTATCTACTTCCGGAAGAAACAACTAATCCAGCATAAGCGTCCCCTTTAACGCCACTATATCACCACCTCGTAAGGGTTTACTTCCCGCCATTACTAGCTCTGTAACCAATACTGCCCCATTTTTGGTGCCAATTACTAAACCCCGTTTATTTATAAATTGCAGTTCACCTGGTCGAACACCAACTTCAGGATACACTTCTGCTCTCTTTATCATCATTTCCTTTGCCTTTCCTTGATGCAGTACCTTCATCCACGTAACGGGTTCTGGATTAAAGGCATGAACGTTACGAACAAATTCCGTCGTTGAAATTTCGCTCGTACGCAATTGTGCATTTTCGCGAGCCAGTAATTTTTTGTAACAATAAGAAGGCTCGCCTATTTGCGGAGAAAACTTGAATTCTTTTTGTTGCTGTTTTACCACTTCGCCCAGTATATCGGGAACAAAGAAATACAAGTATTCCTGAAGATCATTCGCATACCATTCGGGCTTTATTACGTACGTTCTCTGCAATAAGATATCACCTTGGTCCATTGCTTTCACCATTTTTTGGATGGTAATGCCTGTTTCGGTTTCACCAGCCAAAATAGCGGCTTCAACGGGTACGGCGCCTCGATATTTTGGCAGCAAAGAAAAATGAACGTTTAACACTAGCAAATTTTGTAAAAGATTCTCTGAAATAAACTTATCAAAATCACAAACAACTCCAAGATCCCCTGCTTTGGGCTCGTATGAGGTTACAAATTTATCAAAGGCAGCTTTATCGATAAGAGTATACACAATCTTGTTTGCCTCAAAATACCGCACTATCGTTTCTGCTTTGGACGAAAACAAATATATCATACACAACAGCCCTCTTCACCTTACGTTAACTTTTCTTTACTGTTTTTACTAGTTCTTCCGACTTGTTTGCCTCTAGTGCTGCGGTCAATTGCTGCAACATTTTATTCGCTCCTTCTGGTGCCGGGTCCATAAACATAACTTTGGCATTTTGCGACACACCAATTGCCTTTACGGTATCAAAGTACTGCGACATAACAATTAGGTTCATTACTTCATGAGTATTTAAGCCGGGAATTCCCTTCATATCATCAATGGATCGCTTCAACCCATCAATGATTGCTTGCCTTTCGCCTGCGACACCTTCACCTAACAGGACTCTTGATTCTTTTTCGGCTTCTGCCTCTTTTACCACACGAACCTTAGTGGCTTCTGCCTCGTTCATGGCTGCTTCTCGCAAACGCTGGGAGGCAACGACCTTACTCATTGCGTCAGTAATAACCGTTGGGAAGACAATATCCATCAATTGAAATCCTTGAATTTCGATTCCCCATGCCAAAAATTTCTCGTTCAAATGCTGAACCAAATAGGCAGAAATTTCTTCGCGTTTTTCTAACAGCTCTTCGTGAGTTTGTGTGGCCACAAAACTTCGGACATAGTTCTCTACAAAGGAAGCAATTGTTTGTTTGGGGTCGGTTAATTCATACCAATATTGGGTCACCTTTGCAACGGAAATTGCATACATAAGGTTGGATTTCAGGCGCACCTGCACCTTATCTTTCGATACCGCATCAAGCTCGAACAAAAAGTTTCTGATAGCAAGATTAATCTGGACAGATACTCGCTCAAAAACAGGCACAACAAGGTTAAAACCCGAAGTCATCGTGCGTTCGTATTTGCCTAAAAACTCAACTACAGCAACGTGATTCTGCGGCACGATTTTAACCATCGACACCAACAAAAGGAGCCCAATAATAAGGAGAACCCAAAATAGTTCCATGTTAATATGAAAAATATTAGTTCGCAGGTTATGCGTATTCCAATTCCTGATTGGAAGGGAATGAGAGATTATAGCACTTATTCTGATTGCACATACATCGAAAAACCTTCTTGTTCTGCTAATGTCCAAGCGTCGACAAGTGCCTTGTCTTTGTATGTTTTGCCACCTATCCCCACTATATGTCTCCACTGAGCAGCGCTTTTGCTTGGATTTCCTGGATTTACAAAAGAAGGTGAGCTCAAATAACTACCGTGATTACGCTTCATGGTTGCAATATCCTCTGTAATAACCATGATAAGATTGTTATTGGAAGTAACATAGGCACTATTTCCGTCTGTACACGTCACCACACGCATCTTAATTCCCGCGAAGCTATAACGAACTGGGTTTGCCAGTGTTTTACTTACGGCTCTATAGATTCCATTTGCTAATAACACAAAGGTATCACCGCCGTGTACTACAGGAGTTATAGTAACCATCTCCTTGTGTTGAAAGTCAACAATCAAGTAATCTATGGTCGTTCGTTTGGCATCTCTCCCTGCTGCTGGTCTCAACTCAAAACTCGAGTATCCCGACTCTACAACTCCAATTTCTCGTCTAAATATTGCAGTATTCCCCTGCTTTGCCAAGCAGGTAAGCACTTCTTTCCCTTGACCGTCATTTACTACCTTATTTTCCGGTGAAAAGCGTGTACAGGTTTGTTTTTTAGCATCTATAGCGAGCGATCCACCTTGTTTTAATGATCTAATAGCCGACCTCGCTTGTGTATTTGGTTCTAAATTAAGGTGGAATGAGTTTGGTCGCAGTGATGCCATGACGCATCAAAGGATATCCGGCTAGTTTTTTCAACTCACCGATACCCTACCACATCCCATACTGCCATATACATCGCTGCAATTTCCCGCAACGTATACCAACGGCTATAGTATGTAGAAAATGAACCGACAGAATATACGCCAGTAGCCTGAATGCCCACAGAACGGCACAAAAACAAGGCTCTTGGCAAGTGAAACCCTTGGCTAATGACCAATAACTCAGAAATTTCGAATTCACTCTTGGCGCGGCGGCAGGAATCAAAGGTGCGAAAGCCATTATTGTCGGAGATGATGGCTTCTTCTGGTATGCCCGACTCTACCAACGTTGCCTTCATTGCTTTAGGTTCATCGTAGGAATTGGCCTCGTGAGCTCCAGAGACAAGGATTCGATCAACTTTTCCAGCTTTGTAGAGAGCTACAGCAGTTTCAAGGCGTTCACGTAAGGCGCTGCTAGGTGTTCCACCGGGATAAACGGCAGCGCCAAGCACCATAGCTGTTTTGGGATTATCCAGCACTGCATCAACAGAGACATAAACGAATTGTCGGTAATAGAAGTAAAACAACGGCGGAATGGAAAGAAATACAAGGATGCCTAATATAAATAAGACACCAACCACCTTAATTATCACCTTAAAAAGCTTTTTCACGTGCTCTAATGAAGAACCCCGCAGCAAGCTGACGGGGTATCTGGCGGTTAATTTATTTCATACTCAAAGAATGTGAGCTGATTTCGCTCAATTAAGTCATATTGTTGCCCTTGCTTTTGTACGTACTCCCTAATCACATTCTCGTTTCCATATTGTCCAACTGTAGTTGC
>Ga0210044_10006944_pt1 | contig 14676 bp, 15 predicted proteins | sample CryGey13umfilter_2_FD_183959 | JGI IMG/M metagenome (GOLD analysis project Ga0210044, IMG submission 183959) | Groundwater microbial communities from aquifer in Utah, USA - Crystal Geyser 4/9/14 3 um filter (SPAdes) (version 2) | ecosystem: Environmental > Aquatic > Deep subsurface >...
AGTCGGGCGTATGAATAACTACGCCGCTCCTTCGCAAAATTCCCATTGCAAACAATGGCCTGCGCGATTATGGGCGCAGCCCGGTATCCTTTAGGGCATCACGCGAATTCATGCAATATCCGGGCTAGCTTGAGCACAATCTACTTCGTGTAAATCAGGAGGAATCATGCGCAAATTATTGATCTACCTAGTTATGCTTATCTCTGTCTCAAGTCTTTCCGGGTGCGGCTACAACACCTTGCAATCTCAGGATGAAGCCATCAAGGCGGGTTGGTCGGAAGTGCTCAACCAGTATCAGCGGCGCGCCGATCTGGTGCCCAATTTGGTCAACACGGTGAAGGGCTATGCCGCGCATGAGGCCAAGGTGCTCACCGAAGTGACGGCCGCGCGCGCTCGCGTCGGCCAGATTGCCGCCAGCCCGGGACTGATCAACGACCCCGCCGCCCTGGAGAAATTCCAGGCTGCCCAAGGCGAACTCAGTGGCGCGCTCTCGCGCCTGCTGGTGGTTTCGGAAAACTATCCCCAGCTCAAGGCTGACGCCGGTTTCCGCGATTTACAGGCGCAACTGGAAGGCACCGAGAACCGCATCACCGTTGCCCGCAACCGCTACATCAAGACCGTGCAGGACTACAACGTGACGGTGCGCTCCTTCCCCAGCAACCTCACCGCGATGCTGTTTGGCCATCAAACCAAGCCGAATTTCACGGTGGAGAACGAAAAAGCGCTGGCGAAGCCGCCCACGGTGGACTTCGGCGGCGGGAAATGAAAAAAGCCGGTGCTGGCCGGCTTTTTTCTCGAATCTTGTGCCACACACTATTTGAAAACGTACACCTGGCGAAACGCTATTCATTGACGGACGGCCCCTAAAATCAACCCTATGCGTCCACCACGATTCCTGGCCAAATGGGTCATCCTCATCGCCTTCCTGGCGGGATGCGCTACCTTGCTTCCGCGTGGTGAAACCTTTACCCAAGGCCAATGGCGGAATTATCAGGAAGCACAACAGGCCTTCGACCGGATCATCCCCCATCAAACCTCGATCCAGGATCTCAAGCTCCTCCATCTCGATCCCGAATCGAATCCGAATATCACCATCCTGAATTACTCCGACGTGGTGCGCCGCTTCATCCCGTCGCCCTCGATCAATGCCAATGACCTGGATTCAGGTGTCCAGGAATGCATCAAGGCAAAGACCGCCTGCATCGGTTATGAGATCAATCAGGAGACCCTCACACGCACCCGATACGGCAATTTCTGGGTGGATTTCCTGAACTTCAATCGCAAGACAGAACTGGTCGGCTGGAGCTTCAACGGCGTCATCTTGATCAAGGAGCGTGTCGTTATCTACAAGCTGACGGGGGGACAGCCGGAAATTCGCAGGTTCGAGGAAAACAGGAATCCCCTGGGTCCCCTGCAGGGCGTGGGTAGTTCAGCGTCGTCATTTACGCAGTAACCGGTTAGTTACCGCCGAACGGGTTCCCTCTCTGTAAGTCCGGTGGGGAACGACCCCCGCCGCCTACCCGATCGGCTTAAGGTCGATCAGCCCAGCAACTGCTTCAACACATAGGGCAGGATGCCGCCGGCCTGGAAGTATTCGATCTCGATCGGGGTATCCAGGCGCAGTTTCACCGCCACATTCTCGCTGGAGCCGTCCGCGCGATGGATCACCAGGGTCATGTCCTGCCGCGGCGTGATGCCTTTCTCCAGGCCAACCAGATCGAAACTTTCACTGCCGTCGAGTTTGAAGTCGGTAGCGCCCTGGCCATCCTTGAACTGGATCGGCAGCACCCCCATGCCGGCCAGGTTGGCGCGGTGGATGCGTTCGAAGGATTTGGCGACAACCGCCTTCACGCCCAGCAACTGGGTGCCCTTGGCGGCCCAGTCGCGGCTGGAGCCGGTGCCATATTCCTCGCCGGCGAGGACGATCAGCGGAATGCCGATGGCCTGGTAGGCCATGGCGGCGTCGTAGAGGCTCATCTGCTCGCCAAAGTGCAAGGTCACGCCGCCTTCGGAGCCGGGAATCATCAGGTTCTTGATGCGCACGTTGGCGAAGGTGCCGCGCATCATGACTTCATGGTTGCCGCGCCGCGCGCCGTAGCTGTTGAAGTCCTTCTGCGCGACGCCGTGCTCGATCAGATACTTGCCGGCGGGGGAGGTGGCCTTGATGCCGCCAGCCGGGCTGATGTGGTCGGTGGTCACCGAATCGCCAAAGATCGCCAGCGCCCGAGCACCGTGGATTACGGGATTCGGTTTGTTCGCGTCTTGGAAGAACGGCGGTTCCTGGATGTAGGTGGAGGTGTCGTCCCAGGTGTAAGTCTGGCCGGTCGGGGCAGGCACGGCGTCCCACAGCGGGTTGTCGGCGCCGACATCCTTGTAGATGCGATAGGCACCAGGGTCGGCCGCGTGGTGGAGGAGGGCGGCGACTTCCTCGTGGCTGGGCCAGATGTCCTTCAGATAGACCGGGCCGTCGCGGCCCTCGCCGATAGGCTGAGTCGCCATGTCGATATCGACGTGGCCGGCCAGGGCGAAGGCCACCACCAGCGGCGGGCTCATCAGGAAGTTGGCTTTCACGTTCTGGTGCACGCGCGCCTCGAAGTTGCGGTTGCCGGACAGCACCGAACAGGCCACCAGGTCATGTTCGAGGATGGCTTTTTCCACCTGTTCCGGCAGCGGGCCGGAGTTGCCGATGCAGGTGGTGCAGCCGTAGCCGACCACGCCGAAACCGAGCTTATCCAGGTATTCCAGCAGGCCGGCGGCTTTCAGGTATTCGCTCACCGCGCGCGAACCAGGGCCCATCGAAGTCTTCACATGGATGGGCATAACCATGCCTTTTCCCACCGCCTTCTTCGCCAGCAGGCCGGCGGCCAGCATGACGCCGGGGTTGGAGGTGTTGGTGCAGGAGGTGATGGCGGCGATGACCACATCACCCTGGCCCAATTGCGTCTTGCCGTCGGCCAGGGTGTACTTCACCGGCAGATCGGCATCCTCTTTGCCATAACCGCCCTGGTCCTTGGGTAACGAGAACAGGGTCTCGAAGGTTTCTTTCAGCGCGTAGAGGTTGATCCGGTCCTGCGGCCGTTTCGGTCCGGCGACGGAAGGCTTCACGCCGCCCAGGTCGAGTTCCAGGATCTGGCTGTATTCGATGCTGCCGGTCTGAGGGACGCCGAACAGGTTCTGCGCCTTGAAGTAGTTGCGCAGCGCATCCACCTGGGCGGCGTCGCGGCCGGTGGCCAGGTAGTACTGGCAGGTGGCCTCGTCAACCGGGAAGAACCCCATGGTGGCGCCGTATTCCGGCGCCATGTTGGCGATGGTGGCGCGGTCGGTCACCGGCAGCGCGCAGGCGCCCTCGCCGAAGAATTCCACGAACTTGCCCACCACCTTGGCGCGCCGCAGCATTTCCGTGATGGTCAGCACGATGTCGGTGGCCGTCACCCCAGGCGCGGCGTGGCCAGTGAGCTGCACGCCGACCACATCGGGCGTCAGGAAGTACACCGGCTGGCCCAACATCCCCGCTTCCGCCTCGATGCCACCCACCCCCCAGCCCACCACGCCGAGGCCGTTGATCATGGTGGTGTGGGAATCGGTGCCGACCAGCGTGTCGGGGTAATAAACACCCTCCTTCTCCATCACGCCGCGCGCCAGATATTCCATGTTGACCTGGTGGACGATGCCCACGCCAGGAGGCACAACCTTAAAAGTATCAAAGGCTTGCATCCCCCACTTGAGAAACTGGTAGCGCTCGCGGTTGCGCGCGAACTCGATCTTCATGTTCTGTTCCAGCGCATCGGGGCGGCCGAACACATCCACCTGCACCGAGTGATCCACTACCATTTCCACCGGCGCCAGCGGTTCCACTTTGCTGGCGTCCTTGCCCGCGCGTTGGGCGGCGGAACGCATCGCGGCCAGGTCGGCGAGCAGCGGCACGCCGGTGAAGTCCTGCAACAGGATGCGGGCGACCAGGAAGGGGATTTCTTCCGTCCGAGTCGCATTCGGTTGCCAGTTGGCCAGTTCCCTGACGTGCTGCTCAGTGATCTTGAGTCCGTCAAAATTACGCAGCACCGACTCCAGCACGATGCGAATCGACACGGGCAGACGCGAGATAGCGCCGACGCCAGCCTTCTCCAGTTGCGGCAGGGAATAGTAGAAAGCGGACTTGCCGTTGCCGGCATCAAAGGTCTGGCGAGTGTCGAAAAGGTTGTGCATGGCGAATGGGGAAGTGTTGAGAAAGCCGCGATTTTAGCCGCTTGCCCAGGCCAGGCGCGCCCGAGATTACGCGTCTTGCTGCTAGCAGCCTGTCGGTCTTGAGCCGTCGCGCGAAGTCAAAATCCCGTCCGCGCCGAAATTTGCACAATAATTAGGCATCTTTACTCGCTTATGGCCTCTATTTCGCCTTGTTTGGATGCTTTTTGGTCAATTTCAGGCCCATTGGACGGATTTCTGGCGCAAGACGGCCATGCGTTTCAGATTCCATGCCAGGCAGGCCAGGGCCCATTCGCCCGTCACTTTCTTCAGGCCGCGCAGCAGGAACTGGCGAAACCCCATGACCGACTTGATGATGCCGAATACCGGTTCCACGGTTTGCTTGCGTAGCGCATACAGTTTTCGGCCAGTCTGGGTCTTGAGCTTGTGCGCCATCTTTTTCATGGGCCGCGCTTTGCGTTTGGCCAGCTTCTTCTGATATTCGGCTTGCTTCTGTTCGAAGCGCTCGCGGGCTCTCGCCTCGATCTTGGTTTTGGCCTGTTCCATGGCGGCCAGGCGGTCCTGCCGGCGCTTGAGTTCTTCGGGCAGGTTGAGTCCGTCGGGGAGGTCGGACTGGTCGGCTTTCTCCGCCTGTTCAAGCAGGTCTTGCACTTCGGCTTTGAGTTGGACTTCGAGTTTTGAGAGATGGCCGTGCGAGAGGGCGCTGTGGCGTGAGGCATTGGCGTGAATCTTGGTGCCGTCCAGGCAGACCGTGCCCACCTTCAACAACTTCATCTCACGGGCCAGTTCGAGCACTTGCACAAAAACCCCTGCCAGTTCATCGAGAAATCGGCGCCGGAAGGTGGCGAGGGTGTCGTGGTCGGGGTGGAAGCCGGCCGCGAGGGTGCGGAAGGCGACCGAGTCATAGAGCCTGCCCCCGACCTGATCGGGGGTGGCCCGTTCGATCTTGCGGCTGGAGAAGACGCCAGTGGCATAACCATAGACCGGCAGGCCGAGCATGACTTCGGGGTGGTAGGCGGCACTGCCGCGTCCGGCGTAGGCGCGGGCCAGGTCGTTCAGGTCCAGCTTCTCCATGGCTTCGACGATGAAGCGCGCCAAGTGGTCTTCCGGTAGCCAGTCTTCCACCGAGGGCGGCAGAAGGTAGGCGGTCTTGCGGTCTATCGGGCGGAAGCGGCTCATGCTTGCAGGCGATTCGTTGGGGTGGCCGGATTATCCAGGATCAGGGTGGGAAAGTCCGACAGGCTACTAGATAGAACCTGCGAATTGCAGGGCATTCACCAGGGCCAGATTGCGTTCGCTGCGCTGGCTCTTGAATGCGCCATAGAAAAGCTCATGGGCGACGATGGAGGAGATGCAGACCCGCGCGGGCGTGAACTGGCGGAGATGTTGCGAGGGGGGTGAATCCTTGTCGTTCAACAAGGCGATGACCGTGTTGGTGTCGAGCAGATAGCGTTTCACTTGAACAGTTCATCCAGGCCGGGGCGTTCTTGTCGAGCCGGTTGCTCTCCGGCCACTTGAACAAAATTCTGATCGAGCGCGCCGCTGATGGCATCCAGCCAGTCCCAGTCTTCCGCCAGGGGTTCGAGGATGACGGCATTGCCGTGGCGGCGGATACGAACTTCCTGCTCCTTGAAACGGAAGTTCTTGGGCAAACGCACCGCTTGCGATCGGCCGGACCAGAAAATTTTTGCGGTATCCAGGGGGTTCTCCTGATGAGACGAGGAAAAAGATAGGGCAAAGAGATATATCACCGCTTCGAGGTTGGCAACGGGCTGCGGACAATGCCTTGTTGGCTTCCCCTTGAAATGCTCAACAACGCCCACAAAACCAGTCCGGTTTTAAGGAGGGAAGCGAAGTGTCTGAGGAACAAGTCAATCAGGAAAACGTCGAGGCGGTGAGCGGCAACGTGGATAGCACGCCGAGCCTTGAAGAAATGCTGCGCCAGGCGGAGTTGAATGCGCAGGAACATCACGATGCCTGGCTGCGCGCCAAGGCGGAGACCGAGAACGTGCGCCGCCGCGCGCTCGACGATGTCGAGAAAGCGCGAAAATTCGCGCTGGACAAGTTCGCGGCCGACTTGTTGGCGGTGAAGGACAGTCTGGAAGCCGCGCTGGCCACAGGCGACAACGCCAGTTTGGAGAGCGTGAAAAGCGGCGTGGAACTGACGTTGAAACAGCTATCTGGCGTGTTCGAGAAGAATGCGATCAATGAAATCAATCCATTGGGCGAAAAATTTGATCCTAACTGTCACCAGGCCATCGGCATGGTGGAGGCGGAAGGCGAACCCAATAGCGTCGCCCAGGTGCTGCAGAAGGGTTATCTGCTGAACGAGCGGGTCATTCGGCCGGCGCTGGTGATGGTGGTAAAGGGAAAGTAATTTCCTCCCTCTCCCCCGGCCCCACCCCCGGTGGGTGAGGGGAATGCCACCCCTTGAAACCGGACTCAACAATCCCATAAAGCTAACAAGTTAATTTTTTCTGAGGAAGACACAAATGGGCAAAATCATCGGCATCGACCTGGGCACCACCAACTCTTGCGTGGCCATCATGGAAGGCGGCAAGGCCAAGGTCATCGAAAACGCGGAAGGCACGCGCACCACGCCGTCCATCGTCGCTTACGTGGAAGACGGCGAAATCCTGTGTGGCGCACCGGCCAAGCGGCAGTCCGTCACCAACCCCAAGAACACCTTGTACGCGATCAAGCGCCTGATCGGCCGCCGCTTCCAGGAAAAGGAAGTGCAGAAAGACATCGACCTGATGCCTTTCAAGATTTTCCAGGCCGACAACGGCGACGCCTGGGTGGAAGTGCATGGCGAGAAGAAGGCGCCGCCGCAGATTTCCGCCGAAGTGCTGCGCAAGATGAAGAAGACCGCCGAGGACTACCTGGGCGAGGAAGTGACTGAAGCGGTGATCACCGTGCCGGCCTACTTCAACGATTCGCAGCGCCAGGCCACCAAGGATGCCGGCCGTATCGCCGGCCTGGAGGTGAAGCGCATTATCAACGAGCCCACTGCCGCGGCGTTGGCCTTCGGCATGGACAAGAAAGAGGGCGACCGCAAGATCGCCGTGTATGACCTGGGCGGCGGCACTTTCGACATTTCCATCATCGAGATCGCCGAGATCGAGGGCGAGCACCAGTTCGAGGTGCTGTCCACCAACGGCGACACCTTCCTGGGCGGCGAGGACTTCGACCAGCGCCTGATCGACTATGTCATCGACGAGTTCAAGAAAGAGCAGGGCGTCAACCTGAAGGCCGACGTGCTGGCTCTGCAACGCCTGAAGGAAGCCGCCGAGAAGGCCAAGATCGAGCTGTCTTCCGCGACTCAGACCGAGATCAACCTGCCCTACATCACGGCGGACGCCAGCGGCCCGAAGCACTTGGTCATGAAGATCACCCGCGCCAAGTTCGAGAGCCTGGTGGAAGAACTGATCAAGCGCACCATCGAGCCGTGCAAGATGGCGATCAAGGATGCCGGCGTGAAGATTTCCGACATTGGCGACGTCATCCTGGTCGGCGGCATGACCCGCATGCCCAAAGTGCAGGAGCTGGTGAAAGAGTTCTTCGGCAAAGAGCCGCGCAAGGACGTCAACCCGGATGAGGCCGTCGCCGTCGGCGCTGCGATCCAGGGCGGCGTGTTGCAAGGCGAGGTCAAGGACGTCCTGCTGCTGGACGTCACGCCGTTGTCGCTGGGCATCGAAACCCTGGGCAGTGTGATGACCAAGCTCATCCCCAAGAACACCACCATCCCCACCCGCGCCAACCAGGTGTTCTCCACCGCCGACGATAACCAGACCGCGGTGACCATCCACGTGCTGCAAGGCGAGCGCGAAATGGCCTCCGGCAACAAGAGCCTGGGACAATTCAACTTGACCGACATTCCGCCGGCCGTGCGCGGTATGCCGCAGATCGAAGTCACTTTCGACATCGACGCCAATGGCATCCTGCACGTTTCCGCCAAGGACAAGGGCACCGGCAAGGAAGCCAAGATCACCATCAAGGCCAACTCCGGCTTGAGCGAGGACGAAATCAAGAAGATGGTGTCCGACGCCGAAACCAACGCCGCCGAAGATCACAAGGCGTTTGAACTGGCCACCGCGCGCAACCAGGCCGATAGCATGGTGCACTCGGTGAAAAAGGCGCTGAAGGACTACGGCGACAAGGTCAACGCCGAAGAGAAGGCCAAGATCGAAGCCGCCATCAGCGAGGCTGAAGCCGCTATCAAGTCCGGCGACAAAGCTGACATTGAAGCCAAGACCCAGGTTCTGGCCGAAGCCAGCCACAAGCTGGCCGAACAGATGTACGCCAAGGACCAGGGCGCCGGTGGTGGAGAACCCGGTGGACAGCCCGGTGCCGAGGCAGGCGCCGGCAAGAAGGACGACGACGTGGTCGACGCCGAGTTCGAGGAAGTGAAGGACAAGTAATCTGACGATGGGGTGGCGCAAGCCGCCCCAGAGAATGCCGGCATCATGCCGGCATTTTTTTGTTCTTCTGAGGAAGCCAGGGCAAAGTGCCCATTGGCCGGGGTCTCGCGGCAGTTATTCGCGCGCCGCCTTGGCCATTACCGGGCGCTTTTCCACCTTCGCCAGTTTCTGCATTTCGGTCTGCTCGCGGGTCAGGCGCAGTTGCGCAATTTTTCCCGGCGGCAGCGCGGCAATCAGGTTGAGCAGGGAAACCGAGTCGGTAACGGGCTTGCCGTTGACCGCCATCAGAACATCACCCGGGCGGATGCCGGCACGGTCGGCGGGGCCGCCGCGCAAGACGCCGGCGATCAGCGCCCCATCAGTGGTTTTGAGGCCAAATGATTCTGCGATCTCGGGGCTGATTTCCTGCACCTCGATGCCCAGCCAGCCGCGTGTCACCGCGCCGTGCGCGATGATCTGTTCCATCACTTGGCGCACGATGGAAACCGGGATGGCGAAGCCGATGCCGAGGTTGCCGCCGCTACGCGAAAAAATCGCGGTGTTGACGCCCACCAGGTTGCCGCTGCCATCGACCAGGGCGCCACCGGAATTGCCGGGATTGATGGCGGCATCGGTCTGGATGTAGTTCTCGAACGTGTTGATGCCCAGATGGCTGCGGCCGAGGGCAGAAACAATGCCCATGGTCACGGTCTGGCCGACCCCGAAGGGGTTGCCGATCGCCAGTGCCACGTCGCCGACGCGCAGGGTATCCTGCTTGGCGAAGGTGATGGCTGGCAAGCGGGCGTGCACTACCTTGAGCACGGCGACGTCGGTTTCCGGATCGGTGCCCACCACCTTGGCCGGTAACGTCTTGCCGTCTGGCAGGGCAACCTGGATTTCGTCGGCGGCTTCAACGACATGGTGATTGGTGAGGATGTAGCCATCGGCGCTGACGATCACCCCGGAACCCAGGTTGGAGACGCGCTGCGGCCTATCGTTTGCGTTGTTGTCGGTGTTGAAACGGTCGCCGAAAAAACGGCGAAATACCGGGTCGTCGAGCAACGGATTGCGCTGCGCCCGCACTTCCTTGCTGGTGAAAATGTTGACCACCGAGGGACGCGATTTGGCGGCGGCGTCGGCATAACTGAAAATCGTCCGTTCCGCGCCGCCATGCATTTCACCATTGCTCACTTCATGGATGGTGATGCCGTTGCCCGCAACGGGCAGGAGGCCTGGAAACAGGCGATCCAACGCCAGCAAGGCGGCTAGCACAAGCACTACCGCAGCGACGATCTGGGCGAACAACAGCCAGGTTTTTTGCATGGGGTTTTCTGTTCAATGAAGTGGGCTGGCGGCGATTCTAGCGCAACGATTTAGCGTGGCAGCCGCATGGGCGCGGGAGAGCCGGCTGGAAGCTGGCGCTAAAGGGTTTGCGTTGCCCGGATCCGCTTGTGGGCCATGCCTGACGCCCTGGCAATAGCCCGAGTTTTTTACTCAGTTGTTATTGCTGCATGTGCAAACTAATCTGCCCCGCATCATGCGAACCCTGATCCTGGGCATAGGCAATACCCTCCTCACCGACGAAGGTGTCGGCGTCCACGTTCTCCAGGCACTCGCAGTGATGCTTGCCGCCGAACAACCCCCCTTTGAAGGTTTAACCCTGCTCGACGGTGGCACGCTGTCGTTCACGTTGGCCGGTCCGATCGAGGATGCCGAGGCGTTGATCGTGGTCGATGCCGCCAACATCCAGGGCGAACCGGGCGACTGGAAGCTGCTGGAAGGGGATGCGGTGGATACCTTCCTGTTGGGCAATCGCAAATCCACTGTGCATGAAGTCGGGCTGAGCGATCTGCGCGCCATTGCTATCCTCGCCGGGCACTGGCCGGAACGGCGGGCAATGCTGGCGATTCAGCCGCAAGCGGTGGATTGGGGCGAACAACCCACCGCCGCGGTCGCCACCGCCATTGCCCCCGTTTGCGCCGCCATCCTGCAACTGCTGCGGAGCTGGAACCATGCCACTTGATGCCATCCCCATCCTCGCCGTGCCACAGGGACTCCATTCTGATGAACGCTCCGGCAACGCACCGGCCCTGCTGCGGGAAATCGCGGAAATGCTGCGGCGCTTCCTGGCCAACGGCGAAACCTCCGCCATCGACCTGCACGCACTACCACTAACGCCGGCGGACCTGGAATGGCTGCGCGAGCAACTGGGCGGGGGTGAAATCGCCATCACCCTGAATGCCGAGGGCGAATCCAGCCTGAACGAGACGGCCTGCCCAGGCGTCTGGTGGGTGACGCATCGCAATCCGAACGGCGCGGTCGACTCCGAGTTCATCGAAGTGGCTGACGTACCGGATCTGGTGAAGGCTCATCATGAAGATGTCGTAATCGGATTAGATCATCTTGAATTGCTGATTTCTGATCTAAGCAAACAGCGAGCGTTTTGAGTGTGTCTCAAGCCAGGAGGCTAAGCATCATGCAAGGTCCATTGATCGAAATCCTCGCGCGGCAAGGCATTACCCGCCGAACATTCATGAAGTACTGCGCCACGCTGGCGTCGCTGATGGCGCTACCGCCCTCGGCGGGGCGCGCGATGGCGGAAGCGATGGCGGCGGCTGGGGTTGCAACCAAGCGGCCCTCGGTGATCTGGTTGCCATTCCAGGAATGCACGGGCTGCACCGAATCGATCACCCGCTCGCATTCCCCCACCCTGGAAAGCCTGATTTTCGATGTGGTGTCGCTGGACTATCAGGAAACCTTGATGGCCGCCGCTGGCCACCAGGCCGAAGAGGCGTTGCACAACGCCATGAAAGCCGGCGGCTACTTGCTGATCGTCGACGGTTCTATTCCGCTCGGGCTTGACGGCGCCTATTCCTGCATCGCCGGTCGCAGCAATCTGGAACTGCTCAAGGAAGCCGCCAGTGGCGCCGCCGCGATCGTCGCGATGGGTTCCTGCGCCGCGTTCGGCGGCCTGCCCCACGCCAAGCCGAATCCGACCGGCGCGGTGTCGGTATCCGATGTGGTCAAAGACAAGCCCATCGTCAACATCCCCGGCTGCCCGCCGATTCCCGTGGTCATCACCGGTGTGCTGGCCCACTTCCTCACCTTCGGCAGCCTGCCGGAACTCGACAAACATGGCCGTCCGAAAGCGTTCTACGGTGAAACCATCCACGACCGCTGCTATCGCCGGCCTTTCTACGACCAGGGCAAGTTCGCCAAGACCTTTGACGACGAAGGCGCGCGCAACGGCTGGTGCTTGTTCGAACTGGGCTGCAAAGGGCCGGTCACCTACAACGCTTGCGCCACCGTGAAGTGGAACGGCGGCACCTCCTGGCCGGTGGAATCCGGACATGGCTGCCTGGGTTGCTCGGAACCTGATTTCTGGGATGCCGGCGGCTTCTACAAAGCCCTGTCGACGCCGGCCAACCCGTTGAAGATGGCCTCCGCGGCCGTGGCGGCGGGCGCGGTGGCGGGCGTGGCGGTGAGTTTCGCCAACCGGGGCAAGAAGCGCGCGGCCGCATCCGCCCATGAGACGACCACGTTGGCTGATCTGGAGAAATAATCATGAATGAACTGCAATTCCTGACCTGGGTAAGGGGAACAGGCCTGAATGTTGCTGTGGGCGTGTTTTTGTTGGGCGTGTTTTGGCGCCTGATCGAAATTTACGGCCTCGGCCGCAAGAAAGACTTGTCGGCACCACGCCATGTGGCTGGCGCCTCCGGTTGGCACACGATTTTTCGGCGTTCCATACCGGCCCAGGGCATGCTCAAGAAGTCGCCTGTCGGCTACATTGGTGGCTTCGCTTTCCACATCGGTCTGGCTATCGTGGTGTTGCTGTTTGCGCCGCACATCAAGTTGATCCAGAGCCTGACAGGTTTGTCCTGGCCGGGGCTGCCTTCCCAATTCATCGACCTGGTCGCCGTGGTGACCCTCGCGGCGATGGTGGTGGTGCTGGCCGATCGCATCAACAAGCCGGTGAAGCGCTTCCTCTCCACTTTCGAGGATTGGTTCACCTGGGCGGTGACCTTCCTGCCATTGCTGACCGGTTGGTTGTCGGTGCGGCACCTGTTATTTCCTTACTCCACCATGCTGGCCCTGCACATCCTGAGCGTGGAAATTCTGCTCATCGTTCTGCCCTTCACCAAGCTGTTCCATGCCTTCACGGTATTCGGTTCGCGCTGGTACAACGGCGCGGTCAACGGTCACAAAGGAGTCGCGGTATGAGCGCCTCTCTCGACAAGGGCGTGCGCGTCCTCAAGGAAGTCATCGACGCGCCCATCGCCAGTTACTTCAGCAGTTGCGTGCATTGTGGCCTCTGCGCCGAAGCCTGCCTCTTCTATACGGAAACTGGCGATCCCAAGTACACCCCCATCCACAAGCTGGAGCCCATGCGCCGCCTGTATGAGCAGGAATACACCCTGATCGGCCGGCTGAAGAAAGTGCTTGGATTGTCCAAACCGGTCACCGACGCCGAACTCGGCGAGTGGCAGGAACTGGTGTACAACTCCTGCACCCTGTGCGGCCGCTGTTCCCTGGTCTGCCCGGTGGGCAATGACATCGTTTATATGGTGCGCAAGTTCCGCGAAGGCATGGCGGTCAGCGGCCACGCGCCCGAGGGTATCGTCGAGGCCACCCGCCGCACGGTCTCCACCGGCAGCCCGATGGGGGTCACGATGCACGCGGTCAAGGCGCAGATGAAACATGTGGAAGAGGAGACGGGTATTTCCATTCCGCTCGATGTGGAAGGGGTTGAATACATGGCGCTGCTCTCGTCGATGGAAATCATTAATTTCCCGGAATACCTCTCCGCCATCGCCAGAATCATGAAACATGCCGGCAAAACCTGGACCCTGTGTTCCACCGGTTTCGAGGCCACCAACAGCGGGATTCAGATCGGTGTGTCGGATCTGGCCAAGACCATCGTTTCGCGCATCGTCGAGGGTGCAGAACGGCTCAAGGCCAAGACCGTGATCAGCCCGGAATGCGGCCATGCCTACACGGCGCTGCGTTGGGAAGGTCCCAACCTGATCGGCCGGCCATTCACCTTCAAGGTGCAACATATCGTCGAAGTGCTCGACGAACTCCGTACCCAGGGCTTGCTCAAGACCGAGGGCTTCGAGACTGACCGCCTGACCTTCCATGACCCCTGCCAACTGGCGCGTCGCGGCGGCGTGATTCAACCGCAGCGCAATCTGATCAACATGGTGGCGAAGAATTTCGTCGAAATGCCCGACGCCGGCAAGATGAACTGGTGCTGCGGCGGTGGCGGCGGAGTGACTGCCATCGAGCGCGCGGAAGCGTTGCGCATCGAAGCCTTCAAGAAGAAGAAATCGCAATTGGAGGCGGTCAAGCCGGACCGGCTGGTGACCGCCTGCGCCGTTTGTCGGACCACGCTGGAGGAAGGGTTGGAACACTACCAGATGAATATCCCCGTGGTCGGCCTGACTGAAATCATCGCCGAACACCTTCCGGAACAAGGAGCTTGATGCCATGCCCACCAACGACAAGGATTTCAAGGCGAAACTGGGCGCATTGCCCATCGCCCATCAGCGCCATGCCGGCGCGTTGTTCGTGCAGCGGGTTTTGCCATTTTCCAGTGATGTTCGACTCAAGGCGGCCCTTGAATTGGCCCTGCGCGCGGATACCTCCGATGCGGAACTCACCGGGGCCTACCAGGCGGCCAATACGGCTCGGGTGGAGAGTTTTACCCGTTGTGGCAGCGTTTGCGATTGGGCCGATCAAGCCGGCCACTTCGTCGCCAAGGCAGTGGTGGCTTGTGTCAGACCCGCCGCCGAAGGCGAGTTTGGCAACAGCAGCCTGGCCTGGGAAGCCGCCATGTCCGCCCGTATGGCGCGCACCTGCCAGACCGTCGCCAGCGGCGTGGGCACCGAGAACCGCGAAGCCGAGGAGCAATACCGCATCCTCAGTGCGTTTTTGAATAAATAGTTAGTGCCTGACCGAAAACCCCACCCGCCCAGTAACGGCGGGCATTGCCGTCGACGAAGGCGATGCGAAGATGATGCCTGAATGTCAGTTTGAGGCCGGATTCTCACGAATTTACGGGGAAGCGGGGCCC
>Ga0210044_10006946_pt1 | contig 14675 bp, 14 predicted proteins | sample CryGey13umfilter_2_FD_183959 | JGI IMG/M metagenome (GOLD analysis project Ga0210044, IMG submission 183959) | Groundwater microbial communities from aquifer in Utah, USA - Crystal Geyser 4/9/14 3 um filter (SPAdes) (version 2) | ecosystem: Environmental > Aquatic > Deep subsurface >...
TCCCAACTTCCACCTCCACCAAAAGCGGCACATCAAAGCTTGCCACGCTTTCCATCATTTCCTTTAATCCCTTTGCTACGTGGTCAACAGCGTCTTTATCGCACTCAAGAATCAGCTCGTCATGGACCTGTAAGAGCATGACCGCCGGCCACTTACTCGTCCTAAGCCACCCATCGACGGCGATCATGGTCTTTTTCATGAGGTCAGACGCCGTCCCTTGGATAGGATGATTGATTGCCATACGCTCAGCGGCTGCCACAAGCATTGGCACGCCTGAGTTCACCTCAGGCACATAGCGCCTTCGTCCAAACAACGTCTCGACATACTCTTGCTCGTGAGCCAGCACTTTTGTTTCATCGAGATAATCACGGACGGCATGGTGGATTTGAAAATACTTATCGATAAACTCCTGAGCCTCACCAAAGGTTAAATTCGTTGACTGCGAAAGTGCACGCGGCCCCATGCCGTAGATGATCCCGAAGTTGATCGCCTTTGCTGCACGACGCTGCTCCGGTGTGACACTTGCCTCATCAATCTCCCACACCTCTGCTGCCGTACGTGTATGGATATCTGCCCCTTCCTGAAACGCTTGAATAAAGGGCTTGTCTTTTGCAATCACAGCCACGAGGCGCAATTCGATCTGCGAGTAGTCCGCCGCCACAAACCTTCTTCCTCGTGGGGCTACAAAGGCCTTTCGAATCTCTCGACCAAGTTCGGTCTTGATCGGAATGTTTTGCAAGTTAGGGTCTGATGAAGAAAGACGCCCTGTTGCTGCAACCGCTTGGTTATACGTCGTGTGAATGCGCCCATCTTTCCCCACAAGTTTCGGAAGTGTTTCCACGTAGGTTGACTGAAGCTTGGTGAGCTCACGGTACTCACTGATAAGTGGAATGATCTCATGCTCCCCCCAAAGTTTTTCAAGCTCGCTGGCTGCTGTTGAGAACCCTGTCTTTGTCTTCTTAATGCGTTTTGTCGGCAGGGAAAGTTTTTCAAACAAGATGACGGCGAGCTGGGAGGGCGAGTTGATATTAAACTCTTCACCGGCAAGTTTAAGAATCTTCTTGGTTAACGCATTGATTTCTTTTTCGAGCTTTTTAGAAAACGTGTTAAGACTATCAACATCAAGTTGAATCCCAGCTGTTTCCATTTCATACAAAATGCGAAGAAGAGGAGTTTCCATTTCATCGAACACTTCGAGAAGACTATTCTCTTTAAGCGCCTTCTGCATTTTCTTTGCAAGCCGTGTCAGTATCGCTGTTGCTTGACCGAGTTTTTTATAATCCGACTCCTTTGCAAAACTAGACGGCAATTCTGGAACGGTTTCATTGAGCTGTGTATGAGCGATGGACGCAAGGTCGTGCGCACGAGATCCGGCATGAAGAAGATAGGAAGCGATCATCACATCAAACACATTTCCACCCAGAACCCAGCCGCTTGCATGCATGATGGATTTCGCGTCGTGGGCGACAACACGTTCAGATTGAACCAGTCGTTCACCTATCACCTTAAGCGCCTCAACGCTAGGATTCGGAACCACCACCCCAAGATCACTGTTTGAAACACAGACTGCTGAGAGTGTTGCGCCAAACAAATCAGCCGGCTGCTTAACAAGCATAACCCCTACTGCTGAGCCAAGTTTTGTAAGAGCACTCACCAACTCCTTTGGATCCTTCACGATCAAGACTTCAGAAGACGTCTTTTGATTCTTGAGTGTCGGTGCGTCAGGCGTTGGTACTTTGTGCTTGCGCAGAAGCGTCCGAAACTCCAAATCTCTGTACAAACCGAGAACCCGTTCCCAGTCTGGACCATGTTGTTTAGCTGTATCAAATCGGAATCCAGATTTTACATCACGCACGATGGACACAAGCTTCTTGTTTGTTTCAATGTCATCCTCAAACCCACGAAACTTCTTTGCGTACTTTTCTTCGACTGCTCCAGCCTCAATCGCGTTGAAGATCCCTTTCACGGTTCCATACTGCTGCAACAAGAGTGTGGCTGTTTTTTCTCCTACCCCCTTGAGGCCTGGAATATTGTCGCTCGCATCCCCACGCAGAGCCTTATAATCAATCATCTGCTCTGTCGTTAAACCAAAACGTTCCTCAACAAGAGCTGGGTCGTAGGTCTTTGTCTCACTGATTCCTTTTACAAAAAAGACTACGCTTACATCTTTATCGACCAACTGCAGCGCATCAAGATCTCCTGTCACAATCAACGTGCTCATGCCCTTCTTAGTGGCTTTGGTAGCGATGGTTCCAATGATGTCATCTGCCTCGTAGCCCTTCGCTTCAATCGATGGGATGCCGAAGGCGTCCATGAGATTCTGAATAATCGGAATCTGGTCATAGAGCTCCTGCTCCTTCTCAGCACGTCCTGCCTTGTAGTCCTTGTAAATCTCATCTCGAAACGTCCCACCCGGAAGATCCCAAGCGACCGCCATGTAGTCAGGTGTGTACTGCTCAAGAAGTTTTTCAACAATCATGGCAAAACCGTATGCGGCGTTCACAACCAAACCATCCTTTGTCGTCAGTGGAGGAATGGCGTGCCAAGCCCGATGCAACAGGGCATTTCCATCAAGAACTAAAAATGTTTCTTTCTTTGACATGTGGCTACAGTGTACCCGAACAACTAAAAAACGACACCTGTTTTGTGTCGTTTGTTAGCTGATGCTTAGACAGTACTGGGAATCTCAGCTTTCTCCCAAACAAGATCAAATAATGTCTCGTATGTCTTCGCAACATCACCACTCGCCAAGAGGATCATCGTATTCTCGCGCCTGGTCGTAATGAAGGCAACTTGATCTGCAAAGATGATCACTGTGGCTGGAAGGGTGACGTCACTTGGAAGAAAACGAGACTCGCGCAATTCTTCAGGATCGTGTTCGACGATCCTTTTTGACTCCCTATTTAACGGAATGAGCTGCCTAGACCGAATCCCTCTTTTAAGACGCTCAGCAATCACACGCTCAACAAGGTAGGGGATCTTCACGTAATCCAGCAGACCGGTACCGGAAGTGATAAGACGATAGTCCTTTACACCAGAATCAAGGAGCTGCTTCCAAAGCCGTTTAAACCCATCAGTCCCTTCATAGAATGTGACTCCCGGACCTCCCTCAGCTGTGTCCTGCAGCAGCTCGAGCGAAGGAAGAGCCTTCTCTAATTCTCTTGATCGGTCACTCATCTGATCACTGAGTCGCTTTGGTGTTTCCGGCGTATAGACTGTTGTCTTTTTTCGTTTCCCAACTTGGAACACACCGTGTAAGCAGAGGCGTTCTAAAATTGGGTAAAGCGTTGTTCGAGGGAGGTTCACCCTTCGAGAGAGCTCTAACACTGTCGTTGGCCCAAGCTCCAACGCAGCCAAATACACATTGGCTTCTTTTGAATCTAAGCCATACGCCTCCAGACCTCGTATGAGTTCTTTTGGGTAATCCATCTTCATATACTTTAAGGTCCCACATGTCGGTTGTGGAGTCAAAATGTTGACCATAATCCAGTCAGTATTTAAAAAATGACTAAATCTAAATCAACAAGTTTTCCAAATGACTGTCGAAAAACTAGACAAAAAGTCTAGGCACGTTTTTTTGCAATGCTATGGTGAACTCATCCTGAGAGGTAGGAGACAACGGAGAAGCAACCCAAGGAGGCCCCCATGTCCCTCAGCGATCCGATCATGCGACTCCTCGTGTACTTCGCCACGCACTTCATCGGCGACTTCGCCTTCCAGAGCACCTGGATGGTGAGTGAAAAGGGGAAGAGCTGGGAGGTGCTGATCTATCACGTCCTGGTCTGGAGTGCCCCCTTCGTCCTGTTGCTGCTCATCCCTGAGCTCCAGCCCTACATCACGCCTGAGGGACTGCTCGTCAACAGTCTCTCGCACATCGTCATCGATGCGCTCAAGGCACGCTACAACGTGATCAAGACCATCTGGCAAGATCAACTCTGCCACCTCGGTGTGATCACCATCCTCTGGGCCATCAATTGGCTCTAGGATACGACCTCGTCATACTCGACGGGGTTTTCAAATAAAAAGAAAGATCACACCGTTGCGTTGGTGTGATCGCGTCTGTCGTGAGACAGGGGTGGGACACCCTCCCGCCGTGAAGCGGAAGGGGGCCCGGGTGCGGAGCCGTTCGCCTAGGCGGCGCGCAGGGTCTGCTGGACCTTCTGGGGCAGCAGGTGCGTCGGCACGAAGGTGACGGCGTCCTTGCCTCCGTTGTAGTTGACGAAGGTGGTGGACTGGTCGTCGGAGCGGACCACGGAGCCGTAGTCGGCGCAGGAGTCCTCGAGCTCGGTCAGCTCTCCGGCGGTCATCAGCTCCATCTCGCCGTCGGCGTAGATGGCGGTGATGGCCTGCACGACCTTCTTGCCGTCCAGCTTGCCGGTCGCGACCAGCGTGTAGACGTTGTCGCCGTTGTCGGTGCCGATGGAGAGGTCGTCGATCTCGAAGCCATCGGTCAGCTCGTGGTTCTGCCAGGAGCTGTCCTCGCCGTTCAGCAGCTTGCCGATCGACTTGCGGGGCAGGGTGGCGATCTGGTTGGTGCCCTCGAGCAGCGCGACCAGGTTCTTGCCGACGACGCTGTAGCGGGTCATCAGATCGAAGGGCTGGTCGATGACGACGTTGTCCGCGGTCTCGTAGTTCCAGGCGTAGGCGATGCGATCGCCGTCGGGCCCGATGAGCATGAGGACGCGGGTGTTGTCGGGACTGCCGGCCAGGTAGCCGTCCTTGGTGAAGATCTGCTTGGCCAGACGGCCGGCGAACTTCTGGACGGGCTTGTATGCGGCGAGCAGCTTGGAACCTACGGCGACGTCGAGCTTGGAGCCCACGTAGCCGATGAGGTTGAAGAAGTTCCAGTCCTGGCGCTCGTAGCCGCCGAGGATGGACTTCATGAGCTGCGCCGGGATGGCCTCGTTGTCGATGGCCTCGCTGGTGTACATCACCATGGCCTTCTTGTCGTCCTTGCGGACGGCCGCGGAGACCAGCGTGCGCTTGTCGGCCACTTCCTTCTCGACGTGGTCGAGGACCTGCTCGGGCGTGCCGCTGACGAGCAGGAGGGCGAAGGGGCCGATGGCGAAGCGCTGGATGTGGGGCGTGTTCATTGGACTGTACTCCGGAAGTTGACCCCTAAGGGTCGGGTTGGGCCTTTCGCAGGATGCGTCAGGCTGTGTGTCGCATTTCTTTTTTGCGACAGCGGGCGGAATACTATCTCAGCTGATTTAGAGTGTCAAGGAATACACCCGTGGATAAGTTTTCTCAGCATAATTAGGCACACATACATGATAGAATAGGTATCTATGAAGAATCTCCTTATCCTCTTTGGCATTGCTGCCTTATTTATTGGAATGTTTGCCGGGGCTATCTACCTTGGGAGTCAAATGAATCCCGTGCGGGAGGCGAGTGAAGACATCGTTCGTGCTGAAGATCTTCCCATCCTTGGAACGATGCCCGATATCGAGGGTATTGCCGGATGGATCAACTCTGATGAACTGACTCAATCAGACCTCGAAGGAAAGGTTGTTTTGATCGACTTTTGGACTTACTCCTGTATCAACTGTATCCGGACGTTTCCTTACATCACCGAGTGGTGGAGTAAGTATCAGGAGGAGGATTTTGTCATCATTGGTGTACATACCCCTGAATTCGAATTTGAAAAAAAATATGACAATGTCGTTGAAGCAACGGTAAAGCACGGCATTGAGTTCCCGGTTGCACTCGACAATGATTACGTCACATGGCGCAACTTTAGTAATCACTACTGGCCAGCAAAGTACATTTTTGATCAGCAAGGAAACCTACGCTACACCCACTTCGGAGAAGGAGCGTACGACGAAACGGAAGGTGTCATTCAAGCGTTACTCGGTGTGAGTATGGACCTTACAGAGGCAGAGTTTCCAGACTTTGCAAACATTCGTTCACCAGAAACCTACTTCGGCTACTGGCGTACAGAAAACTTTGCGAGCAATGAAAATCTTGTAGAGGATGTGCCCACGACCTATTCACTTCCTGAGGCGCTAAGCCTAAACGAGTGGGCGCTTCTGGGAGAGTGGAATATCCAATACCAACATGCGGAGGCAATCGGTGCGGGAGCTAAGTTTCAATTTCACTACAGCGCAAGTGTTGCAAACCTCGTCATGGCAACAAGCGATGGAACCTTGCAGGACGTTATCGTGCGACTTGATGGGGAAGTGGTACCAACCGAATCTCTTGGCACACACATCATGAAAGACGAGCTCACGGGTGGGACGTTTGTACAGGTAGAATTTTCAGACCTCTACGAGCTCATTCGCAGCGAACCCGGAGAACATATTCTCGAAATTGAAACACTGGAGCCGGGTCTTGAGATCTACGCCATCACATTTGGATAAGACAAAAAAGAGCCTATGGCTCTTTTTTGATTGACGAAACACGACACCTCACCTACTGTCACTCAGCTGCAGCACACCAAACTCCGCAGATGAGGATGCCCATGAGTTCCTTCCACCAGTTCCGACCAGAAGATGCACTGATCTTCCACAAACTCCCGCACCAGTTTCGAATCGTGATCGAGATGGGCCGAATCTACGATGATCTGATCTGTCTTGGCATCGAGCCAAAGGTCGCGCTGTACACGGCGTACGTCAGAACCCACCAGAGCAACAAGGGGCCGGCTACAACGGTCGGAGATGACAAGTTCTACGATCACATGTCTGGATACCTGAGGAGTGCCAGAGGAATCGTTCGCCAGCTCATCCAAGAAAATCACCAGCCCTTCTCGAGGAGCCTTGCACCACACAACCGTGTCTCTGTGTGTCTGGATCCGATCCAGATGCTTACCATGGCAACGCAAAATCCTGGCACACACGCAGACCGGCTGAGCTACCGACTCCAGTTCGAAGCGAGGCGTCAGTTCGGCATCGCCCTGCAGCTTTTCGCAATTGAAGCGGTCGACAGTGACCTCCGCGTCTCTCAAGACCTTTTCGAGATCGACAAACTAGCGCAGGAACGACTGTTCTCAAAGGAGACGTCACGCGAAGTCGGACTGGTTGCTTGGCAAGACCAGCAAAACCAATATCGCATGGCCGACGTACAAATCTTCGACAGGCGCACGCGAGAAGAAGCGGTCCGACGCGCCCGTGAACTCAAGCGTGCTCATGAACCGTTCATCGAAGACCAGCTTACGTGTCGTGTTGCCCGCGACAATGGTAGGGCCTACGTTGTCTACGCCATTGACCGAGGCAAGGAACTGCTCCCAACCTTGCTCAAGCTCGAGCGTGGGAGACAGCTCACTGACCGGCGTGGATGGAAGTACGTGGTCATCGGTGTTGATGAAGGAGACGGCCTCAGAGTTGCGACACGCAAAGACGCTCAAGACTTCCTCGACTTCAGTGCAAGAATACTTTGGAAGCTGCCTCTGCTCAACCAAGAAGATGAGGGGAGTCCCAACCCTAATAGGGATCGAACGTATTGGGATCTCAAGCTGACAGGACACTTTCTGCGTGAGTGTCAGGACGACGGACGAATCATCCTGGGACCCGCGGAACAACTCGTGACCACCATCGGGGACCACCTCGATGCCGATCATGCTCACGCAGACGTCAACCACCGTCTCTACCGAGCCTCTCAAATTGATGAGTACATCAATCCGATCTGGTTCCCCCACACGTACGAGGCGTTCAAGGGAATCGTACGGATGCGCAGACTGCATCTCCCAGGCTACGGCGTGAACTGGGGATCGAAAGATGTTAAGCGACGGCTCTATGAATGGCGCCTGAGCCAAATCGAAACCTCAACGTAACGAAACCCGCTCACGCAAGCGGGTTTTCTGATTGAAAAATTGCCAAGCCTGTGAGGCTCACGTAGAGTCGATCGTAAGGAGGACAGATGCAACGACGTCACCTCTTGGCACTCGTGTTTGCCTTCACGCTGACTCTCTTGGCGTGGAATGTCTCGGGTGACGCTCCAGCCATTTCCAAGAGACAGACTCCCGTCACATCAAGTGACCCGACGACACCGAGCTCTGGGTCTACACCCACCAAGCGTGGTGAACGAACTAAGGTGGACGTTCGCAAGCTACAGGAGGAACGCTTCCTTCGTGGCTGCGAACAATTTGCAAACTCCGACCTCGACCTCACCGCACTCCACCAGCTCATCCGAACGAGCTACCAAAGACTCGACGGTCCGGATGTACTCCTCAAATGTCACTTTGGCCAGAACCAGATGCGTGACTTGCTCGAGATGCTGAACGAACGCATCGCCGAGGGAGATCGTGAGGCCGCTGAGCTTGCTTACATGCTCGCGAGCACAGAGTGTGCCGAGCTTCCGAGTGAGATCGATAAGGGTTGTCAGCAAGACGCTACCGAGAACGACGCCACGATCTCTGAATGGCGTACGTGCACAAGAGAAGGCTACAACAGCTACCAAACGTGCACGCACAACATCCTCAAAGAGCATGGACTTGATCCAATGATCGTTCAGACGAACTACCTCACCAAGGGTCAGGAAGAACTCGCCTCACTTCACAAGCAAGTCAAGGAAGGGGCGTTGAGCCCGGAAGAAGCGATCGAAATCCTTGAACACCACTCAAGGGATCGACTCATGGTCGAAACCATGGGACCTGGACGCTCAGGTGATCTCGCAAACAAGCTCTTCGGACTCTATGTGCATCTGAATGCTCAAAATGACCCTTACCAGGACGAAGTCATGCAACAGCTCGTCTTCTGGGGATCACGCAACGAACTCGAGTTCCACGCTTCACAAGAAGAATCTGGACCGTTCGACCCCGAACATCCAGGCATCACGCCAAGCCTCCACTAAGGGACTATTCCCAAATGAGCGATCTTGCCACGTTCAGGCACCCAGTCATCGTTTCAACGTCCGTTTTAGGACGTCTTCAACGATGCCAGCCCGAACGTGACAATCTCATCTCATTAGGAAACAGTCCCACTTAAGGGGGCTTTTCTTATTCTTGCCTTTTCCTCTCAACCTACCTATTCTCCAGATAGGAGGAATAGTGCAACACATCCAAGTTGAGTCAACGCGGAAGCTGCAAGTCCTACTCGCGAAAAACACCTTTTTTGCAAATGGGAAAAATAGCCCCATTGATCACCTGTACGCCACCGCCGCCACGTCACGGTTTGAGGTCGAAAATCTCTTCGGCATCTACCTGACCAAACCAGATTTTGCCTGGATGGCCATCTGGATGGCCGTGACAGACAGAACGAAGCTGCGCAAGCGCCAACTGAGCTACCATGTGCCCAAAGAGGAAGATTGGATCGGCGCACTTGAAATCGGAGGACTTGATTCAGTCAATGAGATCCGCCCACTTCTCGGAACATCGGCCCACGTCTACTTGTTCAATCCATCCGAGCTTCCGACTCCTGCAACAGATCTCACTTCCTTTGTGAGCGAACAAGCAGCAATCGCGCATCTCGTGCAACACGGGTACACCTGGAAACAAATCCGTCGAAGAGGAGAGGAACGTCGAGCACTCATGCCACCTGAAGATGGGTCAAGAAGTCTCATCAACATCGACGCCTGGCAAGTCGCACTTGTGGGGCAAGAACGTCTCGTGCCCACCATCGATCTTGTCCTCACCAAGAGCCTTATCGATGAACTCTCAAGTCGTGTGCAAATCAAGAAGACTGTGCCTGGCCGAAACTACCTCGTCCGCTAAACGAAACAAGCACCTAGGGCTGTCCCAAAGGTGCTTTTCTTTTTCGCTGTTTTTCTTGACATGTAAAAAGTATTACATTAGTCTAAAAGTAATATATTGTGTAAATAGTAAGTATTCTATGACTACAACCACCATGACACAAAAAGGGCAGATCACAATTCCTCGATCGATTCGAAAAGCATTGAACGTTGACCGAGATTCAAAATTCTTGGTCAAGCTAGACGAAAAAAACGGTCGAGTAATTCTTGAGCCTCTTGTGGATCTTTTATCTCTCGCCGGAAGTCTTTCGTCCAAAATTTCTTTAACGGATGAAGAATTAAAAAAGGCACGAGGACAGGCATGGGGAAGTCGCCAAAAATAGGCTATGACGTCTATTCTCGACACAAATGTTCTTTTGCGCTTTCTCGTGGGTGATCACAAAAAGCAAAAAGACCAAGCCATTACCTGGTTTAAAGAAGCCGCGAACGGCGAACGAGTAATCGTCGTTAAACCGCTCGTGATCGCAGAAGCCGTTTTTGTTTTAGAATCCTTCTACAAACACTCTCGTGAGGACATCGTGTCTTCCATGCTGCCATTGTTAGCAATGCCTGTGTTGGATGTCGAAGAACGTGATGTGCTCGTGCACCTTTGGGACGAGTTTTTAAGCGGCCTCCATTTTGTAGACGCCTATCTGCTTACCGCAGCCAAAAGAACAGACCAAACCCTCCTCTCCTTTGACAAACAACTCATCCGTCGAGCACATTCCTGACGTGTTTTAACAAAAAACTTCTGCGAGTGCAGAAGTTTTTTGCTGGGGCGGCTAACGGGAATCGAACCCGTAATACAGGCACCACAAGCCCGTGTGATAACCGTTTCACCATAGCCGCCATGAACGGCGTGATGATAACAAAAACACCTAGAACGATCAAGTATTCGTTATTACATCTTCATCACCACCCCCACCGGGCAATGATCTGAGCCCATGACGTTCGGACGAATAAACGCTTCTTCAATGTTTCCTTTGAGCTTCTCGCTCACAAAGAAGTAATCAATGCGCCATCCGACGTTCCGCTCACGAGCTTTCGCAAAGTGACTCCACCAAGTGTAGGCATCTGGTGTGTCTGGGTAAAGATGTCGAAAGGTATCCACGAATCCGGCTGCGACAATTTTGTCTGCGCCTTCTCGCTCCTCTGGTGTAAACCCAGCGTTATTCACATTATCCTTTGGCCGTGCGAGGTCGATCTCCTCATGCGCCACATTAAAGTCTCCACACATAATGACTGGCTTTTTCTTTTCAAGATCCCTCATGTACGCGAGAAACAGTGGATCCCATTTCTTATGACGATATTCAAGGCGCTCGAGCCCACGCTTGGCGTTGGGGGTGTAAACCGTTACCACAAAATACTTCTCAAACTCCATCGTGATCACACGCCCTTCCATGAGTGTGTCTCCAAAGGAATCCTCCAGAAACCCAGCCTTCACTCCTGGAATATCAAAGGTGATCGACTGTGGCTTCACTTTGGTAAAAATTGCTGTCCCCGAATACCCCTTGCGCTCCGCTGAGTTCCAAATCTCCTCGTACTCAGGCAAGTCAATTTCAGCCTGCCCCTTCATCGCCTTGGTCTCTTGGAGACACAAAATGTCAGGTTTTTCTTTTTGCACAAACGGAACAAAGGCGTCCTTATTCATCACGGCACGAATTCCATTCACGTTCCACGAAACAAGTTTGAGTGACATAGACCCATAGCCTATCAAAAAACACCCGCATTGTGCGAGTGTCTTTTGGTGCCCCCGGAGGGAATTGAACCCCCATCAAGACCTTAGAAGAGTCCTGCTTTATCCATTAAGCTACGAGGGCATGTTAGGACATCCGCATCATAGCGGATCTTTTTGGTTTAGAAAAACCTCGAGCGTCTCGAGGTTCCGTTCAGTGGGCTCGGAGCATGCCACCCAACAGCAAGGCACCGTTCTTTGCCCACATGGCCAGCGGAAGGCGCAGGCGCTGACATATCCGGTGAGGCATAGAAGACTCAGCGACCAGGAGCACAAACGGCATACTCTCGTCGGCTGAGCTGCGAACAGTAGATTCGAGGAGTGCGTAGTAGATATCCTCCCGTGCGTAGTCTTCATGAACACTCAGGTTGCGCACGAATGCGAAACGACCGCGATGGCGCGTTGCACGTACTATGGCTACCGCACTCCGGTCGTTCATCTCACGATTGAGATCCAGAAGTTCACACGGGAGCACCTCGATGAGTCCGATCGGCACCGGAGCACTTCTCGGATTGAGCACTGCGGCATGAACCTGGCTCTCCCGAGCAGCTCCTTCGAGCAGTGCCTGCGTGGCACGCTCGATGGTCCAGGTGATCTCGACGACTCCCTTGTGGCATTCACCACAAGTGTTGCCTTCGGGGTTTGAGATGAGGAAGTCATTCTTCCCACAGTTGGGGCAATGTACCTTCTCGCTCCAAGGCGGTCCCTGACGACTCTCACAGATGAGTCGTGCGAGCTTGTCGGGAACGATCCCCGAACACAGGTTCACACGACTGACGACGACGTCCCTGCCAAGCACCAGCCTCTCCGGTGCTTTCTCTTCTTCTGCCGGCTGCATAGATCCTCCAGAGTCAGTTCAGCTCAAAGAATCTACGCAAAAACGGTTGAATTGTCAACCTTCTCGAGACCTGCCATGAAACTTTTTATGAACGTCTTTCATCTGGTTATTCGTAATATGCGTATAAATTTGGGTTGTTGTAATTGAGGCATGACCCAACATCGACTGCACAGATCTAATATCTGCTCCACCCATCAGTAGATCCGTTGCAAAGGTGTGACGAAGGGTGTGCGGAGTGATCTTCTTTGTGATTCCAGCTTCCTTTGCATAGCGCTCCACTAGGCGCTGAATCGATCGGGGAGTGAGCGCACCGGTTTTTCCACGACCACCCTTTGCACGGTCATGTGAGACAAACATGAACGCCGAAGTGTCTCTTCGTTTTGTAAGGTACGCACGAAGCGCCTCTTTCGCCGTCGAAGACAAGAACACGATTCGTGGCTTATCTCCCTTACCTCTAACGGTGAACTCATCCCGCTTGAGGTTTACTTGATCGATGTTCAGACTTGCGAGCTCACTGACACGCAACCCTGTCGAAAACAAAAGCTCCAAAATGGCCTGATCCCGAAGCGCGATCAATGTCTCCCCGTGCTGAGCCGGCACAGCCAAGAGTCGATCCAGCTCATCGGTTTCCAAAAACTCGACCGTGCGTGTTGGCTGCTTTGCAAGTTCAATCTTTTCAGGAGCGAGCGACTTAATGTCACGCTTGGCTAAATACTTTAAAAACGAGCGCAGGGCAATCAGATGATAATTCTGTGTCGACTTCTTGAGTGTACTCCCCTCACGTCCATCAACAAACCGATTGAGCCAGAGTCGATACTTACGAACCATCTCAGCAGTCACAGAAGACGGGGATGGGTCCTTAGCCCACGACTGAAATCGACGAAGATAAAAATCGTAATTGCGAATGGTTCTCTCAGACCTTCCGCGCTCAACTTCGAGATATTCAAGAAAATCTGTCACAAGTGATTTGATGCCTGCCATACCCGTACATTATACGACACATAACTTTCCCACAGAAATATAATGGGGAAAACGTGTCTGTGATACCATAGGCTCGTTATGGAGGTTCGACGACTATTTACCTACATTATTCCCACTGTCATTCTGAGCATGCTGTTCTGTGTTTTTTCTGTTGCCTCGCCATTAAGTTGTGCTGCCCATACAAGCAACACCTCACTCGTCGGCGGTTCTTGTAGCATCGAGAGAGCGACGACGCCTACCCTGTGGTCTTTTCAAACCGATCATTTTGCCGTGCAAACAAAAGAATTTTTTGCTCTTCTTATTGTCAGCATCGTTCTGGGCTTTCTCCATGTTTTCCGTAAGCCTGAGAAAAATGTCCACTTCAGGACATCGTGGAAACAGTATCTGTCCTTATGGATTTATTCAGTGGGACCTCGTTTGAGAAAAATATTCATCCCTCCCCTTCACGCAGCTCATGGTTGGTAGCACCTCACCGATCTTCCAATACTCAATAATTTTCAATTATGGATCAACAACATCAACCACACCAAACAAAATCACTTTTCGATGTCCTTCCTTCTAAACAGTCCTTCTGGCTCGGATTCGGTACCGCTATTCTTTCTATTGGAACGCTTGGATTCGTTGTTCTTGGAAGCTGTATGCTTGGAGGAGATTGTTCTGTCGGAACACTTGCTGTCGCCGACCGTGCGGAAGTAGAAGAAGGAAGTGACGATGGCGCAGCCGCCGCAGCTGCAGCCGCCGCTGTAGCTGCCGTCCCATCTGGAACCATTCCGGTCGTTACCGAAGCGGATCACATTCGTGGAGACGTAAACGCTCCTATCACGATCATCGAATACTCCGACTACGAGTGCCCATACTGTGAGCGCTTCCACCCAACCATGCTGCAAGTTATGGAAGAATATGACGGACAGGTGCGATGGGTCATGCGTGATTTCCCACTTTCCTTCCACCCAAATGCTGAGGATGCTTCTGCCGCTGCCGAGTGTGCAGGTGATCAGGGTAAGTATTGGGAGATGGGAGATGCGCTCTTTGAAAACCGTGCAACTCTTGGAGAAGATCTTTACCTTGAGCTCGCCACAGAGCTTGGTCTCAACATCACTACCTTTACTGAGTGTTACGAGGGTGACGAGGTGCGAGCCGAGATCCAAGCTGAGGCTGCAGCAGGTGCCAAGGCAGGTGTGACCGGAACTCCAGGATCCTTCATCATCGATGCAGATGGAAACGCCACGCCAATCAAGGGAGCCCTTCCATTTGAATCCGTCGCAGCCGCTATCGACTCAGTGCTCTAAGGAATCAACAAGTAAGTAAAAGCCACCAGCTAACGCTGGTGGCTTTTATCTTGCCGTCTGTCGACGGCGTCAGATCCCGAGTGTCTGGATGTCACGATGGTGGATATGTTGGTTCTCAACGTATCGCTTGACCATGTGTTCATCCAAACCGATAGTAGAAGCATAATAC
>Ga0210044_10006948_pt1 | contig 14667 bp, 14 predicted proteins | sample CryGey13umfilter_2_FD_183959 | JGI IMG/M metagenome (GOLD analysis project Ga0210044, IMG submission 183959) | Groundwater microbial communities from aquifer in Utah, USA - Crystal Geyser 4/9/14 3 um filter (SPAdes) (version 2) | ecosystem: Environmental > Aquatic > Deep subsurface >...
CCCGCCGCAACCCACGGTTTCCCCGGCAACAGAGCGTGCCAGGGCAGCGCATCCCGCGCCTGGAGCAGGTGCTGGATCTGCTGGGGCGGCACCCACATCTCGGGGCCAACGTCGAGATCAAGACCTCGGCCGAGGCCTGGCCCGCGGCCCGCTTCGTCCGCGTGCTGGTACCCCTGCTGCTCGAGCGCAACCTGGCGCGGCGCGTGACGGTGCAATCCTTCGACGCGGATGCCCTACGACTGGTCAGGCGCGCTCGGCTCCGCACGCCGGGTCTTCAGCTCTCGGCGCTGGTGGAGCGACGGGCCGAGTACGAGCCCATGCTGCGCTCCACCTCCCCACAGATCCTCTCACCGCGACACACGACCCTTCGACGCGGTGATGTCTCGCGGCTGCACGCCCGTGGTCTGCGCGTCATCCCCTGGACGGTGAATGATCCGCAGCGCATGCAGGAGTTGATCCGCCGGGGTGTGGACGGGATCATCACCGACCGTCCGGATCTGCTGCTACATCTGCTTTGTCGATGAACGATGGTCTGATCCGCCGCCACTGTGATAGCATCGCCGCTCCACGCGCGAGGTGCGAATGTTCAGCGTCCGGTTTTGGGGTGTCCGGGGAAGTATCCCGGTTCCAGGGCCCTCCACGGTCGAGATTGGCGGCAACACCAGCTGCGTCGAGGTCAGGGCCGGTTCCGAGATCCTGGTCTTCGACGCCGGAACGGGCCTGCGGGCCCTGGGTTGCCAGCTGATGCAGGAGCTGCCGGTGGTGGCCCGCATGTTCTTCACGCACGTGCACTGGGACCACATCCAGGGCTTCCCGTTCTTCGCCCCGGCCTTCATCAAGGGCAATCGCTTCGATCTGTTCGGTGCCCGCAAGCTGTCCAACACGCTGGCGGAGACGCTGGCGGGGCAGATGAACTTCCCCAACTTCCCCGTGAGCCTGACCGAGATGGCGGCGCGGATGAACTTCCACGACCTGCACGAGGGAGAGGCCGTGGCGTGCGGCGACGCGGTGATCACCAACACCCAGCTGAACCACCCGGGTGGAGTGTTCGCCTATCGCGTCGACTTTGCTGGCCACGCGGTGGTGTTCGCCACCGACACCGAGCACTACTCCTGCGTGGATCAGAAGCTGGTGAATCTGGCCGAGGGTGCGGACCTGCTGGTCTACGACGCGATGTACACCCCGGAGCAGTACCGGGGCGAGGGCGATCTGCCGCCCAAGACCGGTTGGGGCCACAGCACGTGGGAGGAGGGGATCAAGGTGGCCCAGGCGGCTCGTGTACGGCAGCTCGTGTTGACGCACCACGACCCGGACCATGACGACAAGGCGATCCGGGCGATGGAGGCCTCGGCGCGCACGGTGTTTCCCGGCTGCCTGGCGTCCTACGAGGGGCTGGCCATCCGGCTCGACTGATCGACGACAGGGCGAGGCAGCCGCCACAGGATCAGGTTCAACAGCAGGGTGCAGACCAGCGCCAGCAGCACCAGGACCCGGGGCTCCTGAAACAAGATCCCCGTGGCATGCCCGAGCAGGGCCAGCAGCACCATCCCCAGCCGCACCGCGGCATACATCCTGAGCAGCCGGCCTGCCGCGATCTGGCCCCGGATCCAGCGTACGCCGACCCACATCAGCGCCATGTCGGTGACGGGGAACGAGATCATCAACTCGTTGATTCGACCCTCCGCCACCGTCGAGGCCAGCGCGCCGAAGACCATCATGCCGGCGGCGATGCCCATGGGGAACGACCAGGAGAGCAGCCAGATGCCGGCGCGTTTCGGATGCGCCGCGCCGCCCCACAGCGCAGCGATACCGAGGAGCACCACGTGGCCCAGCAGCAGATAGGTCAGGTGGATCAGCGTTCGACCCTGGCCCACCGTCGCGGGTGCGCCCCGACGGTCGATGAGCGGGGTGGTGGGACCCGCAAGCGGCACGAGCTTGCCGCTGCCCGTGGGGTCCGGAACCTCGACCTGTTGCAGGTACTCCATCAGCAGGCGCGGCAGGTAGAGCGCGAAGTACTTGCTCTGGGGCCTGTCGTGGAGCCGCCCCATGAACAGATCGTTGGCCACCTCGGCCCAGAAATCGCCGGCGAAGGCCAGGCGCCCGTAGTACCGCGGGCGATGCGGGTCGGGCTGGTGCTCCAGTTGACGCCGGATGGCGCCGCCCACCACCTGGTCCAGCAGATCGCGAACACGCGTGGCGCAGCCCGCCGTCAGGTGGTGGTAGACGTACTCGCGGTTTTGCGGGCGAGCGTCGTGCTCCAGGTGGGCGATGACCTGAACCACCTGCCGTGGTGTGAGGTTCAGCTTCTGGTAGTAGACGGGGCGGTTGCTGGCGGCGTAGGCATTGACGGTGTCATTGAACGTGCCGGTGCGAGCGATGAAGAACTTCGAGGTGCCACGAAAGAAGCGCCACATGAAGCCCGACGCTCCGAAGTCGGCGGCGCCGTAGTTGTAGACCTGGCTGTGGTAGGACCTGGTCCCCTTCTTCTCGCGCATCACCATCAGCGCCGTGTGGCCGAAGCGGGTCCAGAGCGGATCGCCGACGCCGATGGTGAGCAGCGCGACGTAGGTCTCCACGCCCGGGTCAACCCTGATGGGTTGTGATGTGGCGGGCTGCGCCATGGCCGGAGCCGCGGCGAACAGGATCAAACCGAGCAGCCCTGCGAGATATGACTTGACGGGAAGGAACACCATGGTGGAGCGTACTAAATCGCCGATTTTATCCTCTGTCAACGGCCATGGGCTCCGAGAAAAAGACACACTTTGTTCTTGACACAAGGCGCCGCTGCTCAGATATTCATGCGGAATTCACGTCGGTCACGGAGGCTGTTTCCAATCCAACTTTTTTCACCTGTCGTAGTTTCCAACGCAGCTCGAAAGGAGGGTGAACGCATCATGAGGTACTTGCTACTGCTGAGCGCACTTTTCGCACTGATCGTCACATCCGGCTGTATCTACACCACCGCGGTTCGCGGCGCACAGGGGAAGGCCTATGTGGTCAAGGTCTCTCCCTTTGGCTCCACGTTCTGGAATTGTGAAGCGAGTGGTGGTAAGCCGAAGTGCTATCAGGTCATCAAACAGTAACCACGGAGGAGGCAAGCAATGAAGCGCGCAAGTCTACTGGTTGTTGCAATTCTTGCCCTCGCCGTGGCGGCGGGGTGCGTATCAGTCGTATCAGCTCAGGGCGGTAACACGGCCCAGACGAACGAAGCCTGGTTCACCGAGGCGACGACCCTCGGCCCCCATGGGCTTCCGCTGTCCACCCGTGTGTACTACTGTGCTCCCGCTTCCGGTGGGGCCGCGACCTGCATGCAGGCCGAGATGATCGAGAACGCCAGCGCTGGCGCCCCTGAGGGCGGCGGTGGTGGTGCTGCGCCTGCTCCGGCCCCCGCGCCGGCTCCTGCTCCTGCTCCTGCCCCCGAGGGCGGTGGCGAGGGTATGGAATAGCGTCGTCCCTTCCCCACTCCCCGCACCATTCCCAAACGATCATTGAGTTGAGTCGCCCGGTATAACGGGGCATCCTACCGATCCATGCTGCAGATCGACAGACGCCTGGTGATCATCGGTGGCAAGGGCGGTGTCGGACGCACCACCATCTGCGCCGCGCTGGCGCTGGCGCTGGCGCGTCAGGGCCGCCGTGTGCTGCTGGCCCATGTCCGCACCAGACAGCACGTCCACCGGATGCTGGGCTGCCACGAGCTCGACGAGGAGATCCGCGAGGTGCTCCCGGGGCTGTGGGCGGTGAACATGAATCCGCAGGCCGCGCTGCGCGAGCGGGGGCTGATGGTGCTGCGCTTCAACGCCGTCTATCGCGCCGTGATGGAGAACCGGCTGGTGAAGTACTTTCTGCGGGCCATCCCGGCGCTCGACGAGTACTCCATGCTGGGCAAGGCGTGGTACCACACCACGGAGCGGCTGGAGGACGGCAGCCCCCGATTCGACACCGTGGTGTTCGACGGCCCCGCCACGGGCCACCTGGTGACGATGCTGAGGATCCCGCAGGTCATCGTGGAGACCGTCCCCGAGGGTCCGTTGACGGTGGATGCACGTCAGGTGCTGGAGCTGCTTCAGGACCCACGACGGACCGTGATGTGGATCGCAACCCTGGCCGAGGAGATGGCCGTGAGCGAGGCTGTGGATCTGCACCACCGGGCGGTGACGGATCTGCACCTGGCTGTGGACCGGGTGGTGGTCAACGCGCTGTACCCCGACGATTTCGATGCCCCCGAGCTGTGGGCGGAGATCGAGCGGCTGCACGCACAAGACAGATCCAACATGACTGCGCTGCTGCGGAGCGCCCGCACGATCCATGGCCGTCGCGAAATCAACAGGGGGCAGCTGAAACAGCTGCAGCAGCAGATCCCGCTGCCCCAGGTGCGGATCCCGCACCTGTTCCAGTCTGCGGTGGATCCCGCGGGTCTGCTGCGCATCGCCCAACACCTCGATGTCGTGGAACAGCAGCCGGAGCTGCTGACGGAAGGAACGAGATCATGAGCACCAAGCGATGGTCGTGTATCCTCGGAGCCGGGTTGATGGTCCTCGGCAGCTGCAGTAGCGTTGACGTTGTCCGCCTGCAACCGGACCTGGTACACGTGCCCCAGGGCATGGAGCCGGTGGCCGGGATTCAGGCCACCTGCCTCGGGTTCTATCTGTTCTCCCTGGGGCTGCCCGACGCCGACATGGAGAAGGCGGTCAACGAGCTGCTGATGAAGGAGGCGCGAAAGATCGGCGCGGACAAGGTGATGGACCTCAGGTTCGAGACCACTCCGGGGCATGGCATCTGGTGGCTGATCAAGCTGCTGGGGTTTCGCTCCGCCTCGGCCTGGGGCGTCGCGATCAAGGCCGAGCCGAGGAGCGGGGACGGGGGGGAGGTCCCGCCGCCGCCGATTCCGTTGCCGCCCCCCGATTCTGCCTCGCAGCCCGCCTCCCCGTAGCTCCACGGGACCAACGCCTGTATAATCCTCGGCGATGATGCAACGGCACCTGATCCAGGCCATGTCACTTGCGGCGTTGCTCGTATCGAGCGGCGCCAGGGCGGATGGGCTTGCCATATTTCGCGTCGACCCTCTGGGTGTGGATCCCCAGATCGTGGCGCGCCTCGAGGGGCTGATGCGCATCGAGCTCGGACGTCTGGCCGATGCCACGTTGCCCACTCCCCGCCGGGTGCGTGAGCTGGTGAAGCATTACCCGGAGCTTCAGAACTGCACCGGCGAGGTGCGTTGTCTGGTGCAGGTGGGGGAGCTGCTCGGTGTCGCCCGCGTGATCTCGGGCAACGTCGGTGGGCTCGCCGGATCCTACGTCGTGAACCTCAAGATCGTCGACGTCCGGAGCCGCAAGGAGCAGCGGCGGATCCAGGAGCCGATCAGCGGTGACCCGGATCAGCTGATCGAGGCGGTGCGGGTCGCGGCCTATGGGCTGGTGGCGCCACAGCGGCTGCGCGGTGCGGTGGAGATCCTGGCCGATCAGCCAGCCGCCGACGTCTACCTCGACGGACAGCACCTGGGGCGGACCCCTCTGCCGACGGTGCATGCGTTGCGGGTGGGGGACCATGTGCTGCGGGTGGCGAAGGAGGGGTACACCGACGTGGTGCAGCAGGTCCAGGTGCGGTTCCAGAAGACGGCCCAGGTGGTGGTGACGCTGCAACCGCCAAAGGTGGCCGCGGGTCAGGGCCGCAAGCCTCCCCCCCGGGTGGAGCGACCCTATCCCTGGTACACACAGTGGTGGTTCTGGACCGTCGTGGGAGTGGCGGCGGTGGGAGTGGGCGCCGGCCTGGGGTACGCCATCTCGAGCAAGTCGAGCGGGATCAACTGCAGCGCGGAGCCAGCACAATGCGGACTCTGATGCTGGCGACGTTGCTGCTGTGGGCCGGGACGGCAGGCGCCCAGACCCGGATCTGCGTCCTGGCCCGGCTCAACCCGCTGGGGATCGAGGCCCAGGAGGCCACGCGGGTTCAACGCTGGCTGGCGGCGGCGCTCTCTGGCGTACCGGGGTATCGGTTGTTGATCTCGAACCGCATCGAGCGTTTGATGGACCGCGACTGCGAGGGGGATCTGACCTGCCTCGCCGCGGCGGGGCGCCGGGTGGGTGCCGAGCAGGTGGTGGCGGGCGACGTGGGGAGCCTGGACGGGGCCTACATGGTCTACCTGCGCCTGGTGCAGAACGACGGCAAGCAGGTGCGGGTGGTGAACGGAGTGCTGGATCCCCGCGGGCGGGGCCTGCGCGACGCCGCGCGGGAGCTGGCGTTTCGCCTGCTAATGCCGCATCGCTTCACCGGGTCACTGAACGTGACGGTCGACGTGTCCAACGCGTGGATCTACCTCGATGGCCGGCGGGTGGCCACGAGCGGCAACGGCCGCCTGGAGCATGTGACGGTGGGGACCCACGCGCTGCGGGTGACGCACCCCGCCTACCGCGACTTCGTGCGATTCGTGAAGGTCGGGTTCAGCCAGACGAGCCCGGTGACGGTCAAGCTCTCCGCGTTTCCCGTGGAGACCGGCGAGATGAAGCTGGTGCTGCCCGGGTCCGCGCGGCCCTACAGCGACAGCGAGCTGCCCTGGTACCGTCGGTGGTGGGCGGTGGCGGGGTTCGGTGCGGTGGTGCTGGCGGCCACCACGACCGCCGTGGCGCTGCTGGCGAACCGGTCGATCTCCAGCGACAGCGAGGTCACGGTACGGCCGTGACACCCGCGCTGGCTGAGGGTTATAGTCCCGGGCCATGACGCGAGCACAGTACACGGTCGGTAGCAACAAGCAGGCGATCACGGTCGAGCAATGCGCTCCGGACGGGCTCTTCACCGTCACCATCGAGGGGCTCGGGGAACCGCTGGTGCTGGACCTGCAGCAGGTGGGGTCGAGGGAGTACCACGTGCTTCAGGGAACGCGGGCGTTCGGTTTCCTGGTGCACGGCGATCTCCCGCGGCTCACGGTGTACGATCAGGTTCGGTCGGTGCCGGTCGAGCTCCTGGACGAGCGTCAGGCGGCGAGGATCGCCACCGGTGGGGGATCTGGCAGGAGCGCCGATGGGACCCTGTCGATCACGGCCCCCATGCCGGGCAAGGTGGTCAAGCGCCTGGTGCAGCAGGGGGAGCGGGTCGCGGTGGGGCAGGGTGTGATTGTGGTCGAGGCGATGAAGATGGAGAACGAGCTGCGATCGACGATGGAAGGGACGATCAAGTCGTTCAAGGTCAACGAGGGAGACAACGTCGAGGCGGGCGAGTGCCTGGTGCTGATCGAATAGCAGGAGCCGTGGTGTGAACACCCGGATCGCATGGCTCGGCTCGGTGCTCGTGACGCTGGTCTGTGGCGCGGCGCTGGCGCTGCTGCAGCAGTCCACCGCGGCGCTGGAGCAGGAGATGCTGAGGGCGGACGACGCGCTGGCCCGTGTCCTCGGTGGCCTCAGACGGCGGGGGGGTGAGCTGGAGTGCAACGCGATCCGGGCCTTCGTCGAGCACTCCGACCGGCCGGACGTGTCTCTCGGGCTGGTCTACGCGCTGGAGATCGGGAGCGACGGGATCATCAACGGGGAGATCAACCCCAGACTGTTCGCGTCGCTGGGACCGGGCTTCAAGCGTCTGATGCTGGAAGGGCGGGAGGACGTGCTCAGACGGCTGGCCGGCGGCAAGGTGGATCGAAGCGATCGGATCCGGGAGCTGGGTGTGGGGCGGCTTCGACTGGGCTTCGATCTGGCCCGCATCGACCGGGTCGTGCAGGAGACGAGCCAGCTCGGCCTGCTGCTGCTGGCGGCCCTGTGGATCGGGGGTGTGCTGCTGGCGCTGCTCGTGTCCCGCATGATCACCAGACCGCTGGGCCGGCTGGTGCAGCAGACCACGGCGGTGGCGGGGGGTGAGGTCCACCAGGCGCTGGATTCCACGGCCCGGGGTGACGTGGGGCGGCTGGCGCGGGCGTTCGATCAACTGCGCCAGAATGTGGCGAGCCAGGTGGACGCGCGCGAACAGCTCAGGCCCTATCTGGGGCAGATGGTGGTGGAACGGATCCTGAGCGAGCCCAATCCGCTGGAGATCGCCGCCGAGGAGCGTGCGGTGACGGTGATGGTCGTGGGGTTCCGTGGGTTGTCCTCTCTGGGACAGAGCATGGGGTCCACCGACGCGCTGCGCATGGCCAATGAGTACCTGGCGCCGGTGATCGATGCCATCGTGGATCGTGGAGGGATGGTGTCACACCTGGCGCTGGGCCGGCTGGTGGCGGTGTGGGGCTTCCCGCAGCCGGTGAAGGAACCCGAGCGGTCCGCGATCAAGGCGGCGCTGGCGGTCCAGGCCGGGGTTCGGCAAGAGGGCCGTCGACAGGCGGCCATCGGGGGGCTGGTGCTGGACCCCTGCATCGGGATTTCATCCGGTCGCTCGACAGGCGGAAACCTGGGCTCTCTGCGTCGCGTGGTCTACACCGTCACCGGCGGTGCGGTGGAGGTTGGTTGCCTGATCGAGCGGCAGTGCCAGCCCGGCGAGATCCTGGTGAACGAGGCGGCGTTCGACAAGGTCCGTGGTGTGGTCAACGGCCGCCCCTGCGCGCCGCTGATGATCGAGGAGATGGAGGAGGCGGTGCCGTTGTACCGGCTGGAGTAGGAGGCGCCAACAAGGCGCTACAACAGCGAGTAGATCTTGTTCAGCGTGCGGTTGGCCTCGATGAACCGTCCGTCGCCATAGCTCGCGGTGGCCTCCTGAAACAGCTTGTTGACCATGGTCTGGCTTCCTCCCTTGGGTGGTCGCCGTCTGATCGCGGTGCTCAGTCGGCCGATCTTGGCCCCGATGAACGAGCGATCGACGTGCATCGTTCGGACCGTCGACAGCAGCTGGTCCGCCGCGTACTTGGCCCGGGTGTACTCGCGCTTGGAGACGGAGTGCCGGATCTCCGTCAGCAGGCGGTCGACGCCGGGGGGCAGATCGGCGGCCAGGATCCCCTTGCTCGACATGGCCTGCAGTGCGCTGCGAAACACCGGCTCCACGTCCTTGCGGCCGTAGGACCCGCCGCCTTCGGACGGCGTGCTGGGGGCCTGCACCACCACCGTCCCACCCCGGGGACAGCCCTGCGCCTGCCGCACCGCCAGCGTCTGCTCCCGTCGAGCGAGCTCACGTTCACGGTGGGCCAGCTCGTTCTCGCGTCGACCCAGGTCCTTCTCGCGCAACGCCACGCTGTACTCACGCCGCGCGGTGAGCATCTCGCGTGCGGTGGTGCTCTTGTCCTTGGCCAGCTTCTCCACCAGTCCGGTCTGCAGCGACTCGAGCTTGCGATTGAGGGAGATCTCCTGCTTGACCAGACCGGCCTCCAGGTTGGCCAGCTTGGATTCCTCCCGCTCCAGCTCTTCCCGACCCTTGGTGTCGGTCTCGTCCAGCGTCATCTTCTTCGACAGCAGGGCGGCGCGCTTGTCGCGCAGGTGTGTTCGTTCGCGCTGCAGCGCGCCGCGGTGTGACAGGATCGCCTGCTCCTGCCTGAGCAGCTTGCGGTCCACGGCCTCGATGGCCTTCAGTTGCTCGTCCGCGCGTTTGGGTTTTTCCTTGCAGCCAGACACGGCGCAGGACAGGACGACGAGTGACAGGAGGATTGAACGCATCATGGGTCGGACTATATCACGCGTCGGCCGCCCTGGTGACGCCGGGCCGCCACCGTGCTAGTGTCGCCGACGGCGATGACCCAGCAGCCATCAACCCACCACGCCAGCGACCCCTCGGTGCTGCCGCTGATCATGTCCCGGCGGGTGCTGATCAGCGTCGGTTCAGGCGGTGTGGGCAAGACCACCATGGCCGCCGCGCTGGGGCTGGTGGCCGCACGGGCTGGCCGTCGTACGCTGGTGATGACCATCGATCCGGCCCGGCGCCTGGCCACCTCACTCGGGCTGACCAGCCTGAGCAACGACGAACAGATGATCCCTCAGGCCAAGCTCGCCCCGTTCGGGATCGCCCCGGGGTCGCTGTACGCCATGATGCTGGACGCCAAGCGGACGTTCGACGACATGGTGCAGCGCCATGCTCCCGACGGACCCACCATCAAGCGGTTGCTGCAGAGCAAGATCTACCAGCAGATCGCGTCGCGCCTGGCGGGCGGCCAGGAGTACGCGGCGATGGAGAAGCTGCATCAGATCTGGCAGGAGGGCGATTTCGATCTGCTGCTGCTGGATACGCCGCCCACGGCCAACGCCCTCGATTTTCTCGAGGCGCCGCGCAAGATGGTGGAGGCGGTGGAGAGCCCGGCCATCGGCCTGTTCGTCAAGACCTACCGCAAGGCGGGGAGCTTGAGCCTGGGACTCCTCGGCTTCGGTGCGGCGTATGTCGTCCGGCGTCTGGCGCGCTTCACCGGTGGGGGGTTCCTGGACGACATCGCCCATTTCCTCTCCGATCTGTCGGGATTGCTGGGCGGGATGCACGATCGGGCGTCGCAGGTGATGGATCTGCTGCGGCTGGACGAGGTGGGCTTCGTCATCGTGACCAGCCCCGATCCCAGAGCCATCGACGAGGCCATCGCGCTGCATGACCGGCTGCGGCAGTCCGAGATGCTGCCCGGTGCGTTCATCATCAACCGCGTTCATCCGCTGGACGAGGTGCGGCTGTCAGGCGCGGAGCTGGAGCAGCAACTGGTGGTGATGGGGACCTTGCCCGAGATGGTCCCCCATCTGGCGCGGCTGCTCCTCGAGGCGCACCGCAAGCTCCAGGTCCTGGCCGTGGGTGATGCGGCCGAGGTGCGGCGCCTGCGGGACCACTGCGGGGACGGGTACCCCTACGTCGAGGTCCCGCTGTTCGACGAGGACGTCCACGACATCGGCGGTCTGGTCCGGCTGGGGCGGTGGCTCCAGCCGTAGCGACCGGTCACCTGGCCGGGGGTCGCGAGGGCGTGATCCGTCGACCCCCCACACGCCACTGCTGCCACACCTGCTGCTGAAGCGCCGGTCGGATGGCCTTCGGGGCCAGGCCCAGCATCAGCACCTGGCGATCCTCGAGCTGCACCGACCAGCGACGATCAGCGCTGTCGGCGTAGACCCAGACTTCAGCGCGCGGAGCGGGGGAGCCGCGCTCGCGTGCGGAGCGGAGCGCGCGAGACAAGACCCCGACCTCGGCGGGTTCCGTCGCCGGCTTGAACCCGCGCTTTGCCAGGACGAACCGCAGGGCGTTGACGTACTCCAGCGCGTCGGCGTCGCTGTCCCAGCTGCTGAGGTGGATCAGCAGCGGATCGCCCGGCCCGTCGGCCTTGCGGTAGGCCGCGAGGTGGTCGCCGCCCCAGCCTGCGGCGGCGCGCTGCGCCACATCCCGCGAGACGCCCGGCTCCAGCAGCTGGGCCAGCTGGAACTCGCCCAGCACGTCCTCCTTCAGCAGGTGGTAGCCATCCAGCGCCGGCAGGTGACGCCCGGATCGGATCACGACCGGCCGCTCCCGGCGCCAGTACTTGGCGGGGTGCAAGATCTGCTCGGTGCTGTCGGGGGTGCGGCGATACAGCGCGTTGACCTGGCTCCAGGGGTGGCGCGACCGGATCTGCTGCATCAGCTCCAGGCCGTGGAGGTAGGGGAAGAACATCGTCTCCCGCAGGAAGGCCGGCGCCTTGCGCAGCATGTCGCTGCCCTGGCCCACCATGCTCTGGCGCGCGAGCCGGGCCATGCCGTCGGGCATCGTCCCCAGATCGACCCCCTGACCCAGCAGCATGTACTCCAGCATGACGCCCGTGCAGTCGCCCTCGATCACGGCGGCCAGCGCCAGCTGCCGGTCGGAGTTGTCCTTGATCGGTCGGGTCAAGCGCTTGAGGTTGAAGTGCTGATCCTGCAGCGCGTGGCACAGCTCGTGGGACAGCGCTGGCTCCTGCAGCTCGATGGGGATCCAGTCGGCGAGGTTCAGCGTGCGGCTCCGGGGATCGTAGAACCCGGCCACCTGCTCCCGGAGCATGCCGAGCACGGTGGCCCGGTAGTCCAGGGTGGCGGGGAGCAGCCCCAGGGCCTTGAGCACCGCGGCGTCGGCCTCGATCTCGGCGGTGGTGTACTGCTCCGCCAGCTTCTGTTCCACGTACTCGAGGATCCGGGCGCGGCTCATCACGCCGATCGTCACCCGTCGACGCGAGGCGAGCCCCCGCAGGCGGGACGTCTTGCGCTGGATCATCCGGGCTCGCTGCAGCAGGTCCGGGCTGGGCAGGCTGGTGGGGGTCTGGGCCAGCGCGACGGTGGGTACGAACAGCGTGAGCAGGAGCGTTCGACGGATCATCCCCGGAGCATACCAGGGTCGCGACTGTTGACCAGCTACCTGCCGGTGAGTGCGCTCCAGATCCGGGTCCACAGCGAGGGGCGGGTCGGGGTGGTCCGGGCGGGCAGCGGCGAGCGTGGGACATCCGCGGCGGCGGTGAACAGGTTCGGCAGGTCGCGATGGGGCACGGACGGCGTGTCGGCGCACCCCAGCCGGTACCCCGCGGCGGCGGTTCCGTCGGGATAGATTTCCAGGACCACCCCCAGATCGCCCATGATGTCGTGTGCGTCGAATTGAACGGACTGAGGGGAGTGGCCCGTCTTCTCTCGCACCAGAAAGCGGCCCTCCACGACCTGGCCCACCAGCGATCGCGCGGACACGGGTCGGGGTGGGGCCTCGGCCCCCGCCTGTGTTGACCCTACTCCCCACGGGATGAAGAAGAACGGGGTTCCAATGCGGTCTCGCAATGCCGACCTCCTTGCAAAAGATCCGCGATTCTAGTCTATTGGCCCACGTCGCTGGATTGCTGCTTGTACATGCTGTCTGCATGGCTGAGCAATTATGGGACCAACCATGCTCGATGCCGGCCAGGAACAGCTGCTCGACCATCTTCGACGAGAAGCCTGTGTCTCGCTCGTGGGGGCGACCAATGGCAGCTACCTCGCCCTGGTGCTGAGCCAGATCGCCGGCAATGGGGGGTTCCCACCGCCCCTGGTGGTGGTGACGGCGGGGGAGGACCAGGCGCGTGGCCTGGCGCGCGACCTCGCGTTCTTCCTCGATCTGTCGCTGGGGTCCGACGAGACGCCGTTGATGGATCTGCCGCGGGTGATGCATCTACCCCAGGTGGAGACCTCTCCGTACGCCGAGATCTCCCCCGACCGCGTGGCGGTGATGCAGCGCATGGGGATCCTGTTCCGGCTGTCTCAGGGCGGTCCCTACCAGGGGCCGATCCTGGTGACGTCGTGCCAGTCGTTGCGCCGTCGCGTCGTTCCGGTGCGGGCCTTCGGCGATCTGTCCGACCTGGTGCTGGTCGACGAGGAGCTGGACCGTGAGCAGTTGATTCGGCGGATGCTGGCCTGCGGGTTCAATCGCACCGATGTGGTGGAGGACCCCGGCACCTTCGCGGTGCGCGGCAGCATCGTCGATCTGTTTCCCCCGCTGTTCCACTTCCCGGCGCGCATCGAGCTGTGTGGTGATCTGGTGGAGTCCATCCGCCTGTTCGACCCCGCGTCCCAGCGTACGCTGCGCCCCATCGACGAGGTGGTGTTTCATCCGGTGCGGGAGACGATCCTCGTCGATTCCTCGCCCACCGACCTGCGCCAGCGCGTGCTTCGTGCGGCGGACGAGGCGAGCTATCCCACGAGCAAGACCCGGCTGCTTCTGGAGGAGCTCGAGAGCGGACGGGAGTTCTTCGGCGTCGAGTCGCTGACCCCCGCGTTCCACGGCCAGCTGGCGCTGCTGAAGGAGTACCTCCCACCCGACGCGCTGTGGGTCGTGGTCGAGCCCGACGCGGTACGACAGGCCCTGGAGCAGGAGGACGCGCGGAGCCAGCAGGCGCACGAGTCGCGCCGCACATCGGGGCGGTTGACTTTTCCTCCGTCGGCGTTCTTTCAGGGCAGCGATGCGATCCAGCAGGATCTCGCCGGGCAACGCCGGCTGGAGCCGCGGCTCGACGAGGCGCTCGGCGGGGTCACGGTACGGGTCCAGTGCCAGAGCAACGACGACGTGGCGGCCGAGCTGCGGCTGGCGCGAGCGGACAAGGGACAGCAGATCCTCCGCACGCTGGTTCGCCGCCTCGGCGCCTGGCGCGAGCAGGGACGGCAGGTGCTCATCGCATGCGGCGGGGCCAGCGGGGCGCAGCGACTACACGCACTGCTCCGGGGCCACGGCGTCGAGGCGCAGCTGGTGGACCGGGCGTCGGACCTCCCGCTCTCCCTCGTCTCCCGGGAGCTGGGTCAGGGGTTCCGCCTGCCGGACGGCCTGGTGGTGCTGGTGGAGGAGGAGATCTTCGGGCCCAAGGCGCGTCGTCGGACCACCCGCCGTCGAGGGACCGGTGTCAGCGATCTGGGCCAGCTGCAGGAGGGTGAGGCGGCGGTTCATTCTCAGCACGGGATCGGCCTGTATCTGGGGCTGAAGAAGCTGGAGATCCAGGGGGTGCCGGCGGACTTCTTGCTGCTGGAGTACGCCGGTGGCGATCGGCTGTACGTGCCGGTGTACCGCATGAACCTGGTGCAGAAGCACGCCGGGGCGGGGGAGGGCGAGCAGCTGAAGCTGGACCGTCTCGGGGGGGTCACCTGGGCCCGCAAGAAGGGCAAGGTCAAGGGTGACGTACGCCGCATGGCCGAGGAGCTGCTCCAGCTGTACGCCCAGCGGGCGGCGCTCGAGGGCGTGGCCTGTCCGCCGACCGACGCGGTGTATCGCGAGTTCGAGGCCACGTTCCCCTTCACCGAGACCGTGGACCAGCTCCAGGCGGTGGACGACGTGATCGCCGATCTCACG
>Ga0210044_10006950_pt1 | contig 14665 bp, 13 predicted proteins | sample CryGey13umfilter_2_FD_183959 | JGI IMG/M metagenome (GOLD analysis project Ga0210044, IMG submission 183959) | Groundwater microbial communities from aquifer in Utah, USA - Crystal Geyser 4/9/14 3 um filter (SPAdes) (version 2) | ecosystem: Environmental > Aquatic > Deep subsurface >...
AACAATCATTAAGCTTGAAGACAATGATGAAGGGAATCAGCAAGCTGAAAATAAAGAATCCAGAACTAAATCTAAACAAAACTCTGAAAAAATCTCAGAAATTGAAAAAGTTAGACAAGAGCTTAAAGCAAACGAAGAAAAAGCGCTAGAGTTCATTTTCCCAAGCATAGACTCTGATTCAGAAGAAATAAGTAGAGAAAATTTTTTTAGTACTACTGAAAAAGAACAGCTTCTGGAATTATGGAGAGCTACTCTTGCTCGTAATCGTACTATCCAATTTATAATCAAATCACTATCTGCGAACCCTGACGAGTTCGAAAAAAACAATGCTGTTATGCAAGTCTTGACTCGAGCAATGTTTGTGCCTTTCTATGCAGTATCATCAATTACAAACAATAATCTAATTAGTGGCGGTTCGGCTGTCGGTGCAAGAGTTATTGGTGATGTAGTTGGAGAGCATAACGAGAAAAGAGACAGATCTAGAGAAATCACCAGAACAGACATGATGGTTCTTTTTATGTTGACAGATGAAGTTGCTAAAAGACTTAGAGACTCTTATTATTCCTATAAAGAAGAGAAAATAGAAAAAGAACTTATTCAGTTTGAACTAAAGACCGCAAGACTAGATGTCTCAGAAGCTTACGACACAAAAGATGATGGCTCAATATTCTTCACTCGCATGGTGGTAAGAGACCTTGAAAGAAAAGCTCGACAGAATGATTTAAATTATAGAAACGATAAACGTACACTTGAAGAACTAGCTGGCACGGAAGCTGTGGACTCTGTAGATGTTCTAATTGATCTTGAAGTAGAAGAAATACTCAGTAATATTATTGGTGTTTAAGAAACTACTCCGCTTGTTCATCAATTATTTCAAAAACCATTTCAAAGTAATCCAGTGGGTAAGCACCTTTCACAGCTATTCCATTTATTAAAACGACTGGTGTACCACTAAATCCTTTTGATTTAGCTTCAGCGAGATCAGCCTCTACTGCTTCTCTTGAACGATGACTTTCTTGATCAAGTCTAAATTTTGCAAGATTTAAGCCAAGCTCTTTTGCAATAGATAAATAAAGACCACTGCCAAGCTTTCTTTGATTCTCAAAAAGCTTCCCAGAATAATCAAAAAATCTTCCTTGCTCATTGGCTGCCCAAGCTGCTCTTGCAGCAGGTTCAGCTTCTTTATGAAAAGCTAACGGGAAGTGCTTATATGCTACTTGCAGATCATCACCATACTTTTCTTCAAGCTCAGAAATAGTTTCTTCAACTCTACTGCAATAAGGACACTGATAATCAGTAAGAACAACGATCTTATACTTAGCATCTTGGTTCCCTTTCTTTGGAGCCTTAGTGACATCAAAAAAAATAGGATCCTTAGCCTCAGATCTAATCTTATGCTTCTCAGCTTCAATTTTTTGTTGCTCAGCATAATCCTGAAGTACAGTAGCTAGCTTTTCAGGGTTTCTTTTTACAGCGTTCATAACCAAAGAATCAAAGTTAACAGCAAAGAGTCCAATCCCTACAACAATAAAAACAACAGAAAGATAGACAAATCTCATATGAATTTAATTATATATCAGTAAATACAGATTCTTTTTATGCGACTTGATAATGCTATACTTATTAACCTTATGTCTGACACAAATAATGTAAGAGATCTTCTAAGCGAATTAACGGACCACGAGCCAAACATTTATGAAATGGCGAAGGATCTTGCAAGAATTGCTAAACAAATAAAAGAAGACACTAAGGAAGATCCAGAACCTCCTAAACCAGTTATTGAAGCTATCAAAAAAATGTACGAATCTCGTATCGCTGTATAACCGTCATCACAATGACAAACTCAACTAACTCATACATAGAAACCTGCTGCAAAACAGGTCTACCTGTCTGCAGAAGAATGTTTAATATGAATCTTGCTCTTGGTTACACTGAAGAGTTTTATTCACTCAAAGCACTAGCAGAAGAACATTCAAAAAGCATGGAAGAAATTTTTGAGTTTGGTTACGATTATGTTCAAGCAAGAGAGTGCTTCCGTAAAGAATGGGCTAAAATGACTTCTAGAGAAGAGTGTCCTCTTCCAAATGATTGTCAGATAAAGGATTGTTTTGAGTAAGAAGATTGTAGCGACTAATGGTTGTTTTGATGTGCTTCACGTAGGACACCTGCGATACCTTGTGGCTTCTAAAAAGCTTGGCGACGTACTTATAATAGGACTTAATTCTGATTCTAGTGTAAAGCAGCTTAAAGGTGAATCTAGACCAATAAACAATCAAGAAGATAGAAAAGAAATGCTTCTGGGTCTTGAAGCAGTAGATGAAGTAATAATCTTCGATGAGATAGATGCTTGTGAATTTTTAAAAAAAGTTAAACCTGATATTTACACTAAGGGAGGCGATTACAGCCTTGAAGAAATAAAAAACTGGCCTGAATACAAAACAGCACTGGAACTTGGTTGTAAAATAGAACTTATAGACTTCGTAGATGGTAAGTCAAGCACTAAAATAATTGAAACATTGGGAAAAAACTAAATCAAATCAGCTTAGCCATAATTTTTTATGGTTAGTGATTGCGTATAGCATTGCCCTTTTACCCTTTACCCTTTACCCTTTACCTGCAAAAGCAGCTGACATGATAATCGCAACTGTCGACAAGAATGAAATCTTTCTTGGTGACGTTGTGAAGCTCAATCTTTCTATCTCTGATCCAAACCTCAAGATCAAATTCCCAGAAGAGACTCCAGACTATAGAGTAGAAGCTTCTTCTATTAGTTCTAGTTTTCAAATTATTAATGGTATAACTTCTCAGAATAAAACTCTTAGTTATGTAATCAAACCACTGAGAGTAGGAAACATTAATCTTCCTGAAGCAACCGCAAGTGATGGTACAAACTCATACAAGAGTCAGAATATAATCATCAAGGTCACAGCAGGTAGTAAAATACAAAAATTACCAGTAGCTAAAGCAGAACCCACAACTCAAGCGCCTAGCCAACCTCAAGTTAATGAGAATAAATCAGTTTTTGTAAAAGTAAAGATTAATAACTCTAATCCTTATGTAAATGAACAGATTCACCTCAGCCTAAAAATTTATCATCGAGGTAATTTAGTAGAAATCAACCCTAGTACCTTACAAATCCCCCTCTCAGACTTTGTTAAGAAGATGGATACTAAAGCAAAAGAATACAAGGAATCAGTCAATGGACTAGAGTATCTTGTTTATCAGCTCGATTACACTCTTTTTCCACTTAAGTCTGGGACTATAGTAATACCAGAACATGAATTACAAGGGATAGTTATTGAAGACGCTCCTTATCGACGTGGAAGCTTTGACCCTTTTAGAATCGTAAATCCTTTCATCATAAAAAAACCTATTCACTTTAGTACTAATCAACTCAAACTCAATGTGAAAGCTATTCCAACTCTAGGACAGCCTGTAGATTACCATGGCTATGTTGGAGATCTCGCTGTTACTCACCAGATTTCTAAGCTAGAGATAGAAGCTGGTGAAGCAATAACTTTAACCACAAAGATCTATGGTAGTGGAAGTGCAAATAGCGTAGAAACTGACTTCATAAGAGATTCCAAACAATACAGTGTCTTTAAAGACAAAGAAGAGAACTCCGAAGAAATAAATAATTCTATTCTTTATTTTGAGACTGTAATTAATACAGCAATAGTCCCAAACAAAGATTCTGGACGAGTATCAATAGAAACTAGTCCATTAATAAGTTTCAACCCAAAGACTGGTGCTTTTGAGGAACACGGGAAAGAATCTTTTGAGATAACTATAATCCCAAGTAAAACAAGAAATAATAACAATCATGTTTCAAAAAAAGAGAAAAAAGAAGAGATCATAAACAAAGAAATTTTAAACGCAAGCATAGATCAAATAACTAATTACAAAGAAAAAAAATATAATAGCGGTAATATACTGCTATTAATTCTTCTAATAAACATTCTTTACTTTGTCTCTCTTGTCTTTAAGAAATTCAAGAACTCCAATCTTGATTCAAGTAATTTAAGTCACAGAACGACTCTTAAAGAAATCAAGGCTTCAACGAATATTGCAGAAATCTCTAAAGTATTCAAAGAGTTTTTACATAAAAGGACTAAAGTGGAGGATAAAGAGCTTGTTACAAAAATCAATGAGTTTATCAACGAAACCGATAGACTTAACTACAGTGGAAGAAGTTCAGGAGATGAGCGACTAGAAGAATTCAAGAATCGTGCATCCAGTCTAATTAAGGAGCTTACAAGATGATAGATGAAGTAAAACTAAATCTTGCACAAGAGTCATTCATAAGCCATGATTATCAGACGGCCTCTGATATTTATAATGACTTACTTAAAGAAGAACCACACAACTCTTACTTACTTTTAAACTCGGGGACAAGTGACTACGAGATCCAGAATATCGGCTCTGCCTTAACTAAGTTATACAAGGCAAAAAAAATAATGCCCAGAAATAAGACTCTAAAAAACAATATTCAACTTATAGAGAACAAAATACAGCTTAATAATCCTCAGATCTTTACTTTAAACTTTATTAGTTTCACCGAATCTCTTGTTCTTGTCCTAATCTTAAATATACTTTTCTTACTAAGATCACGAATAAGCCAGAATAAGATCTGGAAATTTTCTATTAGCTTTTTATTTTTTATAAGCTTAATCCTTTCTAGTTTGTGTTTTATAGAACAAAAGGCCAGTAAATATGCTTTTGTAACAAGTATTTCAGCAGATGCCTATTCTGGAAATAACACTGCATACTCTAAGCTTTATGAGCTTTTAGACGGTCAATTAGTTAAAGTAATCCGCAAAGAAGATGAATGGTCACAAATAAAATATAATAATAGTCTCGGTTGGATAGAGAATGAACATATTGTGCTCATATAGTGGCCGTGTCTACGGTTTCCGTGTTTTTCAGATAATTAACTATGCATTTTCTGTTAGGTGAATTACTATATTCATTGTGGAGAGCAATGAATTATCTGAAAAACACGGAAACCGTAGACACGGCCCCGTACTAAACTTTCCGAATAAGTTTTTCTGGGGTTCTGCAACTGCTGCTTTCCAGATCGAAGGTCATCCTGAAGAATATTTAGCAAAACTTTCTGACTGGTCTGAGTGGATAGATAGGGAAGATAAAGTCCTACGACCTACCAATGACGGAATGGCAGTAAACCATTATGAACATATGCACGAAGATATAGAGCTTATTCGTGGCATGAATAATAACTCTTATAGATTTTCTTTTAATTGGGCAAGGATTCATAGAGGTCCAGGAGAGTTTGATGAAAATGCTCTTCAGTTTTATGAATCACTCCTAGACAAGCTTGACCAGAAAAACAAAAGAGTAGAAGATCGTAAAACTCCCATAGAACCATTCGCTACTCTCGTGCATTTTGTACTGCCAAACTGGCTAGCAAAAGCTGGTGGCTGGGAGAATGAAAACACAGCTAGAGAGTTTGAACAGTTCACAAAAAAGATATTAGAGAAGTTTGGTAACAGAATAAAGTATTGGGTAACTCATAACGAGCCTAATATTTTTCTTGGTTTTGGTTATGAATCTGGAATCTGGCCTCCAGGTAAAGAAAATGACTGGGCTGGTTATATGCAAGCTTATCAAGGTCTACTACTCGGTCACCAACTCGCATACAAAGCAATTAAAAATTATGATTCAAGAAACCAAGTAGGCTTTGCGCAGAATCTTTACTACTTCCAAGCTGTAAAAGAAGAAGATCTAGTACCTAATATTGTTCGTTCTCAGATGCATAATTATGCGTTTATTGAGTCTTGCAAGCAGATGGGTTGCCTTGATTTCTTAGGAGTAAATTATTATACAAGATTCAGTTATAAGCTTAATTCTCACGCTAAAGATGCAACTAGACCTGATCTTTCTACTAGTCTATGGGGAGAGCTTCAAGATATGGAAGAGCTTTATCCTGGGCAAATAGAAAAGAATAATCTTGGCTGGGAAATTTATCCTGAAGGCTTATTCAGAGTTCTTACAGAAAAAAGAATGAAGGATCTACTTGATGGGATTCCAGTTTATATTACTGAGAATGGCTACTGTCACATAGAAAACAATGAGAGTCTGGATCTCACTGGAAGCATTAAAGAGACTCAGGGTAAATCTGATGATGATAAAGTGGATCCATATAGAATTAAATTTATCAAGTCTCACTTAATCGCAATCCACAAGGCAATTCAGGCTGGTGTTGATATCAAGGGCTACTTTTACTGGAGTCTATTAGATAACTTTGAATGGGCACTTGGAATGAAACCAAGGTTTGGACTTATTCACGTGGATCACCAAAGCTTTAACAGAACACCAAAATCTAGCTATTATTACTATGCAGAAATTGCTAAGAATAATGGGTTAATTGGGTATAATGAAGAAAGTGAGCACGAAAAAGAACCAGAGCTCAGAACAATTTGAAAAAGAACTGGATGAGTTCTTTCAGGATAGAGCCGAGTTTCGCTCTATAAATTTTTCAGACAAATCCAAGACTCAATCTTCTTCAGAAAGAAAAGACGAGGATGAAAAGGTATTCGATCCTACTCAGATGTCAGGCTGTTGTATGACTGGCTGTCATGATTGTCATTGGAATTACAAACCGTAAACGGTTTGTAATTAGCATGCGTGGCACACCAAGCGTTACACTGCATGTGGCACTACGTGCCTGCGTGTGATCGCTTTGCTCCCTGCTTTTTATAGAGCTGAAGTTTTCAGGTTCTTATCAAACTGCTTAAATAAAAAAAAGCAGCGAAGCACTTGCAGTGAGCGTTAGCGAACGCACGCAGGAGCGAAGCTCCGCCCAGCTAAAATTCCTTCGGAATTTTGTTAGATACTCTCAGCAAGCTCTTGTAACTGCATCTCTTGATCATAAGCAATCAAACCATTGAAAATATCTTCGAGTTCACCTTCAATAGTCTTTTTCAGTGGGAAGTTTTGGTTAATTCTATGTTCTGAAACCCTGTCGTCTTTATAGTTATAAGTTCTAATCTTTTCTTCACGACCACCAGTTCCAACTTGGTTCTTACGCTTCGCACGTTGTTCTTGATCTCGACGATTACGTTCTGCTTCATAAAGTTTTGCTTTAAGCATTTTCATTGCTTTTTCTCTATTCTGTAATTGTGATCTTTCTTCTCTACATTGAACTACTATGCCTGTAGGCTTATGTTCAATCCTTACAGCAGTCTCTACCTTGTTTACATTCTGTCCACCAGCACCACCTGCTCTACAAGTAGCCAGGATAATGTCTTCTGGTCTAATCTCTATCTCAATATCATCATCGATCTCTGGCATAATTGCAACAGTAACCGTTGAAGTATGAACCCTGCCTTGAGACTCAGTCGCTGGAACTCTTTGTACACGATGAACACCAGACTCATACTTAAACTTACTAAAAACTTCTTCACCTTTAACATCAAAAACAACTTCTTTGTATCCGCCCTTCTCCGCGTCACTGTAATCAAGTAGCTGATGCTTCCAGCCTACAATATCACAGTAGCGAGTATACATTCGATACAAATCACCTACAAAAATCGCAGCTTCATCTCCACCAGCTCCTGCTCTAATCTCAATAATAATATCCTTATCATCATCTGGATCTTTTGGAAGTAAAAGTACTCTCAATTCTTCAGAAAGTTTTGGCATCTCAGTTTCTGCAGCTTCAAGATCCATCTGAGCCATTTCTTTTATTTCAGGATCATTTTCCTTGAGCATTTCTTTTGAGTCACGTATTTGTTGCTCAAGTTTTTTATAACGATTAAATTTATCTACTGATCTTTCTAATTTTTTTAATCTCTTCGCTGTTTTTTGATATTCTGCCTGATCTTCAAAAATCTTAGGGTCAGAAAGTTTCTGTTGCAGCTCTTTATAGCTTTCAACAGTTTGCTCAAGTTTATTGTAGAGGTTCTTATCGATCACTAAGTATTCAAATTAGCGCAAAAACCTGCATAAAGAAAGGGGGTAGAAAGATAATTAACAGAAAAGCTATAATTACGTCATTGTGAGGAGCGAAGCAACGTCGCAATCCAGAAATTATGAATACAAATTTAATAAGTAAAAGTGATAACAGTGTACTGCCTAGCAGTATCGAAGCAGAGCAAGCTGTAATCGGTGCCATTTTAGTAGATGCTGACGCTTTTCTTAAAGTTATTGAACAAATCGAAAACCCACAGCTATTTTATAAAAAAGCGCATAGAGAAATCTTTACTACTTTTGTTAGCTTATCCGAGAAGAATGAAAACATTGATATTTTGACTACTTCCCAACAATTAAAAGATAGAGGCATGCTTGATGAGATAGGTGGCTTAGGATACCTATCAGCACTTACTGAACATGCACCTATCGCAGCTAACGCACCTTACTACGCAAAAATCATAAAGCAGAAAGCTGTCTTAAGAAATATGATAGTTGCCGGGAATGAGATCGTTGAGCTTGGTCATCATTCAGAAGAAGATCTGGATACTTTAGTAGATAAAGCAGAGCAGTTAATATTTGGTCTTGCTGAATCAAGGTCTAAAGAACAGCTTATTCATATCTCAAACCTAGTGCATGATAGCTGGAAGACGCTAGAGGAGAGAGAAGCTAATAAGGGTCAACTTTCTGGTGTGAATACTGGATATTTTGATCTTAACGCTCTCACTTCTGGATTCCAGAAATCTGAATTGATTATTCTTGCAGCGAGACCGGCAATGGGGAAATGTCTGCAGAAAGATTCGGAGCTTGTTCTTGAAGATGGGAGTCTTGCAACAATTCAGGAAATCTATCAAGCTAAGGAAGCTAATTTATTGACTCTAAATTCGGATTGGAAGTTTTCATCTACCCAGCCAAGTGATTTCGTTGACGATGGAATTAAACCTATATTTGAAGTTAAAACAAAAACTGGTCGTAGTATTAAGACAACTATTACACATCCTTATCTAACAATAAATGGTTGGAAAAAGCTTGGGGAGATCGAGTCTGGAACAAAAATTGCAGTCCCAAGAAAAATCAATATTTTTGGCAAAGAAGAACTTAGGGATTGTGAAGCAAAACTACTTGGTTACTTGATTGGAGATGGCTGCCTAACTCACAGCTCTACTGGATTTACAAACAACAATTCTAAGATTCAAGAAGATTTCATTAAAGCAGTGACTGAATTTGATTCTTCTTTAAAAGTTTCAAAAATTAACGATATCACCAGATCTGATTCTTTTAGAGTTTCTAAGGATCATGAGTTTGTTGTTGCCGAGCGAATTCTTTTTGCTCACAAGTTCAAAGAACTCGCTAATTCGAAAAATATTTCTTATAGAACTATTGCTCTAGATCTTGAGATAAGTCCAGCTTTAGTAACTCTATGGCATCAAGGTGCAGTTGTACCAAATGAGCATTGTTTTAATAAGCTTTGTTCTATACTTGATATCAAGCAAGAAGAGTTAGCCCCAAAAGGTTTGAGTAGTATTGCGAAAAACCAAAAATCTTCTTTAAACCAATGGTTAGAAGCTATGGACTTACAAGGTAAAAACTCACATAGCAAACAGGTTCCTGAGCAAGTTTTTAAACTAAAACGACAACAAATAGCTATGTTTATTAACCGATTATTTGCAACTGATGGTTGGGCTAGTTTATTAAGCTCTAGTCAAGCACAACTTGGCTATGCTAGTGTTTCAGAAAAATTAGTTAGACAAGTACAGCACTTATTACTAAGGTTTGGGATTATTAGTTCAATCCGCCAAAAATCAGTTAAATACAAGGGCATAAACAAACTATCTTGGCAGCTGAACATTACTCACCAAGATTCCATAAAAACATTTATTGAAGATATTGGGATTTTTGGTAAAGAAGACGCTCTTGAGAAAATTTCTAACTCTCTTGTTAATAAACGATCTCACTCTAATACAGACCTTATACCTGTAGAAGTTTGGGATTTTATTGAAGCTGCAAAAGGCAATGAATCATGGACTTCTTTAGCTAAACGAGCAGGTTTTAAATCTACATCGAATATTCATCCTCATAAAAGATCTTTGTCTCGTGGACGTTTAGCTGCAATCGCAACTGCGCTAAAGCATAAAGAGCTAGATGCAATTGCAAATAGCGATGTTTACTGGGATGAGATAGTTTCAATTGAGCATCTAGGGTCAGAACAAGTTTATGATCTAACTATCCCTGAAACTCACAATTTTGTAGCTAATGATATTTGTGTTCACAATACTTCACTGGCTCTGAATATCGCAGAGAATATTGCTGTTGATTACAAAAAACCAGTAGCAATATTCAGTTTAGAGATGGGTAAGGAACAACTTGTACAAAGATTAATGTGCTCACGAGCAGAGGTAGACAGCTCCAGAGTAAGATCAGGTCAGCTTCATTCTGATGACTGGGCAAGGCTAGGAAAAGCAATGAGCGAGCTTGGTGAAGCTCCTATATATATAGATGATTCTGCTGGAGTTAGTGTAATGGAACTTAGAGGTAAGTGTAGAAGATTACTTGCACAGACTAAGGGAGAGCTTGGATTAATCGTAATTGATTACTTACAGTTACTTGAAGGTAAATCTTCTGAGAACAGAATCAACCAGATCTCAGAGATCTCTAGAGGTTTGAAACTTCTAGCTAGAGAAATAAATGTTCCAGTTCTTGCACTATCTCAGCTATCACGTGCAGTAGAAGCCCGTCAGGATAAGCGTCCTATGCTGTCTGACTTGAGAGAATCAGGATCAATCGAGCAGGATTCGGATATCGTAATGTTTATTTATAGAGATGATTACTATAATCAAGATTCAGAGAAAGCTGGAATCGCAGATGTGATCATCTCAAAACAGCGTTCTGGACCGACTGGAACTTTTGAGTTATTATTCCAGAATAATATTACTAAGTTCAAGAATCCAATCCCTTCTAATATAGAAGGTTAAAAGCTATAAATCACTCCATGCCAAAAGTTTCTGTAATTATCCCTTGTTACAACGCTGAGGACTTCATAAAAGAAGCGATAGAAAGTGTACTCGCTCAAAGCTTTCAGGACTTTGAGATTCTTGTAGTAGACAACAACAGCAAAGACAATTCAAAAGCAATCATAGAAAGCTTTACAAACAAGAGAGTAAAGTATCTTAGACAAGAGATACAAGGTGAAGCCGCAGCCAGGAACAAAGGAATAGAAGAGGCTTCAGGAGAATATATAGCCTTTCTTGATGCTGATGATTTATGGAAAGCAAATAAACTTGAAGAACACATAAAGGTTCATGATGCAAATCCAGACTATGGTCTTAGCTACAGTAACTGTGACTATATGCTGAAAGATGACGGCACTTTGCACACCATGATAAGACTTGGTTTCACTGGGACTGTCTATTACAACCTGCTTGCAGAAAACTTTATCATTACCCCAAGCAGTGTAGTCGTTAAAAAGAGTGTCTTAGATGAAGTAGGTGGTTTTAATAACACTTATATCAATGGTACGGATTATGATATGTGGCTTAGGATTGCAAAAAAACACAAGGTCATATTTATAAAAGAGCCTCTAAGCATATACAGACAGCACGATGGACAAATCACCCATAACACAGACACTAAGAGGATCATAGAAAACAACAAAACAATCATCAGATCTAATCTGGTTAATCATTTTGATTTTTTTGAAGACGTTAAAATTACTGAACTCAAAGGACAAAAAATAAAATACAAGTTCAAATACTTATTCTTTATTAGGAAAATTCTACAAGGCAAAATCACAAAGGCAGTCAAGAAGAAAGATTACAAAAAGTTTTTTGGACTAATAAAAGCAAACTTATTTCTTTACTATGCAGGAATGTATATGACTGCTCATGATTACGGACAGAGTATCAAGCATCTACAAAAAGCTTTTAAATATAATCCTGAAATCGCACTGGATCTTTTTTGGCTTAAGAGATTTGTTTTAAATTATCATAAGAAAGGGAGGGCTATAAAATGTTAAGTATCATCATGCCTTGCTTAAACTCTGAAGATTTCGTTCAAGAAGCCATAGAAAACGCTCTGGGACAGAGTTTTAAAGATTTCAAATTAATAATAATAGACAATGGCAGCAAAGATAGAAGTAGAGAATTAATCAAGTCTTATATTAAAGACCCGAGGGTTAAATTCCTAGAGTGTAAAGAGTCAGGAGTCTCAGCAGCCAGAAATACTGGGATAGCAGCAGCCAAAGGAAAGTATCTGGCATTTTTAGATTCAGATGATATTTGGTATCCGCAAAAACTAGAAAAAGAAATAAACTTCCTTGAAAGCCATCCAGAGTATATGGGCTCTTATTCCTCTGTTGATTATATAGACAAAAATGGTGTTCTTCTAGATAAATCTTACGGTAAGTCTATTGGTTACACTGGTGAGATCTACATGAACTTACTGCAAGGAAATTTAATCCAAAACCCAAGTCCTATTTTAAAGACTGAAGCAGTAAAGGAGCTAGGGGCATTCGATGAGAAGTTAAGCTATGGAGAAGACTGGGATCTCTTTATTAGACTAGCTTACAAGGGACCATTCTATTATCACCCTGAAGCTCTCTGTGCTTATAGAAAACATACTGAACAAACTACTCAAACTCATGATGTAAGAAGCAGAGAAGAGCAAGCACTATATTTACTAGAAAAAAACTTTAAGAATCTGAACTGTTATATCAAGAAATTCTCTAAATTAGACCTGGAACTTCCTAAAGCATCTTATAAAAGAATAGATACCAGGGTTCAAACTAATACCAAGAAATCTATCACTCGTGCTTTTAAGTACTATCTCTCTGGTGTTAAAGAAAAAGATCTCACTAATCCAGAAAACTTTAAGAAAAAAGCTCTTAGTAATCTTTACTTCAGACTCGCAAAAGACTATAAAGAGAACTTTGACAAACTTAATTCTAAACGCTGTATTAAAGAAGCTCTTAGACTAGATCCCAGAAGATTCGTGGAGCCTGTTAGTTTAAAGCTCTTAATTAGCTAAGCTGTCATTGCGAGGAACGAAGCAATCCAATCATGGTGCTTAATCCATTCACTTAATTCCTATTAATGGATGTATGGTTATTCATACGTGGATTGCTTCGCTAAGCGCTCGCAATGACAATTTATCTAAAACGATCTTTAAGTGCAGCAGCTCTCTCTGGCTTAATACCAAGCTCATGATCACAAAGAGGAATAGCTAAAGTATCCTTTTCTGTTTCTTCATAGCAAGGACGTTCATTCTGATAGAAAATACCAGTAGCGATTCTGTCACCATAAGTATCTCTACTAGCTACTTCTAGAGCTTTTAACAGATTAGTTTTATCATGTCCTTCAGCTTCTAGATCATAAGTATTTTCTCTGTAGAACTGAGCAGTGTTTACTTTGTTAAAAGTTACACAAGGAGAGAAAGTATCTACTAGAGCGAAACCTTTATGCATGATAGCTGCTTTATAAATTTCAACTGCTTGCTTAGGATTACCAGAAAACGCTCTAGCCACAAAACTAGCACCAGAACCTAGAGCAAGAGTAATAGGATTCAATGGCACTTCTGGGTTTCCGAATGGAGTAGATTTAGTTTTCATTCCTAATCCTGAAGTTGGAGAAGTCTGACCAGTAGTAAGACCATAGATAGAGTTGTTCATTACGATATCAGTCATATCGATATTACGACGTAAAGCGTGAACTAAGTGTCCAACTCCGATTCCATAGCCATCACCGTCACCACCACAAGCTATAACTTTCATATCGTTGTGAGCAAGCTTAAAACCTTGTGCGTTAGGTAGTGATCTTCCATGAAGAGTATGCATTCCGTAAGTGTTAATGAAACCAGGAAGGTTAGAAGAACACCCAATCCCTGAAATCACAGCTACTTGATGCTGCTCTAAACCAAGCTCTGCAAGTGCTTTTTGTAAAATATTAAGTACCCCGAAGTCTCCACATCCTGGGCACCAGTCTGGATGTACTTCACCTTTAAAATCTTTTGCTTCTAATGTTGCTGCCATGTTATTACTCCTTAATTAATTCCTTAAATCCTAGTTATGCAAGCGTTTTACTGCGAGTGGGGCTTTGCCCCTGCAGGCGCTTCGCTGCTACGCGTTAACTAATTCCTTTTTTTTTGCGCCTAACTTCTTGAAGTCAGCCACAATAGATTCACCAGTAAACGGCTCACCATCCCAACGGTTAATATGCTCAGTAACTTCCATCGCTGTCTGCGCTAGAACTTCTCTACATAGAGAATTACACATATTAGCCTCAACTGAAACTATTCTCTTACACTTATTCATAAGAGCACGAGTCGCCGCGCGGGGTATAGGATAAACATCAGTGAAGTGTAGGTGGTTAACTTTAATACCTTCTTCAGCGAGTATGTTAATAGCTTCTTTTGCGAAGTTATAACTAGAACCCCAAGTCATAAATGTAGTCTCAGCATTCTCGTCACCCTCAAGAGTTGGAGGAAGCACATCACCATTAGTAACCATAGTCTCCATTTTCTTCATACGCTTCGCGTGCATCTTGATACGAGCTTCTTTTGCGTGTGGTAAACCAGCTTCAACGTCTGACATTACATGACCGTATTCATTGTGTTCATCACTACAAGGAACATACATTGCACCTTTCGCACCAGGTCTAACTCTATGAGAAATACCATCTTCAGAATATTCGTAACGCTTGTAAGGTCCTTCACCTTCCCACTCAGTAGAAAACTTACCTCTCTC
>Ga0210044_10006959_pt1 | contig 14646 bp, 11 predicted proteins | sample CryGey13umfilter_2_FD_183959 | JGI IMG/M metagenome (GOLD analysis project Ga0210044, IMG submission 183959) | Groundwater microbial communities from aquifer in Utah, USA - Crystal Geyser 4/9/14 3 um filter (SPAdes) (version 2) | ecosystem: Environmental > Aquatic > Deep subsurface >...
CAGATCGACGGCAAGCAGACCACGTACTGGCTCCGCGTCAGCTTGCCGCCGGCACCACAGGGGGGGCGTGTGGTGCGGCGGCTGCGGGCCCTGGCGGCGCGGGACAACCACCCGCCCCGGGGAGTGATCGACGTGAGCGGGGCCGGTGGTCTGAAGCTCCAGCCTCTGGATCCGGGATTTGACGCTGCCCCGGGCCAGCCAGTGCTGCTATCGGGCGAACGCTCGGTCGATGCCGAGGGGGACCGGATCGTGGCCTACCTGTGGGAGCTGGGGCAGGACCACACCGCGCGCGGTTCGCGGGTGGTGCATCGCTTCGCCACCCCGGGTCCTCGACGCATACGCCTGACGCTGATCGACGAGGCCGGGGCCAGCAGCACCGTGGAGGCGACGCTGAAGGTTCAGCCGCCGAGGCTGCCGCCTCCCGAGGGATGCGGCTGCTGCTCGACAGGGATCGGTCCGGCGAGCCTTGCACCTCCATCTCTGATGCTGCTGGTCCTGCTGCTGGTCCACCGCTGGCGTCGAAGGAGACCTTGATGGTAACGTATGCCCCACGCAGGAGCAGGTTGATCATGGTCTGTACCAGAATCGCGGCTGTAGTCATCGTGCTGGGGCTATTCGGCTGTGCCAAGCCCAAGTTGATCCCCAACACCAAGGTCACCGACAACAAGCTGAATCGGGACATTCTGGGCGTGGTGGAGCAGTACCGCCGGGCGATGGAGCGGCTGGACTCGGTGGGTGTGCTGGTGCTGGTGCATCCCACGTACCAGGACCAGAGCGGCACGCCCCAGGCTGACGACGACGTGGACTACACCGGCTTGAAGCGGTTGCTCGCGACGCGGTTCAAGCGCACCAGCAAGGTGCGCTATCGCATCGAGTATCAGGAGGTGCGGGTGCGCCACAACGAGGCGGAGGTCGATGCCTATGTCGACGCGACCTTCGTGTATCAGGAGCCACAGGCCGCGCCGCGCTGGCGCCGGCTGACGGACTACAATCGGTTCCGGCTGCTGAAGGACGGCAGCAACTGGCGATTCGTGGGCGGGTTGTAGCCCGCTCGCTGCCGGGGAACAGATGCGAGGCGGCGCCACCGTCGCGGTGATCATTCCCGCCCTCGACGAGGCGGCGTCCATCGTCGGGGTCATCCGTCACATTCCCGACGGGGTCGACCATCTGGTGGTGGTGGACAACGGGTCAACCGACGACACGGGCGGGGTGGCGCGGCGGTCCGGCGCCAGGGTCGTGCGTCAGCCCGAGCGCGGGTACGGGGCGGCGTGTCTCGTGGGCATCGCCAGCCTGGCTCCCGCGGCGCCTGATGTGATGGTGTTCCTGGACGGAGATCACGCGGACGATCCGCGGGAGATGGATCGACTGGTGGATCCGATCATCGCCGGAGAGGCTGATCTGGTGCTGGGCTCGCGAACCCTGGGGCGACGGGAGCCGGGGGTCCTGACGCTTCAGGCGCGGTTCGGCAACTGGCTGGCCTGCACCCTGATCCGTGCGCTGTGGCACGCGACGTTCACCGATCTGGGCCCGTTTTGCGCCATCAACTGGGCCGCGCTCGCGGGACTCGGGGTGCGCGGCGTGGTGGGAGCCGGGGCCAAGATCCTGGGGGTCATCGCACGGCACGCGGTGGGCCGTCGGTTCGCATGAAGGAAGGTGCACACCTCGCCGCCAGCGTGGGGGCGCTGCTGACCTCGGCCGCGACGTACCTCGTCGTCTACCGCACCGATGCGATGCAGCCCCTGGGGCCGCTGCGCAACCTGGCGGCGACGCTGGCGGCGACGCTGCCGCTCTTGCTGTTGGCGCGCGGCCACGGGCGTGCTTTACTCCGCACTCCAGAGTGGCTCCCTGATTCCGCGCGCGGAGCGGGTATGGTGCCACAGGCAAGGCGTCGCGTCCTGACCCTGCTGCTTGCCGGAACCGTACTGCTGGCGCTGTGTCCACCCCTGGGGCTGGTGGAGGGGACCGACGACGCCTATCGCTACCTGTGGGACGGCAAGGTACTGGACCACGGCGTGAATCCCTATCGGCACCCGCCCCTGGCCCCTGAGCTCTCGGGTCTGCGCGATGAGCGGCTGTTCCCGCGGATCTTTCGGCCCGAGATGCGGACGGTCTATCCGCCCCTGGCCCAGCTGTGGTTCTGGATCGGATATCGCCTCTCGCCCGGCAGCCTGGCGGGGTTCAAGCTGCTGCTGATGTTGCACCAGCTGGCGTCGACGTTGCTGCTGTGGCGCCTGGTGACGCGAAGCGGGCGGCCACCCATGCGGGCCGCGCTGTATGCCTGGTCCCCGCTGGCGGTGGTGCAGCTGTTCGCCGGTGCACACCTCGACGGGCTGATGGTCCCGTGGGTGCTGGCCGCCGTGCTGCTGGCCGAGAACGGGGCGGCGGCCGCTGCCGGCGCGGCGCTGGGGGCGGCCAGCATGATCCGGCCGGTGGCGCTGCTGTGCATGCCGGCGCTGGTGCTGCGACGGCCCGTGACAGGCGCCCACGAGCGCGCTCCACGCGGCGCTCCAGGGGGGCTCCAAGGGTCCGTGCGTGGCGCGGCGGCGGTCGGGGGTCTGGCCGCGGCGACGGCGCTGCTGTTGCTGCCCTTCGCCGGGGCGGGGGCCAGCATGTGGGAGTCGCTGCTGGTCTACGCCCGACACTGGCGGTTCAACGGCTCGTTGTTCCAGCTAACCCGGGCGCTGTTCGACGAGCGCGCACGGGAAGTGACCTACACCGTCGTGCTGGTGGGCAGCGTCGCGGCGAGCTGGCGTCGGCTGCGGCTGTCGCTGGCTGGCCGGTTCCTGCTCGCGATGGGTGTGTACTATGCGCTGGCGCCCACGGTTTATCCCTGGTATCTGCTGCCGCTGCTGGCGCTGGGGGTATCCTGTGCGTCGGGATCGCTGCTGGTGCTCGGGCTACCCGCCCTGGCGACACTGTCGGACCTGGTGTTCGTCGAACAGCAGTGGCACGGACGGTGGCAGGTGCCCGGCGCGGCGTTGCTGCTGGAGTACGGCGCGATCTTCGCCCTGCTGGGCCACGATGTGCTGCGTCGGATCCGCCGTGGTCAGTCGCCGGACGAGCGAGCGCCTGGCGGGTGGTAGGCCAGCGCCTCGCCCTCGGTGGCCGCCACCATCACCGCGGCGGACAGGTCGCCCGTCACGTTGACCGAGGTGCGGAACATGTCCAGCATGCGATCCATGCCGAGGATCAGCGCCACGCCCACCGTGGGGACGCCGATGGACGTCAACACCAGCGCCAGCGTCACCATCCCGACCCCCGGGACGCCAGCCGCACCGATGGACGCCAGGGTGGCGGTGAGCACGATGTTGAGCTGATCACCCACGCCGAGATGGATGCCGAACACCTGGGCGATGAACACCGCAGCCACTCCCTGGTACAGCGCCGTTCCATCCATGTTCACCGTGCTGCCCAGCGGCAGCACGAAGGCGCTGATCTGCGGGCTGATGCCGAGGTGCTTCTCGGCGCACTCCATGGTCACGGGCAGCGTGGCGCTGGAGGAGGAGGTGGAGAAGGCCAGCAGCTGGGCCGGTCGGATCGCGCGCCAGAAGTCGGCGGGGCCGATCTTTCCGAACAGGCGGACCACCACGGTGTACACCAGCGTGGCGTGCAGCAGCAACCCGGCCATGACCGTGAGGGAGTAGACCAGCAGCGCCAGCAGCACGCTGGTGCCGCTCTGCCCCACGACGTTGGCCACCAGGGCCAGCACACCGTACGGCGCGAGCTTCATGATCAGCTCGACGCACTTGACCATGGCGTCGTTGAGCGCCTCGAACACGCCCACCAGCCTGGTGCTCTTCTCTGACGGGATCAGGGTCAACGCCAGGCCGAGGAACGCGGCGAAGAAGATGATCTGAAGCATCTCTCCCCCGGCCAGGGACCGCACCGGGTTCTCGGGCACGATGGCCAGCAGGTTGTCCACCGCCGACGAGTGGTCCGCGGCCGCGTCCGAGCGAACGGCGGCATCGTCCCGGTACTGGACCAGCAGCGCTTCGCGCTCGGGGCGGCTGATGTAGCTCCCGGGGCGGACGATGTTGGCCAGCGCCAGGCCGATGGTGATGGCGATGGTGGTGGTGAGCAGGAAGTACCCCAGGGTCTTGCCCCCCACCCGGCCCAGCCGGCGGATGTCGCCGAGGGAGGCCACGCCCACCAGCAGCGAGGCGAACACCAGCGGGATGACGACCATCATGATCAACCGCAGGAAGAGCTGACCCGCCGGGGCGATGATCGCCAGCACCATGGCCCCGGTGGAGCTGATCGGCTGTGGCAGGTCAGCCGCGGCGACCCAGCCCTCGAGATGCATGCCCTTCTTCAGCAGTCCGCTGCGATCCCTGAGCACCTGCTGCTGGCTGACCTTCAGCTGCACCCGGTGGTACAGCGCGGGCCCGTGCCGCCGCGTCTCCAGCAGGGTCATCGTCGCCGGGACCTTGTCGGGGATCGTGAACCGGGTGGGCGCCGCGCCGGGCTGCTGCAGTAGCCTCACGCTGCGGGGTGCCGGGACCGCGATCTCGTCCGGTGTGAGCAGCGCCGAGTGGGGTCCGAAGAGGAACCCCACCACGGCCCCGGCGGCCATGCCGATGAATATCTTGGTGTGCAGCTGCATCGAGAACGAATGATGAGATCACGCGTGGGTGGGCCTGTCAATCGGATGCGCCGACCGATCCGGGCCGCGTGCTCGACCTGCAGTGCGGCCACTGGATCGTCGGGGAGCATGGGAGGGACGGGGCACGCACCGAGCGCGTGGCCGTCCGGGTCGCGGAACACGAGCCCGCCCGGGGCCTCGCCTTCGACCGTGAACCCGCCCTCGTGGCCCAGGTAGTGGCATCGGTCGCACAGCATGAGCGTGTTGTGCGCCGACGTCTCGCCCCCTCGGCCCAGTGCCGCACGTGGTGCACCTGCCGGCCCGGCCGCTCGCAGCCGGGGAAGCAGCACTCCCGGTCCCGCGCCTGCAAGGCCCGCCACAGCGGCGTCGAGACCCGGCGGTGCTTGCGCCCCACGGACAACGGCGTTCCCTTCGCGTCCTCCGCCAGTGCCACCACCGCCGCGTCGCAGTACAGCCGGCGCGCCGTCGACCCGCTCAGCGCCGGACCGTCGGCGATCCCGCACTGCCCCGGACCCGCCGGATCGGCCAGCACCTCGGCGTCGACGTGGACCACGACGTGGTACGGCTCTCCCCGTTGCATCGGTCCGGGCGCCGACAGCGCCTGCTCCGCCACGCGACCGAGGGCATCGACCCGGCGCTGAGCATTTGATGCGCCGCAGCCACGGCGCTCGAGTTGCGTATGTGCGCCGGCGGCTCGTGCCTGACCGTCCGCAACACCGCGCCGGGTGCGGCGCGGGCGCTTCCGCGGAATCCTGCATGCCCGGCGAGCACCCCTTGGGCATGAAACTCTTCCCTCTGGTGGCAGTCCGCTGACACATCTCCCGAGGCGAGGCGACACCTGGACCGGGGTGTCGCCTGGCGTGCTACAGAAGTCCGCGGGGGAGGTGTCACCTTGCTCGAGGTGTAGCACCGGGCGTGTCACATCGGCCGGGGTGAGCGCTCACCCACCGACTTCTGTCACACGGGGACGCTCTGGCGGCCAGTCCGCTGACACATCTCCCGAGGTGAGGCGACACCCGGACCGGGGTGTCGCCTGGCGTGCTACAGAGGTCCGCGGGGGAGGTGCCACCTCGCCCGAGGTGTAGCGCCAGGCATGTCACATCGGCCGGGGTGAGCGCTCACCCGCCGACTTCTGTCACACCCGGTTTAGGGCCGCCGCCGCAGCCGGAGTTTCATAGGAATCGGCCCGCTTGAGCGGCTCGAGCAGCGAGAGGTCGCGACCGATCATGGCGACGGAGGCGACCAGGGGCCGGCTGTACCTCCCCCGACGTCGCTGATATGCTCTGCGGCATCATGATCGGGGTCATCACCAATCCCCACGCTCGAGGCGTCGTGACCGATCCGCTGCTGCCACGACGGCTGGCGCAGATCGGTGGCGACCGGACGCTGGTGCGGGAGACCTGGAATCTGCGGCAGCTGAGCGACGCGGTCCAGGAGTTCGCCCGGCGCGGGGTGGAGGTGGTGGCGGCCTGTGGCGGCGATGGCACGAACATGGCCGTGCTGACCGAGATGGTTCGGGTGCACGGGGCGGATCGCCTGCCGCGGCTGGCCGTGCTCCGCGGCGGGACGGTCAACACCGTGGCCTCCAACCTCGGGATCCAAGGCAGCCCGGAGGACATCCTCACCCGACTGGTGGCCTGGAGCAGTCGACAGATGATGGAACCGGTGGTGCAGCGGCCGCTGCTGAGCGTCAATGGCAGCCACGGATTCCTGTTCACCGCGGCCATGGGGGCGAGGTTCTTCGAGGCCTACAACGCCGGTCCGCTCACCGGCGTGGCCTGGGCCGCGGTGCTGGCGGCCCGCATCACCATCTCGTCGCTCCTCGGCACCAAGCTCGCCCGGCGGCTGTTCGAGCCGGTCGCGGCGCGCATCGTGGTGGATGGGTCGGTGCTGCCGGTTCGGCGCTGGACCTTGCTCGTGGCCGCCACGCTGGAGGATGTCGGGCTCAAGATGCGGATCACGCACCGGGCGCTGGAGCGGCAGGGCTATTACCACCTGGTGGCCAGCGGTCTGCCCGCGTTCGATCTGGCGCGTCAGATGCACCACGTGTTCCTCGCCCGCTCGCTGTCTGGCGCATCCCATTTCGATCGACTGGCGCGGGAGTCCGTGATCGAGTTCGAGCAGCCGCAGCCCTACATCATGGATGGCGATCTGTTTCAGGCCAGCCGGCTGGTGCTGCGCCACGGTCCGAGGGTGACGATCAGTGTCCCTTAAGACGCAAGCGGTGTCCCTGCTATTGCTGGTGCTGGCCGGCCCCGCGCTGGAGGCGGCGCCACGGCCCTTCATCCGCGTCGATGGCGCACGGTTCATGGAGGGTGACCGTCCGTTCCAGTTCGTCGGCGCCAACCTGAACGTGATGCACGGGTCAGACGCGCGGGCCGGGGCGGCGTTGACCATCGGAGCGGCTGCCGCCGACGGTCTGAAGGTCGGTCGGGTGTGGGCCCTGGGGGAGGGGTTGACCGACTCTCCGCACTGGACCCGCCAAGAGTACCTGTTCCGCGCCGGCCCCACGAACTGGCAGGAACAGGCGTTCCGCCAGCTGGACCGCGTGGTGGCGGAGGCCGGCAAGCGCGGGCTGCGGTTGATCGTCACGCTCTCCAACCGCTGGGGCGACTACGGCGGGATCCCGATGTACCTGCGCTGGGCCGGCCACCTGGACGTCGAGTCCTATGGCTACGAGGATCGGTTCTTCACCGACGACCGGTGCCGCCGCTGGTTCGTGGAGCATCTGCAGCGCGTGGTGGGCCGTACCAACACGCTGACCGGCGCGGCCTACCGCGACGACCCCACGATCATGGCCTGGGAGCTGCAGAACGAGATGAACGGCACCCCCGAGGCGGCGCCCGATCGTCGCCAGTGGTTCGTGGAGATGGCGGGGGTGATCCAACGCATCGACTCCAACCACATGATCGTCCCCGGGCTCATCGGCTACAACCTGCAACTGGAGCGCAGCAACTGGATCGCGATGAACCGCCTGCCCGAGGCCGCGTTCTGCGACCAGCACATCTATCCCGAGGAGCATCTGCGGAGCAGGGGCGTCGTGAACCTGCAGCGCTACATCGACGATCGGGTTCAGCTGGCGCACCACGTCATTGGCAAGCCGATCATCTTCGGCGAGTTTGGATTCTCCGACCGGGGCCCGACGGGGATGCGTGCCCGCTGGCACCGGCGGTTTCTGGACCGGCTGTTCTACAACGGCGGCGACGGTGCGCTGGTCTGGATCTACCAGCCGACGCTGTCCTGGAAGCGGAAGTTCGGCATCCTGGTGGACCGTCAGCGCTACCGGTCCGTGCGCCAGGCGCTCGCGGCCCGGGCCCGCCGGCTCCGGGCGGCGGTGGCCACCAACCGCAACCCGGCCCTGGGTCCGCAGCAGGGGGACCGGCCCCTGGCGCCGACGCATGCGTTGCTGGCGGGCCATGGTCCAGCGCACCGCCGGTGGCGCCGCGGTGGGGGAGGCCGGGAGCTCCACATCCCGGTGGAGCAGTTCCATCGGGCGTGGTTCGAGGAGGCCGGGTCGTGGGACGGCGGGATCCTGGTGCACGCCTACGGACGTCGAACCGGGTGGTTCGAGTATCGCTTCCAGGGTCCGGGATTTCGGCCCCGCCGCCTGGTGCTCCACGCCCGGCTCTCCTCGGAGTATCCGGGCCGCAACGGACCGCCCCATGGCTTCACGCGGGTCGAGGTGTTGCTCGACGGACAGAGCGTGGCGCGGCTGCGGGTCATGCCGGATGATGGAATGGGAGGCTGGTACCGAGTGGAGATCACGAGGGCGGATCTGCTGCAGAAGCTGGCGCGTGGGACCCACCTGCTGCGGTTCCAGGTCGCCGATGGACCCGAGGCCAACGGACTGGCGCTGTACGGCAGGGAGACGACGCTCAACCGGGAGCCGGTGGAGCAGCCAGGCCCACTGCGGTTGGTGGCCGAGGCCCAGGATGGCCCGACACAGGACGGAGGGAGACGACCGTGAGCCCGATCAATTTGCCGCCGACCCCGCCGCGGCGCCCGCTGCGGCGTACGTTCTATCTGCTGGGCCTGCTGCTGCTGGTGCTGGGCAGCGCCGTGCTGCTGTGGATCAAGGTGGCTCACGATGACGCGCTGGATCGCAAGGCGCGCGACGAGGACTTCCGCGAGGGCGTGCGCCAGCAGATCCAGCAGCGGAGCGGCGAGTCGCTCAGGCTGATCGGCGGGAGCGGAGGGATCGAGCGATGAGACCACGGCCCGTTCCGGACAGTCCGCTGGACAGCAGCACCGGGCGGCTGCGCTTCGGCGTGTTCGACGGCGAGTTCCCCCGGATGAACCTGGACCAGGCCTGGATCCAGTGGCGCGGGCTCAAGATTCCGCCCCCGCTGACCCGATTGCGGTTGAAGCAGTGGCAGCACTTCGCGCTGGTGATGCCAGAGCTGTACGTGGGGCTCGCCGTGGTGGATGCCGGTTTGACGCGGACCAGCTGGTGCCACGTGGTGGACCGACGCACCGGCGTCGGTTTCGAGCATCGGCGCATGGGGGCGAGGCTCGGTCTGGGCGTGGCGCGCGAGCTGTGGGAGGGGGTGACCTGGGTCCGCGAGAAGGGCTACCTGGTGGAGCTGCACAACCATCTGCGACGGGGGGAGCATCGATTGAAGTTGAAGATCGATGCGCGGGAGGGGATGCCGCCGGTGGAGGCCTCCCTGCGCTGCACCTACGGCCCGCCGAACGAGGTGATCCAGCCGCTGGTGGTGCTGCTCGAGGTGGGACCGAACCGCGGCATGTACTCGCACAAGGCGCCGCTGCTGCTCGAGGGTACGGTCCGCGTGGGGGACGGACGGGTCGAGGCCCGGCCGGACGCGTGCTTCGCCGTGGTGGACGTGCACAAGGCGCACTATCCACGGCACACCTGGTGGCGCTGGGCCACCTTCGCCTGGCGCGATCCCACCGGTCGCAGCGTCGGGTTGAACCTGACGCGCAACGTGTGCGGCGAGGATGACGAGCTGAACGAGAACGGCGTGTGGCTGGGCGGGCGGCTACACCACCTGGCAACGGCGGACTTCGAGCTGGACCCGCAGCAGGTGCTGCAACCCTGGCGGCTCTCCACCCGGGATGGGGCGGTGGACCTGCGCTTCACGCCCCTCGGTGAACGCAGCGAGAACCTGCGGCGCCCGCTGGTGCGGTCGGTGTTCCATCAGCTGCACGGCACGTTCGATGGCCGGTTGACGGTGGAGGGCGAGACCGTTCCGGTGCGGGATGCCTTCGGGCTGTGCGAGGACCACGACTCGCTGTGGTAGGCGCTCAGGGCTTCGCGGCCGGCTGGCTCGTGGGCTCGGGAGAGAAGCGAAGCGGAGCGTCGCCGCTGGCGCTCCACCGAATCGTGGCGTGCTCCACCTTCCTGGAGATGCACCCGGCCATGGTCTCACCCTCGGCGTCCAGCTCCCAGTCGCCGAAGCTGTCCCGGGTGAAGTCCAGGCTGAGCAGGTCGCCGTTGGCGTCGGCCTGCCAGTGGACCACCATCGCGCCGCCGCGGGCGAAGATCGGATTGTGGGCCAGGGCCCTGTTGAAGCAGGCGAGCGCGGCGTTGCCCAGCTCCTGAACGCCAGGCTCGGCGGGGTAGGTCGGACCCTTGTGGGCCGGCATTTCGTTGTCGTGCACCTTCTCCGGTGCGATCTTGGTCTCGGCCAGGCCGGTGTTGCCGGCCCCACAGGCGGGCAGCATGGCGAAGAGCAAGATCACTCCGAGCAGGATCAGACGAGGCATGAGCTCTGTATATCACAGAAGTCGCATCACCGTGGTGGGCCTGATGTCTGCACGCATCGACGCTCAGTCGCGTCACCATGCGCCATGGTGAACGTCAGGTTGGCAGAACGTGTCTTGACAGGTCGGGCGGTTTCTGCAAATCGTAAGACACCAGCCAAGGGGGCCATGGGGGTTCCGCAGGCAAATCAAGAAGGGGGCAACTCGTGCCAGCAACAAGGGGGTTATTCGTGACATCCGCAAAAAAACAGTAGTTACTGTCTCTTGCCTGTTTTGCCTCTGCGCGTGTGGTGCGCCGGGAGGTGAGACCTCGGGCAAGACATGCGCGCGCTCGTCGGCGCTGACTGGCCGGAAGGCGCGGCTGGCCGCGGCCCTCAAGGGGCTGTCGCGTCTGAAGTCCGCTGGCCTGTCGCCAGGCCAGAAGAAGAAAGACGCGCTGCGCGTTCGCTTCACCCGATTCGGTACCCTGTCTCACGTGGCGGGGCAGGGTCTCGCGATTCCCATTGTGGGTCTTTCCTCCAAGGTGAGCGCCAAGGACGCCGCGCTGGCGGCCATCGCCGCGTACCCGGAGCTGTTGGGCCTGGACCCCATGAAGGACACACTCAGCGTGGCAGGCGTCATGCCGCGGCCGAAAGGCGGTGCCCTCGTGCATCTGGTGCAGCATCACGAGGGGATCGAGGTGCTCGGCGGCAGGCTGACCGTCGTGGTTGACGGACAGCGTCGGATCACGGCGCTCCTCGGGCACACCTGCCCGGGGATCACCGCCTCGTCGGTGCCGGCGACATCGTCCAGCGCTGCCGTGGCCAAGCTGGGTGGGCAGGGCAAGGGCGTCACCGCAGCGACCACGCACCTGGCCTACCTCGACGTGGGCCGAGTGCTGGATCAGCCCAATCTGCCGCCCGCCCTCGTGTGGCGCATCCGCGCCCGGGACACGTCCGGCGCACCGTGGGAGCACCTCGTCGACGCCCACAGCGGAAAACTGTACTCCAGCCAGTCGCGAGCGCTGGATGCGCTCGCGCCGCAGAGCCTGTACGACCAGGACTTCGAGGGAGGACGGTTGCGGGTCGAGTCCGAGAGCGGTGGAGCCAGCGGCTGGTGCGCCTACCCGCCGGACACCTATCCGGGTTGTCGACCGCTCATGCCGCAGCTGGAGCGGGACGCCTGGGACGGAATGACCGCCGTCAACACCTATCTGTGGGATCGCTACTCGCGTTCGAGCTACGATGGAGAAGGGAGCCAGATGAATTTGCGCATCGGAGGGGACCCATGCAACGCGGGCTACGATTTGGACGAGCAGCGTGTGTCCGTCGGGACGAATTCCGTGGCCACGCATTCCATCGCCCACGAGTGGGGCCACGGCGTGAACGACACCAGCCTGTATGGTGGTGGCTATCCGTTCCACGTGACGGACGATCCGCGGTCGATTGATGAGGGACTCGCGGATTGCATGGCGGCGATGGTCGAGGACTCGTGGTGCGTCGCGCCGGAGGTGGCGGTCCAGTGCTATCAGAGCCCTGCGGGCACCTGTGCACGCAACCAGATCTACCCGGAGCTGGGAGAGTGGGGGACGGCACCGGCGACAGTCGGCACCTTGCCGAGCTGGGGCTATCGCGACTACATCGAGCATCGCCCGAACGAGCTCACCGACGAGTACATGAACAGCCTGCTTGCGAGCAATCCGTGCTACATGATCTCGGCCCTGCCGCCGAACCAGACCCCCCCGGCGAGCTGCACGACCAACAACGATTGCCTGTCGGCCTGCACGGCCTCCGCGGGCACCCCCTGCCCGCAGGCGCTCTGCGGCACGTCGGCGATGGGCAACGGCGATCTGACGGGCCGCTGCGTGCACGTCCGCAACAACGTGCCCGTGCCCTACATCGGTCGGTACCGCGGGCACGCGCCGTTCTACTACGCTGTCGCGCGGTGGTTGCTGGATCCCTACTCGGACTTCACGGATTTCTTCTACGCCATGTGGGAGGCGGCCTGTGAGTACGACGAGGACCTTGGGCTGGAGCGGTGTGAGAACATCGGCCGCGCGATGTACTATGGCCTGTTCGCCACTGGCCTGTGGGAGGCCACCGGACCGACGAACGCCGACGAGCAGTCGATCCAGACGGCGCACCGACCGGCGATGGTCGACAACGTCCGGCCAGGCAGCGGCACCAACAAGCTCGGCATGTTCTACGTCCAGCCGAACGGAAGCATGAAGTGGACCTCCTGCGAGAACGGAGTGGACTTCGGGGCTCCGACCGCCGTGGGATACAACGCGACCTCGGGGATCACGGCGGTGCGGAATAGCCCCACGCCGTCGAGCGATCTGGTGCTGCTGTACACCAGGCCCCAGAGCACCGCGATCCAGGTTCTGACCGCCGATCTCACGGCCAACGGCCCGCAGTTCGACCGGCCCACCGAGTGGGAAGCCAGCGACCCGGCCTTCGCCACCGACCTGCGGCCCGGCGCCGCGGTCCTCGGCAACCAGCTGTGCATGGTGTGGAAGAAGGCGGGGACGAGCCACCTGTACTCGAGGCTGTACGGCGAGACGGGGCCGGCGTACAGGCTGACATCCCAGGTCGCCGATACGACCTTCGCCCCGTCGGTTGTCGCGGCAGAGGGCCGCGTGTGGGTCGTGTGGCGCACCCAGAGCGGCGGGCTGGACATGGTCAGCAGCGCGAGTTGTTCCGAGTGGAGCGGTGTCAGCCAGGTCCCCATCCTCGACGACAATGGGATACCCGAGACGGACTTCGGTCCCGAGGCCTATTACTACGAGGGGCGGATCTGGGTCGTGTTCCAGCAGGACCAGCGAGCACGGATGGTGAGCTTCGTGCCGCTGTCCAACGGTCTCTACGACTCCGATCTCCGATCGCGGGTGGTGTACCTGAAGACCACACAGGTCGTGAACGGGGGCGCTCAGAACAACCCGTTCTTCTCGCTGATCAAGTTCAACCCGCACCTTCGCCTGTACTACAGCTACGACGCGGAGGAGGAGATCTCGCCCGTGTGGCAGATCGCCAAGGAGGGCAACGGATGAGTGTCCGCCGCACCGCTGTGCTGCTTGTACTCCTTGGCCTTGCTGCGTGTGATGGTCGTGGACTGGGTACCGCCGCTGATGGCGGGGACGGAATCACGTTGGAGCCAGATCTGTCGCCGGAGTTCCAGAGCTGCGACCGGTGCGTCGAGCACTGTGTGTGCACGCTTGCGGGTCGATGTGGAATGCTGCCACCGAAGGACTACTGTGCCGACTTCTCGACCTTCGGGCGGTGGATCGGCGGGCACATTGCTGTGGACGGAGTAAATCGTATTCTCGTGACGGACTCCCCGTGTGAGCAGCTCGTTCGCGTGGATGCGAGCGGGAGGATCACGGTTGTGGCGGGAGGAAAGACGCAGTGGATGGGCTTTCGAAACCTGCCCGGCAACTCGGTGGATGCAGCAGGGTTCAGCGGTCTGTCCGGAATTTCGATTGGCCCCAAGGGCGAGATCTACATCGCGGAGGCCGGGTTGATCCGTGTCATCGAGGGCGCGCTCATCCGCGTCCTGGCCGGGACTGTCATGCCGGGCTTTCAGGATGGTCCCGCGCTGCAGGCTGGTTTCGGGCGCCCACCCGATCTCGCGCTGGGCGCCTCCGGCGAGGTCTATGTGGCGGATGACAGCCGCATTCGGGTCGTGAAGGATGACCAGGTCACGACGCTGGCCGGGACGCGGGAGCCCGGGTACGTCGATGGGCCGGCAGAACTCGCACGGTTTGGGACCCCAGTCGGTGTGGCCATTGTGGGCGACGCCATGTACGTGAGCGACAACCAGACTATCCGCAAGCTGGAGGGCGGTCAGGTGACAACGATGGCGGGCCAGGACAAATCCGGCGACCTGTTTCGCGACGGCCCGGCGGTCGATGCTCGATTCCACGGCGCACAGGGACTGGCACTCCGGCTGGGTGAGTTGCTCGTGGCAGATTCCGAGAACGGCCGCATCCGAGCCCTGGATCTGGCGACTCAGACCGTTCGTACTGTGGCGGGTTCGGGGGTGGCCCGAGATGGGCCGCTCGCCAGTGCGGGGTTTCTCTACCCGGTTGATGTCACCGTTGATCACGATGGCCAGATCTACGTGATGGACTCTGGGTGCATCCGGGTCATCCGGCCCTGACGGCAGAATGATGCGCGCGCTCGCCCGATTCGCTCTGCTTGCCGCGCTGGTGCTCGCCGCATGCAATGGCGGGTCCCCGTCGACCGGCACCGACGGAGGGGGCTTCGATGATCCAGGTCCCAGGTCGATGCCCAGCTGTGACCGCTGTGGTGCGCGCTGCCTGTGCACCATCGTCGGGCGAT
>Ga0210044_10006969_pt1 | contig 14632 bp, 12 predicted proteins | sample CryGey13umfilter_2_FD_183959 | JGI IMG/M metagenome (GOLD analysis project Ga0210044, IMG submission 183959) | Groundwater microbial communities from aquifer in Utah, USA - Crystal Geyser 4/9/14 3 um filter (SPAdes) (version 2) | ecosystem: Environmental > Aquatic > Deep subsurface >...
GGATGTTCGCCGATACTGGAGTCACAACCTTATTGAAAACGGTTTTTGGGATGGGAGCCGCTAAAGATAGATTGATTATCAAAGCGGCCGGTGGTTCCAAATTACTGGATCAAAATTCGGTATTCAATATTGGTGAAAGGAACTATCTGATCCTCAGAAAAATTATGTGGAAAAACAATATTCTTATTAAATCAACGGATGTCGGCGGATCAATATCCAGAACTATGCGCCTTGAAATAGCTACCGGGAACGTAAGCATAAAGTCGGGAGGAAGTGTAACTAATCTATGAGCACCAGAGAAAAGGTCTTATCGAAAATCTCGGCATTTCCCACATTGCCGGTAATGGCGAGCAGATTGTTGAATCTGCTGGACGATCAGGATTCAGGTATTTCCCAGATAGCGGAAGTTATCAAGTACGATCCTGCCCTTACAGTCAATGTTCTGAAAGCCGCAAATTCATCTTATCTGGGCTTTTCGCGGGAAGTCAGTTCAATGACGGAAGCGGCGGTAAGGCTGGGGACCAATTGGATATTCAAAATAGCGATTTCTTCATTGATCAATTCGTCCGTGAAAAAACCTGCTGAAGGGTATGATCTATCAGCCGAAGATCTATGGAAACATTCTATGGTGACAGCTCTGACCGCGGAGAATTTGTGCAAAATGCTGAAGATAAAAGACAAAGGGCAGATCTTTACCGCGGCCATCCTGCATGATATGGGCAAAATCGTTCTTGGAGAATTTATCGCGGATTCCTTCATCTCCATTCTGAGGATATCCGAGGACGACCAAATCCCATTTGAAGAAGCGGAGAAAAAATTCATTGAAATCGATCATGCTGAAATTGGCGGGCTTATAGCGCAAAGATGGAATTTCCCTCCACAGATTGTGGAATGTATCAGATTCCATCATAATCCGGATGCCGCCGCTGATGTCACCCCTGCAATTGACATAGTCCATATCGCCGATGCGTTATGTCTGATGGCTGATATTGGTGCGGGCCGGGCAGGTTTGCGGCATCATCCCAGCGAAAATTCAATAAAACGACTGCAAATCACCAGTTCAATTCTGGAATTGGCGGTTTCTCAAATCCCAGCCGCACTGGAAAGTATAGACGACATATTCAAAGAAATGCCTGTCGAGCAACTGGCCGGAAGGTGGTGATATTATGGCTTTCAATATCCTATTAGTTGATGATTCAAAAGCTATTCGTTCAATAATCATAAAGACATTAAGGCTGACCAAGTTGGACATCGACCAAATCTATGAAGCCGCCAATGGCAAAGAGGCTTTGGATGTCCTTCTCAATAATTGGATAGATTTGGTCTTATCGGATATAAACATGCCGGTGATGACCGGCATCGAGTTGGTTGAGGAGATGGCCAAAGACGACCTTCTCAAAACTATCCCAGTGATCATAATTTCCACAGACGGAAGCACCACTCGAATGGATCAATTGAAATCCAAGGGGATCAAGGAATATCTAAGGAAGCCTTTCCTCCCCGAATCTGTGGGTGAAAAAATCGACAAAGTATTAGGGGTGAAGCATGAGTAATCCAGAATTTAAAGAAGCATTAAACACGGTAACCTGCCGGGTCCTCGAACAGATTGCATTCGTATTCCCAGAACCTGCCGACCTGACCGCCGGAATAGTTTTTGAGGATCAGAAAATGCTGTCGGTTTCGCTGTCATTTAGCGGGATCGAGCATGGGGAGCTGTCCTTAATCATTCCCGAGGAATTCTGCCTTGAGTTATATGCTAATTTCCTGGGTAAAGAAACCCAAAATGGAATATCAGAAGAGGAATATACAGACGCCGCCAAAGAAACACTGAATATAATCACCGGACAATTCTTAACAGAGATATTCGGCGACGAAGAGCAATTCAATCTCTCAGCTCCTAAGGCGGAAAAGATCAGCAAGGATGAACTGTTTTCAAGGATCGAAAGCGGGATTTACGCCTGCAGCATGGTTGAGGACTACCCTTTAATCGTTATCCTTAAATTGGAGGCTAAAGTTTATGGGCGTTAAAGTGCTCATAGTTGACGATTCCGCCGTCGTCCGTAAAATATTTTCTGCGGAGCTGGCACGAGATCCCGAAATTGAAGTTGTGGGAACCGCCCCTGATCCATACGTGGCGAGAGACAAGATAGTCAGTCTGAAACCAGATGTTATCACCCTGGATGTCGAAATGCCCCGGATGGATGGAATCGCATTCCTTCGCAAGTTAATGAAATATTATCCTATACCAGCAGTAGTGGTTTCTTCATTGACCGCAAGAGGCGGCGACCTGGCTATGGAAGCTCTTGATGCCGGGGCCGTGGAAGTTATGTGCAAACCCGGTAGCGCCTACTCTGTGAGTGATATGTCAATAGAATTAATTGAAAAAATAAAAGCGGCCGCTAAAGTCAACCTTGCCAAGAAGCCAGCCACAATAAATGCCGTAATCCACAATCACCAAAAATTATCGCTCACCAGGACTACGGAGAAGGTAGTGGCCATCGGAGCATCGACCGGTGGGACCCAGGCACTCCAGCTTCTCCTCTCGGCTTTGCCGGCAGATACCGCCGGCATTGTAATCGTCCAGCATATGCCGGAAAATTTCACGCGCTCATTCGCAGAAAGGCTTAATCAGACCTGCCCAATGGAGGTCCAGGAAGCTAAGGACGGCGACTCGGTTATTCCGGGAAAGGCCCTGATTGCTCCCGGAAACTACCATATGATGCTAAATCGATCCGGAGCCAAATATCATGTTCTTGTCAAGAAAGGACCTCTTATAAATCGCCATCGACCCTCAGTGGAAGTTCTATTTAAATCCGTAGCTAAATACGCCGGCGCTAATGCCATAGGAATAATCCTTACTGGAATGGGAAGTGATGGGGCTCAAGGAATTCTGGAGATGAAGCAGAATGGCGCATATACGATTGCTCAGGATGAATATACCAGCGTCGTTTTTGGTATGCCGAAAGAAGCCATTAAAATCGGCGCCATCGATTCAATCCAACCCCTCGACAACATCCCGGCAGTCCTTCAAGCACACCTATAGTTCATCCCTAAATCGTCCCGTTGCCGCCAGCCATTAAACCGAAAGTTGCTATATTCGTCGATATAGAACCACTCCTTATGGCCCCAGCGATTAATTCCCGGAGCATTTTCATTTGGACCATTGCCAATCACTGCATTTTGGTGTAAATTTGGATTATGAGAAAAATCAAAGATATAGGAGAATTTGGCCTCATTGAGGAATTTGCCGAATTATTTCCAGTGACTGGGGATATCAAAAGCGGCATTGGTGACGATTGCGCTGTGATCCATAGGGGTGATAAATGGTATCTTCTAACCACCGACGCCCTGATTGAAGATGTCCACTTCGATTTGCACTATAGCAAGCCCTTTCTCTTAGGATATAAATCATTGGCGGTGAGCCTTTCCGATATCGCCGCTATGGCAGGTAAACCGGTAGCCGCGGTAGTAAGCCTTGGCGTTCCGTCTAATATCGAACTCGATTTCGTGCTTGATTTCGCCAAGGGCCTGCGACGCTGTTCAAAAAAATATCACTGTCCCATTGTCGGAGGCGACACGGTCAGGTCTCCATCCCGGATTTTTGTCAATGTCACTGTATTGGGCGAATCCGACCAGGAACCTATTCTACGCAGTGGGGCAATACCGGGCGATTTGGTCGCCGTGGCCGGCACGATTGGCGAATCGATGGCAGGCTCGATACTCCTTTTATCCAAATCAATAAACGGGAAAATGGTAATTAGTGATCGTGCCTATAAAGAAAAAATAGTCGTTTCCCATCTTCAACCTGAACCTCTTTTGGCAGAAGCTGTTGCTCTCCATCAAGCCCTGAGAATCAATTCTATGATCGATATATCAGATGGGTTATCTTCGGAACTAAATCATATCGCCAAGAAATCAAAAGTGAAAATAGTGATTGAAGAGAATCGTATTCCCATCAGCAAGCCATTGAGGGAATTTTGCCGCGAATGGGATCAACGCCCGGTGGAGCTTGCTTTAGCGGGCGGAGAAGATTATGCTCTTTTGTTCACTTTCCCCAAAGTGTACCAATCCAACATAAGCCTCTGCAAATTCAAAGCCCCAATCACCATTGTCGGCGAAGTTAGAAGTGGCAGGGGAGTCTGCATCAAGACCAAGGATGGCATTAAACCGCTTCCGGCGGCATCCTCCTTTACCCACTTCTAACGAACTTCGAATCGAACTTCCATTCATAAAGATTAATAAGCGGCCCAAATTAATTAGGCCGATTCCAAGTTTCCCGGAATCGGCCCGGTACCGCCGCCCCCCTCCGAACGGCGGGTACAATTTCAATTGACTTAGAAAGGGAGTCGCATCCCTCGCTATGATTAAGTCAATCAAATCAATACAAGCTGAACCTCTTGATTCTGTCTCTCAGCGTATTTCTGGATACGCCAAGCAAGGCTGAAGCCTTCACTTGATTCGAACCACAGTATTTCAAGGCGGCCGAATAAAGCGCTTTTTCCATCGCCGCCATCAAGTGATGATAAACATGCCCGCCGGATATCGATGCCGCTTTGTTAAAGACAGGATTAATAGTATCATCAAATAATTTTGCATAACCATCCTCCATCTCTTCCGGGCCAATTGATATTTTTTCGGGCTTTTCCGCCAGCACTGGGAAATGTTCCGGATGCAACGTCTTTCCCTTGCACATCACTACCGCCGTATGCACATTGTTTTCCAATTCACGCACATTTCCAGGCCATGGATAGGCCATCAACTGCCCCATAGCGTCAGGGTCTATCCCATCGAATCTGCGTCCACATTCACCACTGTAATACTTCAGAAAATGATTTGCCAGAAGGGGAATATCGCTTTTTCTTTCCCGCAATGGAGGCAGATAAATCGACGCCATCTTTAAGCGATAGAACAAATCCACTCTAAATCTATTTTCCTTGATGGCAGTCACCAGGCTCTTATTGGTGGCGGCTATAATCCTCACATCAGTCTTGATTGTCCGGTTTGCTCCCAATGGCTCAAAAGTTTGCTCCTGCAAAATCCTTAGTATTTTGCCCTGCGTCGTCATCGGCATATCGGCAATCTCGTCAAGAAAGACCGTTCCACCATCACCTTGTTCGATAATGCCCGGATTCCGTCCATTTATGCCTGTATGAGCTTCATTTTCCTGCCCAAACAACTCCAAATCCAGGTGCGGATCCGGCATGGTTTCGCAGTTCACTGATAGAAATGCTTTCTCTCGGCGTCCGCTATTTCGATAAATCAGCCTCGCTACCAACTCTTTTCCGGTTCCGGATTCTCCCACTATCAGTATCGAATCATTTTCAGGAGCCACGCGGTCGATCATCTTGCGGATTTCGGCTATCTCCAGAGAGTCGCCAATCAGACAATCATGCTCATGCCGCTTGGATTGCCCCAACTGCGGCCCTGAAATGGAGTCTATTAAGATTTCCTCAGAGGAAATCGACTTGCTGATTAATATTGCGGCCATTTGTTCCTCAATTATGATAATCGGCTATAAAAATTGCGCCTTGAGAAAGAGGCTGATTTTGCTAATCGATATTCGATAGTTTAATTTCATCCCAAACAATCAATTTGGATGATCTCCTTTTTTATTAGCTTTAATCCCCGGCTATCCCCTATTTTGCGATGGTTATTGAAAATGAAAATTATGGCCCTGGCGCTCAAATCAGCAAGACTCCATCAATATTATGGAGTTGTCGTTCCTTTATTACTCTTGCTCCTCACAGGAAATTCCGCCTCCGAAAATTCTCGGCCCTCTTTCGGAAATGACCGCTATTGGGTATTTCTTGCTGACAAAGGCCCTGTCATTCGTACCACCGGTGAAATGAATGTTATCGCTCAGAAAAAACTCTCCGCACGCGCACTCGACCGCCGGGGGAAAATGGGAATCGCCATCGATAATTATGATTTGCCGATATACAATGGTTATATCGAGAATGTCAGGAAACTTGGGGCCGAAATCTATCGCGTCTCCAAATGGCTAAATGCGGTCTCTGTGACTGCCGATCCTTCCCAACTGCAAATGATTGCGAATCTACCCTGCGTGCGGGACATAAAACCGGTCGCAACCCTCAGAAGACCGCCAGATGCAATTCTGACTCAGCAGACAAACCGGAACTATCTCGCCGACAGTTCTTATGGTCTTTCATTTGATCAACTGTTTCAAATCGGAATCATCCAGCTTCACAGGCTTGGGTTCACCGGTGAGGGGATTCTCATTGCTATTTTTGATACTGGATTTTACTTAGACCATCAAGCTTTCGATTCGCTGATGACCAATAATCGCCTTGTGGCAGCTTTCGATTTCATCAATAATGATCAGGATGTTCAGGATGGCGATGATTTTCAAAGAATCCACGGCACTTCCGCATTTTCCTGTCTTTCAGCATATCTCCCCGGAACTATTGTCGGCGGAGCCTATGGGGCGGATTTTGCTCTTGCCAAAACAGAGATAGTCCAAAACGAAATCCGTATCGAAGAAGACAACTGGGTAGCCGCCGCCGAATGGTCTGACTCATTGGGCGCGCACATCATCAGCTCGTCCCTTGGATATACTCAATGGTATTCTTACGGGGATATGGACGGCAATACCGCTGTCACCACTATCGCCGCCGATATCGCCGCCAGCAGAGGGATTTTGGTCGTCAATGCCTCCGGGAATGAAGGAAATGGGAGTTGGAGATATATAATCTCTCCGGCTGACGGAGACTCGGTCTTGGCTGTCGGCGCAGTTGATTCGCTTGGAATCCGTAAGGATTTCTCATCAATGGGACCAACTTCCGACGGCAGGATAAAACCTGACATAATGGCTTTAGGATTGGATGTGTTTTGCGCCACAAGCCAGACTGAGCATTCTTATGGCTATCTGACCGGCACCTCATTCGCCACCCCCCTGGCCGCTTCGGCGGCCGCACTTATTCTACAGGCATCCCAAGGGAATTTGACTCCCGGGAATATAATAGATACCATCCATTCTTACTCATCCCTTGCGCAAAGCCCCGACACTCTCTACGGATGGGGAATCATAGATGCCATTAAAGCCAGCGGTGCTTTCAGAATTATTGCGCCCCGGCATCCGGTATTTACCGGCGGAGAAGAGTTTACCGTCACCTTGAAATTAAGAGGTCCAGATGGTCCCCACTCCGGAGATTCGCTGGAATTAACGATATTTCCTGAGGAAAGCATAATTATTGAAGCGAACTTCATCGAGGAAGCCGCCGGCAACTATACCGCTTTATTATCGACTACACAGGATAGGGGGATGCACCGTCTGGTTATTAGGGATGTCACCCAGGATATCGCCGATTCAGTATTAATAAATGTCCTCCAACCTCCTGTCGATTATTCCTCTTACTTCAGAAACTATCCTAATCCATTCAAAACCGGCACAGACTTTAGCTTCTATCTACCCGCGCCGGCTCAAACCCGAATCTCGATTTACACAGTCTCGGGCGAGAGTATTCGTCAAATCCTGATCCCGGCCGTCTCCACTCATCAGGGAATTAATAATTGCCGTTGGGATGCCGATAATGATAATGGAAATGACATAGCCGCAGGGGTTTATATCTGTGTGATTAGGACGCCGCTATATGATGGCATCACCAAAGCTGTCCTCATCAGATGAACTATAATTCGCGGTAATTTGGAATAACGAAGCCCGGCATAATTTCAGAAAATCCAAATGATTTCGCTAAATCGAAACAACAACGGTGGAATTAAGTTTCTCATCATCGAAGAAGACCCTTTTCTAAGTTTCCTGGTCAGGGCCGAACTAAAAAAATTTTTCAGCATCAAATGGCTGGATGTGGCTTCAAGCAGTAGCGAAGGCTTGGACATTGCGAATTACAAGGAATATGATCTCCTTATCGTTAATTATGACCTCCCCGACATCGACGGGCTTTCCTTATGGTTTCGATTGAAGCGGGGGGGGGTGGATATCCCGGCAGTTCTCGCCATACGTGACAGCGACGAAGAGCAGTCCCTGATTCAATTAAAATCGGACCAATTTGATTTCGTTCTCAAGGACGATGAATATCCTGCCAGCCTGATTCCTGCCTTAAGACGATTGCTGGAATCAAATAGGAAGAGCTATATCGATGCCATTTTGCACAAGACCCAGACTGAGGAAGAATGGCTGGATGCGCTATCACAGACCTCTATTGCCGTCAATCATGAAATAAACAACCCGCTTACGACCATAATAGGCACTACCGAGCTATTGATTAAGGGGAACTACGACCTTGACCATAAAACTCAATCCAAGATTGCCATAATCCAAGAGAGCGCTCATCGGATAAAGGACATTTTGATACGGTTGGGTCATATAAGTAAGCCGATTTCAGTTGACATCCCGGGCGGCAGAATGATCGACATAAGAGAGTCCTCCCGGGGAGTTCCAGAATCCTCACGTATTCCCAGCAAAATAACCATTAAGAGATAAATCCACAGTTTCGTAGGTCAAGACCTCCGTGTCTTGACGGATATTCTTAAGGAATCAAGCCCCAAGTGGGCTTGACCTACTCGGCTTTTTTGGGGCAAGCTCAGTTCAGACCTACAATTTCCAATATTATTCTTTTTCGAGATTATTTCATCAAAAAGAAGAACGGGCGGTAAATCACCGCCCGTTCTTAAATAGAAGATAGTATTACTTCAACAGAGTCATTCTCTGAGTGAATACTTGATCACCAGCAGTCAACCTGGAGAAGTAAATACCGGAAGAGTAGTTAGCGGCATCCCAGGTTACACTGTGCTGGCCAGCTTCGTTGTAGCCATTCACCAAGGTTGCTACTTTCTGACCCATCAGGTTATAAACCTCAAGGGTGGCATTGCCGGCAGTCGGCATAGCATAAGTGATAGTGGTAGTGGCATTGAACGGGTTCGGATAACTGCCAACCAAAGCATACTCGGTAGGCATATCAACGCCGTTAAATCCACCTTCCAATGTCCAATCATTGGAACCGCCATCAACACGGGCACCGGTCACGGTGAAGTTGAATTGATCCGAATCGCACTTGTTGTTGGTCGGTTTGTCACCGCAGTATGACTTATAGATATATGTTCCCGGAGGAGCATAGTTCGGCACCGCCTGATTCAAGTGTGCTTGGATGTATTGACCGGGATTAAGGGGTATGTTGTTGAACAGCCAGAGTTGATAGAACACGTTATTATAGACAACACCAACCCAGACATCAGTTAGGAACGGAGCGGCACCAGGGTTGCCGACATTACCGGTCAATCCAAAGGTACCACCGTGCGGAACCACCACGGGGGAGTTATCCGGAACCATGAAAACATCGCAACACGGCACTGGAGCGCCGCAACCATCTACCCAAGCTACGTAGTCGCTCGGACATGCCCAGTTGGCGTCCCAAGCACTCGGGCCGATCCACAAATAGTAAGTGCCAGGAGTGGCCGCATAGGTCAAGGTCAGAGTCGAGCAAGGATCAGCGATACCGTAGGTCAGGATGCTGTAGTCAGTGCAGTTGCCGGAACCGGCGCCGATGATGAACAGCAACAGACCGAATTCGGCCTTGCCGCTCCAGCTCAGATCGCAGTTCGTGGTCACATCAATCGTGTACCAATCGGTGTCACGATAGTTGCCGAACACACCAGAGGTGCCGCAAATCGTGTCGCCGCTGGCGATGGGCTGGAATACAAAAGGAGTGCTGTTGCAACCGCCGTTGTAGTGATCGACATAACCGACATAGCAATCCGGCTCGCCTTCAGGAATACCACCCAGCGGGCAGTTGACCACGCACGGCTCCGGGGGAGCGGTGCAGGTTGCCCAAGCGACGTAGTTGGCTGGGCATGGAGCGCCAGTACCGAATATTGACGGACCAATCCACAAATAGTAGGTGCCAGCAGGAACTGACGCACTTAAACTCACAGTGTCGCAATTCATACCAGTGGCACTGCCTAAAATCGAATAGTCAGTGCAAGTGCCGGAACCATCATCAATGATGAAAATCAAGGTCGGCATATTGGCAACCGCAGTCCAAGTCAAAGTTTGGGCAGTGCCTAAAGTGAGCGTGAACCAGTCGGTGTCACGATAGCTGGAGCCATTCATCAAGAATGTGCCGGAAGTTCCGCACATAATCTCGTTGCAGGCAATCGGCTGGAACACGTTCGGGGTGCTGTTGCAACCACCGTTGTAGTTATCAACATAGTTATCAGCGCAGACCGGCTCGCCTTCAACTGTTCCGCCTGGAGGGCAGATTGGATCGCAGGGCACAGCCGCAGAGATATCGATGGTGTAAGCGCCAGCGGAAGCTCCGTAACCATCAACAGTGATGTAGTAAGTGTTGCCGACGGTCAGCGCTACGCCATAAACCACGGAAACAAAACTTGCATAGCTCGGGCTGCTGCAGGCATCGTCGCTGCAAGCAATCTGCGCGCCATAAACATAACTGTTGGCATGCACATACAGCTTGGTGTCAAAAGCGCTGTTGGTGCAAAGGGTGATATCAACGGTCACGTTTGCAGTCGGGGTATATTTGTAAACCACGTCCGGAGCAGTGGAACCGGTGTACGGACAAACTGCATCATAGTCGTTGACATAACCAGTGGTCGTTCCAACGTTGCTATATGGCAACGAAGCGATATCGGTGGCAGTCGCAAAGGTGTCTCCACCCTGCAAAACCACATCAGGATTCACGTACGGGGCGCCAGTATAAGGAGCCTTGTTGTCAATCTTGTTTGTCGAAAGAATATTATTGGCATGGTTCACATTGCCCAGATTATAGGCAAATGCGGTGCCAGCAAATACAAACATCATTGCAACCAGCAAAGTAAGGGTGAGTTTTCTCATAATCTCTAAACTTCCTCTTTAATGATTTAGGTTAACAATAAAACCTTATGTAATAAGGTTCTCTCACTAAAAGCAGTTAGGCGAAGACAATGCTGGCTCACAGCATGATGCACGACCGACACTGTTACGCCAATGTGTTTCATACCAAATCTCCTTCTTTTAAGAGTTAATGTTGTTTAGAAGCCTTAAGAAATAGCCCGTGTTAAGAGAAATTATTCTAATTGCTACAAGTCAAGCTTTTTGCTCAGCCGTCCTCGGAAATCGAGACCTGATGATTTTATCTTTTTCTTTTTACCGAGATTAGGGTAGAAAAATTTTATATCTGATTAGGTTTTCTGTCCCATCGTCGTTGCTGTGCCTAATATAATACTTCAGCCAGTAATGTCAAGTCTTTTTTTTCTTATGAACGCCACAATTTTTGGCTCCATCTATTCAATCTATTAGAGCTAATTGGATCAGGATATGAAAGGATATGAAAATAAAATCTGCTCAATTGCATCGAATTACAAATGTAGAAATAGTGATTGGCTAAAAGTGCCAATAATTTATTCCTAATATATATCCTGCCATAACCTTTGTCAAGTAAAATTTATCATAAAATTAGTAATAATTCCCAATACCATACTTATTCGAGAGCGCGGCGTGCTAATATTATTCATAACTTACTGATAATTATATAATTAACAGGGGCGATCTTCTCGGGCGTGTTAAAAATGTGGTTTCTTGGCTTCTTCCACATACCATTTCCGCAGAAGCACGAATCTATCTCTTTGATTAATATGGGTGGGTAGGCAGGGGTCCCCGATTAATCGGGATCTTCGACTTGACCCCTGCAATCCAATAATTTATGAACGCCATTGGCGTCCAGGTCGGGGTCAAGACCTCGACCCACCTCTGCTTTTTCAACACTCTCTAAAGCGGGGACGGATGAGGGCGTAACCCCACAAGCTACCTCATCCTCCGACTCCTTCTCCCAATTAATGGGAGAAGGAGTCGGACTGTTGACAAAATGGCGACATTTCGAATTGAATTTAAGTTTTGGCCACTGTGGACGCAATAGCATTTGAATCCCCTTTTTAGAGGGGTGGATCCCCGATGCAATCGGGGAGACGGGGTGTGTGTTTTCCCATGAAAAGAACACACCCCTGCCTTCGGCCACCCCTCTTGAGAGGGGAATAAGAGGAATGTCAAGCCCCAAGCAGGCTTGATCTACGGAATTAAAACGCCTCCCACGCCATTCATCTCTATGATTCCCAATTGGTTAAGTATAGTTACATTAAGAAACAATGCTACTTCACTAAAGTTATCATCGTTGTCATCGTTTCACCGAAATGATTCAGCTTGGCATAATAAATCCCGCTGGGGGCTTCAGCCGCTTCCCAGTTCACACTATGGGAACCCTCGGGCAGATATCCATCCACGAGATGGGCCACCTTCTGCCCCATAACATTATAAATTGTAAGATCAACTTTTCCTCCGTATTCAAGCGAGAAATTAATGTTTGTGGAGGCATTAAATGGATTGGGGTAGCTCCCGAATAAGTCAAATTCCAGAGGGTGTTGTGGGCCATTTATGATGCTGAAATTGGCATTGGCGATCGGCTCGTTCCATCCTTCGGAATGCCACTCGGCACAAGCATCGTCTCCTGCGAAACCGGCGGTAACGGTGAACTGGAAAAAGGCGGAATCGTTCTTGGTCGAAGGATAATCGCCGCAATAAGCTATGTAGAAATACGGTCCTATTGGCGCATAGCCGGGCACCGCCTGGCTAACGTGAACAGTGAGAGTATCCAGAGCCGCCAGCGTCACATTATTCAACTGCTGTATGGGACCGAATATTCCGTAACCTGGCACATTCACCATAACCCAGACATCGGCGCTTTGTGGTTGATTGGTACCATTAATCAAGATGCCTGTATAGCCAAATGAACCGCCCGCTGGGACTTGCACCGGACTATTATCCGGAATCATATTGATATCCAAGGCCAAGGCGGTGCCGCCTGAAATCGCGAACATTTTCCCGCCGCCTCCGCTGTATAGGAATTGTGTACCGGCGATAATATCACATTTCCCATCGCCATCCAAATCTCCGGCAGGACGCACCGATTTCAAACGGTTGCCGGTATTATATTGCCACATAATTGCCCCATCAATCCCACTGCACAGATAGACATTCTGATCAAAACTACCGGCCACGACTTCATCGATACCATCATTATTTACATCCTGAACTCCGTGAATAGTCCAGACGTCGCCGCCATTTAAACTACCTACGAGGGTGGTCCAATTTGTGACGCCAGTAAGCCCATCCAGAGAGATAATCAGATTATTCCAACTGGCCACAAGGACTTCAGGCACACCATCCCCATTTTGGTCATCACCGACTTCGACAGCCATAACATTGTCGCCAACAGAGGATTGCCAGATTAAATTGCCATTAATCCCGGAAAGACAGTATACGTAATTTGACCAGGAACCGGCCAAAACATCCTGAAAGCCATCACTATCGATATCAACGAAACCTGCCACGTCCCATATCGATTCCCCGGCGTGGAATTGCCATAAGACAGTTCCAATGCCATTGCTGGCTCCGTCAATGCATACTACTCGGTCATCCATCAGGTCGCCGGTACCGATAATTGCCTCCGGTGCCGGATCATAATTTATGGAGCTAATCGATGTTACGGCGAATACCGCATCATTCGCCTGGAATTTCCACAAAACTGAACCATCCTGTCCTGATAGAGCCACGGCGGCATCATGCTCTGATCCAAATCCAGCCAAAACATCCGGAATGCCATCGTAATTCAGATCGCCAATCATCTCCACTGAATAGCACCATCCACTGGGTGCATTGATATAAGTATCATAGGCCCATTCAGTTGCGCCATCGGAACCATTGATCAAAAACGCGCAGCGGCCGCCCCAGGCAGTGCCAAGCAGAATCTCATTGATGCCATCATTATCGTTATCAGTATAATATGATAAACATTGGTCGCCATAGCCACCCCCGGAAGAAACTCCTCCTTGCGGGCCAACAGACCAAATAACCTGTGGATTACCATTTATTCCCGGCCCGGATAAACAATAGAGATTATGGTCGCCTTGATAGGCGGAATTTCCCCAGATACCTACTACATCCGGATGCTGGTCGGCATTGACATCCGAGAAACCCATCACGCAAACACAATGATCATTAGGACCTTGATAGACCCAGATCAATTCCCCGGCAGTTCTGGCGAAAGCAGTCTGGTGGGACAGCACCAGCCAACAAATGATTAGTAAAATCTTTCTCATACGTAACCTCCGCTTCATTTTGAAGAAAACGCCCAGTAGCTATGTGTATATGATTCAAAATAAGCAAAATCTCGTAATCGTCAAGCGATTTCTATAAAGCTTATAATTACGGATAGAGATTGGCATACTGATTCCAAGCAGTCAAATAAGAGAATGGGCGCTTGGTCGCATCCGATTATCTTTGGTCACGATGAAACGGGACCATCCCTAGGCGGAATGCATTCCAATAATGAGACCCCGTGTTTCAACACGGGGAGAATCACCTCACCAGGGTGCCCCACAGCTTGCTGTGGGAATTATTTGTGGTAAGCAGATGAGAGGACATCTGCCTACCACTGGATGGACACACCCCGGCCTTCGGCCACCCCTCTCCAGGGCTTGTTGAAAAAGCTGGCTTGCCATGAAAAAGAAAGTGCTTTAGAAGATTATTTTCTTTCTCTCCTTCTCCCATTAATTGGGAGAAGGAGTCGGAGGATGAGGGAGCTTAAGGAGTTATGCCCTCATCCGT
>Ga0210044_10006972_pt1 | contig 14626 bp, 11 predicted proteins | sample CryGey13umfilter_2_FD_183959 | JGI IMG/M metagenome (GOLD analysis project Ga0210044, IMG submission 183959) | Groundwater microbial communities from aquifer in Utah, USA - Crystal Geyser 4/9/14 3 um filter (SPAdes) (version 2) | ecosystem: Environmental > Aquatic > Deep subsurface >...
CGGCCTTGCCCCTCGCGCAGGGCGAGGGCCAAGGCGCAGGCGCCAGAGGGCTCGAGCACGAGGCGCAGCTCGTTCAGCGCGTAGGTCATGGCCTGCAGCATCTCTTTGTCACTGACCGTTTCGATGCGATGCACGCGGTCGCGGATGATGGGCCAGGTGAGCTCACCGAGCGTGCGCACACGCAGACCGTCCGCGATGGTGGTGGGAGGGGGCACGCTGAGTCGTTGGCCAGCGGCGAGGCTGAGGCGAGCGTCGTCGGCGTCCTCGGGTTCGACGCCGACGATGGTCGTCTTCGGGCTCAGCTCGGCGACGGCGGTCGCGCAGCCCGCCATCAGGCCACCGCCAGAGATCGGCGCGCAGAACTGGTCGAGTAGACCGACGTCCTCGAGGAGCTCGAGGGCGGCCGTGCCCTGCCCTGCGGCGATGCCGAGATGATTGTAGGGAGGGACCTCGACCAAGCCGCGCTCGGCGGCGAGCTCGGAGGCCCTTTGGGCGCGCTCGGAGCTGTCAGGTCCGACGATGATGACCTCCGCACCATCGGCCCGCGTCCGAGCAAGCTTCAGGGCCGGGGCATCAGAAGGCATGACGATGACGGCGTGAATACCGAGAACACGCGCTGCCCTTGCGACGGCTTGGGCGTGGTTGCCGGAGGAGTGGGCGACGACCCCTGGAATGTTGGGGGGAAGCTGCAGCATGAGGTTGAAGGCGCCGCGCAGCTTGAACGCCCCAGTCGCTTGCAGGCTCTCCGCCTTGAGGAAGAGCTCGCGTCCTCGCCCCAAGGTCCGGCGCAGCGTTGGCGTCCACAGCACGTAGGGGCGAATGCGCGCGGCGGCGTTCTGAATGTCTCTGAGGGTCAGGGTCATCGACTGGCTCCTCCCAACTGCCCTGCACGACCAGGAGAATGTCCGCAAGTGGCCTGCTGGAAGCACATTCTGCGCAGGGACACTGGCCCCCCAAGATTAGTGAAGGTCGAGGTCGTAGACCGTCGTTTCCCCATTCGCGGCGAAGACGAACAGCTGATTGTTTGAGACAGCGACCGCCTGCGAGGTCCCCGTAGGGAGCGGAGCTGAGCTACTCTCCGTGGCTCGAACCGAGACGATTTGAACTCCGTTTACTGTAGCCACTGCGACCCGCTGTGAGTCGAGCAGCGCCAGGTCGGTGCCGGTGGTGCCGATGTCAAGAGCTCGATATCCACCCCGAACAACCGCTGGGGTGGCGTTGACGGCGTAGAGGAAGGAGGCGATTTCCGTCCCTTTCGCAGCGATGAACGTCCCTTGACTGTTGACCAGGAAATCGTTGGCACCCGCCAAACTCCCTGCGACCTCATCGTAATCCACGCCGATCGAAGTCATGGTCTTACTCAAATTGAGAAGGAGCTCTGTAAGTTCCGAGGGCCCGAGCGTGATAACCAGCTGTTTTCCACCCACCCTGGCGACGCCGAGTTGCGTGACTGCGGGTAGGGCCGTCGTCGATGTGACAGTGCACAGCTTGAGAACGGTGCTCGTGGAGGTTTCACACGAGAACCCTGATGCGTTTGCGTCGTCTGGCGTGAGAACGACGTACCATTGGACCTGTCCATTTGAAACGACGAACTCCGCGATTGTGTCCGCGAGGAGATTTGGAGAGGCCGCCACCGAATTGACGCCGTTCAAGGTGAAGTGGGTGAATTCGGTAAGAGTTGCTGAGGCGTACTCGTATCCAATCACCGAGTTGTTCATCGTCAGAATCACGATGTTGCCGTGCGCAGCCAGTCCCTCAATCTCTCCACCTTGAGCGTTCAGATTGCTGACCGACTGCCCGTCGATTTTGGGCTCACCTGAGATAGGATCAAAACCGATGGCAAAGACGTGAACAGAGTTGGCCGCGTCAACCGTCGCGACGAAGATCTGTCCAGTTACCGTGTCGACGGTTGACTCGATGACTTCTTGGCCAGTTGGCCAAAGGGTGGCCGTACCCAGCTCAATGAAGCCAGTCTCGCAACCGTTGCTCGAAGCGGCGCTCAGATCGTCGTCGAGATCGAAGTAGCCATCGGCGCAGGCCAACGCGCAGGTGCCGCCGCCTCCTGGGTTGGCAGTGCACACTCGTGCGATGCCGTAGATGTCGCAGTTTGCCCCTGGGTCGCAGCTGTTGCAGTGGTCTGCAGTGTTCAACTCGGTCTCACAGCCATCCGCATCCATTCCGCCGTTCGAGTTGCAGTTTCCCCAGCCTGAACCGCAAACACACCCACCAGAAGCGCAAGTCGAATGCGGCCCACAAGCGGTGTCGCACGCGCCACAATGGTTGGAATCCGTCTGGAGGTCGACACAGTCGGTGCCACAAAGAGTCTCGTCACAGGTGACCACCTCGACATCCGCGGTCAGGTCCAGGTCTTCAACCGTTTCCGCGTCTTCGTTGGTATCCGTGTCGTCGTCCGCCACCTCGCCATCGGCCGTCGTCCCGTCGACTTCATCCCCACTGAGGTCTGGGCCGTCCTGGTCGACGTCGGGAGTGGTCACATCGGACGTCCCGTCCTTCGACGTCTGGTCGGCCGAGCCCGTGTCATTGGGGATCTTCTGGTCGAACTCGCTCGGCGTGATGCACGACGCCATCGCGAAGGTGAGCGCAGCGATGATGACCACGAACGGCAAGCGAAAAATGGCAAAGGTCGGTCGGTCCATGACGTTATCCAGTTGCGAGGAGGATTGAGTCTTGTCGGCGCACCCTTGCGGTGGCCGCAAAGCGGTTCGAAGCCGACACTCTGCCGCCTCTTGGCTCGTATTTCAATCTTTCGAGCCAAAGTGCCCTTGCAGCGCCTAAGCGAGCGAGATCCGCTGTTTCTTGTTGGCTCTACCCCACGCGAGCAAGCTCGTCCGAGCTTCGTCCTCTGCCGGGTTGCTACGAGCGAGTTGCGCCAAGCCGCCAATCGTGGTTCACTCTGCGCCGCCTTTGGCCAGAAATCGCGTGGCCAACGGTCGGCATCAGAGAGACCTTACCGGACCGCATTCATGGGCGACACGCCGCGCACAGACCCACCGAAGCTCAGCCTCTTGGTTCCTTGCTACAACGAGGAGAAACGGGTCGGGGCAACCGCCAAGACGGTCATCGAGTTCATCGCCGAGAGCGAGCTCGACGCAGAGCTCATCCTCATTGATGACGGCAGCCAAGACGGCACGTGGGCCCTGCTAGAGGGGCTGCGCCAGGCTCACCCAGTGGTCCGCACCGTCCACCTCGAGAAAAACCGCGGCAAAGGCGGTGCGCTCGCCGCTGGCGTCGACGCGGCCCGAGGAGAGTACGTGCTCTTCTTCGACGCCGACCTGTCGCACGGCACAGAAAACATTCGGCGCGCACTCGACGTCCTAGAGCGCGGCGCGGACTTGGTCATCGGCGCCCGCGACCTCAACGACGACGGGGACGACTACCCACTGACTCGTCGAGTCACCAGCGCCGCGTTCAACTTGGTCATCGACTCGCTGCTGGGCCTCGGCATCCCCGACACCCAGTGTGGCTTCAAGGCCTTCAGACGCGAGGTCGCCGGGGCTCTTTTCCGGACGCTGACCGTGTCGCGCTTCAGCTTCGACGTCGAGCTGCTCTTCCTCGCCAAGCGCTGGGGACACCGCATCGAGCGCATCCCCATCGAGGTCGAACACCAAGAAGGCTCCACGGTGCGGGTCTTTCGAGACGGCATCCAGATGTTCGGAGACGTCGTTCGCATCGCGTGGAACGCGAAGCGCGGCCGCTATCCGAAGAGCGCAAATCGTTAGCTGCGGCACGTATGCGGGCCGCTCAAACCAGCAGTCGATTGCCGTCGGCGGATGTGGTAGAGAAACAGTGTTCAACCGTCACATGGGAACAAGGGGTCAGGAGCATGAGACTGGAAGCCGCAGGCCTTTCGGATGTCGGAACCCAACGAGACAACAATGAGGACTGCTTCCTGCTCGACACCGAGCTCGGCCTCTACGTCGTCTGCGACGGCATGGGCGGACAGAGCGCCGGCGAGGTGGCGTCAGCCACCGCGATCGAGACGGTGCAGAGCACGCTGAAGGTCTTCAAGGCGGATCTCGAGAACTTCAAGGACACCCCCTCCGCCCGTGCACAGCTCGCCAAGCTGGTGGAGCACTGTGTCCAACAGGCTTCGAAGAAGGTCTATCAGCTCGCCCGCTCGACCAACGGACGTGCTGGGATGGGGACCACCTTGAGCATGATGGTGGTGCAAGGGCACGTCGGGGTCATCGGGCACGTCGGAGACAGCCGCATCTATTTGCTGCGCCAGGGCAAACTGGACCAGCTTACACAAGACCACTCTCTCCTCGCCGAGCTCGTGCGGGGAGGAACGCCAATAGAGAAGCTGCGCAACTCCGTGCTGGGCGGTATGTTGACCCAAGCGGTCGGGCTACAGCCGAACGTCAAGGTCGACACGCTCTTCGTCGAGCTCATCGAGGGCGATCGCCTGCTCTTCTGCTCGGACGGCCTGGTGGGTCACTTCGAGACTCCACCTGAAGTCCAGAGCTTGTTGGTGGCCAACGCGAGCCCACGAGAATTCATCGAATTTGCCAACGGCGCTGACCACGGAGACAACGTCACTGCCTTGGTGATCAACGTCTCCCATAGCCCCGAAAGGCCCATCGAGGACGCCCAGAAACAAGACGAGTACGTGCTCGCCAAGCTCAACTCCGTCAAGAACGTGTGGCTCTTCAAGCGGCTCAACTTGCGCGAATTCAGCCAGGTGATGAACCGCGTCGGAGAGCTGGAGCTGGAGCCTGGCGTGACGGTCATCGAGGAGGGAGAGCTCAGCGACAAGCTCTACATCATCCTGCAAGGCCGCCTCGAAGTGAGCAAAGGTGGGGAAGTAATCAACGTCCTCGAGAGCGGACAGCACTTCGGCGAGATGGCGCTGTTGAGCGCCAAAACTCGCACCGCCACGGTCAAAACCCTCACGGTCACGTCGTTGCTCACCATCGAGAAAGAGGACTTCACGGCTTTGCTCGAAGAAAACGCGAGACTGGGCACGAAGCTCCTGTGGACGCTGGCCGACGTGTTGATCGAGCGGCTCGGCTGAAACCCGTTCGGAGGCTCTCGGACCCAGTCAGCGTGCGGCAGAGCGGTGACTCTCGCTCGTGACAACTGCGACCAATTGCGTTAATCACTCTTGAAGGCGACCTGCTTGGGTATCGCCTCGGAACGGAGGTGGCTCAGCCACTCACTTGATGGCTTCGAGCAGAAGAAATGCCCGTCAGACCTTGCCTTCCAGCCTCTGGGTTGCCCCTCCTGCCGATCTTGCTGTTCGGGCTTCTGGGTTGTATCGGCTGTTTCTCCAACAACACCGCCGAGGGTCAGTACGTCGAGAGCCGCTCGAGCGGGCGCCACCAAGCGTTCGCTGCCCAAGATTCGGCCAACGGCCTCATCAACCTGATGCGACTTCGCCTGGTCCAATTCGACGACGAGGCGGGGGGGGTCGTGGAGTTCTTCAAGGTCGGACGCTACGAGACCTTCGAGTCCAAAGAAGACGTCGTGACGCAGCGCAGCCCAGAGTACTTCTGCACGCGCATCACCCGCGGGACCGTCAAGAACAATGTCGTCGCCTTCCAGTTTATCGACTCTCTGCATCGCGGCTGGCAGGTGACCGGCAGCACCGCCGACGACCTCGTCCAGGGTCGTATCGAGCGCCTCAATGCCGCCGGCAACGTCGTCGACAACGCCACGAACACGTCCTACCTCCTGCCCGAAGACCAGGCCTACTTCGCTGTGGGTGGTGCCCTGGAGACCCAGCTCGTTCTCGAGCGTGTCGATACGAGTGTCAAAACCCAACAACTGGAGTGCGTCGACTTTCGACGCCAAGACGAGCTCGTCCTGCAGCTGCCTGGGATTCCGCCACCGAACTACCGAGCGGCCCTCGTCCTCACGCGGGCCATCATGGGCACGGACAACGACCACCCGCTCATCGGCTTGAGTTGGGACGAAGCCGTCACCGCGACCCTCGACGATGTGGACATCTTCGATGAGCAACGCCGCATCGTGGTGCGGATCGAACCTGAGTTGCTCGTCGACATCGGACAGGGCATCGCGGTGGGGACGGTGGTGATCTATGAGGACCTGCCCGACCTTACCGGGGTCAATAAAGGTGTCCGCAACGACCAATGGGACAACCTGCGCTACAGCCGAGACCACATCGAGAAACTCTGGGCCTACACGCCGACCCAACTCTTGGTCTACAACCAGAGCGATGACCCCGTCGAAAAATCCCCCAAGGATGCCCAAGGACACCGCTCCGGTGTCCCGCTCTTCGAGGAGAGCGGGCGCCAGACCGGCTGGTCCATGGTCTCCTTCTTCGCCACACCACTCGTGGTCGACGACGTCGACGTCTTGCTGGTCGAGTCCCTCTACGACGAGCCCAATTCGGCCGCCATCATGGAGCGCGTCAAGGACGGTTGCGAGTTCTGCTACCCCAAACCTCCGACCCTCGAAGAGCTCAACGGAGAGCCGGCTCCTGACTGCTCCCCCTGCGACCCCATCTTCCCCCTGCTCTATCTGTAGCCATGCCCTCACTGCGCTCCTCCATCGAATTCCGCGCACTGCTCGCCGCCTTCGCTAGCGTGCTGTGGATACTCGTCTGGCAGAGCCCCGTTGACGCAGGCATCCCGCCGGTCGATCGACACAAAGTCGTGATCATGCCCTCCTCGTTGCCCCTCTACCTGTCCTTGGGCAGTCCCCCCATCGAGGGCATGCTTGACCGCGATGCGATTCACTCCGCCATCGAGCGGCACTTCGTCGACCAGCCCTATTTTGAGCTCGTGCCCTTCGATGCCGCAGAGACCCTGCTGCTCGAGAGCAATGAGCGGCGGCGCAGCCTGCAAGACGCCCGTGAATACCTGGGTCTGGGCGAGACCTTCTTCTTCAACTACGACCTCGACAACGCGATCAACATGTTGAAGAGGGCCGAGCAGGGGTTTCGCGACTCCTTCGGCGCCTTGATTGCCCGCGAGGACACCGCTCGGGCCTATCAGTATCTGGCCTTTGCGCTCCTCGAGAAGTCCGCTCGAGACCCCGATGGCCTGTCGCGCGCCGACGCGCAGACTGCCCTCAGGAATCTGGTCCGGCACGCTCCAGACATCGTCCTCGACCCCGAGCGGCAACCCGAAGACCGAGTCGCGACCTATACCGAGGCACGGCGCAGTTTCCTCACCATCGCGGAGCTGCGACAGCACACGCGGGAGGACGCCGACAGCCTCGCGAGCGCCTTGCATGTGGACTTCGTGCTCTTTCCGCGCATCGTCCAAAACGAGACGGGTGAGCTCACCTTCGAGCTCGACATCTACGACCACAGCCAAGACCGCATGGAATACCCCACGGTCTCTCTTCCCCAGACCGCCGACCGGGATCTCACCGAGCGCGCCGTCGATCGCATCGACGCGATGCTGAGCCGCTTCACCTCCTGCATCGAGCCCAAGCCCCTCCCGATACCAGAGCAGGAAGGCGAGGCCGGCCGTGTCTACCTCGACACAGGGTTCGCCTACTACGTCTTCCTCGAGAGCCCGACCACGTCGCCCTTCGACAACATCGGCGCCATGTTCGCCGTCACCTACATGTTCACCGACAACCTCTCCGTCGCAGGGCGCTTCGGCTTGGCGTTCTCAGGTGGCGACAAAGAGAGCGACCTGCGCTCGACGTTCAACACGTTCCGCGGGAACATCTCTTTAGGGGTCTCCGCGGACTTCGAATGGATTCGACCCTATTTCTACTCCGGCATCGAGGTCGCCCAACCCACCGCCTTCATCGTCACCAACAACCAGACCTGCAAGATCTTCGACGTCGACGACGAATTTTGCCCACCCGGGGCCGTGCACAGCTTCGACATCGACGCCCTGACCGGTCTGAGCGCGGCGGCCGGCTTCGCCATCGGCATCGACCCTGTGTTCGTGACCACCGAAGCCAGCTTTGCCTTCTACGTGCTGCCGACCGACATCGGCAAGGACCTGAACTTTCCGATCGGCTTCGACCTCGGGCTCGAGTATCGCTTCTAGGAGCGCGCTGTAAGCTGCTCTTGGCTGGCCTTCTCGACGCCCTTGGCTCGCATTCGGGACACCGAGGCCACGGCCAGCAAGGGAGCCACGTAGAGGCCCACAATGACCGATTGCCCGCTGGGGAACACGCCCGCAGGGGACACGAAGAGCGCTCGTCGTGTCCCCGTGCGGGCAAGGTCGTGGCCTATGCGCCGCTGACCGAGACGCCCTCGAAGACCAGGGTCGGCGTCAGGGTGCTGGTGTAGAGGTAGGGATCGTTGCCAACCTCGACCAACTGATTCCAGAACGTCGTGTGATTGCCGGCGATGTTCATCTCGCCGATGGGCGCGCCGAGCGTGCCGTTCTCGATGGCGAAGCCAGAGATGCCGTGCGAGAAGTCGCCCCGAGTGGTGTCCGAGTTGCCGCCCAGCAGACTGGTCACGAAGACTCCAGACGGGATGTCGGCGAGGAGCTCATCGAAGGACCGCTTGCCTGGCGGGACGACGAGGTTGCTGGTGCCGCCGCCGGTCGGCGTCACGCCGAGTTTGCGGCCGTAGTAGACGTCGATGAGGAAGGAGCGCAGCACTCCCGCCTCGATGAGGTTGCGGGCTTTGGCCGAGATGCCATCGCGGTCGAAGTGCTTGGAGGCGAAGCCTTTGACCTTTAGCGGATCGTCGATGAGGGTGAAGACCTCGGACCCGAGCTTCTGGTCGAGCTTGTCCAAAAGGAAAGATTGTTTTTGTTGCAGAGCGGCGCCCTGTGCGGCTCTCAGAAGGTGTCGCAGCAGCCCGCCAGCGATGCGGTTCTCCAGCACGACGGTCATGGTGCCGCTGGGCAGCTGGGTCTGACCGATGCGAGAGGTGGCGCGCTTGGTGGACTCGACTCCGGAAGCAAAGGGGCTGGGCAGGGCATCGAAGGTGCGGGAGCCGACCCAATCCCAGCCCGAAGGCTTCTTCCCGGAAGGGTCGTTGACGGAGACGTCGGCGCCGCACCAGAAGTCACTGCTCTCCTCGTAGCCCGAGAAGCCATTGGAGTGGACCTTGAGGTTCTCGTTGAAGGAATCGTAATAGCCGCTGGTCACTGAGATGATGTCGGCCTTGACGCTGCGTGCGCCCTCTTCGACCTGGGTCGCGATGGCCTGACGAGCTTCGGGCGTGACATCGCTGTGTTTGCTGTCGAGGATCTGCAAGTCGACGTCGCTGCGCCCTTCGTAGAGGACGGGCTCGGCCAAGCCCTGGAACGGGTCGACGCTGAGCAGCCGCGTCATGGGAACGGCGCGTTTGACGAAGGCCTCGAGGGCCTCGGGGCGCATGTCGTTGGTGCTGTGGGAGGAGTAGCGACCGTCGACGTAGAGCGCTAGGTTGAGGCCAGCGGAGCTGGCCTCGCGGATCTTTTCGAGCTGCCCATCTCGGCGCTCGAGCTCGATGAAGCGGCTCTTGGCCAAGTCGACGGCGACTTCGCTCGCGCCTTCCTTCCTGGCCCAGTCGATGATTTGGTCGGCGAGTTTTTCCATGGTGGGGTTCGAGCTCACGCTGCACCTCCTACGGTGATCCCAGAGACGAGCACGGTGGGCAGGCCGAGCGATACGGGCACACTCTGTCCACCCTTGCCGCAGGTCCATCCCCCTTCGTCCATTGCAAAGTCGTCGCCGACCATGGTGATGCGTGCCAACGACTCGGGGCCGTTGCCGATGATGTTCACGTCTTTGATGGGTGCCGTGAGCTTGCCATCTTCGATGAGGAAGCCGTTTTTGACGTAGAAGGAGTAGTCGCCTCCTCCAATGTCGACCTGCCCGTTGGTGAAGGAGATGCAGTAGATGCCCTTCTTTACGGTGCCGATGATCTCGTCTTTGGCGTGGGGTCCGGGCAGCATGTAGGTCGCGCGCATTCGAGGCAGCACGGGATGGCGGAAACTCTCGCGGCGACCCGAGCCAGTCGGTGCGACGCCGTAGTGCTTGGCGCTGATCCGATCGTGCAGGTAGCTCTTCAAGATGCCGTTCTCGACGAGTTTTGTGGACTGCGGCAGGGAACCTTCGTCGTCGACATTGATGGCACCACGCAGACGGGGGTCGATGCCGCTGTCGACGATGGTGACGGTCTCATCGGCGACTTTCTTGCCGATTCGATCGGCGAAGATGGAGATGCCTTTGCGGTTGAAGTCGGCCTCCATGCCGTGCCCGATGGCCTCGTGCAACAGGATGCCGGAGGAGCCAGCGGCGAGGACGACGGGGAGCTCGCCGGCGGGGGCGTCTTTCGCCTCGAAGAGGATGCTGGTGCGTGCCAAAGCCTCTTCGATGACGCGCGAGACGCGGGCTTCGGTGTAGAAGCTCATGCCGTCGCGGGCCGAGACATTGTAGGCGTTGGATTGGGTCACGCCGTTCTTCTCCATGACCGTCGTCAGGAAGAGTCGGGTGAGGGGCTGGTTGTCGAAGGAGACCCAGCCATCGGAGTCGACCACCAAGATGCGGCTCTGCGACGATTGCAACCAGACCTTGACGCGAGCCACAGAGGCGTCGGCGCCCTTGGTCTTGGCGTTGATCTGGTCGAGCAGAGAGGTGATGCCCTCGAGCTCGACGTTTTGCCAGTCGTAGTCGGTGTCGTAGTAGCCTTTGAGCGCCTGTCGGGTGAGGTCGACCGGAGCGGTCTTGGCGCCCGAGTTGGCGATGGAAGCCGCGGTACGGGCCGCGGCCTTGAGGCTCTCTGGGGTCAGGTCCTCGCTGAAGGCGTAGCCGGTCTGGTCCCCAGCGATCACGCGGATGCCGACCCCGAGATCGATGCTGGTGTTGGCCTGATTGACGATGTCGTCTTCGAACCCGACGTAGGTGCTCTGTTGGTGCTGTGCATAGATGTCGGCCCAATCGCCGCCGCGGCTCATGGCCTCGCCCATCACCGCACGCAAGAGTTCGTCCGAGAGCCCGAAGTTGGTGTCGAAGTATCCCTTTTGCATCTCAGATCCTGGGGCAGGGGCGATGGCGACCGATGGCGGGCCACCACATGCGTTGAGCAAGGGAGCTACGGTCAACGTTGCGGCTCCCACCGCGCATTGGCCGAGAAATGCGCGACGAGAGAGCACTCGCCGCAGTTCGTCGTCATCGTACCGGTCTCGTTCACTCATTGCGGTTCCTGTCACAGGGCTTCGAGATGGGACGGAACAACGGCCGGGAGAGAAATTTCACAACGTAAAGCGTCGCCAAAACTCTACGTCCTTGGCCGAGGACCCGATCACTCTCGGTGGTGGCTTCGCGCCAATTCAAGCGGCGAACTGTATCACCGCGCTTCCGCTCGGCCAATCCTTTTTACGTCGGCCAGGTGCAAGGCGCAGAACCCGCACCCGCACTTGTGAGAGGGCAGCCCGCACCGCCCTTTGCCTGCACGGATTCACACGGCGTCAAAGCGGTGAAGTCGATGGATTTTCTTCAATCACGAGTACAGCGGGAACACAGCCTATCGTGTTTCTCCTGGGTTGGAGGGGTTCAAGGAAAGTCCCGGGTTCAAGGAAAGTGCCGGGTCCAAGGAAAGTGCCGAAGGGTCCAAGGAAAGTGCCGAAGGGTCCAGGGAAAGTGCCGGAGGGTCCAAGGAAAGTGCCGGAGGGTTCAAACCCCCACCAAGAGGCTCAAACCCCCACTCGACGGGGTCAAAGCCGGTCCCGGCGGTTCATCAATGCCCCCGAGCTCGCGCCAATGGCCGCGTAGGCGTGCACGGCGAGCGCGAAGGATTCGCGCTCGCCTGCCCACATAATCGCGCGTAGGGACACCAGCGGACTCCGCGAGTCAGCTCGGCGCCAAGTAGCGCGCGAAAAACCTCGGATTTTTCTCGGCGCCGGCTAGGTCGCCGCGTGGCACTCCGTGCACTGAGTCGGGCCGTTCTGCTCTTTGTGGCAATCCTTGCAGCGCTTGTGCAGCGCGTCCTTCATCGACGGAGCCTCCTCCACTACCCCGTGGCAATGGCTGCAAGCCTCTGGCGTTCCGTTCGGTGGAGTCTTGTGATGGCAAGTGGTGCACTCGAATTTGCCCTGATGTTCCCGGTGAGGAAAGGAGACATCGCCCTTGCTCGCCTTGAGAATGACGATCTCCTTGCCCCTGAGCTGCAGGTCCTCGGGCGTTCCCGTCTTCCGGGCCTCGCCGGCTTCTTTGGCCTCGCCGGCTTCGTTGGCCTCGCCGGGGTCTTTGGCCTCGCCGGGGTCTTTGGCCTCGCCGGCTTCTTTGGCCTCGCCGGCTTCTTTGGCCTCGCCGGCTTCTTTGGCCTCGCCGGCTTCTTTGGCCTCGCCGGCTTCTTTGGCCTCGCCGGCTTCTTTGGCCTCGCCGGGGTCTTTCGGCTCGTAGGCGGCGCCTTCGGCCTTCGGCCCCTCCTTCTTCTGCATCGGGTTCTTTTCGCTCGAGTTGCACGCTGTGGCGAGGAACGCAAACGCTACACAGAAAAGTATCAACGACGAGAGACGCATATGAGCTCCTGTTGGCGGGGCTCCTGTACGGAGCGAGTGTTTCTTAGAGGCGAGCACGTACAATCTCCAGCCCTCCACCACCATCGAACGCTGCGGATGGCCTCCATTCGAGTCACCCATCCAACAGGACGAGGGTCCGCATCAGGCATTACCAGGCCAAAGAGTGCGCCCCCCAAAAAGCACGGCATCGACCGAGACTGGCCGACGGAACGCCAACCATTCGCCAAAGCAACGAGGAAAACGGCGCGAAGGCACTCCCTACCTTCGTGCACACTCAATGGACGTGGGGATAGGTTAGACTCGATGGGCACCTGATGCAACCCAAAGGTCAAAAAACCAAGTCTCCCGTTTGATTGGATTTCGCTCGCTTCTCGGCACTGGTGGCTCGAAGCGAGCCACCTCATGTGAGCGATCCAAGTGTCAGCCGAGCGGCAACACGAGCTCGAAGCGCGTCCCCCACTCCTCTGAGCTGCTGAAGGTCACGTGCCCGCCGAGCTGTTCGGCGAAGAGCCGCATCGAATAAGTCCCAACCCCTCGGCCTGGACCGCTTTTGGTCGTGAAGTGCTTCTGGAACACCCGCAGCGCCGCCTCTTCGGCGATCACCCCACGATTCCAGACGCCGATGCACACCTCTCCATCTCGAACTGCGACGTCGAGCTCCACATCCTCCCCGGTCTTGCTCGCCTCGAACGCGTTGGTCAGCATGTTGGTCAAGATCCGCACCAACAGAGGGCGGTCCGTCCTCAAATGCACCTGCGGGAGTGGTGAAGAAATGACCAGGCGCTTGGCTTGCGCCACAGGATGCGTGGCAAAGAGGCTCTCCAGGCTCTTCACGGTTGCCCTCATCGACACGTCTTCGGGCATGGTTTTGTAAGAGCTGCGCTGCGAATTCTGAATCGCCCGCTGGATATCGACCTCTCGAGTCAGCCGTTCCACCAGATCTTGCATCATCCCGAAATCGTCGACCGCTGGGTGCTCCAACGCCATCAGGTCGACCGCGGCACCGATCCCCGTCAGAAGGTTGCTGATGTCGTGGAAGAAGGCCCGTTCGAGGGCGTGTGCAGCGTGCTCCTTCGTAAAGTCTTGGATGAAGACGAGGACGAATTTCTCCTTCATGAGCACGATCGGTGTGGCTTGAGCCTTGAGACAGAGGTCGATCGGCTTGCCATCTCGTTCGACCGTCACTGCGCAGAGGCGCTCTTGAACCTTGCCGCTAGCGAGGCTTGCGACGACTGCGATGGCCAGGCCGCAGCTCGGGCAGAACCGCGTCGTGCCGCAACCGTTGGGCTCCTCTTTGGCGTGCACGCACTCGAGCAGCTCGCCTGGTCGCAAGCCCAGAAGCGAGAGAGGCTCGCTCACGCCCAGCTTCTTGAGCACGCCGAGATTCCCAGCCACGAGCTGACGATTCTCGTCCAACACCAGCACCAGGCCCTCAACCGACGAAAGCAAAGCGTCGATCACCGGGTTGAGGATGATGATCCCGACCTTCTTCTCCAGCTCCGAGATCGCGGCACGTTCCGCCGACGCAAAGAATGTGTCCATATATATCCCCCCCCGGCATTGGACACGGCGCTAAAGCGCCGTGGGCGACAACCTGAACCTCAGGATCGTCGCCAATACATCGGCCGACCAGGGCCGCTCATTCCAGTCGATGCGCGGCGTCGGCCCGTCCTTTCCAACCAGGCGAAACGCCGTGCTGCCTTTCTCAATCTCGACACACATGCCACTCGGCAAGAGCGAGTTCACGTAGTCGATGAACTCGGCGAGGGTCTCGAAACGCTGACTCGCCTCGATGAGCTGCTCATGCAGCGGTGGGGACTTGCGCATAAACATGTACTCGCCGCCCCAAACCGTCACCAAGCCCCAACCCAAGACCCCGAGCTTGTTCAGCTCGCGCGCTCGGTCCACATCCTCATCAAACGTTCGAATCAGGTATTCGTACTGCATCTACACACTCTCGACATAGGAACCCAGAACATTGAGTCCCTCGTAAAAACCCCCAAACCCCACTTTTTTCGACTCCAAAACATCGATCGAGAATGATGCCACTTTTTGAATGCTGACGATTCTCAAAATAAAGTCAGAGGATGGTGAAAACACGACCGCATCAGGATTTCATATCATTTCATTGATGTCGATCCTATGACTACATAATGATGGAATTTGTAACGAAGGCGGGCATGCCTTGAGGTTTTTACGGGGGACTCAAC
>Ga0210044_10006976_pt1 | contig 14618 bp, 11 predicted proteins | sample CryGey13umfilter_2_FD_183959 | JGI IMG/M metagenome (GOLD analysis project Ga0210044, IMG submission 183959) | Groundwater microbial communities from aquifer in Utah, USA - Crystal Geyser 4/9/14 3 um filter (SPAdes) (version 2) | ecosystem: Environmental > Aquatic > Deep subsurface >...
CCCGCCACTACTTTGTTCTGTTGCGGCAGAAATTCCATTGCGAAATGCACGCCCTGCAATTCACGCCCTGGTACTGGCAAGTCGCGTGGTTGCTCAGCTCCACCCGTTAATATCACTGCATCGAACTCATCTTTTATTTTTTGTGCCGGCACATTTACACCGATATTCTGCTTGACGCGGAATTCCACACCTTCAGCGCGCATCTGTTCAATGCGACGGTCAATGTGCGTCTTTTCGAGTTTAAAATCGGGAATGCCATAGCGCAAAAGTCCACCAATTCGATCGTTTTTCTCGAATACCACCACGTCATGTCCGACGCGTGCTAATTGTTGGGCACAAGCCAAACCGGCCGGGCCCGAGCCAACCACTGCAATCCTCTTGCCGGACTTGGTCTGTGCCGGTTGCGGCATTACCCAGCCTTCTTCCCAGCCTTTGTCGATGATGGCATGCTCGATCGATTTGATGCCTACCGCATCGTTATTAATGGTCAATGTGCAGGCTGACTCACACGGTGCAGGACAAATACGTCCGGTGAATTCTGGAAAGTTGTTAGTAGAGTGCAGCACGTCCAGTGCCTGCTTCCAGTTGCCGCGATAAACCAAATCATTCCAGTCCGGGATGATGTTATTAACCGGACAGCCTGTGGTACAAAATGGAATGCCGCAGTCCATACAGCGCGAACCCTGCACAGAAGTCTGTTGGTCGGTCAGACGGGGTATGAATTCCTGATAGTTTTGCAGGCGTTCCGCGACCGGCAAGCTCTGCTCGCTTAAGCGGCGAAATTCCATAAATCCGGTAATCTTACCCATTTATACAGCCTCCAATTGCTTGGTTTGTTCCGCCGCGACTTCCTGCAAGGCGCGGCGGTATTCAGTCGGCATGACCTTGACGAATTTCGGCAAGTAGCGCGCCCAATTATTTAAAATATCCTGAGCGCGGACACTGCCAGTGTAGCGCAGGTGCGCACTCACCATGTCGCGCAAAACGTGTTCATCAGCCTTACCGAGGTGGTTAAAATGCACCCGACCATGTGTCTCGACTTCACCTAATTCACTCGCAGCAGCCTCGTCTGGCACCGGTTCCAGTTGCACCATTGCAAGATTACAACGATGTTCGAAACCACCATCCTCATCCAATACATAAGCAACTCCACCGGACATGCCTGCAGCAAAATTGCGCCCGGTCTGACCCAGCACAGCCACAATACCACCGGTCATATATTCGCAACCGTGGTCACCCAAGCCTTCCACTACCGCAATAGCGCCGGAATTACGCACCGCAAAACGCTCGCCAGCCACCCCTCGGAAATAGCATTCACCACTGGTCGCACCGTACAGCACGGTATTGCCAACGATGATATTTTCCTCGGCCACTATATTGCATTCTTTGGGCGGTAGCACCACGATGCGCCCGCCGCACAAGCCCTTACCGACATAGTCATTGCCCTCTCCAGATAACTTGAGGGTAATGCCATGTGCAAGAAAAGCGCCGAAACTCTGTCCGGCAGTGCCTTGTAAGTTCACCGTAATGGTATCGTTCGGCAATCCCGCTTGGCCATAGCGCTTTGCCACTTCATGCGACAGCATGGCACCAACGGTGCGGTTAACATTGCGAATGCGGCTTTCAATTATTACCGGTAACCTGTTTTCCAACGCAGGCATGGCTTCGGCAATAAGCTGATGATCCAAAGCCTGGGTCAACCCATGATCCTGTTCCTCGACATGACGGTGCGCCACGCTGACGGGTACATCAGGTTGATGGAAAATTTTGGAGAAGTCTAAACCCTTGGCTTTCCAATGTGCAATAACATGCTTTGCATCAAGTAATTCACTACGGCCAATCAGATCATCGAACTTGCGAATGCCGATCTGCGCCATGTATTCACGTACTTCTTCGGCCACAAAAAAGAAATAATTCACCACGTGCTCTGGCTGACCAGTGAATTTCTTGCGTAGCTCAGGATCTTGCGTAGCCACGCCTACTGGGCAGGTGTTGAGGTGGCACTTGCGCATCATGATGCAGCCCTCCGCGACGAGTGGCGCTGTGGCAAAACCAAACTCATCCGCACCGAGTAATGCACCAATTAATACATCGCGCCCAGTCTTTAATTGGCCGTCCACCTGCAAAACAATACGACCACGCAACCGATTCAACACCAGCGTTTGCTGAGCTTCCGCCAGCCCAAGTTCCCATGGGGTGCCGGCGTGCTTGATGGAAGACAATGGCGAGGCACCCGTGCCGCCATCATGGCCAGAAACAGTTACATGATCCGCTTTGGCCTTGGCCACACCGGCCGCCACCGTACCAACGCCCACTTCAGATACCAGCTTGACTGAAATGGAGGCACGCGGATTGGCGTTCTTCAGATCATGAATGAGCTGTGCCAAGTCTTCGATGGAATAAATATCGTGATGCGGTGGCGGTGAAATCAATCCCACACCAGGTATGGCGAAACGTAGTTTAGCAATGTACTCCGACACCTTGTGGCCAGGTAACTGACCGCCTTCACCGGGCTTTGCGCCCTGCGCCATCTTGATTTGAATTTGATCGGCGCTGGATAAATATTCCGCAGTCACACCAAAGCGACCAGAAGCCACTTGTTTTATTTTGGAGCGCAATGAATCGCCTGGCAACAAAATCAGATCTGCTTCAATACGTCCCTTGCCTATAATTTCGGATAGTTTCTCGCCGCCGTGAATGGATTTGAAACGCATCGGGTCTTCGCCACCTTCGCCAGTGTTGGATTTTCCTCCGATGCGGTTCATTGCGATGGCCAAAGTAGTGTGCGCCTCTGTAGAAATAGACCCAAGCGACATTGCCCCAGTAGCAAAACGCTTAACTATTTCTTTCGCCGACTCTACCTCTGCCAGCGGCACTGGTGCGCCGGCTGGCTTGATTTCGAACAAGCCGCGCAACGTCTTAATGTGCTGAGTCTGGTCGTTAATTAACTTCGCATATTCTTTGTACGTCTGCCCATTGTTGGAACGTGTGGCATGTTGCAGCTTGGCGATGACATCAGGCGTCCACATATGTTCTTCACCACGCACACGATAGGCATATTCTCCCCCCGCTTCCAGCGCATTAGACAAAACCGGATCGTTGCCGAAAGCAGCTTGATGAATACGCACCGCTTCCTCTGCTACTTCATGCAGGCCAATGCCTTCGATCTGGGTCGCCGTACCGGTGAAATACTGTGACACAAAATCAGCGTTCAGACCGATTGCCTCGAAAATCTGCCCGCCGCAATAAGACTGGTAAGTGGAGATGCCCATTTTGGACATTACCTTGAGCAGACCCTTGTTCACCGCCTTAATGAAACGTTTATTCGCATCCTTGCTCGATAGACCGGCAGGTAAATAATCGCTCACGGCAGCAATAGTCTCATATGCCAGCCACGGGCATACCGCCTCGGCACCATAACCGGCAAGCAGCGCGAAGTGATGGGTTTCACGTACAGAACCGGAATCCACTACCAGTCCAGTGCTGGTGCGCAGCCCTTCGCGTACCAAATGATGGTGCACTCCAGCACAAGCCAGTAAAGCCGGAATCGCCACGCGTATACTTGAAACCGCACGGTCGGACAAAATCAGCACGTTGTAACCATCTGCCACAGCCTGGTCGGCTGCGGCACTCAGTGCTTTAATTGCACCTTCGCAACCCGCCGCGCCCTGTACCGCAGGATATGTGATGTCCAGCACCAGCGCCTTGTAACGCCCCTTTGTTAAGGTACTGATGTCGCATAGCTTGGCCAAATCTTCATTGGACAGTACCGGCTGATGAACTTCAAGGCGCAGCGGCGGATCAGTCTCATCGATACCGAGCAGATTGGGCTTTGGTCCAATAAACGAGGTAAGCGACATGACGATCTCTTCACGGATCGGATCGATAGGCGGGTTAGTTACCTGAGCAAAAAGCTGCTTGAAATAGTTGTAAAGCACCTTGTTTTTATCCGACAGCACAGGCAAAGTGGCATCATTGCCCATAGAGCCAGTTGCCTCTTCCCCCGCGGCCGCCATGGGCACAAGAATGAATTTGATGTCTTCCTGCGAATAGCCAAATGCCTGCTGAGTATCCAGCAGGCTGATGCCAGACAGGCTTTTCTTTACGTCCACACTTGGCAGGTCGCCGAGGAAATAGCGAGATTTTTCAATCCATTCACGGTACGGTTTTGCGGTAGCGAGCTGCTGCTTCAATTCGGTGTCATCTACGATACGGCCGGCTTCCAAATCGATGAGGAACATCTTGCCCGGCTGCAACCGCCACTTTTTCACAATTTTGGATTGCGGAATATCCAGCACACCCATTTCAGATGCCATCAACACCAAATCATCATCTGTAATCAGATAGCGCGCCGGACGCAGGCCGTTGCGATCCAGCGTCGCGCCAATCATCCGGCCATCCGTGAAGGCAACTGCAGCGGGACCATCCCACGGCTCCATCAACGCGGCATGGTATTCATAAAATGCGCGGCGCTCTTCATCCATCAAAGGGTTGCCTGCCCAAGCCTCAGGAATCAGCAGCATCATCGCGTGCGGCAGCGAATAACCGCCCGCCACCAGCAGTTCCAGAGCATTATCAAAACAGGCGGAATCGGATTGGCCTTCCACAATTAACGGCCATAATTTTTCCAGATCTGCGCCCAGCAGCTTGGATGACATCGCTGCATGACGCGCTGTCATCCAGTTCACGTTACCGCGCAAGGTGTTGATCTCGCCGTTGTGCGCAATCATGTGGAATGGATGCGCCAGATCCCAGGAGGGAAAGGTATTAGTGGAAAAACGTTGATGTACCAGCGCCAATGCACTGACCATACTCTCATCTTGCAGATCGAGGTAATATTTGCCAACCTGATTGGCCAACAACATACCTTTGTATACGATAGTGCGCGCAGAAAACGACGGTATATAGAAATTCCGCCCTAGGTCATTGGGCAGGCCGCGCACAGCGTGTTCTGCAATCTTGCGAATGACAAACAATTTGCGCTCAAAGCTATCAACATCCGTGCAGTTCGAACCACACCCAATGAATACTTGGCGCACCATCGGCTCCACCGCCTTAACGCTCTCGCCCAAGCTACTATTGTCTACCGGCACATCACGCCAGCCCAACAGAACCTGTCCTTCTTCAGCAATCTTGTCAACGATAACCTGCTCACAGGCGGCACGCGCTGCCTCATCCCGCGGCAGGAACAACATCCCAACTCCATAGCCGCCTGTTGTCGGCAGGGATACGCCCTGTGCAGCGCATGATTTACGCAAAAACGCATCTGGAATCTGGAGAAGAATACCTGCGCCATCTCCCTCCAAGGGGTCAGCGCCCACCGCACCGCGATGAGTAAGATTTTTTAGTATCTGCAGTCCTTGACATATCATGTCATGGCTTTGCTTACCCTTGATATGCGCCACAAAGCCCACCCCGCACGCATCGTGCTCATGGCGCGGATCATACAAACCCTGCTGGACCGGCAACGAAGAATGACTCACACGTTGTTCCTCATTAAAATCACTAAACCCCAAAAAAAGTGGCGACACACATCGCCACAGCGCTATCCATACAATCTATGCCCACAAAAAACACAAGGCGAAAGGGCGGAAATATTACCTTGTCTCGGGTCGAACAGCAACCTAGAACCTGTCCCAATTATGAAATTCAGTCTAAATAGTGGTGTAATTCCACTTAAGGACAAGGCTTAAAATACAGCGCCCATACTTTTATCGCCCATACATTCTTTTCATCGTGCAACAATTAACTCGGGGCGGCTACGCTATTTTTCCGCAACAACAGCAAACTATTAATGGCGAACCAAGAGTACACTCAAAATTTAACTACTCTCGGCTATGTCTATCTGAACAATGGTAACCTTCCAACCTCCTATCAATCTGAAATCGAACATCACACATTTATGATAAGCAGACACTCAAAAATAACGCATAGGCCCTTTTGTTTTTTTGTAGAAAAATTGAGGCGTCTGTGTATGTACAGCCGAAACATCATAGACGATATCAAGTTCAGCGGTTTCTTGTTTGTGAAGAGAGCGCTTTTGATCGGAATGACTTGCGGCATGGTGACAACTGCTCAAGCAGAAACTGTAACAATATTTCCTGAGAACCCAACAAACTTTGAGCCAATTGTAGCCAGAATAACAAACTTATTCGTATGTAGACACGACCCTAACGTCACGCAAGTCAAACAAGTAGGCACTTCTATTAGAATCGATCTTAGAGCACCTGAGGCCTGTACAACGTTCGTTCCGCATCCCGACGACCACAAAGATGTTGACTTTCAACTGGGGCAATTCCCACCAGGTGAGTTCAGTGTCGTTTTTGTTGAAACAAGAAGCACAATTCCTGGTACCACTCCCCAGGAAAGGCTGATTGGTTCGGCACAATTTACCGTCACCGATAATAATGCCACCAAAACCGAGCCGTTTCCTCTCGTTGACTATACCGACCACTGGTGGAACCCACAAGAATCCGGCATGGGCTTTAGCATTATGCAACACCCCAGTGACCGAATATTTGCCTCGTGGTTTGTGTATGACCAAGCGGGTCAACCGACGTGGTTCACGCTCCAGCCTGGACAATGGCTAAGCTCTACTGAATACTCTGGCCCAATGTACAAGACGACAGGCACCTATTTAGGTGCAACCTATGACCCGAGTCAACTTGTAGTAACGCCGGTTGGGACTGGATCATTTAAATTCATAACTATTCGAGCGCCACGTTTATCTACACAATTGAAGGCAAAGATGGTACAAAAGAGATTACGCGCTTATCCTTTTAAAGTTAATCTTGCGTAGCGAGTCCTTGTCCCCATCGCCTACCTGCGAATATTGATGGGGCTTTATGTGGCTTTAATTTAAGATATCAAGTTATACCAATTCATGCACAGATAACATGCCAGGAAATCTCTTTATCATCAGTGCACCATCGGGTGCTGGAAAAACCAGTCTGGTCCGCTCGCTGCTGGCCAGCAATCAACAGGTTGACATCTCTGTTTCGTACACCACGCGAGCGCCACGACCAAGCGAGACTGAGGGGGAAGACTATCATTTCGTAAGCCATGAAACATTCTTGAATATGGCAAAGCATGGTGATTTTTTAGAAAGCGCCGAGGTATATGGCAATCTCTATGGCACTTCACAATCCTGGATTGAAGCTGAGATTTTGAGCGGGCGCGACATACTATTGGAAATTGATTGGCAGGGTGCGGCTCAAGTACGACGCGCATTTCCGGATTGCATCAGCATCTTCATCCTACCCCCCTCTTTGCAAGCGCTGGAGAATCGCCTGCATGCGCGCGGACAAGATGACGTCAAAGTGATCGCACAGCGTCTGCATGCAGCAAAAGAAGACATCGCCCATGTCGTAGAGTTTGATTATGTTATTATTAACGACAAGCTGGATATTGCCTTACAACAGCTCTATGCTATCGTCGTTGCCGCAGGACTTCGCCGCGACAGACAACTTGCACGTCAGCAAGATTTAATCAATCAACTACAATAAGGAAAAACCACACCATGGCTCGCGTAACGATAGACGACTGTTTGGTTAACATCCCTAACCGATTTGAGCTCACTTTGGCTGCCGCTTATCGCGCACGCCAGTTGGCTAATGGCGCCAGCTATTTAGTGGAGGAATGTAAAGACAAGCCCACTGTAATCGCCCTGCGCGAAATCAGCGAAGGCAAGGTAGGATTGGATATTCTCACTCGCGGAATAGTCTAGAAATCGCAGCTCTCAGTCATCCACATTTGCCATGTGTGTTATGGAAATCAAAGTGTAAGTACATCGCCTTTAACCATATGGCCATAGCTGCCACGCACTCAGGAAATTATCGCCAGGAGTAAACATTATGTACAAGTCAGCTCTAATTCCTTAATCCTGGTTGTATAACGATGCCTCCCATTATTTACCCAAACTTGCTTTACCCCACTATCACCTACATAAATCAATGCTAGATTGAGTTAGTAATGCGGGACTTATACCGATCAAGCAACACTGCGAAGTAGTGCAAGCTTTCCTCCTTACCCACCAACACCGATGCTTTATAGCACCTCTCTTACCTATGCTGCCAATGCTGCCGCTTACTTCGCGGCTATTGCGGATTTGCCTTGGGCGGTTTGGCTGGATAGCGGTGGGCGGGGACGTTATGACATTCTGTGCGCACAACCTACTGCAACGCTGGTCACACATGGCACATACACCGACATTACAAATGCAACCGGTGTTCAGCGTTTAACCGCAGATCCATTTGACCTCGTGCGCCAGCAATTGGGGGCATCCGTTGCAGCAATTCCGGGCATTCCTTTTTTGGGCGGTGCATTAGGCTTTTGGGGCTACGATCTAGCGCGCCGCCTGCATGTTTTGCCCGAAAAGGCGAAGGATGCAGAACATCTGCCGGATATGATGGTTGGCATTTATGACTGGGCGATGGTGTTAGACCATCAGGAAAAGACTGCGCATCTGGTATCACAGCAACGCGAGAACGCAACCGTGCAAGTGTTGCCGCAAATCCTTTCGCGATTGCAGCAGAACAGCAACGCGCCACAGGAAAAATTCAAAGTACACGGCCGCATTCAGTCGAATTTTACCCGTGCGGGGTATCAATCCGCATTTGATGCCATTCAACGCTACTTGCACGCGGGTGATTGTTATCAAATCAATTTGGCGCAGCGCTATGCAGCCCGTGCTTCCGGCGATGCACTACAAGCCTATCTCGAATTGCGCCGCCTGAGCCCGGCACCTTATTCCGCTTTTCTCAATTTTCCGCAGGTGCAAATTCTATGCGCCTCGCCAGAACGATTTCTGCAAGTGCAGCAGGGACGCGTCGAAACTAATCCGATCAAAGGCACGCGGCCGCGTCTAAATAATCCGCACGATGATGCGAAGATGGCGCAAGAGTTGGCTCATAGCGATAAAGACCGTGCAGAGAATCTAATGATTGTTGATTTACTACGTAACGACCTGGGCAAGAGCTGTATTTCTGGTTCAGTGCAAGTACCCAAGCTGTTCAAACTGGAGAGCTTTGCCCAAGTACACCATTTAGTTAGTACCGTCACCGGTCAGCTCGCGCCAGGGCGCGACGCGCTGGCGTTGCTACGAGATTGTTTTCCCGGCGGGTCTGTCACTGGTGCGCCTAAACAACGCGCCATGCAAATCATCGAACAACTGGAGCCGCATCGACGCGGGGTATATTGCGGTGCGATTGGTTATATCGGCTTCGATGGCAACATGGATAGCAACATTACTATCCGTACATTGGTATTCGCCGATGGCGAAATCCGCTTTTGGGCGGGTGGCGGCATCGTAGCGGACTCTCACGCAGATGCAGAGTATCAAGAGACGTTAGATAAAGCGGCTGCAATGCTTATAGTCTTGCAACAACATGGCGGCGAATATGAGCGAGACTGGTAACGCTCAACAAATTACTTTTATGCTCCAGCACCATTAGAAACAATAGTCGAATAACATGACAAAAACAGTGCACTAGCTACTGTTAGATTTATTCATCGGGAAAGTTTCGGGTAGAATGCGCGCTTCAAATTCAAACTTGTTAAAGGCGTCGCCATGTACAAAATCGCACCTAGCATTCTCTCCGCCAATTTCGCCAAGCTCGGTGAAGAAGTCATCAATGTCATCGCCTCCGGCGCAGATATTATCCACTTCGATGTGATGGATAATCATTACGTGCCCAACCTGACCATTGGTCCGCTGGTGTGTTCTGCTATTCGTCCAATTACCCAAGCAGTAATCGACGTACACCTGATGGTTAAGCCGGTAGACCGTATCATCCCGGATTTCGCCAAAGCCGGCGCCAATATCATCTCCTTTCACCCGGAAGCGTCCGAGCACATCGACCGCACTCTCGGCCTGATCAAGGAAAACGGCTGCAAGGCCGGGTTAGTGTTCAATCCCGGTACACCATTGAGCTATCTCGACCATGTCATGGACAAAATCGACCTGATCCTGATCATGTCAGTGAACCCCGGCTTCGGCGGCCAGAAATTCATCCCCGACGCGCTGAACAAACTACGTACTGCGCGTCAAAAAATCAATGACAGCGGGCGCGACATCATGCTGGAAATCGACGGCGGCGTGAACACCAGCAACATAGCGGAAATTGCTGCTGCGGGTTGCGATACCTTCGTGGCGGGCTCCGCTGTGTATGGTGCAGGCAAGGACACAGACCCGCACCGTTACGATTCCATCATCGCCGCTCTGCGCGCCGAATTGGCCAAAGTAAGCAAGCAATGATGCCAACGCATTTCCCGCTAAGCATCTCCGCCATCCTCATCGATCTGGATGGCACGTTACTCCACACTGCACCTGAACTGGTGGCCTCCGCCAATCGCATGCTGCGTGACTTGGACCGTCCTGCCGTGTCGCAAGACTTGCTGACAAGCTACATCGGCAACGGTGTCAGTTGGCTGGTGAAACGCGCGCTGACCGGCGACATGCATGCTGAGCCGGATGCAAATCTATATGAACAGGCGCTGCCGATTTTCGAACAGCACTACAATGATTTGCTGTTGCAGAGCAAACCATTTGAGGGCGTGATTGCCGGGCTGGACGCCATGAAAGTGGCGGGTTTCCGCCTGGGCTGCATTACCAACAAGGTAAAACGCTACACCGAGCCCCTGCTTGAGGGTTTGGGACTCGCGCATTATTTTGAGATCGTACTGTCCGGCGATAGCCTACCGGAAAAAAAGCCCCATCCGTTGCCACTACTGCATGCCGCAAAGTTTTTCGGCGTTCCGGTGGAGCAAGTGCTGTTGATCGGTGATTCACTCAATGACGCGGTTGCGGCGCGTGCCGCCGGCTGTCCAATAGTCTGCGTGCCCTACGGTTACAATCACGGCGAGCCAGTGGATAAACTTGATCTGGATGCTGTGATTGACACGCTGCCAGATGTGATGAAGCTGATTAAAAAAGCATGACCAGATGACACACGAAAATTTCAAAACATGGAGAGAAACTACCGCATGGCGATGGTGATCACCACACCGTTTGGCGTGGCTGCCCCATTTTAGTGCTGCCGTCTTCCCATTTTTTGAGCTAGGAGCATTCGTGTTGAATCCCATTTCAGAACAATCTTTCAATGAACTTGCCGAGCAAGGATATAACCGCATCCCTCTGGTGACAGAGACCTTTGCGGACCTCGACACGCCACTATCACTGTATCTCAAGCTTGCCAACAAACCTTATTCCTATCTGCTGGAATCCGTGCAGGGTGGTGAACGCTTCGGTCGATACTCCTTCATCGGTCTGCCCGCCGATACCCGCATTACGGTGCGCGGAAAGCTGATTACGCTAACCACTCCGACTAGCGAAACCACCCAACATGCAGACAATCCACTGGACTTCATCAAAGACTACCAGTCTCATTTCAATGTCGCGCCGCTATCCGGCCTGCCGCGTTTTGCTGGCGGTCTGGCTGGTTATTTCGGCTATGACACGGTACGCTATATCGAGCCGCGTTTAGCCAAAACGCAAAAACAGGACGTGCTCGGCACGCCGGATATACTGCTAATGCTCACCGAGCAGCTGGCGGTAGTGGACAATCTGTCCGGCAAGCTGACCTTCATCGTATATGCCAATCCAGAACTGCCAAATGCATATTCTCTGGCACGACAGCGTCTGCAAGAACTGACACAGTTGCTACGCCAGCCAGTAGTAATACCGTGCGCCCCACGATTCCCCCCCCAGCAGGCCGTATCTGAGTTCGGTGAGGAAGCCTACAAACAGGCCGTAGAGAAGGCAAAGCGCTATATTTTCGATGGCGACATGATGCAGGTTGTGCCTTCGCAGCGCATGAGCCAGCCATTCCCAGCTTCACCGCTCAACCTTTACCGGGTGCTTCGTTCCATTAACCCCTCACCCTACATGTTCTATTACGACATGGGCGACCACCATGTGGTCGGCGCTTCGCCGGAAATTCTGGTGCGGCTGGAAGGTGACAGCGTGACCGTGCGCCCCATCGCCGGCACCCGTCCGCGCGGTAAAACACCGCAAGAAGATGCCAGTCTGGCGCAAGAACTTCTGGCCGACCCAAAAGAGCTGGCGGAACACCTGATGCTCATAGACCTCGGGCGTAATGATGTTGGCCGCGTCGCGCAGCATGGCACGGTAAAACTCACAGAGAAAATGGTGATCGAACGGTATTCACACGTGATGCACATTGTGTCCAATGTCGAAGGTACGCTCAAACCAGGGCTGGATGCAATTGCGGTTTTGAAAGCCACCTTCCCGGCTGGCACGGTGAGCGGCGCACCCAAAGTACGCGCGATGGAAATCATTGACGAACTGGAGCCTTCCAAGCGTGGCATCTATGCGGGCGCAGTCGGCTATCTTGGCTTCAACGGCGACATGGATCTTGCCATCGCTATCCGCACTGCAGTGATCAAAGCGGGCATACTCTATGTTCAATCTGGCGGTGGCTTGGTCGCCGACTCGGTACCGGCTAGCGAATGGACAGAAACACAGAATAAAGCACGTGCTGTGCTACGTGCCGCCGAGATGGTGCTGGCTGGGCTGGATAACGAGGGCGAAACGGGAAATGGCACATAATTGCGCGAGTTTACAACACGCACACACTTAGGCCACAAGACACTGTCATGGATCGCTTCTACGTTTACGTCTACATTGACCCTCGAAACTACGAGGAGTTTTACTTCGGCAAGGGCAAAGGGTCGCGTAAGGAGGCGCATCTTTCAGACACATCAGACTCAGAAAAGACCCGTCGCATTACGGCAATTCACAAGGCCGGGCTAAAGCCGATCATTCGCGTCATTGCGCGTGATCTCTCTGAGCACGATGCGCTTCTGATAGAAAAGACACTGCTATGGAAGCTTGGCCGACAACTCACTAATGTTTCGTCGGGTCATTACTCGAAAAATTTTCGGCCACACGACACGCTGCACCTCGAACTCTCCGGCTTCGATTATCAGTGCGGTGTTTACTACTACAACGTTGGTGAAGGATCGTACCGCAACTGGGATGACTACAAGGCTTTCGAGTTCATATCCGCTGGACAGGGGGTTCGCTTTCGCGATGCCATGCTTGGTCTTGAGAAAGGCGATGTCATCGTCGCTTACCTAAAAAAGCACGGTTTTGTCGGCATCGGCTCCATCATTGAACGCGCCAAGCCAATCCGCGCAGTTACGATCAAAGGCAAACCGCTACTCAGCCATGCTCTGTGCTGTGCCGGCATGGATAAGAATGCTGAATCAGACGAACTGTGTGAATACGTTGCTACTGTTAAGTGGGCCGCCGCAGTTGAGCGGAACCAAGCAAAATGGAAATCAAAAGCCGGCCTCTATACAACTACACATGTGAGGGCGTCGCTGGATGCACAGCCCAATACCATCGCCTTTCTTGAAAAGGAGTTCGCGGTAAATGTGCGCGACCTTGTGGCCTAACTTGAACGTGTGTGCCGGGGATGGCATGCGCGTGACCGCGAAGCCCTGGGGGATGTGCTTTGTCAATCCGGCGCTCGCGCAGCGAAAGTGACGAACCCTACCATGGAAGATCTCCTCGGTGTTTCGGAAGATTGGAGCTAGGCACTTCGCATAGCCAAACGTCATTGTGCGAGTGACAACGCTTGATGAAAACCCTGGCACCAAACCTACTATGCACATCTGGTGTTCACATGTCGTTCCGTAGTTTCAGGATGATAAAGATGTTTCGTTCTATCAAGAATGGCAATCCGATAGGCACCCAGACACCACCCAATTCAGACGATATCCGCCACTACCGGCGTATGATCTGATGGACGCTCCAACTTTCGTAGCGTGCGGTCTATCGTACAGGCGGTGCAATTTGGTACCAGCGCCTCACTCACCAAAATGTGGTCAATACGCAATCCCATATTGCGGCGGAAGGCCATCATGCGGTAATCCCACCAGGTGTAAGATTTCTCCGGCTGCTCGAACAGGCGGAAACTATCGCGTAGCCCAAGTTGTTCGAGTGCTCTGAACGCCGCACGCTCGGGCTCGCTCACCAGCACACTGCCTGCCCATGCCTGAGGATCATGCACATCGCGGTCTTCGGGCGCGATGTTGTAATCACCAAGCAGCACAAGTTTAGGGTAGCGAACCAACTCATCCTTTAACCACTTCAGCAAAGCAGTCAGCCACGCCAATTTGTATTGATATTTGTCTGAATCTACGCTCTGACCGTTCGGTACATAAATGCATACCACACGCACGCCGTTGAGCGTGGCAGCAATCACACGCCTCTGCTCGTCCGGAAAGTTCGGTATGCCGACCATTACATCTTCAGCCACAGCCTTGCTGATAATGGCAACACCGTTATAGGTCTTCTGCCCACTGAACACCGCTTGATATCCAGCTTGTTGTAACTCTGCCAGAGGAAATTTACTATCCTCTTGTTTGGTTTCCTGCAAACACAAGGCATCCGGCTGATTAATCGCCAGCCAGTCCAATGTATGAGGCAGACGCACCTTAAGCGAATTTACATTCCATGTCGCAATTTTCATACAGTTTTAAATGGGTCTTCGTGAAAGAGTGTGGGTGGAATTTAGCATGAAATCCTCTGCGAGCACCGTGGTATCAGGCAAAATACAGTTTGCACATGATCCAGAAAACGGAGGGTTTTT